>Ga0153956_1001114_pt1 | contig 25463 bp, 24 predicted proteins | sample TSFL040MetaG_FD_104704 | JGI IMG/M metagenome (GOLD analysis project Ga0153956, IMG submission 104704) | Attine ant fungus gardens microbial communities from Florida, USA - TSFL040 MetaG | ecosystem: Host-associated > Fungi > Mycelium > Unclassified | place: USA: Florida, Wekiwa Springs... | reverse complement strand
ACCGGCCTTTGCGAGCGTATCGCGCGCGACCTGTTCGGTGAGCTTCGTGTTGAGGCTGATCAGCGCATCCTGCGCTTCAAGAAACTTGTTCTGATAGCGCGTCGCCAGCACGAGCCCCGCGGCATAGACAGACACCGGCCCGAGGATCGCCCAGTCCTTCGACACGAGGCGGATATTGCCGTCTTCCTTGACGACGGCGCGCAGGTCCGGCGCGAGCTTGCGGCAATACGGACATTGATAATCGAAATATTCGACGATGGTCACGTCGCCATTCCGATTGCCCGACGACGGAATATCCGGATCGCGCAGCACGAGGGCTTCGTTCAGAACATCCTCGTTCTGATCGGTTCCCGTGGCCGCCAGCGCACCGCGATTGACGCCGAGCAGCATGGCGCCGCCGACCAGACCAAGCGCCGCGCGGCGCGTCGGTGCGAACATTGGGGGCATGCGGTCATTGATGCTCATGGTGTTCTCCCGGGGACGCGGCCTGCGCGTGCCGTCACGTCACATAGATATTGCGGGCCAACATATAGAGCGCCACGATGATAATGATAGTTGCAAAAACAACGTTCAGCGCGCCGCGCCGCAATGACAGAGAGCGCGCGGCCGCGGTGCCGGCAAGGCCGCCCACCACGCCGCCGACGATGAAGACCAGCGCCAGCGTCCACGAGATCAGTCCCGACCAGGCATAACTCAGTGCGGTGGTCAGGCCGAACGCCGTGACGGCGACGAGCGAAGAGGAAATCGCACTGAGGATCGACATTCCGGTCGCCAGCATCAAGGCCGGCACGATCAGGAAACCGCCGCCGATGCCGAAAAAGCCCGACAGCGTGCCGGTGACCAGACCAAGGCTGAGCAGCGCGGGCGTATTGGCCGAACTGATCGCCACGCGCTGCTCGCCGGTGCGAGCACGGGTCTTCAACATCAGGACTGCAATGACCAGCATCAGCACCGCGAACAGCGCCAGCAGGTTCTGCCCATCCATCCGCTTGCCGAGCACCGAGCCGCCGAGGGCGCCGACGATGCCGGCAGCGGCGAACACCAGCGCACAGGACCAGTGCACATTGCCGCCGCGCGCGTGATTGCCGAGATTGATCGCCGCATTGGCCGCCACCGCAATCGCGCTGGTGCCGATCGCGACATGCGGATTGGGCACGCCAACCACATAAACCATCAACGGGACCGCAAGAATCGATCCGCCGCCTCCGACGAGTCCGAGTGAAAACCCCACCAGTACGCCGGAAGCCAGCCCCAGCACACCCTGCATCACGGTGACCATGAATCCGCCGATTCCCGGTTGCTCCTGCCGCAACCTTAGTGGCGTTTTGCTCCGATCTCCATGCAGGGAAACGCATGGCTCAGCAGGTTGTGAACGGTTGCAGACGCCTCAACGTACCAGCAACGAGACGGCAACCGGGACCAGCAGCGACGTGACCAGCGCATTCAGGCTCATGGCGATGCCGGCAAACGTTCCGGCCACCGCATCGACCTGGAACGCACGTGCGGTGCCGATACCGTGCGACGCGAGGCCGGCGGCAAAGCCGCGGGCGCGATAATCGGTGATCTGCATCCGATTCATCATCGGCGTGACGACGATGGCGCCCATGATGCCGGTGAGCACGACCGCCACCGCGGTCAGCGACGCATCCGCACCGAGGGAATCGCTGATGCCCATGGCGACACCGGCGGTCACCGACTTCGGCGCCAGCGACAGCACGATGTTATCCGGCAGGGCAAAAGCTTTTGCCAGCAGCACCACGGAGACGATGGCGATGATGCAGCCGACCACCAGCGCCGCCAGCATCGGAACGATGGCTGCCAGCACCATCTTGCGGTTCTCATAGAGCGGCACCGCAAGCGCCACCGTGGCCGGACCGAGCAGGAAGTGCACGAACTGCGCACCGCTGAAGTAAGTGGTGTAGGAGGTCCCGGTCAGCAGCAGGAAGGCTGCGACGATCCACATGGAGTGAAATACCGGATTCACGAGCGGATGCCGCCCGGTCGCAAGCGACACGGCATCGGCCGCCGCATAGACGAACAGCGTCACCGTCAGCCACAACAACGGCTGCTGCGAAAGGTAGACCCAGAGCGCGAACGGATTTGACCTCATGACGTTTGCCCGCGCCGCGCCATCAGCCGGCTGACGACAATAAACGTGCCGACAGTGACCAGCAACGTAATCACCACGGACATCGCCAGTACGCACGCAATCGCGATGCCATGCTCGGCCAGCAGATCGAGGCGCTGCACCACACCGACACCCGCCGGAATGAACATCAGCGATAAATGCGCAAGCAAGCCTCCGGCCGCCTTCTCGGCGCCCCCGCCTTGAAGCGGACCGACGGCAAGCAGCGTCGCACGGTCACGCAGCAGCAACAGGACGAACAGCAGAAGCATGCCGAGCACAGGGCCGGGAATCGGCCAGGCCAAACCGCGCACGACGATCTCGCCGGCAAGCTGACACAGCAGGATCAGACACAAACTGGCGATCATGAAGCCCCCATAAACGGCCCCGCGGATGACCGGACCGAACGGTCATCCGCGGAGTAAAATATGTCGATCAGCCGCGCCGCACGACCGATGCGATTACGCCGCCCCCTTCAGGCGCTTGGTGCATTCGCTGTAATAGCCGCCGCCCTTTTGAATCCACTTCAGGCCGCCATTGGCATTGGTGGCCTTGTTGGCATTGTACTGGTCCACGCAGGTATGCATCCGCGCCTTGCCGGCGGTTTCCTTGGCGTATTTCGGATCGACCGCCGAAGGGAAGGTCGCCGGTCCCGAGGCCACCGCGGGTGCTGCCGCAGGGGCAGCGGCCGTCTTCGGCGCGGCCGCTGGTTTGGCATCGGCCGCGGCCGGTGCTGCGGGAGCCGCAGGGGCTGCGGCCGCATTGGCGCTGCATTCGGCCTTGCGGAAATCATTCCATTTCTGGCCGTTCAGCGTACCGGCGCTTTTCGCCGCCTGATATTTCGCACTACATTCGGCAGCCGTAAGCGCGCTGGCCGGCTGCGCGGCCAGCAAGGCGAACCCGGAGATTACAAAGGCACTGGCAAGGGCAATGTGTTTTGTCATGTCGTCTTCTCCCTGGATATGCGAATGACAGGACTATCCTAACGCCGTCACGCCCAACGGCAATGAGATCGCGCGCGGCGGCGAAAATATATCGTGATCGATCACCTGCCCCGAATTGTAGTTTGTTCACCTCCGGTTCAGCCCGGCGCGAACACGCTGCCCGCCCCGAAACAAGAGGTGTCATCATGACCCGATTTGTTACCAGCCTCGCCACCCCTGCCGTGGTTTCCCTCGTTTTGATGAGCGCCGCCGGCGCACAGGCACCCGCAGCCGGCGACCAAAAGACGACGCCCGCCAGCAAGATGGCGCCCGCCGACAGCGGCAAGTCGGACAGCAAGGCGGGGAAGCCCCGCACCGCCGCCTCGCTGGAATGTTCCAAACAGGCTGACGCCAAGGGCCTGCACGGCGATGCCCGCCGGAAATTCCGTTCCGAATGCAAGAAGGGCGTGAAAGCCAACTAAACAAACGCACCCTGTCCCTCGCCGGCAAAAGCGAGGGACAGGCAGCCCGTGGTGCAATTGTCGTCAGGTTCGAACTTTGCCATAAATCGGCCTTTTCGAATCGTCCCGATGTCCTTGCACTTGGCCCTTCCTCATCTGCTTCAGATCCGTACCACCATCGCGACGCTGAGCCTCGGCGCGCTCGGCGGCGCGCTTTTCTATTATGCGGAATTACCGGGCGGGCTGATCTCCGGCGCCATGATCGCCGTGGCGATCTACGGCATCCTCGGCAACCCCGTCGGCCTGCCGCAACCGATGGCTCACGTCATCCTGATGACCCTGGGCATGTCGCTGGGTTCGATGGTGTCGCCGGAAATGGTGAAAAACCTCGCCGCCTATCCCGTGACCATTCTATTGCTGGCAGTGGCGACCTTCTGCGCCACCTTCGGGAGCAGCATCTATCTGCAGCGCGTTCACGGCTGGGACCGGACATCGGCGCTGCTCGCCGGCAGCCCCGGCGCACTGTCGCAGATCATCATGCTGGCGACCGAGCGCAATGCCGACGTGCCGGGCATCGCCGTGGTGCAGATTTTCCGCGTCATTATCCTGACCGGCATGGTGCCGATGCTGCTGGCCGCCACCGGGCTGATGGCGCATGGTCCTCTCCCCTCGCGCGGACCGGAAGCGACCCCGCTGGCGCTGATCGCGCTTGCCGCCGCCGCCGTCACCGTGGCGCTGTTCATGAAGTGGATCAGGTTTCCCGCCAGTTGGATGTTCGGCGCCATGATGGCGTCATCGGTGCTGCACGGCGCCGGCTGGATCCACGGCACGCTGCCGCAATGGGCCTATATCGCCGCTCTCGTCGGCATCGGCAGCCTGATCGGCTCGCGCTTCGGCAAGATTTCACCGCGCACGATCCTCAGCCATGTATGGGCGGCGCTCGGTTCATTCTCGGTGGCCATCGCCATCTCTGCCGTCTTCGTCACCATCATCGCACTGACGACGAATGTGAAAGCCAGCGATGTGGTCGTCGCCTTCGCTCCCGGTGCCATGGACGCCATGCTCGCTTTGGCCCTGACGCTGCATATCGACCCGATCTTCGTCGGCGCGCACCATCTGTCGCGCTTCATCTACGTCTCGATCGTAACGCCCGGCATCGTGCACCTGTTCGGCAAGGCCCAGGACGATATCGACGACTAAGTTCTGAACCTAGCTCCGCGCCGTCTTCGCGGCCCCCCGCAGGGCGACGGCGGCCATCAGCAGCGAGATCAGCACGTTGTAGCCGGCCAGCGAGAGGCCAAGGAAACGCCACTGCACCTCGTCGCAGCGGATCACCTTGACGGTGTCGAGCCGCTCCAGCAGGCTGCCGGCCTTGCCGAGATCGACGACCGGACCCGAGCAGTCGGTCGGCCCCTGCCAGAACGCCCACTCAACCCCGGCGTGATAAATGCCGAGCACGGCATTGGCGAGCACCGCCAGCGCCAGAATCACAAGACCGGCGACCAGCACGCCGCGCGGTGCGCCGCGGCCGGCGGCGACCGCCACCAGCACCGCAAACGGAATCGCGAAATAATAGGCATAGCGTTGCTCCAGGCAGAGCGGGCACGGCCGGATATCGAGCACGAGCTGGAAGAACCAGGCGCCGACGATGGTGGCCAGCGCGACCACGGCCACCGTGACGGCAGCGGCAAGCGCGGACTTCGCGCCGGACGAGGATAAAGTTGCGGTCACGTTGCCCTCCAGAATGCCTGCCGCGTCCTATCCCGCGCCTGCCGGACTGTCGAGACGCCTGCGGATCACACTGACGACATCGAACGGGGTGTGCGCAGCGCCTGCCATGGCCGTTCCACCGGTTGACCCACGATCCGTCCCGGTTATAGTCCGCCCGCTTCGCGACGGCGGCTTTCGGCGTCCGATGGCCCCTGTGGCGGAATTGGTAGACGCGCTCGACTCAAAATCGAGTTCCGCAAGGAGTGCTGGTTCGATCCCGGCCAGGGGCACCACAAAGCAGTTTTCAGACATTCATCGCTGTTCGCGACCATACAGAATGGCTTGTGAAATCAAGCCCTTCTTGTTTTCTGGCGTTCGCGCCGGTTCGCGACATTAGCGCCTTCGTCGGCGAACAGTTCGGCGATCGCAAGTCCTATCCCCTTGCTGCCGCCGGTGACCAGTGCGTTGATGCCCTTGAGTCCAAGATCCATGCCCAGCATCCTTCTGTTGCTTCATTAGGCGACTTAAAAAAGTCGCAGCGTCATCCCGATACCCAGCAAGCTTCGTTCCAGCACAGACCGTCCGCTCTATGCTGGCCGCCGGCACACCAGATCGATCTCGATCAGGGCGTCATAGGCAAGACCGGTAACGCCGACGCATGTGCGTGCCGGCAGGCGATCCTGCGGAAAGTAGCCGCGATAGGTTTCGTTCATCGCAGCATAATCGTCCTTGAAGCGTGTAAGATAGATGCGCGACATCACAATATGCTCGAAATTCAGACCGAGCCCCGCCAGAACGACGTTCAGGTTTTCCATCACCGCACGGGTTTGCGCCTCGATCCCATCGGGCAGCACACCGGGCTTCGCCGGCGTATCGGGCATCTGACCAGTGACGAAGACGAAGCCATCCGTCTCCACCGCGTGGCTGAACGGAGCGACTGGCTTCGGGCCGCCGGATATCATGTGGAACAACAACGCGAACTCCTCGGCTGATTTTCAGATGGGCGGCGCGTGATCGAAGACGCGCTTGCTGAGAATGGCATGGACGCCCCAATTGCCGTCCACCACTTGAGTGACGCCGAAGTCGACCGCGACCGACATCAGGGCGATGGCTTCGTCCTCGGTGAGGCCCCTGACGTTCATCAGGAAGCGCCGCATCTTGCGGAACGCATCCTTCATCGCAAGATCGAGCGACGACGTGGCATAGACCTCGCTCTGCCCCTTGGCGCCAAATTCAGCGAGATAGTTCGGATGGCTGAACCCCATCAGTACCCAGTCGCTCGCCGTCTCGATCAGCGGATAGCTGAGATCGGCGAAGGGTTGGTTCGTGAGTTCGCTCTTTTTGTGCAGGATAACCTGGAACGTGCCGGTCATCGAACATTCGATGGCGGTTCCGCCCAGTTCACCATCGCCCTGCGCGGCATGAGGATCCCCAACCGACAGCAGAGCACCCGGCACCGAGACAGGCAGATACACCGTCGATCCCTTGCCGAGCCGCCAGTTGTCGAGATTGCCGCCAAAATAGGCTGGCGGGACGGAATCGACGAGATCGGCCTCGCGCGGCGCCAACGCGATGACACCGAAATGCGGACGCAGCGGAATGCGAATACCGTCGAGCACATCATGGCGCCGCCGCACCGAGGACGGCGGAATCGGAATGCCGGGATAGTCATAGGTCGTGTGCAACGTCCCGAACGGATCGGTCTGTGGCTGCCATCGATAGGAATACAGCGCGCGTGCATGCGGCGCATGATCATCGATGATCTCGTAGATCGTCACCACCTCATGCGTGTTCTGTTCGGCGAGAAATTCCTTGTAGTGATAGCCCCACCACGCCGCGACGCTGCTGCCGAACACCCGGCCTGCGAAATCCGGATTGCGGCTCACGCGCGGCACGATATCGAGGATACGGATTTCGAGTACGTCGCCCGGTTCGGCCTCCTTCACCGCCACAGGACCGGTGCAGATATGCACACCAAACCCCTCGCCGGCGCCGCGACCATAGATCGACGCATCGAGCGGTCCAGCACCGCGACGATCGACATTCTTCTGATCGCGCGTCCAGTGAAACACGCTCTCGGCGCCCGCATCGCCCTTGATCATGCGCTCGGGATCGTCGGAGGCATGCTGGGTCAGTGTCTCGATGGTGATGGTGTCGCCGGAGCCGATCTCGATCTGTGGCGGCAGCGAGCGGCTGAAATAGCCCCAATGCACGCGTGACGCATCGGCGGCGAGATGGTGATGGCGCGGCGCCTCCGCGATCATCGCATGCGCCGGATCGGACGCAGCCGCGGTCTTGTGCGCCACGGCGGCAGTGTGGCTACGGAGCTGCGCCAGCGCCTGCTGCGGCCAGCCGCGCTGCTCGGCCGTCGCAGAGATGGACTGCCGTTCGGACTCACTCTGGCGGAATGCACGCGGCGACACGCCGAAGCGCTGACGGAACGTGCGACTGAAATGCGCGGAGTCGTTAAAGCCGGCACGGAAGGCGATTTCGGAAATCGAGTGATGCGCTTCCGCGGGACTGGACAGATCTGCCCAGGTGCGCTGCAACCGCCGCTCACGCAGATAATGCGTGAAGCTACTCCCCGTGCCCTCGAACAGTTTCTGCAGGTAACGCTCTGAAATCCCTTCGACCGAGGCAATCTTGGCCGGCGTCAGATCGGGATCATCGAGGCGGCGCTCCACTGCCTGACACAGCCGATGCAAGGTTGCGGCTTTGGTGGCCGTGCCGCCGCTGAGTTCGCCCGCGACATCGCCTTGCGGGCGCATGAAGGTCGGAAGCAGATCGGCGAAGCTCTGCGCGAGCGCGCTCCATTCCGGATCGGAGAGCGCTTCGAGATCGCGCGCGCCAAGTTCCATCATCTGCGCGAACACGTTGCCAAGACCGCCGGGCGCAAGCACGCGGACCTCACCGCCCGGTATCGCAGTGCGGCGGCCATGCGAGGGCTCGGGTGTGATGGCCAGCACGACCGCGCGCATGTCACGCTGGAATGCGACGCTCCAGTCGCCCACGCTTGGCAACAGAATGAGATGGCCTGAGGCAACGATCTGGTGACCGGCCGCCGTCTTCAGCGCTACATTGTCTTCCATGGCGAGCAGCACCAGCGGATGATCCGACATGCGATCGGCATTCGCCGACACGGCCTGCGGCCCCGCGGACAGTCTCGCCAGCGTGACGCCCTGAAAACTGCGGCGCACGGCGGTGGCATGGCCGGCATGGATGGTTGTGACCGCGGTGGGCCGCAAACCGATGGACGCAAGGACGTCGCGCCACGCCTCCGGGCGCTCGCCTTCCGAGTAAGACTCGCTCGTATATGGACGCAGGGTCATGCTTCGACCTTCATAACCAAAGCGAAGCAACCTCCGTGCCATCCCGAAGGATGACACCCCCTGTCCTACGAGTTCGGTGCGATCAGTCACATCGGAACACATTCTTGCGGATGGTGCCGTGGACGCCCCAATTGGCGTCTACCACCTGGGTCACGCCGAAATCCGCCCCCACCGACATCAGCGAGATTGCCTCGTCCTCGCTGAGCTTGTGCACGGTCATCAGGAAGCGCCGCATCTTGCGGAAGGCATCGCGCATGGCGCGGTCGAGGCTGGAATGATTGGCGATCTCGGCCTGCGCATTGGCACCGAGCTCGGCGAGATAATTTGGATAGGTGAACCCATAGACCGACCAGGCATCCGGCGTTTCCAGCATCGGATGCGTCAGGCCTTCGAGTGGCGTGCCACCGAGATCGCGATGCTTGTGCAGGATGAATTCGAAGTCACCCGTCAGCGAGGTCTCGATGGCGGTGCCGCCGAGTTCACTGTCGCCCTGCGCCGCATGGGGATCACCCACGGAAAAGAACGCGCCGGGCACCGCCACCGGATAGAACATCTTGGCGCCCTTGCCGACACGCCAGTCGTCAATATTGCCGCCGGTATAGCTGGGCGGGATCGAAGAGACGAAATCCTCCTCCGACGGCGCGAGACCCATGGTGCCGAAATGCAGCCGCGCGGGCACGCGAACATGGGACAGGATATTCTCGCGCTTGACGATGGTCGCGTGATCGACGCGCACGCCGGGATAGTCGATGGTCGGATGCACGATGCCATCCGGATCGGTCTGCGGCGTCCAGACATAGTTGTAGATCGCTTTCGCAAACGGCTCGCCGGATGTGTCCAGCTCGAAGATCGTCACCACCTCGCGCGGCTTCGGTTCCTCGATGAGATCGTGATAGTGAAAACCCCAATTCGCGGCGACGTTGGAGCCGAAACACTTCCCGGCATGGCAAGCCTTGCAGGCCGGTCGCGGCCGAACATCGAGAATGCGCACCTCCAGCACGTCGCCGGGCTCCGCCCCCTCGATCGCCACCGGCCCGGTGAGCAGATGGGCGCCAACTCCCTCACCAGAGCCGCGAATGAACGGGCCTTCGGTCGGCCCGGATCCACGCCGGACAATCCCCTTATGCTCGCGCGTCCATTTGAACACGCTCTCGGCTCCCGGATCCCCCTCGATCATCCGTTCATAGTCGTCATTGGCATGATGCGTCAGCGTCTCGATGGTCGCGCGGTCGCCGGATTTCAGCGTCAGCGCCGGCGCCACCACTTTGCTAAAATAGCCCCAATGCATGGTCTTCGGCGATACGGGAAGAAGATGATGCTTCATGCAAAGGCCCTCACGACGATTGAAACGACTAGATGGCGGCTCATGCGATTTCGGCCGCCATTGCATTGAGAAAGCGCTGCGCCACCGGATTGCGCGGTTGGTTGAGCACCTGGTCGGCCGGGCCTTCTTCGATGATCGACCCACCCGCCAGCAGCACCACGCGGTCGGCGACCTCGCTGGCGAAGCGCAATTGATGGGTGGAGATGATCATGGTGAGGCCGTCTTCCACCGCGAGGCGGCGGATCACTTCGAGAACTTCATTCACCAGTTCCGGATCGAGCGCCGAAGTCGGCTCGTCAAACAACAAGACGCTCGGATTGGGCGCGATGGCCCGTGCAATGGCGACGCGCTGCTGCTGACCACCCGACAGATGTCGCGGCAACGCATCGGCGCGATGGGTGAGACCCACGCGGGCGAGCAGCTCCAATGCGCGGCGATCCGCATCCGCCCGCGAGATGCCATGCACCCAGCGCAATGGCCCGGCGATATTCTCCTTGGCGGTGAGATGGCCGAACAGGTTGAATTGCTGGAACACCATGCCGACGCCGACCTCGGCGCGCGCCTGCGCCAGCAGGCGCGGCGACAGCGCCTTGCCGTGCTCGTTGAAGCCGAGCCGGCGGCCACCGACCTTGATCGTGCCGTCATTCCACAATTCGAGATTATTGATACAGCGCAGTAGCGTGCTTTTGCCGGAGCCGGATGGTCCGAGCAGCGCGATCACCTCCCCGGTCCGCACGGTGAGATCGACGCCGTCGAGGACTTTCTGCTTGTCGTAACTCTTGCGCAGCGCTGCGACATCGACGGCGATGTTGTTGCGTGCCAGCGTCTCGGCGCGTTTGGCGCGATCGCCCCGCTCCGGCTGAACGCGGGACGGCGGCAATTCGGCAACGCCCGCATTTGGCGGAGGTTCGGGTCTTTCCGTATCTGCCGATGCCAGCGGATCATCGGTCCCCTGCACGCGATACCGCGGCATCATCCGCATCAGCTTGATCTGCTTCGACGCACGGTCAAGATCGAACAGCCATTCGAGAAAGAGCTGGATGCAAGCGATGGCGGCGGTCAGGACCAGGTAGATCAGGCCGGACGCAAAGAAGATGGAGAAGAAGTCGAAGGTCGCCGACGCCATCTGGGTCGAGCGCAGGGTCAGCTCCTGCACGGCAATCACCGAGGCGAGCGACGAATTCTTCAACGCGCTGACGGTCTCGTTGCCGAAGGCGGGGATCATCGAGCGGATCGCCTGCGGCGCGATGATCCGGCGCATCAGAACACCGGGCGTCATGCCGAGTGCCCGCCCAGCCGACACCTGCCCCCGGTCCACGCCGAGCACGCCGGAGCGCAGCATTTCCGCAATGAATGGCGCCTCGTTGCACGCGAGCGCAAGGCCTGCGGCAAGGATTGCGGGCAACTTGATCCCGATCTGCGGGAGGGCGTTATAGGCAAACACCATCTGCAGGATCAGCGGCGTGCCGCGGAAGATCACGGTATAGACGCGGGCAAAGGACGCTAGCGCCTTGAACCGGCTGAGCTGCATCCATGCCAGGATCACACCGAGGACCAGGCCGCCGAGAAGACCGAGGGCGGTGACCTGCAGGGTCGCCACGATGCCCTCGATCATATACGGCATGGTCAGATAGTGGAGGAACAGCTCCATGGAACGGGTCGTCCTTCCCTGAGCGCTGATCTTACTTGACGATCAGCAGGCCGGGCTTCATCAGATTGTTCGGGTCGAGATTCCACTTCTTCAGCAGCGTGAGCTGATCCCCCGACTTGTGGATTTCGACCATCGCTGCATGCACGGCATCGCGGAATTTCGGCTTGTCCTTGGGTACGCCGATGCCGACCTGATAGGGAATAGTCACCGCGATCGCCTTTTCCAGCTTGTCCGGATAGGCCTTCACCGCGTTATCGACGGTATTGACATCGTTGATATAGGTGTCGGCGCGGCCGGCGAGGATCGCCTGAATGCAGTTGGCATTGTTGTCATAGAGCTGGATCGTCGGTTCCGGCTTGCCAAGCTTTTTGCATTCCGGCCCCAGCGCCTGGATCAGCGGCACTTCCACATAGCCGGTATTTTCAGCTGCCGCCGTACCGCAGAGCGATGTATCAATGCCTGTGATCTTCTTCGGATTGCCCTTGGCGACCAGCACGCCATCGAACACCTTGGAATAGGTGATGAAGTCGGCGGCCTTGGCGCGCTCCTCGGTGGCATAGATGTCGGAGATCACGATATCGGCCTGCCCACTCTGCAGCGTCGTCAGCAGCGCGGCGAAGGCCACAGCCTTGTAGGTCAGCTTGAAGCCGAGGCATTCACCAATCATCTCGCCGAGATCGATGTCGAAGCCGATATATTTGCTGGGATCCTTGGGATCGATGGACTCATAGCCGGGCGTATGCGGATTGATGGCATTGACGAGCGTCTTGCCCTTCCAGTCCGGGAATTTCGCCTGCAGCTCGGCACAGGCGGCCGGCGCGGCCGCCTTGGCGCCGGTGGAGCCACCACCGCCCACCACCAGCAGCGCCCCGATCGCCGCCACATGCATTAGCTTCTTGATGTGCGGAAAAGATAGCATGACCATTCGATCCCTCCTTCGACGTTGCCATGGCGCAAGCCACGGTCCAAACCTCGAAGAAGCTAGCGGCGTTCAGTGCTGGAAAACTTGTCTCGGGCCGCACAATAATTTGGATCGGCAGGCATCAAACAAGAGGCATCCGGCGCCTATTTATTGACCACCCTGGCAAAGCCTACACTTTGCCAGGGGGGCTCTATCGTGTTTTTGTCCGCCAGAAGCCGACATTCTACTTTTTCGCTGACTATCGTGTGCTGGCGTATAAGTCAGCCAAGTCGCTGCCGGGTCGAAAAAATTAGCCAGACGCTATCGTTGGTATTCCTGTTGGTATTTCAAAAATCGCTTTGATATAATGCAAGCAATATCAACACGATACTCTACACGATTGATTCCGGCCAGGGCACCATCAAACAATTTGTACTCGCCTGAATGCCCATGGTTATTCAGGAAGCACGGAATTTCCCGTTCATGGCTCACGCGCCTACCACCCCGGCCCTTCCGGCCGAGAAGCATGCCTTCGACGTTGTGCTGGAGGACGGCGCCACGGCCAGCGTGCGCGTCTACGGCGAAGGGCCGCGCGTGATCTGCAGCCACGGCAACGGCCTTGCCGCCGACGCCTTCCGGAGTTTCTGGCGCCTGTTCATCGACGACTACGAGACCGTGGTGTTCGATTTTCGCCATCACGGCCGCAGCAGCCCCTACCGCAAGCCGATTCTGCAGATCTGGCCGCAACTGATCCGCGACTACGATGCCATCATGAAAGGCATTACACGCGAACTCGGCGCCGCGCCGAGCCTCGGCGCCTTTCATTCCATGAGCGCGCTGACCACGCTGCTGCACGCCGCCGAATATGAAACACCATGGATCGGCATCGTCGGCTTCGAACCGCCCGCGATGCCGCCCAGCCACTATCCCGAATTCCCGATCTTTCATGCCGACAACACCCGGCTCACCGAACGCACGCTGAAACGGCGCTTTGAATTCCAACGCGTGGCAGAGCTGTACGAGTCCTATCGCCGCAGCTCGACCTTTGCCGGCGTGGACGATTCCGGGCTGCAGGCGCTCGCCGCCGCGACACTCCGATGGAATGCGGACAAGCAGCTTTACGAACTCGCCTGCCCGCGCGAATTGGAGGCCGGCATCTTCGCCATGCGGGGCATGGAGGACGCATGGGAGCGCATCTGCCGGATCAAGCTGCCCGTGCAACTAGTCGCCGGGCAACCGAAGGCGGGCCCGTGTCCGTTCATCGCGATCGAGAGCGCCTTCGCGCGCGACGGCGGCTTCAGCTTTGCCATCGTGCAGGACGCCACGCATTTCATGCAGATGGAAAAGCCGGAAGAATGCGCCGCGATCGTGCGCGCCTTTCACGCGGCGCTGCGCTGACGCACAGCCCCGCCCCGTCAGCCGAGACGGCGTCCATTACGCCATCTCGATCTCGTCGGCGCGCTTCCATTGCGGAAACGGATCGAGCAGCTTCGCCCAGGCGGCGATCTCCATGCCGGGTTTGCCGTCCACGAGACACGCATCGAGGCGGCGCCGCAGATCGGCTTCGTCCATGTCCGTCCCGATGAAAACGATTTCCTGGCGTCGATCGCCATAGATGTCGCTCCAGTTCTTCTTCAGCGCCTGCCGCCAATACGGATCGTCAGGCCAGCGTTCAGCCGGGATATTGGCCCACCAGAAGCCCATCCCTTCCGTGCGCACGATGGCGCCGGCCTGACTGAGTTCGCCCACCCATTGCGGCCGCGTCGCCAGCCAGAAATGCCCCTTGCTGCGGATCACGCCGCGCCAGCTCTCCCGTAAAAATGCCTGGAATTTTGCCGGATCGAATGGACGCCGCGCGCGGTAGACGAAATTACGGACCCCATATTCCTCGGTTTCCGGCACGTGCTCGGTGAAGCCGTAGAGCTCCTTGTACCAGAGCGGGTGTTGCTGAGCCCTTTCGAAATCGAACAGGCCGGTGTCGAGCACGCGATCGAACGGAACCTGGGCAAAATCGGCCTCGATGATCTCCGCTTCGGAATTCAGCGCATGGATGATCTTCCGCGCGGCGGCGCGCTGCTCGCGCGAGGCGTCATTGACCTTGTTCAGCACCACGACATCGGCAAATTCAATCTGCTCGACAAGAAGATCGACCAATGTGCGCTTGTCGTCATCGAGTGCTTCGCCGCGATCCTGCAGGAAGTCCGTCGATGAATAGTCCCTCAAGAGATTCGCGGCATCGACCACCGTCACCATAGTGTCGAGCCGCGCCACATCCGACAGGCTGTCGCCGTTTTCATCGCGGAAGTCGAAGGTCGCGGCCACCGGCAGCGGCTCGGCGATGCCGGTGGATTCGATCAGCAGATAATCGTAGCGCCCGCCTTCGGCCAGCGCGCGCACTTCCTTGAGCAGATCGTCGCGCAGCGTGCAGCAGATGCAGCCATTGGTCATTTCGACCAGCTTTTCATCCGTCCGCGAGAGATTCGCACCGCCAGCGCGGACCAGATCGGCATCGATGTTCACCTCGCTCATGTCGTTCACGATCACCGCCACCTTCCAACCGAGCCGGTTGTTCAGGATGTGGTTGAGCAAAGTGGTCTTGCCAGCCCCGAGGAAGCCGGACAGCACGGTGACGGGGAGTTTTCGCATCGAGATCAAACAGTTGCTGGAGGGACAGGGAACGGCGGGAGGTTTGACGCGCCATCGTATTCTCTTTTTTGTAATGTTATAACATTACGTATCCTGATGACGATCTGTCAAGCCGGCCGGACACAAACGCGGTGGCGAAAGAAGATGCGAGTGCATAGATATGGACGCCAACCGGAGCCTACGCATGACCGCCCTCTCGATTCTCGATCTTGTCCGCGTCACCCAGGACACCGATGCGCGCAGGGCGCTCGACAATTCGCGCGATCTTGCCGGGCATGCCGAGCAATGGGGCTATCGCCGCTTCTGGGTGGCCGAGCATCACAACATGATCGGCATCGCGAGCGCGGCGACCGCCGTGGTGATCGGCCATATCGCGGCGGGAACGACCACGATCCGGGTTGGTGCGGGCGGCATCATGCTGCCGAACCATGCGCCTATCGTGATTGCCGAACAGTTCGGCACCCTCGCGCGCCTGTTTCCCGGCCGGATCGATCTCGGCCTCGGCCGTGCGCCGGGCACCGACCAGATGACCATGCGGGCGCTGCGCCGCTCGCTGCAGAATTCGGATAATTTCCCGCAGGACATTCAGGAGCTGCAAGCCTATTTCGCACCGGCCGCGCCGGGCCAGCGACTGCAGGCCGTGCCGGCCGCCGGCACCGACGTGCCGCTGTGGATTCTCGGCTCCAGCAATTACGGCGCCCAGCTCGCCGCCATCCTCGGCCTGCCCTACGCGTTCGCCTCCCACTTCGCACCGGACATACTGCTGCAGGCACTTGAGATCTATCGCACCCATTTCGAGCCGTCCGAACAACTCGCAAAACCCCACGCCATGGTGGGCGTGAACATCATCGCGGCAGATACCGACGCCGAAGCACAGCGGCTGTGGACCACGCAGCAGATGTCCTTCACCAACATGTTCCGCGGCACTCGCGGACTGAGCCAGCCGCCCATCGACGACATCGAAACCTACTGGTCGCCCGCCGAAAAGATGCAGGCAATGGGCATGCTGCGTCGATCGATCATCGGTTCGAAGGAAACCGTGCGCGCAGGCCTTGCGGCATTGATCGCAGAGACGAAGGCAGACGAATTGATGATCGTGTCGGACGTCTATGAACATCCGCAGCGGCTGAAGTCGTATCGGATGATCGCGGAGGCCGCGGAAGGGTTGATGGAAACACCAGCTGCTGCGGCGTGCTGAGGCTTCCTCCTCACCCGGCGCTCCGCTTCACGCTTATGAGACTGCCTCTTTCTTTACCTCTCCCCACCGGGGAGAGGTCGCACGCTCTTGCGCGCGGGTGAGGGGGACTCCATCAAAATGTAATCGTCGTGCGAACACCGAAGACGGCGGCGTCCTTGATCCGCCGCATCTGCGTCGGATCGTTCGGATCGGCCACGCCGCCGCCCGGATGGATCACGTATTGAAACACGGGCTGCACCGCGACGCCCGGCGCGGCCATGGCGATATAGGTCATTTCAAGCACCGCTTCGAAATCGCGGACCGGCGATTGAATGCCGGTGAAACTCCGGACATCGCAATCATATTCGCGCGTGGCGTCGGAAATGCGCGCATAAGTCATGGCGATGCCGAACCGATCGTCGGGCCGCGCCGCCGAGAAGCCGGAGACTTGGAAGCCGCCATCGATATAGAAGCTGATCAGGTTGCGATCTGACGGGCTGACAGAGGTCCGCGCGAAGAAGCCGATGCCTTTGGCCGGGTCGAGCGCACTGGCGGCCAGTTGCTGCTCATAGACGGCAAACACACCGCGGTTGCCCCGCCGCATCAGAGCCTCGCCGGTGCCGAGCGGGTCCGCTTGCGACATCCCTTCCGGAGTCCAGCGCTGGTCGTCGAACTCATCGAAATGATACCAGCCGCCGCCGGTGATGGAGCCCGGCAGGTTCGACGCTCCGAGCTTGAAGCCGTATTTCAACTGCCCGATGACCCATGGCGGATCGTTGACACGGAACGCAAGCCCGTTGGGATTGGTGATCTGCGGATCGTCCGGCCCGGGTGTCCCCGCATTGCCGTTGAACACCGCAAGATAGGCCGTGAGGCTGTCGGACAGCGCAGCTTTGACGCGCACGCCGGGCACTGCGAGCGGCGGCGACGGCCCGCCCGCGGGCAGGATCGTGCCGGTGATCCCGGGCCAGCCCAGCGCCGAATTGACAAAGATGTCATCATACTTGCTGTCGATGAATTCGATATCCGACGGCTGCTGGCCGATCTTCACCAGCAGCCTGCCGCCGAACAACGACTGTTCGATCCATAATTCGTAGAGCCGCGTCGACGGCAGCGCTTCGATGCCGCTGACCAGCATCAGGTTGCCGATATAGTCGCGCGACAGACCCGGCCCGTGAATCTGATAGCCGTTGGCATGGAAGGTCGCGCCGCTCCATCCGATGGCCTTTTCAAGATCGGCATCGACGCCGAGATCGAGACGGCCCGCAAAAACCGCACCGCGTCGCATGCCGCCCGATGCATTGCCGAGCAGTTCGCCGATATAGGTGGCCGAGAAGGTAACGCCCCAATCGAAGAGGCGATCGTTGAGCGCCTTGAGGCCCGGATCGCGCCAATCGCCTGCGCCGGCCGGCTGCGCTGCGAGCGATATCGCAGCACCGAGGCACAACGCCGCGATCACGCGGCGAACCGTTCGAAACCCATCCACCGCCGCCATGATCGCTACCTGATGATACCCAAGCGCTTCATGATGAAATAAGCGGATGCCGATGACAGCACGATCAACACGGCGGCCCAGAGGAAACCGCCATCGGTGTCGGTCAGCGGCAGGCCCTTCGTGTTCATGCCGAAGATGCCCGTGATCAGGGTCGGCGGCAGCAACATGGCCGTCAGCACCGACAGCACGCGGAGGCTCTCGTTGCCGCTCTCCTCGATCTGCAGATGCAGCTCCTCCTGCAGCAGACGGCTGCGTTCGCGCATCTCGACGACGACATGATCGAGATCGTCGAGCCGCTGCGCCATCTTCGCGGCACGCAATTGCAGCGCCGGCTTCATCTCGGCCACACCGCGCCGCTCCAGGCGATGGAAGACGATGCGCAAGCCCGAAAGCTGGCGATGCAGGCGCACGCAAACACGCCGCCGCCTGCCGAGCTTCTGCAGCATATCGCGCGAGTTTCCCGAGACGACCTGCTCCTCGATTTCGTCGAGCGAATTGGCGAGCTCATTGGCAACGCCATCCATCGCATCCGCGACATTCGCGACGATGATTTCCAGCAGCGCCGCCATGCTGTTGACACGCGCGCCCTGCTCCAGCAGCCGCCGCGTCGCATCCACCGCGGACAGCGCGTGATGGCGGCCGCTGATCAACACGTGCTCGGTCATCGCGAAGCGCAGATAGCCGGTATCGTCGTTGGTGTCGTCGATATCGCGGCGCAGATCGCAGATGACGCCGAAGATGCTGTCATCGACCGCGTGCAACTGCTGATAGCTATCCTTGGTGAGCAGCACAGCGCGCGCCTGATCCGGCAGCGCGATCTCGGTCTGCGCGAGCCATTGCGTTGCCCGGGCATCGGCAAGATTGAAATGCAGCCACAACAGGCCGTCATGGGTGAGATCGATGCGGCGATCGACCGGCAACGGCTCGGAACGGCCGTCGGCATGTATGCGAAACGCCCAAACGAGACCGGGAATCGCATCGGCAGGACTCATCGCAAACCCACCGAACGCAATTCCCGCCGCACTGTCAGCCTGCATGACGCACCAATCGCCGATGTACCCCCGGCGCGTTCGCAAATGCGGCGCCGCCGTTACCTCTGCGGGACGCCCGGAGGCGCCCGCTCATCGCAAGCTATTAATGACAGAACTGTTACAGGGATATGTCAGACCGGCCTATTCCGCAGCCTCGGCCAGTTCGGCGTCCTGCTTGTTGTAGTCATACACGACGCGGCCATAGGGCAGCGTCAGATCGGCGATGTAGTGGTGCGCGCCGACCACGCGCCGCACCGGGAAATCCGCCACCGGCGCATTCACATGCGGGACCAGATGCAGGCGGCCCGGACCGAACCACGACCCCTTCACGGTAATATCCGTGAGGTTGATGGCAATCAGCTGGCAAACCTCGGGGCTGCCGTCGGCACCCGGAATGAGCTTCAGGTTGATCTGCGTCTTGGACAGCGTCGCAAGGGTCGCCTCGCCGTTGCCGGCCATGGCGCCGTGCTTGTACGCCATGGTGCCCATGGCCACCTGCTGCCCGGCATATTCCAGCGTGCCGGTGAGCGTATCCTTGACGATTTCCAGCTTCGGATGGGCGTATTTCTTCGGAAAGCCCCAGATTTCACGGCCGGCCGCGATCGGCGGATCGTCATCCAGGTACATCTGCGAAACGAAATTGACTTCCTCGCCGTTGAAACGCGCGGGAATGACGAGACCGGATTCGGTATAGCTGCCGAAGCCGGAGGAATCCGGCATCCTGATCCATTCGTAGTGCACGACCGGCTGCTCGACAGGCTCAAGCGGCTCAGGCAGCCCCATCCGGATCAGTTCGGGATCCGTCTCATAGGAGATGACGAGAAACTCGCGGTTGACGAAGCGATAGGGGCCGGCGGGATAGCTCGGACCGGCCATCGGCATCGAGGGCAGGCCGAGAATGTTTTCCTTGCGCATCGGAGAGTTCCTTAGAACGGTGATTGATGAGGTTCAGTGAGCGGTCCAACCGCCATCCACCGGCAATGCGATTCCGGTAATCGACTGGGCTGCATCCGTGCAGAGAAAATTGACGGTCGCCGCAAGCTCCTCGACGGTCACGAAGCGTTTGGTCGGCTGCGCAGCAAGCAGCACATCGGAGACGACTTGCTGCTCGGTGATGCCGCGTGCTTTGGCCTGCTCGGGAATCTGCTTTTCGACCAGCGGCGTCATCACATAGCCGGGGCACACCGCATTGACGGTGATGCCGTGCTCGGCGACTTCCAGTGCCGCGGTCTTGGTGAGGCCGGCGATGCCGTGTTTGGCGGCGACATAGGCCGACTTGAACGGCGAAGCCACCAGCGCATGCGCCGAGGCGATATTGACGATACGGCCCCAGCCCTTCGCCTTCATACCGGGAATGGCAAGGCGCGTGGTGTGAAAGGCGCTCGATAGGTTGATCGCGATGATCGCGTTCCACTTCTCGACCGGGAACTCCTCAAGCGGCGCAACGAACTGGATGCCGGCATTGTTGACGAGAATATCCACGCCGCCGAACGCCTCATCGGCGGCCTTCATCATGCCGGCGATAGCTTCCTCATCGGCCATGTTGGCGCCGCTATAGACAACCTTGACGTTGTGCTGGCCCGCGATCTCCGCACGGATGCGTTCAATCTCGCCGGCATCGCCGAAGCCATTGAGCATCACATTGGCGCCCTGCGCGGCAAGACCGTGTGCAATACCGAGTCCGATACCGCTGGTGGAGCCGGTGACGATAGCGGATTTTCCAGACAGCATGCGACGATACCCTTATGATGAAGAAATGCTTGATGACCTCGGCCGAGCGCATTGCTAGCGGCGGCGCTTGACGACGGTGTGAGGTTTTTTCTTCATCTGTGTGACGCCGGGCCGCATTGCATCTTCATCAAGATTCATCAAGACGGCACGTTGTCATGATGGCGTCACTGCTCATCTGAAATCTGCGCGGAGCGAAAACGCATTTCAGGAGCACAAGACTATGGACGCACGTACGCCGGAAGCCAGGATCGCATCGGAGGCGCATTGGCGCCCGGACCGCTGCGATCGTGTCGCCCTCGTTCTGCAAGGCGGCGGCGCACTGGGCGCCTATCAAGCCGGCGTTTATCAAGCCCTGCATGAAGCGGGCCTAGAACCCGACTGGGTCTGCGGCGTGTCCATCGGCGGCATCAATTCGGCGATCATCGCCGGCAATCCGCCGGAGCGCCGGCTCGAACGACTGCGCACCTTCTGGGAGCGCATCACCGCACGCAAAGTCTGGCACTACACACCGGACGGCGACATCTATCGCAAGGCGCGCAATCTCGCGAGTTCGTGGATGACGACGACGCTGGGCCAACCCGGCTTTTTCAAGCCGCATGACGTCAATCCGTGGTTCAGCCCGTCGGGGGCACAGACGGCCACCAGCTATTACGACACCATGCCGCTGCGCGAAACGCTGCTGGAGCTGGTCGATTTCGATCTGATCAATTCCCGCAAGACGCATTTTGCCGTCGGCGCCGTGAACGTGCTCACCGGCAACTTCCTGTATTTCGACAACAAGAAGGAAGTGATCGGGCCTGAACACGTGATGGCATCCGGCGCCCTGCCGCCGGCCTTGCCGATGGTGAAGATCGGCACCGACCATTACTGGGACGGCGGCATCGTCTCCAACACACCGCTGCAGCATCTCCTCGATCAGGAGGACAAGCTGAACTCACTGGTGTTCCAGGTGGACCTGTTCTCATCGCGCGGCGTCCTTCCGCGCGACATCCAGGAGGTGATGGCCCGCCATAAGGACATCATGTATTCCTCGCGCACCCGCTACAATACCGACGTCTATCGCAAGATGAACAATCTCAAGACGGACTTCTACAAGGCGCTGCAGAAGATCCCGGACGACAAGCTCTCCGACCACGAGCGCGCATTGCGCGATCAGTTCGGAAGTCTGCCTGAGATCGCCATCCTGCAGATGATCTATCAGCAGAAGACCTATGAAGGCGAGTCCAAGGACCACGAGTTCTCCGCCACCTCGATGCGCGAGCACTGGCAGAGCGGCCTTGAAGACACCCGCCGCACGCTGCAACGGCGCGACTGGCTGGCCATGCCAGAGCCGGGCGCCGGCCTCGTGGTGCACGACGTGCATCGCGAACACGGCTGAAACAACACGACCCTGTAGCCCGGATGGAACGCAGCGAAATCCGGGGACAGCAGATTGAGTTGAAACGCCGGTCCCCGGGTTGCGCTTCGCTCCATCCGGGCTGCAAACCAAAAAAAGGCCCGCGCATCGCGCGGGCCTTTTCTTTTGAAGCGCTCTCTGCTCAGAACAGATGAGCGAACACGAAGTACAGGAACGCCGACAGCGCGATGGCGCATGGCAGGGTCAGCACCCAGGCCATCACCATGTTGCGGATGGTCGACATCTGCAGGCCGGAGCCGTTGGCCGCCATGGCACCGGCGACGCCCGACGACAGCACGTGGGTGGTCGAAACCGGCAGACCGAACATGTCGGCAGCGCCGATGGTCGCGGCCGCCACGAGTTCGGCGGAGGCGCCCTGCGCATAGGTCAGGTGCGTCTTGCCGATCTTCTCGCCGACGGTGACGACGATGCGCTTCCAGCCCACCATGGTGCCGAGGCCGAGTGCGATGGCGACGGCGATCTTCACCCAATCCGGGATGAACTTGGTCGCCGCATCGAGCGAACCCTTATAGGCATTGAGGGTCGCGACTTCTTCCTTGTTGAGGTCGTTTTCCTTGTCCTTCATCAGGAAACGGATCGCCTCGGAGGTCAGGTACATGTCGTTACGGGTGTTGCCGATCTTATCCGCCGGCACCTTGTCGAGGGAGCCGTAAGTGCGGACCTGTTCACCGATATCCTTCACCAGCACGGAGAGCGACGGATAGGTTCCTTCGCTGATCTTGTGCTCGGCGACATACTGCGTCACGGCCGGACGCGGATCGCCGATGATGTTGTGGCCGGCGCCCTTGGCCGCGATCACGGCGGATGCCGCGACCGAGGACTTCTGGAACTGCTCGATGCGCGATTCCGGCAGCGCGCGGTTCAGCGCGTAGGCGGTCGGCACCGTGCCGATCAGCACCAGCATGATCAGGCCCATGCCCTTCTGGCCGTCATTCGAGCCGTGCGCGAAGGACACGCCGGTGCAGGTCGCAATCAGGATGCCGCGGATCCACAGCGGCGGCGTCTTGCTGCCGTCCGGCGCCTGATACAGCTCCGGACTGCGAACAATCTTCCTCAGCACGATAAGAAGGACAGCGGCGCAGATGAAGCCGACCAGCGGCGACAGCAACAGCGCGTAACCGATTTCAACGGCCTTGCTCCAGTCCACGCCCGACGTGCCGTCACGACCGTGCATCAGCGCATTCGCGATGCCGACACCGATGATCGAGCCGATCAGCGTGTGCGAGCTCGAAGCCGGCAGGCCGAAATACCAGGTGCCGAGATTCCAGATGATCGCCGCGATCAGCAGCGCGAACACCATGGCGAAGCCGGCACTGCTGCCGACCTGCAGGATCAACTCCACCGGCAGCAACGACACGATGCCGAAGGCCACCGCACCCGACGAAACCAGCACGCCGAGGAAGTTGAAGAAGCCGGACCACATCACGGCGACCTCCGGCTTCAACGAATGGGTGTAAATCACCGTCGCCACCGCGTTGGCGGTGTCATGGAAGCCGTTCACGAATTCGAAGCCGAGCGCGATCATCAGCGCCACGAACAGCAGGAAGTAAGGCATATAGCTGGTCACGCGCGCACCGGTCGCGCTGACATCAGCGTAAATGCTGTAAGCGACGAACAGGATGCCGCCAGCCAGCAGCGCCATGAACAGGATCAAAGTAAGGGGATTAAAGCCCTTGTCGAGATTGGGTCGTGAGGCCGGTTCGATCGGCCCATCCCCTGAAAGAGGTTGATTAAGTGTAAAATCGGTCATGCTACGCCCCTAGGTTAACTGGCGTTAAGTTCTGCATGCCGTGTGCGAAGGATAGATGACACCCGCGTCATATCGTCATGACGCAGTGCAATATTTTCAAGAAAGGTGTCCAAATAAGGCTTTTGGTGAGTCAGATTGCAGCAGCGACCTTTTCCAGACCGATAATCCGCGCCAGCGCGCGAACCTCACGCTTCTGATCCTCGCGCAACTGGAACAGCAACGGCATCGCCGCTGATTTCAATTGCTGCACCTCGGCGCTGTCCGGATCGACCGGCGGCGCATTGCCCGAGGCGTGTTTGCTGTCATGCATCCTCCTGGCGATCGCGCGCAAGGCAACCTCGATATCCGGCCAATACGGTTCCTGCGCCGGCGTCAGGTTGAGCCGCTCCTTGATCGCCGCGATCTGGGCATCGCTGAGCAGCGTATAATTCTTGTGACCGGCATTCTTCGCGGCAACCTTCGGCCGCGTGAGCGGCTGCGGAACGACCACCGGCGGCAATGCGGTCGCATTCTGAGGCGGCTCGACGGTCGCTTCACGGGCGAAAGCCTGACGCAGCGGTTCGGTTGCCGCACCACGGTCGACAGGGCCGAGCGCCGCCAGCATCGCGGCGGGAGGCAACCTGTCCTGCTTGTTCTCGCGATTGGAAACGGGACCGCGCGACACCGGGATCGCGTTCTGCGCAACACCGGACGCAACGGACGCGGACGACAGCGGCTTGCTGTCACGGCCGAAAATAGCGGCCACGGCACCGCCGGTCAGCAGCAGACAGCCCAGCGCCAGGAAGGTCAGCGTGCCGCGCGTCAAACCAATCTCCATTTGCGATGGTCCTGCCGTGACCATCCTCATCACAAATGGAGATTAATTAAGGCTTAACCATACGCCCGCGAACGGCGGCCGGGTCTTCAGGCAGCGTAAGACAGGCGCCGGTCGTCGATCAGGACATAGGCTTCCTGGATGTCCGAGACGATTTCCGAGGCTTCCCAGAGAGCGTCCGGCGCAACCTGCTGCATGCTGATGGTCCAGTTGGCGCCCTTGCCGAGGCGCGGCGCCGAGACGACGTCGAACCGGATACCTCGGCAGAAGACATTGCGGTCAAAAGCGAAAGCAACACGGGCTTGAATTTCGGCCAGCGTGGCCGGCGTTCGCGCAAAATGGATTTCAGTATTCATAGATGCCTCGCAAAGGGTCGAATCATCTTCTCCTAGTTTTGCGTTAAGACCTGTTACCGAGGCGTTAATTTACGGTCGCGGATTACCACACGTACCGGAGCGTGCCCTTTCCGGCGGCGCTGGTCACGGTGCTGGAGAACTTGCCTTCGAATGAGGCGGCAAGCGCGAGACCGTTGCGCCAGGCGACCTCCCCGCCCGCGGAGACGAGCGCGGAATCGGGCGCGATCGCAGCCCCGTTCACGACGAAACTCGTACCCGGCAACACCTGAAACGCCGCATCCACCGCCCGAACGGTGTCGAAGTCGTACGCCCAGGCGGCCCGTCCGCGCCATGTGAACAGCGCGTCGTTGATCGCTTCGGTGCGGTCGAGCCGCAGGCCAAGTTCACTCTGCGTCGCAGCGATGTTGCGCCCGGCGTAATCCAGCGCGAAACTCGACGCGAACCCGTTGCCCTGTTCCGAATAAGACGGCATGCGGTAGCTCATCGCCTGCACCGCCGCGTAAGGCGTCAGGCCGGCGAACTGGGTATCGATGCGCCAGCCGGCTTCGACACGGCCGGACAACACACCGGCCTTGTAGTCGGCGCGCAACCGCTCCGCGGTGAGCGGCGCCACGCGCTCGGT
>Ga0153956_1001113_pt1 | contig 25469 bp, 23 predicted proteins | sample TSFL040MetaG_FD_104704 | JGI IMG/M metagenome (GOLD analysis project Ga0153956, IMG submission 104704) | Attine ant fungus gardens microbial communities from Florida, USA - TSFL040 MetaG | ecosystem: Host-associated > Fungi > Mycelium > Unclassified | place: USA: Florida, Wekiwa Springs... | reverse complement strand
GCGGGGAGAGGTTAAGTCAATGCCACTCGCGGATATCGACGAAATGGCCCGCGATCGCGGCGGCGGCGGCCATCGCCGGCGAGACGAGGTGCGTGCGGCCCTTGTGACCCTGGCGGCCTTCGAAGTTGCGGTTCGAGGTGGCGGCGCAGCGTTCTTCCGGCTTCAGCTTGTCCGGGTTCATCGCCAGGCACATGGAGCAGCCGGGCTCACGCCATTCGAAGCCGGCCTTGATGAAGATCTTGTCGAGACCTTCGGCTTCCGCCTGCTCCTTCACCAGCCCGGAGCCCGGCACGATCATGCCCGACACATTGCCGTTGATGGTCTTGCCCTCGATCATCTTGGCGGCGGCGCGCATGTCCTCGATGCGGCCGTTGGTGCAGGAGCCGATGAAGACGCGGTCGATCTTGATGTCGGTGATCTTCGTTCCAGCCGTCAGGCCCATATAGGCCAGCGCGCGCTCCTTGGAGAGGCGCTTGGCCTCGTCCGCGATATCGGCCGGGTTCGGCACCTTGCCGCTGATCGAGATGACATCCTCGGGCGATGTGCCCCAGGTGACGATGGGCGGCAGCCTGGCGGCATCGAGGCGAATTTCGTGATCGAAATGCGCGTCGTCATCCGAGCGCAGCGTGTTCCAGTAGGCCACAGCGCGGTCCCACATTTCGCCCTTCGGCGCCATCGGGCGGCCCTTGAGAAATTCGTAAGCCACCTCATCAGGCGCGATCAGGCCGGCGCGGGCGCCGCCTTCGATGGACATGTTGCAGACCGTCATGCGGCCTTCCATCGACAGCGAGCGGATCGCCTCGCCGGCATATTCCAGCACATAGCCGGTGCCGCCGGCGGTGCCGATCTCGCCGATGATGGCCAGAATGATATCCTTGCCGGTGACGCCGTCGGGCAGCTTGCCGTCGACGACGGCACGCATGTTCTTCGCCTTCTTCTGGATCAGCGTCTGCGTCGCCAGAACATGCTCCACCTCCGACGTGCCGATGCCGTGCGCCAGCGCACCGAACGCGCCATGCGTCGAGGTGTGGCTGTCGCCGCAGACAATCGTGGTGCCGGGCAGCGTAAAGCCCTGCTCGGGACCGATGACGTGGACGATGCCCTGACGCTTGTCGAACTCGTTGTAATATTCGATGCCGAATTCGCGGACGTTCTCCTCCAGCGTCCTGATCTGCTCGGCGCTTTCCGGATCGGGATTCGGCAGCGTGCGATCGGTGGTCGGCACGTTGTGATCGACCACCGCGAGCGTCTTCGACGGCGCATGCACCTTGCGGCCGGCGGCGCGCAAACCTTCGAACGCCTGCGGCGAGGTCACCTCATGCACCAGATGGCGGTCGATATAGAGCAGGCAGGTGCCGTCCTCAGCTTGCTCGACCACGTGGTCGTTCCAGATCTTGTCGTACAGGGTGGTCGGCTTGGGTGTTGTCATTGTGATTGAGCCTGACTTGGAAATTCTTGGACCTGATGCGGGCGGCCTGGTATTGCCGGCACATGCGCGCAACAAAACGCGGACGGCTTCACGCGTGAGCGCTCGAGCTCACGCGCACGTAAGCGCCGCCGCGATGGACGTGGTGAAACGGCCGAAGAAACGACCGGGCAGCCGGCTGTGATCGTCGATGACGATGCGCAGGGCATGCTGGTGGCGGTCTAGAAACATTCCAACCATATAACATCGGGCTACGCCCATTGCGACCAGCAAAAAAGCGCGGCCTGAGCCGCGCTTTTCCGAAAGCAGATATTTTCGCGTGATGCGAAAAATTACTCGGCGGCAGCCGCGACCTTGTCTGCCTTGGCGGGGCGCTCGGTCTTCTTCTCGGTGATGCGGGCCGACTTGCCGCGCAGGTCGCGCAGGTAATACAGCTTGGCGCGGCGCACCTTGCCGCGGCGCACGACCTTGATGGAATCGATCATCGGGGAGAGCAGCGGGAACACGCGCTCGACACCCTCGCCATACGAAATCTTGCGCACGGTGAAGCTTTCGTTGATGCCGCCGCCGTTGCGACCGATGCAGACGCCTTCATAGGCTTGCACGCGGGTCCGCTCGCCTTCGACAACCTTCACGTTGACGATGACGGTGTCGCCGGGACCGAATTCCGGAATCGACTTGGTTGCGGAAAGGCGGTCGAACTGCTCTTTTTCGAGCGTCTGAATGAGGTTCATCGAAATCTCCATCGGCGCGCGCCCAGACGTCGGCGCGGGCTGCGCGCGAAATTCTTACCCTGCCAGTGCACGGATGTGGCGCTGATCTACAGCAAAGCAAAGCCGTTGTCACCCGTCCGTCGTGAATTTTGGCGATTTTCGCTTTTTGCCTGATTCTGCCGCCTTCGGACGCGCTGCCCATAGATCGGGCCGCCGTTTTTCGGTCAGGATCTCGGCTTCCGCCAACCGCCAGGCGGCAACCTTGGCGTGGTCGCCGGACAGCAGGATATCCGGGATCGGCCGGCCCTCGAAAGTCTGGGGCCGGGTATATTGCGGGTATTCCAGTAATCCATGGGAAAAGCTTTCGTCGGAGCCGGATTCCAGCTTCCCCATCACCCCCGGCAGCAGCCGCACGCAGGCGTCGATCAGGGTCATGGCGGCGATTTCACCGCCGGACAGCACGTAATCGCCGATCGAGACTTCCTCAAGTCCGCGGGCATCGATGACGCGCTGGTCGATCCCCTCGAAGCGGCCGCAGACGATCAGCGGCCCCGGCCCGGCCGCCAGCTCCGCCACCCGCGCCTGGGTCAATGGCCGACCGCGCGGGCTCATCACCAGCCCAGGTCGATCCTGTACGGCGGCGACGGCATCGATCGCGGCGGCCAGCACATCCGCCCGCAGCACCATCCCCGGCCCGCCGCCGGCCGGCGTATCGTCGACGCTGCGGTGCCTGTCGGTGGCCGACGCCCGGATGTCGCGCGCCTCCAGCGCCCACAGGCCGGACACCAGCGCCCGCCCGGCCAGGCTGATGCCCAGCGGCCCCGGAAACATCTCGGGAAACAGCGTCAGCACAGTCGCACGCCAGGGGGTCTGTGAAGCAGTCATGGCTCTCCATCGCGCGTTGCGCGTCAAACCGGGTGAATATGCTCGACCATCTCCAAAAGCACCGCAGACTCGCTCTCCTCCCGTGCGAAGCGAAGCTTCGTTAGAAGGGTGAGGGGGTGCCGCAAACTTAGTCCGAGCGTGTGGCTCCCCCTCACCCGCCCGACTTCGCTGCGCTACGCCGGGCGACCTCCCCCCGGTGGGGAGAGGTAAAGAAATCAGCGTTCAGCGCTATCAGGCCCATCGCCCTCGATCTCGCCGGGCATCTCGACCACCACCTTGCCGGCAGCAATGTCGACGGTCGGCACCACCGCATCCGTAAACGGCAGCAGCAGCGTTGGCCCCGACGGCGGCGCGATTTCGATGATGTCGCCGGCGCCGAAATTATGGATGGCGAGCACGCGGCCGATCGCCTCGCCGGCGGCGGTCTCCGCGGCAAGTCCGATCAGGTCGGCGTGGTAATATTCACCGTCTTCGGTATCGGGCAACGCATCGCGCGCCACATAGAGTTCGACGCCGTTGAGGCGGGCGGCGGCATCGCGGTCGGCGACGCCCTTAAGCGTCGCCACCAGATGGCCCTTGGCCTCACGCACATGGTCGATCTCGACGGTTCGCTTGCCGTCCCTCGACGTCAGCGGACCGTAATCGAGCACGGCATATGGATCTTCCGTGAAAGTCCATAGCCGGACCTGACCGCGCACCCCATGCGGCGCGCCGATGCGCGCGACGCAGATTTGCGCGATGGTCATGCTCGCTTACTTGGCTTCGGCGGCCTTGCGCTCCTTGCGCGGCACGGCCTTCTCGGGATTGTTGCGCGGCTCGCGCTTCTTGACGCCGGCGGCATCGAGGAAGCGGGACACGCGGTCCGACGGCTGCGCGCCCTTGGCGAGCCAGGACTTCACCTTCTCCATGTCGAGCTTCAGGCGCAGCTCGTTGTCCTTGGCGAGCAGCGGGTTGAAGTAGCCGAGACGCTCGATGAAGCGGCCATCGCGCGGGAAGCGCGAGTCGGCGACGACGACGTGATAGACGGGACGCTTCTTGGTGCCTGCGCGAGCGAGGCGGATAACGACGGACATTGAGATCTCCTGAAGTGATGTCGTTTAAAAGTTGATCGTCATTGCGAGGAGCGTAGCGACGAAGCAATCCAGTTCTTGGCTTTCTGGATTGCTTCGCTGCGCTCGCAATGACGGGGAGCGGTTGTTCATTTCTTTTTCCCGAAACCGGGAAAGCCGCCGAGTCCTTGTTTGCCAAGACCCGGCAGCGTTGGTTTGCCCAGACCTGACAGACCCGGGAAATCTTTCGGCAGCGACGGCAGAGCGCCCGGTCCCTGCGGCAGCTTCTCGGCCATCGCCTTGACCTGTTCGGGCGACGGCATACCACCGCCGAAGCCCATGGCCTGGGCGAGCCCGGCCATCGGACCGCGCTTGCCGGAGCCCATGGCCTTCATCATGTCGGCCATGTTCCGGTGCATCTTGAGCACCTTATTGACTTCCTCGACCTTGAGGCCGCAGCCGGCGGCGATGCGCTTCTTACGGCTGGCCTTGAGGATGTCGGGCGACTTGCGTTCCTGCCGCGTCATCGAATCGATGACCGCGATCTGGCGCTTCACCACGCGGTCATCGAGACCGGCGGCGGCGATCTGGTTCTTCATTTTGGCGATGCCGGGCATCATGCCCATCAAGCCGGACAGACCGCCCATATTGGTCATCTGGATGAGCTGCTCGCGCATGTCGTTCAGATCGAACTGACCTTTGCGCATGCGCTCGGCGGTGCGCGCGGCCTTCTCGGCATCGATGCTGGCGGCGGCTTTCTCGACCAGCGAGACGACGTCGCCCATGCCGAGGATGCGGCCGGCGATGCGGCTCGGATGGAAATCCTCCAGCGCATCGGTCTTTTCGCCGGTGCCGATCAGCTTGATCGGCTTGCCGGTGACCGCGCGCATCGACAGCGCGGCACCGCCGCGGCCGTCGCCGTCCACGCGGGTCAGCACGATGCCGGTGAGGCCGACGCGCTCGTTGAAGGAGCGCGCCAGATTGACGGCGTCCTGGCCGGTCAGCGAATCCGCAACCAGCAGCACTTCATGCGGATTGGCGGTCGATTTGATATCCGCCGCTTCCCGCATCATGTCTTCATCAAGCGTGGTGCGGCCGGCGGTATCGAGCAGCACCACATCATAGCCGCCGAGCTTGGCGGCATCCAACGCACGCTTGGCGATCTGCGCGGGCTGCTGGCCGGCGACGATCGGCAGGGTGGGCACATCGAGATCGCGGCCGAGCACCGCGAGCTGCTCCATGGCGGCCGGGCGGTAGACGTCGAGCGACGCCATCAGCACCTTGCGCTTGTCGCGCTGGGTCAGGCGGCGGGCGAGCTTGGCCGTGGTGGTGGTCTTGCCGGAGCCCTGCAGGCCGACCATCATGATGGCGACCGGCGGCACGGCGTTGAAATCGAGGCCGGCATCGTCTTCCGCACCGAGCGTCTTGACCAGCTCGTCATGAACGATCTTGACGACCATCTGGCCGGGCTTGACCGACTTGACGACGGTGGCGCCGATGGCCTGCTCACGGACGCGATCGGTGAAGGAGCGCACGACTTCGAGCGCGACGTCCGCCTCAAGCAGCGCCCGGCGCACTTCGCGCATGGCAGAATCGACATCGGCCTCCGAGAGCGATCCGCGCCCCGTGAGCTTATCGAGAATTCCGCCAAGCCGTTCCGACAGATTGTCGAACATCGCGTACCGCTTCCAAATGCCATTTTTGATAAATGGCGATGAACCAAACACTTTCGCGCCCGAGGGCGCATCGCGCTGTCGGGCGTTGACCTCCGGCCTCACGGACCGGTCGGCGGGTCGAAAAGAACACTTTCCGAGAATTTGGGAGGGACTTACGGCCGCAGGTGGACGGAGTCAAGGAATTTTGGCCCTGCGATCTTCCCGCGAACGACCAAGCTATTGTTAGAAAACGGCTTTCTCAGGATTCTCCCGATCGCGCCTTTGACATTTGGCAAATGGTCGCGCCGGAACTACATGTGAGCAACCACTCACCTCGTTGTCCCACCGCATGATCTCCCGCCGCAAGCTTCTCGCCTCCATCGGCGCGGTCACCGCCACCGCCGGTGTCTCGGCTTTCTGGATGTCCCGCATGCCCAACTACACCGGCCCTGTCTCCGATCATTTCGACGGCAAGGTCTTTTTCGATCCCGACGGCGTGCCGCCGAAATCGCTGGGCGAGGTGCTGCGCTGGCAGTTCGGCGGCGGCCGCACACGGGAGGTGTGGCCGGATTGGGTGGAGAACGAGTTCGCCGATACGCCGCCGGCGAAGGTCGAGAGCGGCGTGCGGTTATCCTATGTCGGGCATGCGAGCTGGCTGATCCAGACGGCGGGGCTCAACATCCTGTTCGATCCGGTATGGTCGGACCGCGCGTCGCCGTTTTCCTTCGCCGGACCGAAGCGCCACAATGCGCCGGGCATCGCGTTCGGCAAGCTGCCGAAGATCGACAGCGTGCTGGTCTCGCACGGGCATTACGACCATCTCGACATGCCCACGCTGTCGAGGCTGGCCGCCCGGTTCGCCCCACGCGTGATCACGCCGCTCGGCAACGATGTGACGATGACAAGCGGCGACAGCGCCATCAAGGCCGAAGCCTATGACTGGAAGGATCGCGTCGAACTCGGCAACGGGCTCGCCGTGACGCTGGTGCCGACGCGGCACTGGACGGCACGCGGGCTGTTCGACCGCAACCGATGCCTGTGGGCGAGCTTCGTGCTGGAGACGCCGGCGGGCAAGCTCTACATCGTCGGTGACAGCGGCTACGGCGACGGCGGACATTTTCGCCGCGTGCGCGCGGCGCATGGCGAACTCCGGCTCGCGATCCTGCCGATCGGCGCCTACGAGCCGCGCTGGTTCATGAAGGACCAGCACATGAACCCGGAAGACGCGGTGAAAGCGCTCGCCGACTGCGGCGCGCAGCAGGCGCTGGCGAGCCATCATTCGACGTTCCAGCTCACCGATGAGGCGATCGACGGTCCGGCGAAGGGACTTGGCGCTGCGCTCGATGCGGCCGAGGTGTCACGGGATCGGTTTATGGCGTTGAAGCCGGGACAGGTGTTCGAGATTTAACCCGTCATTGCGAGCCGCCTCTTGGCGACGAAGCAATCCAGGAGGCCGCGAACGAAGGCTGGATTGCTTCGTCGCCCTGACGGAATTGCCATTGACGGGTCACCGCCCCGGCTTGATCTCCCACGACACGCTCACATTCACGCGCAGCACTTCCTCGCCCTGCGCCACCGGCGCGGAGGCGGAGTCGGCGGCCATCTTGCGCAACATCATCGGCGCCGGCGGCGGATTGCTGCCGTCCTCGGAAATGCTGATCGGCATGCCGAGGTTGACGCCCGCCGCTTTCGCATAGAGTTCGGCCTTGCGGCGCGCATCGGCAATGGCCTGCGTCCGCGCCTCGTCGAGCAATTCGGATGCCTTGGTCACCATGAAATTGACGCCGCCGACCTCATTGGCGCCCGACGACACCAGCGCATCGATGGTCGCGGCGACCTTCTTCACGTCGCGCACGCGGATCGTGACGCGATTGCTGGCGCGATAGCCGGTGATGACGTTCGGGCCGGGATTCGGCCGGTTCTGCTGCGCATATTGCGGAAACAGCGACAACCGCGAGGTCTGCAGATCCTTGTCGTCAAGGCCCGCCGTCTTCAGCGCGAGCAACACCTTGCTCATGGCGACGTTGTTCGCCTCCGATGCTTCACGCGCGGTCCTGGCCTCCGACGTTACGCCGCCATCGACGAGAGCGAGATCCGGCGGCACCGAGACGGTGCCCTCGCCGGACACTGTGATCATGGGCGGCACCGGCGCTTGGGCCAGCGCAGGCGTTGCGAGAAGGCTCGTGCCGAGAACGGCGGCAGTCAGAGGATTTTTCATGCTGAGTCGAGGCTGTCCAAGGTTTCTCGATGATGGGGTGGCTCTACTTCAACGGCACGAACACATTGATGATCAGCTTGTCTTCCGAGGTCTTCAGCGGGTCGGTCATGTATTCCTCGATGAAGGTATCCTTCGCTTCCAGCTTTTTGTCGTCGAGGTGATTGGTGATCGCCTCATAGGTGTTGTCCATATTGTCGTAGGATCCGCGATGAACGAATTTCAGCACCTTGCCTTCCGGTGACTTGCCCATGCTGACGTTCTTCGGAAGGTTCTTCATCTCCTGATCGACCGGCATCTCGGCGAAGAAGGTAAAGCCGACATCGTCGGTCGAGGTATAGACGATCAAGGGATTGCCCGACGGCTTCACGCCCTGCTTGTCCATGAGCGCCGTCAGTTGCTTGAACGCATCCATCAGCGTGTCGAAGGCGGAATCCCAACCGGCCTTGCCCGTATAGGTCAGCACCTGCTTCGGCGTCAGCGTGGTTTCCTCGCCGAACGGGTCAGCGGCCTGCGCTGCGGGGGCAGGTGTCGCCGGCACCGGCGCTGCCGCGGGCGGGTTCGTCGGAGCGGCCGGCGCTGCCGGAGTCGCAGGAGCAGCCGGAGTCGTTGGCGCTGGAGCGGAGGGCGCCGGCGCCGTTTCGGCCGGTTTCGCATCAGCCGGCGGCGTCGCCGGTGGAGACTGCGCCCAGGCTGCGGCATTCAACGACAGCGCGGCGGCCGGGATCAGCACGGCGGCGGTGGCGAAGCGGGACAGGCAAGAGCGAAACATTCGGAACGTCTCCAATGGCAGCCGGTGCGGCAAAGATACGCGATGCAGCAACAGTAACATGCGCCGCCTGCAGCCGCACTGGCCATTGCGGCCTGTCTCGCCATATAAAGCGGCAACATCAGGACACATTCATGAGCGCGCTGGCCAATCACTCCTTCGCCAAGATGAACGGTATCGGCAACGAGATCGTCGTGATCGACATGCGAAATACCGCAAGCCCGATCACGCCGGCCGACGCCCGCGCCGTCGCGGGGCCGGCAGGCATCGCCTACGACCAGTTGATGGTACTGCAAAGGCCGCGCCTGCCGGGCACCGAGGCGTTCGTGTCGATCTACAACAATGACGGTTCCGAAGCCGGCGCCTGCGGCAACGGCATGCGCTGCGTGGCGCGGCAGACCTTCGCGGGCAATGACAAGACCGGCCTGACCTTCCAGACCAAGGCCGGCCTGATCAATTGCTGGCGCGGGCCGACGGCGGAGACCTTCACCGTCGACATGGGCGCACCGAAATTCGGCTGGCAGGACATTCCCCTCGCGGAGGAATTCCGCGACACCCGCGGCATCGAACTGCAGATCGGCCCCATCGACGCACCGATCCTGCACACGCCTTCGGTGGTCAGCATGGGCAATCCGCATGCGATCTTCTGGGTGGATGATATCCACGCCTACGATCTCGCCCGCTTCGGGCCGCTGCTGGAGAATCATCCGATTTTTCCGGAACGCGCCAACATCACCCTCGCCCATATCGTCGACCGCGAACATATCGTCATGCGCACCTGGGAGCGCGGCGCCGGTCTCACCAAAGCCTGCGGCTCCGCAGCCTGCGCGACAGCCGTGGCTGCCGCCCGCCTGCGCCGCACCGAACGCAGGGTTCACATGACGTTACCCGGCGGCGAACTCGTGATCGACTGGCGCGAAGGCGACGACCATGTGCTGATGACGGGCGCTGCGACATTCGAATATGAGGGACGGTTCGATCCCAAGCTGTTCGCGTCGGTGGTGTAGTTGCTCTGTCTTCCTTCTCCCCCTGTGGGAGAAGGAAAAAGAAGCCCCTACTCCCCCTTCCACCCGCATGCCCGCATTCGCTCCTGCAGATGCGGCGGCACCGGCGCGGTGACGCGGATCGGATCCTTGTTGCGGGAAATCGGGATCACGATGTCCCGCGCATGCAGATGCAATGTCGGCTCGCCGAAGCGCGGACCGTTGCCGTAGATGTTGTCGCCGACGATCGGATAGCCCGATGCCGACGTATGCACGCGCAATTGATGCGTTCGGCCGGTGATCGGCTCCAGCGCCAGCCAGGCCATGCCGCCGCCGCGACCCAGCACCTTGAAATTCGAGACCGATTTCAAGCCTTCCGGGTCCGGCTTCATCCACCAGCCGCGTTCGGCGTTCAAACGTCCCAGCGGCATGTCGATGACGCCTTCATCCGCCTCCGGGCCACCTTCGACCACCGCCCAATAGGTCTTGGAAATGCGGCTATGCTTGAACAGCAGGCCCAGCGACGCCGTGGCCTTGCGATGCCGCCCCAGCACCAGGCAGCCGGAGGTGTCGCGGTCGAGCCGATGCGCCAGCACCGGCGGGCGCGGCAGGCCGTATTGCAGGAACCGGAACGAATTCTCCAGATTCGGCCCCCCTTTGGGGCCGCGATGCACCGGCAAGCCCGCCGGCTTGTCGATCACCAGCATCAAGCCGTCCCGATGCAGCACCCGCGACAGGATATCGGCCTCGGTCAGGTCGCCGATCCGGGCCGGCTCCGCGGCGGCAGACGGCTCCGCCTCGGTGTCATTTTCACGGCTGCTGGTTTGATTCATGGCGCGAAACGGCTAACACACCCTCGACATGAGCGACACTCCCGAAACGCCGAAACTGAGCTGGTGGCGACGGCTCTCCAACGGGCTGAAACGGACCTCGAGCTCGATCGGCTCGGCGGTCACGGACCTCGTGACCAAGCGCAAGCTCGACCGCGCGATGCTCGAGGACATCGAGGACGTGCTGCTGCGCGCCGATCTCGGCACCGAAGTCGCGGCGCGCATCGCCAAGGCGGTCGGCCAGGGTCGCTTCGACAAGGCGATCTCGGCCGATGAGGTCAAGGCCGTGGTGGCCGCCGAGGTCGAAAAGGTGCTGGCGCCGGTCGCCCGGCCGCTGGACATCGACGCTGCGCACAAGCCGTTCGTCATCCTCGTGGTGGGCGTCAACGGCTCCGGCAAGACCACCACCATCGGCAAGCTGACCTCGACACTCACCGCCGAGGGTCGCACGGTAATGCTGGCCGCCGGGGACACGTTCCGCGCCGCTGCCATCGAGCAGCTCAAGGTCTGGGGCGAGCGCAACAAGGTGCCGGTGATATCAGGCGCGCAGGGTTCGGATTCCGCGAGCCTTGCTTTCACCGCCGTCACCGCCGCGCGCGACGACAACCGCGACGTGTTGCTGATCGACACCGCCGGCCGGCTGCAAAACAAGGCCGAGCTGATGAACGAGCTCGAAAAGGTCGTGCGCGTCATCAAGAAGGTCGATGCGACAGCACCGCATGCCGTGCTGCTGGTGCTCGACGCCACGGTGGGACAAAACGCGCTGTCGCAGGTCGAGGCGTTCCATCGCACGGCCGGCGTCACCGGCCTGGTGATGACCAAGCTCGACGGCACCGCGCGCGGCGGCATTCTCGTGGCACTGTCGGAGAAATACAAACTGCCGGTGCATTTCATCGGTGTCGGCGAAGGCATCGACGATCTTGCGCCGTTCACCGCGGCGGATTTCGCCAAGGCCGTGGCGGGGATCGAGGGCTGAACACCATCCTTCGAGACGCGCGCAAGGGCGCGCTCCTCAGGATGAGGGCGGAGTGTGGTGCAGTTGAATGTGGTGTAGCTGAGTGTGAGGCAGGAGCCCTCACCCTAAGGAGGCGCGCAGCGCCGTCGCGAAGGGCGAGGGCGAGAAGGGAACCGATGGACAAGCAACAACCGCACCCGCTGTTCAAGCTCGCGACCGAACTCGGGCCGTTGATCGTCTTCTTCGTGGCCAACGCGAAGTTCGGCCTGTTCGCTGCGACCGGCGCTTTCATGGTGGCGATCGTGGCGGCGATCGTTGCATCTTATGTGGTGGTGCGCCATGTGCCGATCATGGCGATCGTCACCGCCGTCGTCGTGCTGGTATTCGGTGGACTGACCCTGTGGCTGCATGACGAGACTTTCATCAAGATCAAGCCGACCATCATCTACAGCCTGTTCGCCGTCGTGCTCGGCGGCGGCCTGCTGCTCGGCCGATCCTTCATCGCCATCATGTTCGATCAGGTATTCAACCTGACCCACGCAGGCTGGCGCGCGCTCACATTGCGCTGGACCCTGTTCTTCGCCGCCATGGCCGTGCTCAACGAAGCGATCTGGCGCACCCAGAGCACCGACTTCTGGGTCACGTTCAAGGCATTCGGCGTGATCCCGCTGACCATGCTGTTCGCCGTGCTGCAGATACCACTGATCAAGCGCCACAGCATCGACCCCGCATCGCTGGCGGACAGCGAACGCGATGCGGGGGATGTCACGAAGTAAAACTCCGCATCAACCATGGCGCTTGATCACCTCTCCCCGGAGGGGAGAGGTAAAGAAGGAGCGTCTCGCTTCTTTCGTTACACCGCCAGCGTGCCGGCCTTCGCCGCGGCATAGCGTTCGGCGATCTTCGTCCAGTTCACCGTATTCCACCACGCCTTCAGATAGTCGGGACGACGGTTCTGATAGGTGAGGTAATAGGCATGCTCCCAGACGTCGTTGCCCATCAGGGCACGCTTGCCGTCCATGATCGGATTATCCTGGTTGGGGCGTGTCTCGATGGAGAGCTTGCCGGACTTGTCGACGATCACGAACACCCAGCCCGATCCGAACACGCGGCCGCCCGCGGCGTTGAAGTCCGTCTGGAACTTCTCCATGCCACCGAGATCGCGGTCGATGGCGGCAAGAACCTCGCCGTCCGGCTTGCCGCCCTGCGGCCCCATGATCTGCCAGAACATGGTGTGATTGGCATGGCCGCCGAGATTGTTGCGGACAGCGGTGCGGACTGAGTCCGGCACGCTGCCGAGGTTGCCGAGCACCTCGACCAACGGCTTTTCGCCGAGCGTCGGGTGATCCTTGGCGATGGTGTTCATGTTGGCGACGTAGGTCGAATGATGCTTGCCGTGATGGATCTCCATCGTCTTCTGATCGATATACGGCTCGAACGCATTGGTCGGATAGGTCAGCGGCGGCAGGATGAAGGCGCCGTTGCCCGACGCCGGGGCCGGCGCCGCCTGGGCAAAAGCAAGACGCGGCGTAGCCGCGGCGGCAGCCATGCCGGTCGCAGCGGATATCAATTGGCGTCGGGACATGGATGACATGAAGCTTCTCCTCGGGTTCCGCCGCCGAACGCGGCTGGGCGATGACGAACCGTCTGTGTGCCAATTTCAAGTGCGGGCAGTGTGACGCAACCGGCACGTGCGGATCACATCATGGAGAGGCGCGATACACGCTGTAGGGTTCCTTCTCCCCGCTTGCGGGGAGAAGGTGGCCCGGCGTCGCGCAGCGAGGCCGGGTCGGATGAGGGGGGATTCTCCATTTGCTTTGGAGTCCGTGGAGCGTCCCCCTCACCCGGCGCTGCGCGCCGACCTCCCTCCGCAAGCGGGGAGAGGTTAGAAACAGAAAAAGGGCGGCCTTGCAGCCGCCCTTTCGCATCGCTCTATCGTCAGGCTTACTCGGCAGCCGGAGCCGCTTCGCCTTCAGCCTTTTGCTTGCCTTCGAGGTCTTCGCCGGTTGCCTGGTCGACCACCTTCATCGACAGGCGGGTCTTGCCGCGATCGTCGAAGCCGAGCAGCTTGACCTTGACCTTGTCGCCTTCCTTGACGACGTCCGAGGTCTTCTGCACGCGGCCGGCGGCGAGCTGGCTGATATGCACCAGGCCGTCCTTGGCGCCGAAGAAGTTCACGAACGCACCGAACTCCATCACCTTGACCACGGTGCCTTCATAAATCTGGCCGACTTCCGGATCGGACGCGATCGACTTGATCCACTTGATGGCGGCCTTCATAGCCTCGCCGTCCGACGAAGCCACCTTCACGGTGCCGTCGTCCTCGATGTTGACCTTGGCGCCGGTCTTCTCGACGATCTCGCGGATCACCTTGCCGCCGGTGCCGATCACTTCGCGGATCTTGTCGGTGGCGATCTTGAAGGTCTCGATGCGCGGCGCGTATTCGCCGAGCTCGGCGCGGGCGTTGGTGAGCGCCTTCGCCATCTCGCCGAGGATGTGGACACGGCCTTCCTTCGCCTGCGCGAGGGCGACCTTCATGATCTCCTCGGTGATACCGGCGATCTTGATGTCCATCTGCAGCGAGGTGATGCCCGCTTCGGTGCCGGCCACCTTGAAGTCCATGTCGCCGAGGTGGTCTTCGTCACCCAGGATGTCCGACAGAACCGCGTAACGCGAACCTTCCAGGATCAGGCCCATGGCGATACCCGCCGTCGGCCGCTTGAGCGGCACGCCGGCATCCATCAGCGCCAGCGAAGCGCCGCAGACCGAGGCCATCGAGGACGAACCGTTGGACTCGGTGATCTCCGACACCACGCGGATGGTGTAGGGGAATTCGTGGTGGCCGGGCAGCACCGGATGGATCGCGCGCCAGGCCAGCTTGCCGTGGCCGATTTCGCGGCGCTTGGTGCCGCCGAGGCGGCCGGTTTCACCGACCGAGTAGGGCGGGAAGTTGTAGTGCAGCAGGAACGTCTCTTTGTACGTTCCCGACAGCGAGTCGATGTACTGCTCGTCCTCGCCGGTGCCCAGCGTGGTGACCACCACCGCCTGGGTTTCGCCGCGGGTGAACAGCGCCGAACCATGCGCGCGCGGCAGCACGCCGACTTCGGCGAGGATGCTGCGGACGGTCTTCACATCGCGGCCGTCGATGCGCTTGCCGGTGTCGAGGATGTTCCAGCGGACGATCTTGGCTTCCAGCTCCTTGAACACGCCGGCGACGCGCAGCTTGTCGTAAGCGGGCTCCTTCCCTTCCGGGAAGTAGTGCGCCATCACCTTTTCCTTCACGGCGCCGACCGCGGCGTAGCGATCCTGCTTCACCGGAATAGCATAGGCGGTGCGGAGTTCCTGCTCGACGAGGCCGAGCATTTCCTTTTCGAGCGCGCTGTCATCGACAACGGTGACTTCGCGCGGCTCCTTGGCAGCCTTCTCGGCGAGCTCGATGATCGCGTTGATGACCGGCTGGAAGTGGCGGTGACCGAACATCACGGCGCCCAGCATGATGTCTTCCGAAAGCTCCTTGGCTTCCGATTCCACCATCAGCACGGCGTCCGAGGTGCCGGCGACGACCAGTTCGAGCTGGGTGTCGGCCATCTCGTCGAGGGTCGGGTTGAGGATGTATTCGTCATTGGCGAAAGCGACGCGGGCTGCGCCGATCGGGCCCTTGAACGGTGCGCCCGACAGGGTCAGCGCGGCCGAGGCGGCGACCATCGCCAACACGTCGGGATCGTTCTCCATGTCGTGCGACAGCACGGTGACGATCACCTGGGTTTCGTTGCGCCAGCCGTCGGCGAACAGCGGGCGGATCGGACGATCGATCAGGCGGGAAACCAGCGTTTCCTTCTCGGTCGGACGTCCTTCGCGCTTGAAGTAGCCGCCGGGGATGCGGCCGGCTGCATAGGCCTTTTCCTGATAGTCGACGGTGAGCGGCAGGAAGTCGACGCCGTCGCGCGGCGACTTGGCGGCGACCACGGTCGCGAGCACGATGGTCTCGCCATAGGTGGCCATGACGGCGCCGTCGGCCTGACGGGCGATCTTGCCGGTTTCCAGCTTGAGCGGACGGCCGCCCCAATCGATCTCGACGGAATGAGGTTTGAACATTTTGAATATCTTTCTATGTCGCGAAGGGGCGCTTGGCCGCCTGCCGCGCGACGGGCTCCTTGCCCGTCATCGCCCAGCCGCCGGATTGCCGCTGGACGCTATCGTGCGGCCACCTGGCCTGCACTACGTGATGACATGAGGCAGACTTCGCTGCTCCATGCGAAAACGCGCGCAGAAGCTGCGCGCGTTAAATCGCTTAACGGCGGATGCCGTGCTTTGCGAGGAGAGCCTTGTACCGGGCCTCGTCCTTCTTCTTGATGTAATCGAGAAGCGAACGACGGGTGGACACCAGCTTCAGCAGACCACGACGGGAATGATTGTCCTTGGTGTGGGTCTTGAAGTGTTCGGTGAGGTTGGTGATGCGCTCCGAGAGGATGGCAACCTGGACCTCGGGCGAACCGGTATCGCCGGCCTTGAGGGCGCTGTTCTTGATGACTTCCGCTTTGCGTTCTGCGGCAATCGACATCGTCAATGACTTTCTTTTTGAACCGGATTGGCAGTCAATCCGGAAAGGTTGAACACGCGCTTGGGGATGAGCTCGCCATTGCTGAGTTCGGCGAGGGCCAGCAGGCGGCCCGATACCGTGACATAAACCGTGCCATTGCAATGAGGCGCATCCCGTCCGCGCAACAAGACGGCCTGGCCCCGATGGAGCCTTGCCGCATCCGACCGTGTGACGGCCAGCGCCGGGATGTCGTCCAGCGCGGTCTCAACGGGCAGTAGCGCGTCGGCGAGGCTTCCCTCGCCGGACGCGGCTCTATCGCACAAAGCCTCCAATTCCGCCAGCGGAATCATGTCGGCTTCGGCGAACGGGCCGACCAGGGTCCGGCGCAGCGACGAGATATGGCCGTAGCAGCCGAGCAGACGGCCGATGTCACGCGCCAGCGCGCGCACATAGGTGCCCTTGCCGCATTCGGCCTCGAACACGGCATGGTCGCTATCCGGTTGTTCCGTCAGGACTAATTCGTGAATCACGACGGGGCGCGGAACCAGCGGGACGGTTTCGCCGTCACGCGCGAGGTCGTAGGCGCGCTCGCCCTGGATCTTGATCGCGGAATATTGCGGCGGGATCTGTTCGATCTCGCCGGTAAATTGCGGCAGCAGCGCGCGAATCTGCTCCGTCGTCGGCCTGACATCGCTGGTCTGGGTGACGCGGCCTTCGGTGTCGTCGGTGTCGCGCTCCGCCCCCCAGGTCACGGTGAACCGGTAGCGCTTGCGGCCGTCCATCACAAAGGGAACGGTCTTGGTGGCCTCGCCCAGCGCGATCGGCAGACCGCCGGAGGCGAGCGGATCGAGCGTGCCGGCATGGCCGGCGCGCTTGGCCTGGAACAGGCGCTTGGCCACTGCGACCGCCTGGGTCGAGGTCATGCCGATCGGCTTGTCGAGGATCACCCAGCCATGCACGTCACGCTTGTCGCGGCGCACCTGCTGGCGCTTGCCGTGACGCGGATCGTTATTGCCGCGCGGACCCTGGCCACGGCCGTCCTGTCCCCTCCCCCCTTCGGGGGGAGGGCCAGGGAGAGGGGCCGCCGCAAGCGACGGCGCCTGTAGCTCCCCCCTCTCCCGGCGCTGCGCGCCACCCTCCCCCCCCTGGGGGGAGGGGAAAGAAGCGTCGGAGATTCGTGCAGGCGTCACAGTCATTCTTCGTCGTCCGTCTCAGGTTTGAGGTCACGCGCCACCGCCGGGGTGCGCAGAAGTCTGTCGATGCGTTCGGCTTCATCGAAACGTTCGTCGATGCGGAAACGCAGATCGGGGGCGTATTTCAGGTTCACACGATGCGCGGCTTCGGTGCGCAGGAACGTCTTGTTCGCCGCCAGCGCCTTCAGTACCGGCTCGGTGTTCCTGCCGCCGAGCGGCATCACATAGACGGTAGCCAGTTTGAGGTCCGGCGACATCCGCACCTCCGGCACCGTGATGATGTTGGCCTGCAGCACGGGATCGTAGACCCCGCCCTGCGAAAGGATATCGGCGATCGCATGGCGCATCAGTTCGCCGACCCGCAACTGACGCTGCGAACCGCCCGGCGGCGCCGTCTTCTTGTGATGCTTGGGCATCTGTTCTGCCAAATCCGAATACACGACGTCATGGCCGGGCAGATCCCGGCCATCCACGTCTATTGCTGTGAAAACAAGGCGTAGATGCCCGGGACATTTACGCGAAGACGCGCTTCGCGCTTTCGCCCGGGCATGACGGCCTCTCTACAATCAGAACTCTGCTGTAAGACTTGGACTTACAGCGAGCGCTGGATGGTCTCGATGCGATAACACTCGATCACGTCGCCGACACGCATGTCGGAGTAGTTTTCGAACGCCATGCCGCATTCCTGGCCTGACGCCACGTCCTTCACTTCGTCCTTGAAGCGCTTCAGCGTCGACAGCTTGCCTTCGTGCACCACGACGTTGTCGCGGATCAGGCGCACATTCGCGCCGCGCTCCACGGTGCCGTCGGTGACGCGGCAGCCGGCAACCTTGCCGACCTTCGAAATATTGAACACTTCGAGGATCTGCGCATTGCCCAGCATGGTTTCGCGCAGTGTCGGCGCGAGCAGGCCGGACATCGCCTTCTTCACGTCATCCACAAGGTCGTAGATGATGTTGTAGTAGCGGATTTCGATGCCGTTGCGCTTGGCTGCCGCGGCGGCTTCCTTGTTGGCGCGCACCGAGAAGCCGATGATGGCGGCATTGAAGCCTTCCGCCAGCGTGACGTCGGATTCCGAGATGCCGCCGACGCCCGCATGCAGGATGCGCGCGGCGACCTCATCCGTGCCCAGCTTCTCCAGCGAGCCGAGGATGGCTTCGAGCGAGCCCTGCACGTCGGCCTTCACGATCAGCGGGAAGTCCTTGCGGCCCGACGTCTTGAGCTGGCTCATCATCTGCTCAAGCGAGCCGCGCATGCCGGAGGCGGATGCGGCCAGCTTCTCGCGCTTCTGATGCGCACGGTAGTCGGTGATCTGGCGGGCACGCGCTTCGTTCTCGACCACGGCCATGCGGTCGCCGGCTTCCGGCGGGCCGTTGAAGCCGAGCACTTCCACCGGCACCGAGGGACCGGCTTCCTGCAACGTATCGCCCTGATCGGAAATCAGCGCACGGACGCGGCCCTGTTCGGCGCCGGCGACGATAATGTCGCCCACGCGCAGGGTGCCGCGCTGAACCAGCACGGTGGCCACCGGGCCACGGCCGCGATCGAGCTTGGCTTCGATCACGGTGCCTTCGGCCGGACGTTCCGAATTGGTCTTGAGGTCGAGAATTTCGGCCTGCAGCGAGATCATCTCAAGCAGCTTGTCGAGATTGGTCTTGTTCTTCGCCGACACTTCGACATCGACCACATCACCGCCGAAGGATTCGACCTGCACGTCGTGCTGCAGCAGTTCGGTGCGCACGCGCTCCGGCTTTGCATCGGGCTTGTCGATCTTGTTGATCGCCACGATGATCGGCACGCCCGCCGCCTTGGCGTGGTTGATGGCTTCGATGGTCTGCGGCATCACGCCGTCATCGGCCGCCACCACCAAGATGACGATGTCGGTGACCTTGGCGCCGCGGGCGCGCATCGCGGTGAACGCGGCGTGGCCGGGCGTGTCGATGAAGGTGATCTTGCCGCCGAGCGGCGACGTGACCTGATAGGCGCCGATATGCTGGGTGATGCCACCGGCTTCGCCCGACACGACATTGGCCTGACGCAGCGCGTCGAGCAGCGAGGTCTTGCCGTGGTCGACGTGGCCCATGACGGTGACCACCGGCGAGCGCGGCTCGGTATCGGTGGAATCGTCGACGACGTCGAACAAGCCTTCTTCAACGTCCGACGCGGCGACGCGCTTGACGGTGTGGCCCAGTTCTTCCGCAATCAGCTGCGCGGTATCGGCATCGATCACGTCGGTGATCTTGTGCATCGCGCCCTGCTTCATCAGCATGCGGATGACATCCACCGCGCGCTCCGACATGCGGTTCGCGAGTTCCTGGATCGTGATCACTTCCGGCACGATGACTTCGCGGACCAGCTTTTCCTTCGCCTCGTTGGACGCATGGCCCTTGAGGCGCTGGGTGCGGCGGCGGAACGAGGCGATCGAGCGCTCGCGCACATCATCGGCATTGAGCGCGGTGACGACGGTGAGGCGGCCGCGCTGCTTCTGCGGACCGGGCTTGGCAGCCGGCTTCGGCGCAACGACGGGACGCGCGGGGCTGCCGGGACGACGAATGACGCGCGGCGCCTCGTCCTCGTCGCTGCCGTCGGCGGCAACGGCCGGACGGCCCGAGGTGGCGGCGATCGGCGCCCGGGCCGTGGTGGCGGGCCTGGCGGCCGCCGCCTTGGCCTTGGCTTCCGCCTCGGCTTCACGGCGCTTGGCTTCGGCTTCCGCCTTGCGCTTGGCTTCTTCCTCCAAGCGATGGCGCTCCTCCTCGGCCTTGCGACGGGCCTCGGCAGCTTCGCGCTCCATCTGCTCCTTGTATTCCTTGGAGTTGCGGCGGGCCGCTTCTTCCTCGGCGATGCGGCGTTCTTCGACCTCGCGGGCGCGGGCTTCCGCCAGCGCACTGGCACGGGCGGCGCGCTCATCCTCGGTCAGGGTACGCAGCACGACGCCGGAACCGCTGCGGGCCGGCGGCTGCGGACGCGACGAACCGCCGCGCGGCGGCGGTGCGGACGAACGCGAGGGCGCAGCCGGCGCCGAACTGCGGGCCGGCGCGCCGGCCGCAGTGGTGCGGACCGGAGTTGCAGGCGCGGCAGGGCGGGCAGGCGCAGCCGCGGGGGCGGCGGCAGCCGGGGCGGGCGGAGCAGCAGCAGGCGCGGCCGGCGCAGCGGCGGCAGCCGGAGCGGCCGCCGGTTCCGTAGTGCCTTCGCCGGGGATACGGCGCTTGCCGCGCTTCTCGACCACCACCTGCTTGCTACGGCCCTGGCTGAAGCTCTGGCGCACGGTGCTCTGCTCGACGCGCGGCTTCAACGTCAAGGTCTTGCTGGGAACGCTCAGAGTCTTGTCGCCAGGCGTTTTCGTATCAACCATTCAGCAGTCCTAGTCCTTTGCAGTGTGCGCGGTCGCACATTCGTCATCGTTCGTATGTCAATCGGCGAAATCGTTGTCCGACGGCGCCGTATCCGGCACCGCATGGGTCAACGAAGGTTTGGCTCTTGCGTCGATGTCAGCGTCAGCCATCCGGTATCGGACCAGGTTCTGGCTGCGCGACAGGAACGTTTTGCCCGCCGGGCCTGTCAGCACGGCAGCATGTATCACATTTGACCGCCCCAATGCCAAATCCAATTCGTTGCTATTAAGCAACGTGACGATTGGAAATGCGCCGGTTTCGGCGCCGAAATCGACATTCTGGCGTACGATGCCGTCCAGCTTGCGGATTCCGTCGGCGGCACCGTCGGCGGCATGGATCAGGATTCCGGCCGCCTGACGCCGCAGGGCATCCTCGACCTTGGTGAATCCGGAGACCACCTGACCGGCCTTGGCCACCATGGCCAGTGCCTCGATCACGCCGCGCAGCATCAGTTTGTCGGTTTCGCCGGCGAGATCCGCCGACGGTTTGACGTTTTTCTTGAAGCCCCGGGCGAACAGATTGCGCTTCACCGCCGCGGCGACCGCCTGATGCGACGCCGAAACCCATAGCCCCCGGCCCGGCAGCTTGCGCTTGAGGTCGGGAACAGGCTCACCCGCAGGCGACAGGACGAAGCGGATCAGTTCATCGACCGGACGCACGCGCCTGAAAACCACGCACATCCGCTCGGTCCCCGATTTGGTGTCTCGGGGGCCGCGATCAAGATCTGCGGGGGCAGCAATGGCGAGCATGCGTGGCGCATATCCTTATGCTTCGGCTTCTTCGGCGGCAGGCTCCTCGGTGCCTGCATCCAATTCTTCCTGGGTGATCCAGCCGGCGGCGACGCGCGCCTGCATGATCATGCGTTCGGCGTCCTCACGCGACATTTCATTGGCATCGAGGAAGCCCGGATGCTTGACCGGCTCGCTGCCTTCCTTGCGTTCGGTCCAGCCGACGATGTCGTCGGTGGCGCAGCCGGCGAGATCCTCGACGGTCTTGACGTCGTTCTCGCCGAACTTGACCATCATCTGCAGCGTCACGCCGGGCACCTCACGCATCGCCGGATCGACGCCGAGTTCGGTGCATTTGGCCTGCAATTCGGCTTCCAGCTGTTCGAGATATTCGCGCGCACGGCTCTGCAATTCGTCGGCCGTCTCGTCGTCGAAGCCCTCGATGCCGGCGAGCTCCTTGGCATCGACCAGCGCCAGTTCCTCCACCGTGGTGAAGCCTTCCGACGCCAGCAACTGGCCGACGACTTCGTCGACATTCAGCGCTTCCATGAACACGCGGGTCGCGTTCTCGAAATCGGCCTGGCGGCGCTCGGACTCTTCCTGCTCGGTGAGGATGTCGATGTCCCAGCCGGTGAGCTGCGAGGCCAGGCGCACGTTCTGGCCGCGGCGGCCGATTGCCAGCGAGAGCTGGTTGTTGGTGTCCGGCACCACGACTTCGATGCGCTCGCGGTCTTCGTCGATGACGACCTTGGAGACTTCCGCCGGCGCCAGCGCATTCACCACAAAGGTCGCGATATCCGGCGACCACGGAATGATGTCGATCTTTTCGCCCTGCAGCTCGTTCACCACCGCCTGCACGCGCGAGCCGCGCATGCCGACGCAGGCGCCGACCGGATCGACCGACGAGTCGCGCGAGATCACACCGATCTTGGCGCGCGAGCCGGGATCACGGGCCACCGCCTTGATCTCGACGATGCCGTCATAGATTTCCGGCACTTCCTGCGCGAACAGCTTGGCCATGAACTGCGGATGGGTGCGCGAAAGAAAGATTTGCGGACCGCGGGTTTCGCGGCGCACGTCGAACACATAGGCACGCACGCGGTCGCCGTTGCGGAACACTTCGCGCGGCAGCATTTCATCACGGCGCACGATGGCTTCGCCGCGGCCGAGATCGACGATCACCGACCCGTATTCGACGCGCTTGACGACGCCGTTGACGATCTCGCCGATGCGGTCCTTGAATTCCTGATACTGGCGATCACGCTCGGCCTCGCGGACCTTCTGCACGATCACCTGCTTGGCCGACTGCGCGGCGATACGGCCGTATTCGAGCGGCGGCAGCGTATCGGCGATGGTGTCGCCGACCTGGGCGCCCGGATTGGCGCGCTGCGCATCGATCAGCGAAATCTGGTTCGACGCGTTCTCGACATCCTCGACCACCAGCATGTGGCGGGTCAGCGAGAGCTGGCCGGTCTTCGGATGGATCTCGGCGTGAACGTCGGTTTCGGAGCCGTATCGGGCACGCGCGGCCTTGGCGATCGCTTCTTCCATCGCCGTGATGACGATGCCGCGGTCGATCGACTTTTCGCGCGCAACGGCGTCGGCAATCTGCAGCAATTCGAGTCGGTTGGCGCTGACAGCGGCCATGGCTCAGTCTCCTTCGGTGGAATCGGTATCGCCGCGGCGCGCAGCTTGGGCGGCGAGGCGGTGGGCCTTGGTGTTCTTCGGCAGTGGCTTCTTGGCGGCTTTCGCGGTCTTGCCTTTCGGCTTCGGCGCAAAACTCTTTTTCGGGTCGCTGCGCTTGGCATGCGGCGCCGGCGGCGGCGCGAGGCCAAGCTCCTGCTTGAGGTCGCGCTCGGCCTGCTTGCCGCGGCGCATGGACTCCGCGATCAGCTCATCCGTCAGCACCAGATTGGCGCTGCCGATATCCTCCATCGGCAGCCGTGTGATCGGGTCTTCGCCGTCGCGCGCAGCTTCGCGGTCAATCAGGACTTCATCGCCCTCGATGGCACTGATCCAGCCGCGAAAACGCTTGCGGCCGCCGACGGCCACCGCCATCTCGACCTTCACGAGATGACCGAGAAAACGCTGGAAATCGGAACGACGCACCAAGGGGCGATCGATGCCCGGTGAGGAAATCTCCAGCCGGTAGGCGCGCTGGATCGGGTCTTCGATATCGAGCACCGGCGACAGCGCATGCGAAATCGCCTCGCAATCCTCGACCTGCATGGAGCCGTCGGGCCGCTCGGCCATGATCTGCACGGTGCAGCCGGCCTCGCCCGAAATCTTGATGCGCACCAACCGATAGCCCATGGCTTCCAGCACCGGCGTCGCGATGGCCGACACCCGCGCGGCAGCACCGGGCTCGACGACCAGGCGCGGCTCGGCGAGCAGCTCGGCATCATCCAAGGCGTGTTCGGTCGGTTCGGTCATGTCGGCGCGATGCGGTCCAGGTTCGGGGATGATTCAGATAATAAAAAAGAGCGGGTCCCCGGGGGCCCCACTCTCAAACGGATCGTATGAGAACTGTAAGTTGCAGCCGATATAGACCTTTTGGAGCAGGACGGCAAGGGCCGGATTCGGCGCGATCAAGGCCGCGCTCCGCCCAGATTCCACGTTAAGCTATTGTAAACTCTTGCTTCTATGCTTTCTCGGGCTAACCCTTCCTTCATCAAGGCCGGTTAGGTTCCGACGCCTTTGTGTGTGGCGCAATTGAGTATGTTTTGATGGCAGAGGCCAAATCTCTCATTCCGGGGCTGGAGGAAATCGCCCGCGACGGCGATCCTGCGCGCCGCGGTGAGGCTGTCCGGAAGATCGCCGACCTGTTCCTGCAGGGCGCGTCACGCTTCCAGCCGTCCCATGTGGATTTGTTCGACAGCGTCCTGACCAGCCTGGTTCCGCAGACCGGGGTCGAAGCGCGCCGCGCACTGGCCGAACGGCTGGCGGAACTGGTCAATGCACCGCCGCAGCTGATCGCCATGCTGGTGCATGACGACGAAATCCTGATCGCCGGCCCCCTGCTGCGCCGATCGCCTCAGGTCGACGAGCCGACCCTTCTGGATATCGCGAAAGCGAAGGGCCAGCCGCATCTTCTTGCCATTTCCGACCGGCCGACGCTGGGTCCGCGCGTCACCGACGTCATCATTCGCCGCGGCGACCGTGAGGTGATCCGCCGGATTGCCGGCAATGCCGGTGCCGTCTTTTCGCAGATCGGCTACCACGGCCTGATCCGCCGGGCCGGTGAGGACGGCACCCTCGCCGTCACCGTCGGCCAACGCGACGACCTGTCCGCGACACAGCTCAAGCACCTCCTGGCACAATCCGTCGAGGTGGTGCGCCGGCGGCTGTTCGATGCCGCGGCGCCGGAGTTGCGCACGGCCATCAGCCGCGCCATGCAGGATATGTCCGGTTCGCCGCAGCATGCGCCCCAGACACACGATTTCGCCAGCGCCGAGCGCACGGCGCGCAAGTTGCAGCAGAGCGGGGAACTCAACGAAGGCGCGCTGCTGCGCTTCGCCCGCGCCCATCAATACGAGGAAACCGCCGCCACGCTCGCCGCCATGTCCGGCGTACGCATCGCGACCATCGACCAGCTCCTGAAAAGCGACCGCGACGATCCCATCCTGATCCTCGGCAGGTCGATCAACATTTCCTGGGCCACCGTGCGCGCCATCATCGCGCTCCGCGTCGGCCCGGGACGCTCGCCGGCGGCACATGACGTCGAGGAGGCCCGGCAGAATTTCGACCGCCTGGTGCCAGCCACGGCCCAGCGGGTGCTGACCTTCTGGCAGACCCGTGCACCGAATTCGGCGCTCCCGAACTGACGATCCGCGCGCCGGAGGCGAACCGGCTTCGCTGCAGCAATGCCGCAGCAAATATTGCAACGCACAACGCCTTATGTTGCGCAATATCTTGCATCGAGCCATCCCGGCGGAGCGCGCACCGCGAAGAATTCCGCCAATAATTTCAAATAAATGATTGCCCGCAAATACATTGCTGCGATGCAGCAATGTATAAACTTATTGCAATGCAGCATGTTCGTGATTTCGCTGCGCGCGCCGAGGCCATGACCGCGCTCAACCGTGAGCCGACAAATCCCTGATCGTCGCCGCGTCCCCGTTCAGCGGATTGGCGGG
>Ga0153956_1001112_pt1 | contig 25480 bp, 26 predicted proteins | sample TSFL040MetaG_FD_104704 | JGI IMG/M metagenome (GOLD analysis project Ga0153956, IMG submission 104704) | Attine ant fungus gardens microbial communities from Florida, USA - TSFL040 MetaG | ecosystem: Host-associated > Fungi > Mycelium > Unclassified | place: USA: Florida, Wekiwa Springs... | reverse complement strand
GGCGCGGGCGCGTCATCGCGTTCGGCGGGCGCGGCATGGCGCCGGACGCCAAGCCCAAATACATCAACACCGGCGAGACGGCGCTCTTTTCCAAGGGCCATCTGCTCTACAATTTCGACAAGGCCCGCGCTGCCGCGCTGAAAGCGCAGACGATCATATTGGCCGAAGGCTATATGGACGTGATCGCGCTGGTGCGCGCCGGCTTCGATTATGCCGTGGCGCCGCTCGGCACCGCGCTCACAGAAGATCAACTCCAGTTGCTCTGGCGCACCGCGCCGGAGCCCGTTCTTTGTTTCGATGGCGACGACGCAGGATTGCGCGCCGGCCTTCGTGCCGCGCATCTGGCGCTCCCGCATCTGAAGCCGGGATATTCGCTGCGCTTCGCATTCCTGCCCGCCGGCGAAGATCCCGACACGCTCATCAAGCGCGAAGGCCCGATGGCGATGCGCAAGATTCTCGATGCCGCCGAGCCGCTGGCCAAAGTGCTGTGGCGCGCGGAGACCGAGAACAAGGATTTCTCCACGCCGGAACGCCGCGCCGGACTGGAGCGCGCCTTGGCGGAGATCGTGAGCCGCATCGGCGACCGTTCCATCGCCGATTACTACAAGCGCGACTTCGACCAGAAGGTATTCGACAGCTTCAAGCGTCGCACAGCCGCGCCCGCGCAGGCGCAAACCCAGTACCAGCCGCGCGGCAATGACCGTCGTGGCGGCTTCGGGGGTGGGCGCCGTCCGCCGCCGCGCCCCGGTTTCGCCGGCGGTGGCGACGCCGTCTCCTCCGCGGTGAAGAATTCGCTGCTGGCCCGCTCGGGCCGGTCCGGAGCACGCAGCCTCAAGGAACTGGAACTCTGCGTCCTTCTGTTCCGGCATCCGGATCTGGCGCTGCATCACAGCGAGATCGTCGCCGAACTCCCCTTCCAGGACCGCGTCCTTGACTCCTTTCGGCATGAGCTTCTAAACCTCGCCGCTTCCGGTTCCAGGCTTGAAAATCAAGGCTTGGAGGCCCATCTGGTCCGTCACGGCATGTCCGATCTCGTCGAGCGCCTGAACGCGCGGGCACTGGCGAGCGGCGAAACTGCTCCGGCGGACGATACGCAGGGGTTTGAAGGTGCCGAAGACATCGAAGCCCGCTGGCTCAGAGCCGCGTCCCAGCTTCGGGACATGGCCGAAACCGGTCCCGAACGGGCTCGTGCTTTCGAACGTTTCAAGTCGGAAGGCACGGAGGAGAGCTGGCGCGACGCCGCCAATCTTCTCCCGCAGCGGGACGATTAGCGCGGTATTCGCGTTCTGTTCACGGTAGGGCGCAAAAACCGGACTCTCTCCACATAGGGTAGAGGGTTCTGCAGAAACGGAAATTGTCAGTTGGCGACGAAGAAAGACCTGAAGAAGAAGCCGGCCAAGGCCGCTCCCAGCAAATCCGCATCCAAGGCGAAGACCAAAGTAACGAAGCCGGCCGCCAAGGCCGCCGCCTCGAAGTCTGCCGCCGTGAAGAAGGCCGCGCCTGCCAAGCCGGCGCCGAAGGCCGCCGCCAAGGCCGCGGTGAAGGTCGATGCCAAGGCCAGCAAGAAATCGGAGAAGCTCGATCCGAAGTTGGCGAAGGCCGTTGCGGCCGCCGCGCCCACGCTGGTGAAGAAAGAGATCGTTCTGAAGAACGGCAAGGTCGTTCCGGTGAAGGGCCTGAAGCCGGGCGAGGCCGAGCCGCCGGGCGATGCCGACAGCCCGCTGCTGGATATGTCGGACGCCTCCGTCCGCAAGATGATCACCAAGGCGAAGGCCCGCGGCTACGTCACCTATGACGAGCTGAACAAGGTGCTGCCGTCGGAGAAGGTATCCAGCGAGCAGATCGAAGACACGATGTCGATGCTCAACGAAATGGGCATCAACGTCATCGAATCCGAGGAGCAGGAAGAAGGCGAAGGCGGCGAGGGCGGTGAAGGCGGCACGCTGACGACCACCACCGGTACCGCGGTCGCAACGACCGCCACCGGCAAAGAGACTTACGATCGCACCGACGATCCGGTGCGCATGTATCTGCGCGAGATGGGTTCGGTCGAACTCCTCAGCCGCGAAGGCGAAATCGCCATCGCCAAGCGCATTGAAGCCGGCCGCGAATTGATGATCGGCGCGCTGTGCGAATCTCCGCTCACCTTCGAAGCCATCACCGTTTGGCGCGATGAGTTGAACGAAGGCAAAGTCCTTCTGCGCGACATCATCGATCTGGAAGCGATGTACGGCGCCGGCCCCGATGGCCAACCCGCGAATGTGCCCGCACCGGTCGGTCCCGACGGTCAGCCGCTCAACAATGGCGTCAACGGCGCCAACGGTCAGGCCATTGCCGCACCCAAGCCCTTCGTGCCGAAGCCGCCGCCGGCGCCCAAGCCTGTCGTGGCGCCGAAAGCCGATGGCGAAGAAGTCGACCCGGGCGAAGCCGCCGCGGCGGCCGATGCGGCCGACGGTGAAGACGAAGACGAGGGCAATCTGCCGCTCTCCGCGATGGAAGCCGCGCTCAAGCCGCAGGTGCTGGAGACGCTCGACAACATCGCCAATCTCTACAAGAAGCTGGGCAAGCTCCAGGACGCGAGCGTCGAAGCCGCGCTCGGCAGCGCCGAAGACCTTTCCACATCGCAGGAGCGCCGCTTCAAGAAGCTGCGCAACGACACCGTCGATCTGGTGAAGGGCCTCAAGCTCAACAACAACCGCATCGAAGCGCTTGTGGATCAGATGTACGGCATCAACAAGCGCCTCGTTTCGCTGGAAGGCCGCCTGCTGCGCCTCGCCGAAGCGCATGGCGTGGACCGCAGCGACTTTCTGAAAGAGCATTTCGGCAACGAGCTCGACCCGCAGTGGGCGCGCCGCGTCGGCCGTCTCACCCGTCCGGGCTGGAAGGATTTCATCCAGGACGAGCGCGATCGCGTCGCCGGTTTGCGCGACGAGATCCAGAGTCTTGCGCAGGAAACGCGCCAGTCCATTGTCGAGTATCGCCGCATCGTGCACACCGTGCAGAAAGGCGAGCGCGAAAGCGGTCAGGCGAAGAAGGAAATGATCGAAGCGAACCTTCGCCTCGTGATTTCCATCGCCAAGAAATACACCAATCGCGGCCTGCAGTTCCTGGACCTCATCCAGGAAGGCAATATCGGCCTGATGAAGGCGGTCGATAAGTTCGAATACCGCCGCGGCTACAAATTCTCGACTTATGCGACGTGGTGGATTCGTCAGGCCATCACCCGCTCCATCGCCGACCAGGCGCGCACCATCCGTATTCCGGTGCACATGATCGAGACGATCAACAAGCTGGTGCGCACCTCGCGCCAGATGCTGCACGAAATCGGCCGCGAGCCGACGCCGGAAGAACTGGCCGAGCGTCTGGCCATGCCCCTGGAGAAGGTGCGCAAGGTTCTGAAGATCGCCAAGGAGCCGATCTCCCTCGAAACGCCCATCGGCGACGAGGAAGATTCGCATCTGGGCGATTTCATCGAGGACAAGAATGCTGTCCTGCCCATCGACGCCGCCATCCAGGCGAATTTGCGCGAGACGACCACCCGCGTTCTGGCCACGCTCACCCCGCGCGAAGAGCGCGTGCTGCGCATGCGCTTCGGCATCGGCATGAACACCGACCACACGCTGGAAGAAGTCGGTCAGCAGTTCTCGGTGACGCGCGAGCGTATCCGCCAGATCGAAGCCAAGGCCCTGCGCAAGCTCAAGCACCCCAGCCGCAGCCGCAAGCTCCGCTCGTTCCTGGACAACTGATCACATCACCTTCGCCCTGCTCTTGAGAGCGGGGCGAAGTTCTACTAATCACCTCCGGCACAAACCAAAGGACAGAAGTTTCTCGCATGCGTGGTTCCAATCCCGACAAATTCGCAGACCGTCAAGGCGACGCACAGAAGGCGCGTCAGGCGCAACTGGAGAAGGTGCGCGCGAGGATGGCGGAAGTCGCCGCGAAGAAGCCGCAGCTCGACGCCGAGCGCGCGCGCATCGCGAAGGAACGCGCCGAGCGCGAGGAACAGCGCCGCATCGAGAAGGAAGCGCGCGCCAAGAAGGACGCCGAAGAGCGCGAAGCCGCCCGCCTCGCCGCCGAAGCCGCCGCCCGCGAAGAAGCGGAAGCCAAGGAACGCGAAAAGGTCGAACGCCTCAAGGCGCATGCGCAGCTTCTCGCCGACCAGAAGGCCGCTCGCGACGCGCGCTATGCGGCCCGCAAGGCCCGGCAGAAGTAAATTTCATCGGGGGGTGATGCTTAAGCGGACGGCGCGTTGCCCGCGCCGCCGACTACATTCACTTTTGAAGGAGCGTCGCCATGACCGAGTTCGTCAAGACAACCGGGAAACTGGCGTCCAGCATCCCCACCAAGCGCCAGTTCAAATATCCCTCCGAAGACGAGACCTATGTGCGCCGCCTGGGCAGCGGCGTCCTCAGCGTGTGGGCTTCGTTGTCGCCCGAGCTGCAGCAGAAGATACTCACCGAAGCCACGCAGGTATGGGACCGCGAATACGGCCAGTCCGGCCTTTCCGCGAAACTGGAAACCTTCGTGAAGCGCCATCCCAGCCGCATCGGCTGAAACATCGCCGCCGTCTTGTGGAGACGGCCTAACGGCCCTTTGGAATGAAGGTGGCGCTTTTCTTTTCCACCACCGCGCGCGCAACGAGTTCTTTGTGAACATCGGCCAGCAACGTCACGACATCCGCCGGCGCGGTGGCGCCCTTGGCCGCAGCAATCCCCGCCGTCAGGATCGCGGCCACCTGCATCTCAAACTGAAAATGATCCATCGGGCGCGTTCCTTGAGCCGCGCCGACCCTACGCCCCCCGGATGAAGAAGGTCTGAACTTCCCCGGTGTATCCGCGTTTGCGATGTGAAAGGCTCCACAAGCATGCTCGATCACCTCATCGCCCATCTCGCCACCTTGATAACCCATGCCATCGCGTGGCTGGGGTATCCCGGCATCGTGCTTCTCATGGCGCTGGAATCCACGCTCATTCCGATTCCGTCCGAGATCGTGATGCCCTTCGCGGGGTATCTCGCGGCGACCGGGCGATTTCATTTGATCTGGACGGCCGTCGCCGGCGCGCTCGGCTGCAACATCGGTTCGACGATCATCTATTACGTCGGTGCGGAAGGCGGGCGCCGTTTCGCGGAGAAGTATGGCGCCTGGTTCTTTCTCACCAAAGACAAGATCGCCAGGGTCGAGAACTATTTCCACCGTTATGGCGGCGTCACTTTGCTGCTCACCCGCATGCTGCCGCTTCTGCCCGTCGTGGTGTCGCTGCCCGCCGGCTTCGCGCGCATGAACATCTGGAAGTTCGAGCTCTACACCTTTATCGGCTGCTTCATCTGGTGCCTGGGGCTCGCCACGTTGGGCTTCGAGTTCGGCCTCGCCTGGAAATCGCAGCCTTGGGTGAAAGAGGCAATCCACTGGCTCGACTTCGCGCTCGTCGCCGCCATCGTGCTGGCACTGGGCTATATCGCGTGGCGCTGGCTGCGGCCAAAACGCTGAGCAATCATTTCGCGGCGAGTTTCGCCGCCAGTTTCAGATCGTCGACGAACGCCTTGTATTCGCGCGTCTTCGATTCGTCATCCGGCAGGCGCAGCAGATAGGACGGATGCACGGTGATGAGTCCGCGCCGTCCATCCGCCCAGGTCAGTTCGCGCCCGCGATTCTTGCCGATGGGAATGCCTTTGCCCATCAGCGATTGTGCCGCCGTTGCGCCCAGCGCGATGACGAATTCCGGCGCGATCGCATCCAGTTCGCGCGCGATCCATTGGTGGCAGATCTTGATCTCCGCCGCATTGGGCTTGGAATGGATGCGCCGCTTGCCGCGCGGCTCGAATTTGAAATGCTTGACGGCGTTGGTGACGTAAGTCTTCTCACGCTCGATACCCGCATCCTCAAGCGCCTTGTTGAGCATATGTCCCGCCGGTCCCACGAACGGCTTGCCCGCAAGGTCTTCCTGATCGCCCGGTTGCTCGCCGACCAGAACGACGCGCGCTTTCGCCGGCCCCTCGCCGAACACGGTCTGCGTCGCGTGCTTGTAGAGCGGGCAGTCGGTGCAGGCTTCCGCTTCCTTGCGGATATGGCTGAGCGAATCCTTGGGCATGTTGTCGATCTTTGCGCGAGGCCTGGCCTTGTCCGCGAAGCGCGGAGCCTGATCGGCCTCCCGGTCCATCGCGGCCACGCGTGCTTGCGCGCCTTCGATCAATTCGGGAATGAGATCGCTCTCCGGCAGGTTCTTCCAGTAGCGCCGCGGCATCTCCTTCGTCATGGCGTCGGTCTTTAAACGCGCGGGATTGAAAATGGTGCGGTAATAGGTGCGCCAGAGCCCGTCGAGAACGCCGTCTGCAAGGTCGGTGGGTTTGGGCCGTGGCAGGCCGAAGTTGAGGGTTTTCAGGTCCCACGTAGCGGTTCCGATGGGCGTGGCGATGATCCAGCGCATATTGGCGAAGCGATCCGCGAAGAACGGCGCCGCGCGTTTCAGGATGAAATGATCCGGCTCAAACCAGGCGACATAGAGTTCGCCGTCGTCGGTGTCTTTCTTATGGAAGCGGACGAAGGCATGCATCTTGTGTATGTCGCGCCGCACCGCCTTCACATAGAGTCCGAGCCTGGCGACGGCGGGATCGGATGCACGGCCGAGCAGATCCGGCGCGCCATGCTTCAGCCGCCACAGCACATCGTAGAGCAGGGCGAAGCGATCCTCTGCGCGATGGCAAATGGCATCCTGCACCAGCTCCACAAAGTCGCGCGACACCGTCATGGGAGATGGCGCGGCAACGTCCGGCACGTCGTCGAAGAAGATGCCGCTGTCATGGCTGACGAACGCGACGTCGCGCGGCATCAGTTCCTGGGCGAGCGCGCGCTTCGCGGCCTCACGGAAATCGGCGTCGGTCGCATCCTTGGCGAGGCGCAGCGCATACATCAGAGCAGCGCCAGTTGCGTTGGGCTCTTCACCAGTCGCCCTTTCAAGTTCGCATGGTCCAGATCGCGCGGCGTCCAATCGAGCGCCGTCAGGAACGGCCGCGAGCGCGTCACGCTGCGCGTCAGCCGCTGCACATCGTCGAGTCGCAGCTTGCCCGAGCGGCGCGAAGCAATGATCTTGTCCACCGCGCGGGTGCCCAGTCCCGGCACCCGCATCAGCATCTCGCGCGCGGCGGTGTTCACATCGACGGGAAATATCTCGCGGTGCTTGAGCGCCCAGGCGAGCTTGGGATCCATCGATAGATTCAGCATGCCGTCGTCCATCGCGTCCTGTACTTCGTGAAGCTGAAAGCCGTAGAACCGCAGCAGCCAGTCGCTCTGGTAAAGCCGGTGCTCGCGCAGCAGCGGTGTCGCGATATGCGGCAGCGTGGAAGAGGGATGCCCGTTGGGACTGAACGCGGAGTAGTAGACGCGCTTCAAGGCATACGAGGCATAAAGGTTCGCGCTCGCACCGATGATCGAAGCATCATTGGCGCCGTCCGCGCCCACGATCATCTGCGTCGATTGCCCGGCAGGCGAAAATTTCGGCGGCTGCGCCTTGCGGATTTCGCCGGCTGCCGGCTTGGGCTTCTCCGTGGCCGCTTCGATATGCGCGCGCTGCTGCGCCATGCCCTGCTTGATGCGTGTCGCCGATTTCTCCGGCGCGTAATGCTGCAGGCTGCGATCCGACGGCAACTCGACATTCATCGACAACCGGTCGGCATAAAGCCCCGCTTGCGCGATCAGGTCCGCGCTGGCGCCGGGAATGGTTTTCAGATGGATGTAGCCGCGAAAACCATGCTCCTCGCGCAAGGCTTTCGCCACGCGCACCATGTCTTCCATCGTAGCGTCTTCGCTGCGCGCGATGCCGGAAGAGAGAAACAGTCCTTCGATGCAGTTGCGGCGATAGAGATCGAGCGTCAGCGTCACGACCTCCTCCACGCTGAAACGCGCGCGCGGCACGTTGGAGGTGCGACGACTCACGCAATAGGCGCAGTCATAAATGCAGAAATTGGTGAGCAGGATTTTCAGCAGCGACACGCAGCGCCCATCCGGCGTGTAGGAATGGCAGATGCCCGCGCCGGTGACCGAACCGATGCCACCCGCTTTCGCATCCCGTTTCGTGCCGCCGGATGAGGCACAGGACGCATCGTATTTCGCCGCGTCGGCGAGGATTTCGAGCTTTTGCAGAAGGGGAAGAGCCATCCGGCCATTATAGTTCCTGTTTTGTTCTAATCAAGGTCCAAGGCCTTGGTGGGACGGGCTTTTGGCCTTTGAAGAGTTCCCGCCGTCAGCGTGTATCGGGTGGAAGCTGGCTTGCGGCGGGCGGCGTCGGCGGTACCGCAATGATCCGTACGCTTTCGATCGTTACCGGCGTCAGCGGTGCCGCGCCTTCAAACGGTCCCGGCCCGCCCAGCGGAACAGCCGCGATCTTGTCGGCCACGTCCATGCCGTTCGCCACCGTGCCGAACACCGCATAGCCGGTGGTGTTGCCGGCGTCGCTGGCGTCATGGTTCAGCGATGCGGAATTGTCGGCGAGGCTGATGAAGAATTCCGCCGTCGCGCTGTTGGGATCGTCGCCGCGCGCCATCGCCACGCTGCCGCGCACATTGGAAAGCCCGTTGTTGGCTTCCAGCGGAATGCCGGCATGTGTTGGGCGCGGCTTTCCGTTCGCGTCATAGCTTCCCATCTGCAGCACGAATCCCGGCACCACGCGATAGATCACCGTGCCGTCGAAATGCTTTTCGTTCGCATAACGGATGAAATTGGCGACGGTCTGCGGCGCATGTTGCGCATCCAGCGCGATGGTGATGGTACCGAACGAGGTCTGGATAACCGCTCGCTGCTGCGCGGGAACGTCCTGTGCCGCAGCACGCGAAACCGCGAGCGCCATGACAGCCGTTGCCAGAAGGATTTTCCGCATGCCGATCCTCAATGTGTCGCGCGCAGCACAAGATAGAAGATGCCACCCGCAATCGCCAGAAACAGCGCGATCCAGATGCTGGCGCCGGCAAGTTCGCCCAAGGACCGTGCGAACCCCTCGGTCTGCTCGGGTTCTTCGCGCAGCGTCGGCGGCGGAAGGTCGTCTTCGTCCATGCTCAAAATTCCCGAAAGAGGCGGCGCGTGTTAGGAGGTCGCGATGCCGCGCGACTCTGCCCTATTCTATCGCCTGATCTGGCTCATGCCAGCCGCCTTCGCCTTCCACATCGCGGAGGAGTGGCTGGGTGGTTTCGCCGGCTGGGTTACCCACGTGGTCGGCGGCGCGATGAGCGATCAGGTCTTCATCGAGAACAACGCCTTCTTCATGGCCGTGATGCTGGCGCTGACGTTCTTTGCCGCGTTCGCCCGCACCCGCTGGACGGCGGTCGTGCTCATCGTCTGGTCAAGCGCGAATCTGTTCTGGGATGCCGTCTTCCATCTCTTCGCGACGGCGTGGTGGAGTGTGTATTCGCCGGGCCTCGTCACCGCCACGCTGTTCTATCTGCCGATCTCTTATGTCGTCGGACGTGCAAGCCTCAAGGACGGCGTGATGACCCGCGCGGATTTCATCGGCGCGTGCACCGCCGGCGCGGCCCTGATGGCGTTCGTCATCTGGGCCGGGCTCTATCACTTCGCGACGTGATTATTTCGGCAGATAATCGTTTGCTTCGACCAGCTTGAAGCCCGGCATCTCGGTCACGCATTGGCGCAGGAAGAAGGCGTGGCCCGAGCCGTAGAATACCACGATGCGGTCGCCCGCCTTCGCGCCTTGCACGAGGTTGGCGCAGATATAGGCGTTGCGCTTGTACCAGGCGGAAAGCAGGTCGGCGCCCGGCTGCTGCGCGCCGCCGCCCACGCGGATCATGTTGCGATAGAAATCGTTGTCGCGCGCGATGCGCCTGGGATCGTTCAGATAGCGCAGCGTGTCGGAGATGGTCCCGTTCGCCAGCGTCTTGCTGATCGTGTCCACCATGTTCTGGATGTCGGCATTGGCGTCGTCCAGGATCGCCGTCTCGCCATGCGCCTTCGCATAGGTCTCCACCGGGTCGTACGGGAAATCGCCATCGACATCGATGCCGCGCACCGGGATGTTCTGCTGCCTGGCAAGGCGGAAGCCGAGCTGCACCACTTCGTTGTGCGAGGTGTCGAGCTTGCCTGCCAGATAGTCCGTATATTTTGGCGGCACGTAAGGCGCATCCCATTCCACATCGACGGCCGTCGGCTCGAATTTCGCAATGCCGTCCACGATGTCTTGTATTTCCTTCTGCCGTTTGGGGGCGGTGACGTCGTCGACAACGACATTGTGCATGTCGTGCCCGCCCGACATGTGAAAGCCGCCCACGATCATCACTTCGATGGGCGCGTCGGCGAAAGAGGGCGTGGCGATCGTCAGGCACGCGGCAAGGGCAGGGATCAAAAAACGGCGCATCGGCAGCTCCACATGGACGGTCGTGATATGGAGCGGCCGCTCTATCGGCCCATCATGCAAATTCCGAAAACGCCGGCCGCGCTCAGCGCATGGCGTAGTTAAAGCTGATGCTGATGCGTTTTCCGGGCGCGCTGTTCGGCAAAACCTCGTGGCGCAGGAAGCTTTCCCAGAGGAGCAGGGCGCCGGGCTTGGGCGAGACGCGCGCGAAGGTCTGGTTCTGCCGCCGCGCCTTCTCCTTCCGCGGCGGTGCGGCCATCATCATGGCAAGCCGCGGATCCTCGAAGCGGATGTCGGCTGCGCCTTTGGGGATCTCGACATAGTAGGTGCCGCTGATCGCCGAATGCGGATGGATGTGCGCCGAATGGATGCCGCCGCGATCCATTACGTTGATCCAGAGCGAATCCAGAACCAGCGCGCGCCCGCCAAGTTCGAAATCGAGCGCCTTGCCGAACGTCCGCACATGTCTGTGGATGTGCCGGATCAACTCCTCGAACACGCTCGCGCGTTGCGGCAGATCGTCAAGCGAAGCGTAAGACGTATAGCCTTTGTAACCATGCGCCTTTGACCAGCGCTGCCCGGCTTTGTCTTCCGCCGCGATGGCAAGGCAGGTCCGCGCCAATGCCGCGTTCAGCCCGCGTGCGGAGATCTGCGCGCGATAAAGGCTGCTCACGAACAATGTCTCGATGTTACGGGAATCGGCCATTTGCCTTGCAATCCTATGCACTTTGCGTCTTCCGGTCATGCGGCAGGCCGCCGTTCTCGACAAGTCCCGCCCCGTCTCCTACACCGCTTTCAACCGCTATTTCAGAGTGTGCCTTGAACAAACCCGTTTCCGCGATCGCCCAGCACGGCACCACCTTTTCGGTGCTGTTCGCGATCAGCTTCTGCCATCTGCTGAACGACATGATGCAGTCGCTGATCCCGTCGATCTACCCGTCGATCAAGACGATGTTTCATCTCTCCTTCGCGCAGATCGGTCTCATCACGCTGGTGTTCCAATGCACCGCGTCGCTGCTTCAGCCGGTGGTGGGCCTTGTTGCGGACAAACGGCCGATGCCGTTTTCGCTCCCCGCCGGTGCCGCGTTCACGCTGATCGGCATTGCTGGTCTCGGCCTGGCGCAGAACTACGCCATGGTGCTGCTGTCCGCCGCCATCGTCGGCATCGGTTCATCGGTTTTCCATCCGGAATCCGCGCGCGTCGCGCGCATGGCATCCGGCGGACGGCATGGTTTGGCGCAATCGCTCTTCCAGGTCGGCGGCAACACGGGCTCGGCACTCGGCCCCGTGCTCGCCGCGTCCGTCGTCGCGATCTACGGTCATCGCGCCATCACCTGGTCCGCGGCCTTCGCGCTCATCTCGATCGTCGTGCTGTGGAATGTCGGACGCTGGTACAAGGATCACGGCCTCGCCCGCATGAACGCCGCAAAGAAAGCGCTGGTCGAGACGGGACTGTCCTCGCGCCGCGTCGTGTTTTCGGTGTTCATCCTTCTGATGCTGATCTTCTCCAAATATTTCTATCTCGCGAGCATCACCAGCTACTACACGTTCTATCTCATCCATCATTTCCATGTGTCGGTGCAGAGCGCGCAGATCCACCTGTTCCTGTTTCTCGGTGCGGTTGCGGTCGGGACGTTCGCCGGCGGCCCCATTGGCGACAAGATCGGCCGCAAGCCGGTCATCTGGGTCTCCATCCTGGGCATCCTGCCCTTCACCCTGATCCTTCCGTTCGCGAATCTCTTCTGGACGTCGACATTGTCGGTGATCATCGGGTTGCTGCTCGCCTCCGCCTTTCCCGCCATCGTGGTGTTCGCGCAGGAGCTCATGCCGGGGCGCATCGGCATGGTGTCGGGCATGTTCTATGGGTTCTCGTTCGGCATGGGCGGCATCGGTGCCGCGGTGATCGGCCTCTTCGCCGATCGCTGGGGCATCGAGTACACCTACAGCGTCTGCTCGTTTCTGCCGGCGATCGGCCTGCTCACCGCACTGCTGCCGAACGTGGAAAAGGGCGGGAAAACGATCTCCGTCTCCCCGCCCGTCGATGAGAACTCGCTGACCTAGCCCGCGAACGCCGCCGACAGCACCAGCAGAATGCCAAGCGTCGATGCGAGCCAGATGATGGTGCGCAGCATCGGCACGCCCGCCGCATAGAGCGGCAGATAGATCACGCGCATCCAGAAATAGAGCTGTGCGCCCCATTCCGTGCGGGCATTGTGCCGATCCAGAACGGTGATGATGAGAACCGCGACCGCGAAGATCGGAAAGGTTTCGCGGAAATTGCGGAAGGCGCGATCGAGCCGTCCCGCAAGCCTGCCCTTGAGCGGCGGCGTGTTGTCCCGCGCGCCGACATTCCACCCCGCGCCCAATTCCTGCGTGGCGAAATGCGCGCCCAGAAACAGATGCACGAAGCCCAGCACGCAGGCGAGCGCGAGCATGGTCAGCTCCACGCTCATGCCGCCAAGTTTCAAGTTGGCCAGCGGCAACGCCGCCAGCGTATTCAGAAGTCTGTCCATGATGCCCCCAAATCGGCGCTAGTGCGCGTCTTCCCCAAAGCGATAACGCAATTCAACACCGAACATGCGCGGTTCGCCATAGATGGACGCCGTTGTGCCCGTCAGATGCTCCAGCGCGTTCGCCCCGACTTTGTACTCCTGGTCGGTGACATTGGTGACGAACACCCCCGCGTCGAAGGACGTACCCAGAAAATTGTTCCAGTCGAAGCGCAGGTTGAGGAGGTCGTAGCTCTTCTGGAAGGCATCCGGCTCTTCGTCCGCCAGATCGGTGAACCACACCTTGCTCTGTGTGTACCACTGCGCGCTCACATACATTGCGCCAAGGCCGGGATCGAAGGGCAGATGGAATCGCGCGCTCAAACCGAACTTGTTCTTGGGTGTGTAGGCGAACGGATTGCCCGAATGATCCGCCGTGCCGATGAAGGCGCCGTTGAAGATCGCCGTGGGCAGCACGAAGCGGTCGTAGCTCGCATCGGTGTAGGAATAGAACGGACTGATCTCGATGTTCTCGTTCGGGATGAACGTCGCCGACAGCTCGATGCCTTTCACCGTTGCTTTCGCCGCGTTGAGCGTCGTGGCCCCGACACGCGTGACGGGCGGCGCCGGCGGCACGAATTCGGTGATGGCGATCAGATCGTTCTTCTGGATGTCCTGATACCAGCCATAATAGGCGTCGGCATTCGTGCGTCCGGGCACGCCCAGGATCGTCCAGTTGTTCTTGATGCCGACTTCGACGTCTGTCAGATATTCCGGCTTGAACTCTTCAAGCCCCGTTCCGACGGCGCCACTGTTGAAACCTCCGCTCTTATAGCCGCGCCGATAGGTGGCGTAGAGCATCGTGTCGTCGGTCGCCTGATAGTTGGCGGCCAGCGTCCATGTCGGCGCCTTGAAGCTGTCTTTCAGAGTCGGCTGCCCGTAAGGCGGCGTTTTGGGCACGGGAAAGGGGCACGAAAGCCCCATCGCCGGAATCACGCAGATGGCGGAGGACGCGACCTTGTGGTCCCAGGTGTAGCGGCCGCCGGCGTCGAAGCTGAGGCCGTCGATCCATGACGACGCATCGAAGTGCAGCTGCGCATAGACGGCGTTCGATGTGCCGCCATTGGCAAGGCGATCGATTTCCGTGCTGGAGAGCGGCGGGAAGGCGAAGCCGCCGCCGAACACGTCACGCTCCACTTCCGCATATCCGGCCGGATGATCGAGCTCGTGATAGAAGCCGGCGATCCAGTTGACGGTGTTGTCGTCGTTCTCGCCGCTGATCTGGAATTCCTCCGTCACCTGGAAGGAATTGGACTCCCATGTGCGCGGATTGGGGATGTCGAGGATGGGAAGGAAAGAGCCGTCATAGTCGAAGGAGGGCTGCTCCTCGTCGCGGCGATAGCCGAAGATGTTCTTCAGCCGGATATGCGCCGAAAGATCGTAGGTCGCGATATCGGTGATGCCCCAGGAAACGCGGCGGTAGAACAACGGAATGCTCGATGTCGTCTTGCGGATGCCGAGCGCCTGCTGGTTGGCGAGCGCGAATTGCAGCGTGGGATAGAACGCGTTGATCGCTGCGGTGCCGTCCGCAACCGCATTGGGATCGCCCGCAAGCTGGAACTGGCCGATGGCAAAGCCGGTCAGCTGCGCCTGCGACGCCAGCGACGTCAGCTCCGCGCCGGTGCCGTGATTGCGATCGCGCAGCCAGTCGAACACGGCATAGTTCTCGAAGCCGCTGAACGGCTGCCATGTCACGCCCACGCGGAACGCCTGGTAGTTGACGTTGTCGAGATCCTGTCCCGTCGTGACGTCTTTCGTGAAGCCATCGCGATGGGCGATGTCGCCGGCAAGACGGATCGCCAGCGTGTCGCCGGCAGGGATATTGATCGCGCCTTGCAGTTCGCGATCGCCATGATCGCCGATCGTGCCATCGACATAGCCGCCAAACTCGTCATCCGGCCGCCTGGGCTCGAACAGGATTGCACCGCCGGTGGTGTTGCGGCCGAACAGCGTGCCTTGCGGGCCGTTCAGCACCTGCACATTGTCCAGATCGTACATGCTGCCGCGTCCGCTGGCGTTGAACGGCACTTCGGCGAAGTAAGTCTGCACGCCCGGATCGGCGCCGCCGAACGGTTCGGTCTGGCCGCGGATGGTGAATATGTCCGTGTCGCGCGATCCAAGATTGCCCGAGACGGTGAGGGACGGCGCCAGGTTCTGCAGGTCGATGGCCGATTTAGTGCCGGTGTCGCGCAGATCGCTCGCCGAGATCGGCGTGATGGCGGCGGGCACTTTCTCCTGGTCCTCCGCGCGCCGCCGCGCGGTCACCGTCACCGTCTCGATGCCGATGGAATCCACGGCCGGCGTCTGGGCCTGCGCCAGGGCAGACTCGGAGAGAGGCCCGGCAGGCCCGAGCATGAGGGCCGCCAGCAAAATCTCTTTGCGCATATCTCGTTCCCCTCTCGGGCGAGCATGCCTTGCCGGTCGAGGTCCGGCGTTTCCGCTCGCCTCTTTACAAGGTATAGCGCAAATCCGGCCCCGGCCGAAGCCGTTCAGCCACTTACATTAAATGTAAAAAATCGTGTCACCCGGGCGTCCGCATGTTATGCGCATAGTCGCCGCAAGGAACCTTCGCATGTCGCTGACCGAGAACGCCGAACGCATCTACAGCCGCCACGAGAACATCGTCGACGGCGCGATCCATGTCGCGGGCATGCTGTTCGCGGTGAATGCGGCGGCGTGGCTGCTGCTGCATGTCGGCGTTTCGGCGGCGGCCAGCGTCACCATCTATTGCGTCGGTCTGCTGGCGATGATCTTCGCCTCGGGCATCTACAACATGGTGCCGGAAACGGCGTGGTCGAAGCAGCTTCTTCGCCGCATCGATCATTCGGCGATCTTCATCATGATCGCGGCCACCTATACGCCCTTCGCCGCCAACCGGCTCGGTGCGCCGTTCGGCACGATCATTCTCGCCGCGATCTGGATCTGCGCAAGCTTGGGCGTCGCGTTGAAGGTGCTGTTCCCGCGCCGCTTCGAAATGGCGGCGATCGCACTTTATCTCGGCATGGGATGGATGGTCGTGACGGTGCTGAAGCCGCTGGCGGCATCGGTGGCGTCCGTCGATTTCTGGCTGCTCATTGCGGGCGGCGCGGTCTATTCGGCGGGCGTGGTGTTCTACGTCATCGAACGCATCCCGTTTCACAAGGCGATCTGGCACGCTTTCGTGCTCGTCGCCGCCGTCCTGCATTTCAGCGCCGTGGCGATGGAATTCGCGACTTGATCGACGCCGTCATCTTCGATTGCGACGGTGTTCTGGTGGATAGCGAAGTTCTGGCGCTGGAAGTGGAGATCGCCGCCGCCACCGAAGTCGGCCTCACTTACGATCTGGACGAATACAAAGCCCGCTTCATGGGCATGACCACGCAAGCCTTCTTCGATCTGCTCGCGGAAGATTGCCGCGCGCGAACGGGCCGTGATCTGCCGGAAGGTTTTGAAGAACGCTGTTACGGCAACTATCGCGCCGCGCTGCATCGCCTCAAGGAAGTGGAGGGCGCGATGCGCATGGCTGCCGCTGTCGTCCATCGCAAGGCCGTCGCAAGCTCCAGCAGGGCCGACGCGTTGGAAGAAAAGCTGCGCCGCACGGGGTTGTGGGAACATTTCGCGCCGCATGTCTACTCCACCGATCTGGTGGCGCACGGAAAGCCGGCACCGGACATATTCCTCTATGCCGCAAAGAAGCTTGCTGCCGATCCGGCGCGCTGCCTTGTCTTCGAAGACAGCGTGAACGGGGTACGGGCTGCACGTTCCGCGGGCATGACCGTATGGGGCTTCTCCGGCGGCGGACACATGACCAAAGCGTCATCGGAAAGATTGCTGGCGGCGGGGGCCGCGCGGGTGATAGAGCATTGGGACCATGTCCCGGCCCTTGTTGCGGCCATGGGAAGCTCTGCGTAACCTTTTTCTGCCAGTGTTCTGCCGTCGAAGGGGAATGTCACGATGCGTAAGATCGTCTGCCTTGGCGCGTTGGCGCTCGCGGGTTTCAGCCTGTCCGGTTGCGCGGTGGCCGCCGTGGGCGGTGCCGTCGTCGGGGGCGCAGTGACCGTCGCCTCGACCGCCGTGCATGTCACGGGCGATGTCGTCAAAGGCGCAGCGGATGTGGCGACTGGTCAGTCCGACGACGATGACAAGAAAGACAGCAAGAAGTCGGACGACGACAACAACTAGAACGAGTCTTTCCGCTTCCTGGTTTCCGCGAACACAGCAACGGCGTTGGCATTCTCCATGCCGAGCGTCGCGCGCAATTCTTTCGAGTCCGGCCTGAGGAACGGATTGGTTTTCTTTTCCAGTCCCATCGTCGACGGAATGGTGGGCAAGCCTTCCGCACGCTGCGCCTGCACCTCTTTCATCCGCGCCTGAAGATCGGGATTGTTCGGCTCCAGAGTCAGCGCGAACTTGCCGTTGCTGAGCGTGTATTCATGCCCGCAATATATTTTCGTGTCGTCCGGCAGGCGCATCAGCTTCGACAGGCTATCCCACATCATCTGCGGCGTGCCTTCGAACAGTCGCCCGCAGCCCATCGCGAACAATGTATCGCCGGTGAACGCCGCGCCGCCGAACACGAAGGCGATATGCGAAGAGGTGTGCGCCGGAATCTCCAGCACCGTCACGCTGTGCGATCCGAACCGCCACGGTTCGGCTTCGCTGACCCCGGTATCGATTCCGGGAATGCGTCCGCGATCCTTGCCCGGCCCCACCACTTCGGCGCCGAACTCTTCCTTCAGCGCCAGATTGCCGCCGCAATGATCCAGATGATGATGGGTGTTGAGGATGTGCGTGAGCGTCAGTCCGCGCTCCGCCAGCGCCTTCTTCACCGGGCCCGGCTCGGAGGGGTCCACCACCGCACACAGCCCCGACCCATCCGTGATCAGGTAAGCGTAATTGTCCTGAAGGCAAGGGACGAGCGTGACGCCGATTTCAGCCATTTCCGGGTTCCTTTTGCTGGCTTCAACCTAGCAACCCCCGCTCCCACATTGAACCCGGAGGAAGCCGGGTTTACGCACGTTCCGATGGAGCACGATTCAGCCGGATTGTCGGAATTCTATGCCTCGCCCGTGGGGCAGGTTGCGCGCCGCGTGATCCAGCGTCGTCTCCGCGAGGTATGGCCGGACGTCAGAGGCTCGCGTCTTCTCGGTTACGGTTTTGCCGTCCCTTATCTGCGCAGCTTCGCTGCCGAAGCCGAATTGGTGGCAGCCCTGATGCCGGAGCAACTGGGGGCCATCGCATGGCCCGCCGATGGCGGCATGAGCGTGTTGGCACAGGAAGACGCGCTGCCGTTCCCGGATGCGATGTTCGACCGCGTGCTGGTGATCCATGGTCTGGAGAGCGCCGAAGCGTTGCGTCCTCTTCTGCGCCAGCTTTGGCGAGTTTTGGCGCCGTCGGGGAAGCTGCTTTTGGTCGCGCCCAATCGCACCAGCCTATGGGCACAGGTCGAGCGCTCGCCCTTCGCCCACGGACGTCCCTTCAATCGTGCCCAGCTTGAATCGCTTTTGCGTGACACTTTGTATGCAGCCGAGCGATGGGATGCGGCCCTGATGATGCCGCCGCTGCGGTCGCGCCGCCTGCTGGGGCGCGGCATCAGCTGGGAAAAGATCGGCCGCCGCGTCTGGCCCGCGCTCGCCGGCGTCCACATCGTGGAAGCGACGAAGTCGATGTATGCGCTCACCCCGCCGATCGCCGTTAAGCAAGAACAGCCCATATTCGCATCCGCGCGCGGGTGATTGTCTCAAATTGTAATTCACGCGTTCGTGAGACGCATGACATGCGATTTAAGAATGACATGGCTGTGTTAGTAGTTGTCGCGAACAGCGCATTTCGCATGGCTGTCATTCCTTAAACTCGCAGTTTCGCGCAACCCTGCTTATTCGCAATTTCAATCTCGACGTTACGTCAGTGCGCTTGCGTGTCGCGCATAGCTGTTACACGTCGTCTTTTTCCCAACACAAAGTCTCCCTATCTCCCCAACGCCGGTAACCGAAGAGACGGCAGTCACATCAGGAGGGAGTCACATGCGTAAAATTTATCTCGCAGCGATTGGGTTGAGTGCGATGCTCGCGATGGGCGCGACGGCGAATGCCGAAGCGGCTTCTCAGGCCACCTGCACCGCAGCCCAGCAGAAGGTTGCCACCGCTCTGGCGGCGGACACTTCGACCAATCACGACCAGGCCGCGAAGGAAAGCCATCTCGGCCGCGATTTCTGTCTCAATGGCCTCTATGGCCGCGGCATGGACCACTATGCCGCCGCGATGAAGCTTCTGGGCATCTCGTAAGAGGCGTTCAGGATGAGCCAGCGCGGCTGATCGCGGGCCCCCAAGCAGCGTCGCCGCGCCGGTTCATCAAAAATATCGCGCCTTCGGCCATCAGGTTCGGTCCGAATGCGTCGGCGTGAATGGGTTTGGTCCCGTTGGCGCCCAACGCCAGTGCCTTTTCGATCTTTGCGCCCGATTGGTTCGCCATTTGGGTGAAATCGCGGATCGTGCAGAGGTGAATATTGGGCGTATCGTACCAGGCATAATCCAGCGCCCGCGTGCGCGGCATCCGCCCGTTGAACAGCAGCGACAGCCGCACCCGCCAATGCCCGAAATTCGGGAACGAGACGATCGTGCGCTGCCCGATGCGCAGCAGATTTTCCAGAACCTTCGCCGGCGCCCGCGTGGCCTGAATGGTCTGGCTCAGGATAACGACATCGAACGCCTGCGACGGATAATCGGCGAGGTCGGCGTCCGCGTCGCCCTGCAGCACCGACAACCCGCGCGCCACGCACTGGTTCACGTTCTGCTGCGACAGTTCGATGCCGCGGCCGTCCACATTGCGCGTCCGTTTCAGATGCTCGAGCAAAGTGCCGTCGCCGCAACCCACATCGAGGACCCGGCTGTTGGGCGCGATCATGTCGGCAATCGCGGCGAGATCGGGACGCAAGCTCATGCGATGCCGTTCGTGTTGGCCGCTGCGTTCAGGAAGCCGCGCACGGTCTGCAGCATCTCCGGCTCGTCCAGCAGGAAAGCATCGTGCCCCTTGTCGCTTTCGATCTCCACGAAACTGACATTCGCGGCCGTGGCGTTCAGCGCATGTGCGATGCGTTTGTTCTCGGGCGTCGGGAACAGCCAGTCGCTGGTGAAGGAAATAAGACAGAACTTCGCTTTGGTGGCGCGGAAGGCATCGGCCAGCACGCCGTTGTAATCGGAAGCGAGGTCGAAATAGTCCATCGCGCGGGTGATGTAGAGATAGGAATTGGCGTCGAAGCGGTCGACGAAGGTCATGCCCTGGTGGTGCAGATAGGATTCCACCTGGAAATCCGCGCCGAAGCCGAAGGAGATCTGGTCGCGGTCCTGCAATTCGCGGCCGAACTTCCGCTGCAGCGCCGCTTCCGAAAGATAGGTGATGTGCGCGGCCATGCGTGCGACGGCGAGGCCCTTGCCGGGCTGTGCGTTGCCATAGTTGCCGCCATTCCACTCGGGATCGGCCATGATCGCCTGCCGTCCCACTTCGTGGAAGGCAATGTTCTGCGCGGAGTGGCGCGCCGCGGTGGCGATAGGAACGGCGGTCGCCACGCGGTCGGGATAGGATGCCGCCCATTGCAGCACCTGCATGCCGCCCATCGAGCCACCCGTGACGCAGAGCAGTTTCTCGATGCCGAGCGCGTCGATCAGCATCGCCTGCGCGCGGACCATGTCGCGGATGGTGACGACGGGAAAATCCAATCCGTAAGGCTTGCCGGTTTTCGGATCGGTGGACGCGGGGCCTGTCGATCCCATGCAGCCGCCGATGACGTTGGTGCAAATGACGAAGAAGCGGTTGGTGTCGATCGGCTTTCCGGGTCCGACCATAATGTCCCACCAGCCCGGCTTGCCGGTGAGCGGATGGCGGCTGGCGACGAACTGATCGCCCGTGAGCGCATGGCAGATGAGAATGGCGTTGCTGCGCGCCGCGTTCAGCGTGCCATAGGTCATATAGGCGATGGTGAAGGGCGCGAGCGTGCGCCCGCAGTCCAGCGTCAGCGGCGCGCTGAAGGTGACGGCCTTGCCGGTCTCCGCTTCGGGCTCCGAAACGGGACGCAGGAAGGTGGGATTTGCTGTCTGGGCCAAGGCGCCTTTCCAACCAATCCGGATCGGTCCGGGCGCGTTTGCTAGGGCTGAGGGGTGCATCTGTCAACGATATCGGCATTTGGACTTGCCCCCGCGCGCCGATGCCACTAGCCATTCCGCCCCTGCCCGATGGCGGGAAGAAAGGAGAGATCATGAAGCCCAAGCCGAAACCCGGCGTATTGGAGATCGCGCCTTATGTGGGCGGCCGCGCGCATGCGCCCGGCGCCGCGCGCGTGTTCAAGCTCTCCTCCAATGAGTCTTCGCTCGGCGCGAGCCCCATGGGCATGGAAGCCTATCGCGAAGCGGTGGCGGGCATCGACATCTATCCCGAAGGCAGCGCGAAGATCCTGCGCGACGCCATCGGCGAGGTGTATGGCCTCAATCCGGAGCGCATCGTCTGCGGCAACGGCTCGGACGAGTTGCTGACCTTGCTCGCGCACGCTTATCTGCATCCCGGCGACGAGGTCGTGTTCAGCGAACACGCCTTCCTCGTCTACCGCATCGCCACGCTCTCCAACAGCGCCACGCCCGTCGTGGTGAAAGAGCCGAAGCTGCGCGTGGATGTGGATGCCATGCTAGCGGCGGTGACGCCGAAGACGCGCATGGTCTATCTCGCCAATCCAAACAACCCGACCGGCTCTTATCTCACCAGCGACGAGGTGAAGCGGTTGCATGCGGGACTGCCGACGAACGTCATCCTCGTGATCGACGCGGCCTATGCCGAATATGTCCGCAAGAACGATTACGACACCGGCATCGAGCTCGTGGCGCAGAACCACAATGTGGTGATGACGCGCACCTTCTCGAAGATCTATGGCCTCGCCGGCCTGCGCGTCGGCTGGGCGTTCTGCCCGCCGGAAGTGGCCGATGTGCTGAACCGTATCCGTGGTCCGTTCAACGTCTCGGTGCCCGCGCAGCGCGCGGCGGCAGCGGCGCTCAAAGACCGCGCGCATGTCGACGCGTCCATCGCGCATAACGAGAAGTGGAAAGACTGGCTGCTGGAGCACATCCGCAAGCTCGGCCTGCGCGTGGACGACAGCGTCGGCAATTTCGTGCTGATCCATTTCGCCAACGAAGCGACGATGAAGAAGGCCGATGCTTTCCTCACCAGCCATGGAATCATCCTGCGGCCTGTCGGCGCTTACGGCCTGCACAATTGCCTGCGCCTCACCATCGGCACGGAAGAAGCCAACCGCGCGACGCTGAAGGCGCTCGGCGAATTCGTGAAGTCATGAGCACGGCCGGCAAACCGCTGTTCAACCGCGTCGCGCTGATCGGCGTCGGCCTGATCGGCTCGTCCATGGCCCGCGCCATGCGCCGCGCGAATCTCGCCGGTCATATTGCCGGTTATGCGCATACGCCCGAGATCGTTGAGCGTGCGAAGAAAGCCGGCTTCGCGGATTCCCTGCATGATGATCTGGCGTCCTGCGTGAAGGACGCCGACCTCGTCGTTCTGGCGGCACCGGTGGGCGCGTTTGCCGATATCGCCAAAGCCATCGGCCCGCATCTGAAATCCGGTACCATCGTCAGCGATACGGGTTCGGTGAAAGGCGCCGTCGTGCGCGATGTCGCGCCGCATATGCCCAAGGGCGTGCATCTGATCCCGGCCCATCCCATCGCGGGCACCGAGCAGTCCGGACCGGAAGCGGGCTTCGCGGAGTTGTTCGACGGCCGCTGGTGCATCCTCACGCCGGCAGCGGATGCGGATGCAGCCGCCGTCGCGAAGCTCAAGGCATTCTGGGAAGGACTCGGCAGCAATGTCGAGATGATGGACGCCAGGCACCACGATCTTGTGCTTGCCATTACCAGCCATCTGCCGCATCTGATCGCCTACAACATCGTCGGCACCGCCAATCATCTGGAGCAGGTGACCAAGGGCGAAGTGATCAAGTATTCCGCCGGTGGCTTCCGCGACTTCACCCGCATCGCCGCGTCCGATCCCACCATGTGGCGCGACGTGTTCCTCAACAACAAGGAAGCCGTGCTGGAGATGCTGGGCCGCTTCTCGGAAGACCTGACGGACCTGCAGCGCGCGATCCGCTATGGCGACGGCGATTTCCTCTTCGATCTTTTCACCCGCACGCGCGCCATCCGCCGCGGCATCGTCGATGCCGGTCAGGACTCCGCCGCGCCGAACTTCGGCCGCAACAAGCCGGATCAGTAAAGCGGCGAGAGCGTGTCGGCCGGAACCGAGCCGACCGTGAAGATGCCGTCCTTGAAGCCGAGCGTGGCCGTAAGCGGCCCGCGTGCCTGTGCGCCCTCGGCGAAGGCGAAGAAGCCCGCCGCCAGCCCGTCATTGGCACTTCTGATCCAGCCCTTGTTTTGAGCCTGCTGCAACAGCGATTGCCAGTTGTTCACTTTCATCTCGAGCGCGCCCATGGGGCGATGCATCTCGTCGGTCGTCAGTGCGCCTTTGCCGGCGATATCGAGCGCGCCCCAGTTCATGGCGATGGATCGCACCAGAACGCCGCCATGCCGCGTGCGCCAGTCTTCCGCCGCTGCGCGCCAATCGCCTTTGCCGGACAGCAGAGGATCGAAGCTCGTGCCCGGCGAAATCATGGCATCGACCCGAAGGGATTTCAGGTCCGGCCCGAAAGCAGGGTCGAGCGTAGCGGCCATATGAACGTCATCGGCCGAGAGATAGAGATCCAGCCCGTCGAGTTTGGGGTCCTTGCGCAGATGCAGCTGCAGCTGGGCGGCGGAAAGATCCGGAGAGTCGACATTGACGGCTTCCATGTCGAACCGCGAAAGCTCGCCGTTCTGCGCAATCATGCTGCCGCGCAGAAGGCCCGGCACGAACGCATAGCGGCGCAGCGCGCCGGAATCCTTGTGCCAGGTGAAAGTCTGCTTTCCGGCAGCCTCGAAAACATATTGCGTGCGGCCATACGTCAGCGAGTGGAAGGCGAAGCGTTCCGCATTCCAGACAGCGGGGCCATGTGAGGTGGCGATCTCGATCCGAAAATCATCCAGCTCGCCGTCGAGCCGGAAGGGGAACCCGCCCATCGTCTTCCGCGTGAAATGCAGCGTGACGCCCGGCGCGATCTCATGACCGTTCAGCGCATCGAGCTTCTGGGAAACCTCGCGCGACGCCACGAACCAATAGCTCGCGAGCCCGAGCATCAGGATCGCGAAGAGGCCGACAGGCCCGTAAAGCCAGAAACGGTGGGAGTAATTCATGAAGCGCGCGCCGCCTTGGACGGGCGTGCTCTAGCAGAGCCTAGCCGCAACGCGAATAGCCGCAGGAGACGCAGGTGTCGCAGCCTTCCAGCTTCACCAGCCCCGGCTGGCCGCAGCGCGGGCAATAACGCGCCGGTGCGCCTTCCGCGTTCACCGCCACCGCATGAACATCGTCCGTCGTCACCGCCTCGCGCGGTGCCATGAAGCCGGTGTTCACCAGATGCCGCTCGATCACTTCACCGATGGCCGCCAGCAGCGACGGCACATAATGCTGGTTCATCCACTGGCCGCCGCGCGGATCGAACACGGCCTTGAGCTCGTCCACCACAAACGACACATCGCCGCCGCGCCGGAACACCGCCGAGATCATCCGCGTCAGCGCCACCGTCCAGGCGTAATGCTCCATGTTCTTGGAGTTGATGAAGATCTCGAACGGCCGGCGGCGTCCGTCCTTCTCGATGTCGTTGATGGTGATGTAGAAGGCGTGATCGAGGTCCGCCCATTTGATCTTGTAGGTCTGCCCGATGAGCACTTCCGGCCGGTCGAGCGGCTGCGTCATGTAGACGACGCCGCCTTCCTCGCGCATGCGCGGCGAGACGACGGGCGGCAGGATTTCCGTGACGGGTTCCGCGGGCGCTTCGGGCGCTGCCGGCGTCACCGCAAGCACCGATCCGCGCGCTTCGCTGGGGCGATAGGTCGTGCAGCCCTTGCAGCCCATCTCATAGGCATGCCGGTAAACATCCTTGAATGCTTCAAAGGAGATATCGACCGGCACGTTGATCGTCTTGGAGATCGAGCTGTCGATATATTTCTGCGCCGCCGCCTGCACCGCCAGATGCTCGTTCGGCGAAAGCTCCTGTGCATTGACGAAATAATCCGGCAGCGCCGTGTCCTCGCCGAACCGCGCGCGGAATTTGCGATAGGCGTAGTCGCTCACATCTTCTTCGATGCGCGTGCCGTCCGCCTTCAGGATCTTGCGCGTATAAGTGTAGGCGAACACCGGCTCGATGCCGCTCGACACATTGCCGGCAAACAGCGATATGGTGCCGGTGGGCGCGATAGAGGTGAGCAATCCGTTGCGGATGCCATGCGCCGCGATCTGCACGCGGATGTCTTCGGGCAGCGCCATGATGTGCGGGCGCTTCAGGAACTCATGCGCATCGAACAGCGGGAACGCGCCTTTCTCGCGCGCAAGTTCCGCCGAGGCGCGGTAAGCCGCATGGCTCAGCACTTTCAGCCAGCGCTCGATCAGCAAGAGGCTTTCGGGCGATCCATAGCGCGTGCGGCAGAAGATCAGCGCATCGGCCAGGCCTGTCACGCCCAG
>Ga0153956_1001111_pt1 | contig 25480 bp, 25 predicted proteins | sample TSFL040MetaG_FD_104704 | JGI IMG/M metagenome (GOLD analysis project Ga0153956, IMG submission 104704) | Attine ant fungus gardens microbial communities from Florida, USA - TSFL040 MetaG | ecosystem: Host-associated > Fungi > Mycelium > Unclassified | place: USA: Florida, Wekiwa Springs... | reverse complement strand
TGCAGCCAAGCCCCCACGGCAGCCGCCACGAACGTTCCCGGGAGCACAACCACGGCGACCGCAACAATCGGGGCGTCGTTCACCCAATCGAGTAGAAAATCCCACATGGGAACAATTTGCGGCCAAGCCGCTCCTCACGACATTGGACGAGAGGCCAATTGAGCGCCCGCATCGCCTGGCTTTTGCTGCGGGAAACGCGAAAGGAGTTCCCCTATGAGCAGGACATTCATAGCCGCGATGATCGTTGTTGCAGGTATGTTGTTCGCGGGACTGTCCGGCAGCGATGCGGCTGCCCAATCGAAATCCGAGCGATGCGACTACTACGCACATAACGCCATGGCGAATACACCGACATCGACCGGCGTGGTGCGCGGCGCGGCGCGGGGTACCGTGGTCGGTGCGATCACGGGCCATACCGGAAGAGGCGCTGCGGTCGGCGCCGCCGTCGGTGGCACGCGCCGTGTCGTGCAGAAGAACCGTTCCTACCAGTACTATTACGACAGCTGCATGAGCCGGTAACCGGCGCGCGTTTGAAGCACCGCGCTAAGCCGCGGGCGCGTGGGCGCTCCCCGTATCCTCATGCTGCCGCCTTCTCCAGATGCTATACGGCACACACACCAGAATGCTCACGAGCATATAGAGACCCACGGCGGCAACGGCATCCTTCGGGTTTGGAAAATTTGCGCCCGCGATGGCGATGGCCAGCGCGGGATGACGCGCGCAAGTCGCAATGGCCAGTGTGCTTCGATTTTCCGGCTCCGGGCCGCCAAGGAAATGCCCCGCGACAAGCCCCAGGACCGTGAAGCCTATATAGGCGAGCACCGATCCGTCATGCGCCAGCGCGATCGACATCGGCATGGCTTTGTAGAGCACCGGGAGAACGGACACGATCAGCAACACGAACGCAAAAGTGCTGAGCGGGCCGGAGAGCCGTTCGGCAAGGTCAGGCCAGAGCCTGTGCGCAACCACACCCGCAATCAACGGCACCAGCACCGTGAGCAGCATCACCGAGGCGACCGTTGAAACCGGTGCGCGCGCGTGCAATCCGAAGAGCCAGCCGATAATCGCGATGATCAACGGCACAAAGACAATGGCGATCAGCGCTGCCGAGAAAAGCAGCCCCACCGCATAATCGTCCGCGCCATCCGCCTTGGATGCGCGCCGCGGTAGAAGCGGCGGCACCGGCCCCACGGACAATATCACCAGCGCGACCTTGACCGGCTGGGGCACATTCGTGAACGCGGCAACGGCCAGCGCAAACACCGGCATGACGACGAACATCGACAGCATCGACCGCGCCAGCTTTTCGCGATTCCGGAAAAGATATGTCATGTCGGTGGTGGTCGACCGCAAGCCGAGCGCAAACACCGTCAGCACGATGCTGATCTTGATCGCAAGAATGATGAGAGCTTGCATCGTCATGGATCGCTCCTGCTGCGAAAAGGCTGCTGCGCATTTCAAGGCTATCCAACACCACCAGCCCGATTGATTGGACTTAGGTCCAACAGCGAACGCGCGGGAGATTTGCGGTGCTCAGCTTCCGCCAGAGGTGTCGACAACGATCTGATCATAGCGCCACAGTTTCTCGAAAAACGGCAGCGCCTTCCCGGCGGATATATGTTGGGCACGGGCAACCTCTTCGAATGTCCGAATGCCATCGATCTGCGCAAAGAGCCGGTCTTCCAGCGCATCGATCGGCATATAGAGATCCGAATGTCTGTGAACCGGGTTCAGCAGGACGGCCGCGCTTGCGGCCGGAACGCGCTCGGTCAGCCGCCTGGTCCACGGCAGGCGAACCGGGACATAGCGGTGCCATTGTTCACCCGAAAAGTGAACCGGCTGGGCGGGCTGCGCACGGTCGGAGCGATAGGCGATGAAATTGTGCTGGGCCATCGTACCGCGGAAAAGTTCGACAGCCGCGTGCTGCTCTACATCCGCCAATGCTGCGAGTCTTTCGGCATGTGGAGTCTGCGCAACCGCCCCGCATTGCGGCAGATACGAGGCCTGTTCGAGCCAGCGCCCGAACGTCAGATCACAGCGCGCAAGCCAGGCGTGAATCTCCGGCACCGTGTATGCGCGATCTTGCGGATGCAGCAGCGCATCGGCCAACGCATCCGGCTGTGTGAAATCCTTAAAGCGCTGCAACATCCAGCTCAGCGGATGATCGGGCGTCAGGTACTTCAGCGTTGCGCCCAGGCTCTCCAACTGCGCGGCGTCCGGTTCGATGCCAAGCAAGCGGCAATAGTCCTGCATCATGTAGATGCCGGCCCGGCCATAGCGTCCATAGACCATGATGTGCAGGGCGCCATCGGGCTTGAGCACATCGCGCAGGCTCGCCAGTCCCGCATCCGGGTCGGGAAGATGATGCAGCACGCCGGTGCAGACGATCTGATCGAACGTCTCACCCAACGCCTCGGCTTGCAGAAGCGAAAGCTGGCGAAGTTCGAGGTTTCGCAGATCGTATTTCTGCTGGAGCCCGCGCAGGTGACCGAGGCTCGCGGCGCTGATGTCGATCGCGACAACCCGCGCATCGGGCTCGCGCAGCGCAACCTTGGCAGCCTGCGACGTGCCGCAACCGGCAACGAGGATGCGCTGCGGGCCTTTTGGCCCGCCGCCGGGAAACATCAGCAGCGAGCGTATGCGCCGGCGCCGCGGATCCTTGAGAGAGGCCGCATCGAGTTCGGTGAGCGGCGCGGGATAAGGCATCCGCTCGTAGAAAGATTGCACGTTGTGTGCGTTCACGTGTGCAGCCCCACGCTTCGAACTTGAAGACGGGCGGCCGCGCGAAACGGCCGCCCTCCTCGTCAATCGTGGCTCATCGAGGTCTTCATCTTGGCGATCGCATCGTCGATCGTGAAGCTGTTGGGGCTTTGGATCGGCGGGAAGTCCTTGAAGGTTTCCGCGAATTTCCCGGCCACCGACTGTGCCGCGAAGATCAGATAATCGTGCTGGAGGAACCACGCGTAATAGCTGTTCGACGTGACGTCGGCGAACTCATACGGGTCGGTCCTGAGATTGAAGAGCTTGGGCACACGCAGATGCGTGAACGGCTCGGCCCACACCTGCAGCGTGCCGTGGCAACGCTGCTCCATGAAGATGACCTTCCAGTTGTCATAGCGCATGGCCAGAATGTCGCCATCATCGCTGATATACATGAACAGCTGTCTCGGGCTGTGCTCTTCCTTGCCGGTGAGATAGGGCAGCAGGTTGAAGCCATCGATGTGGTTCTTATAAGTGCGCCCGATGGCCTGATAACCCTTCTTCGCTTTTTCCACGATGTCGGGTTCGCCCGCCATCGCGAGGAAGGTGGGGAACCAGTCATGATGCTGCACGATCTCGTTGGAGATCGATCCGGCTTTGATGTGGCTTGGCCAGCGCACGATCATCGGAATGCGGAAGGCGCCTTCCCAGTTTGTATCCTTTTCGCTGCGGAACGGCGTCATACCGCCATCCGGCCAGGAATTGCGATGCGGGCCGTTGTCGGTCGAATACATCACGAAGGTATCGTCCGCGATGCCAAGCTCATCGAGCAGATCGAGCATCTGGCCGACATTCTTGTCATGATCGATCATCGTGTCGTGATAGGGCGATTGCCAGCGTCCCGCCTGACCCAAGCTCTCTTTCTTGGTGTGCGTGAACATATGCATGTGGGTGAAATTCAGCCACACGAACCACGGCTTGCCGTCTTTCTCCTGACGCTTGATGAAATCCGTCGCCGCGGCGGCGAAATCGTCATCGCAGGTTTCCATGCGCTTTTTGGTCAACGGCCCGGTGTCTTCGATTTTCTGTTTTCCGACCTTTCCCCAGCGCTCCTGAACCGTCGTGTCGTCCTTGTCGGTGGCGTAGCTATGGATCACGCCGCGGGGGCCGAAGTTCTTCTTGAAGTTGGGGAAGTCCTTGTCCGGGAAATAGTCGTACATCTCCGGCTCTTCCTCGGCGTTCAGGTGATAGAGATTGCCGAAGAACTCGTCGAAGCCATGATTGGTGGGCAGCATGTGGTTCATGTCGCCCAGATGGTTCTTGCCGAACTGACCGGTGGCATAGCCCTGGTTCTTCAGCGCGCCGGCGATCGTCATCGCCTTGTCCGTCATACCGATTGGGGCGCCGGGAATGCCGACCTTGGAAAGACCCGTGCGCAACACGCTTTGGCCGGTGATGAAGGAGGAGCGGCCCGCGGTGCAACTCTGCTCGCCATAGGAGTCGGTGAACAGCATGCCTTCCTTGGCGATGCGGTCGATATTGGGCGTTTTGTAGCCCATCAGGCCATGGGTGTAGCAACTCAGGTTCGAGATGCCGATATCGTCGCCCCAGATCACGAGGATATTGGGTTTCTTTTGGTCGGGCATGAGGGTCTCCGGAAAGATTGCGCGGCGCTTGCCACGCGCACTCTAGAAACCGCATCTGCCGGGAACGATTGGACTTAAGTCCAACCGGCGGCCTCACGCATCCGACGCGTAGACCGCATCCCAATCGTTCTTCATGCTCACCACGCGGAAACCATATTCGTCCGCGCGGTCGAGCGCCTCCGTCAGCGGGCTCAACCGGAATTCGCGGTCGTAAGCCGCCTCGCGTGCGGCGTCGTCATGATGCAGCAAGAGCGCCATGCGCTTGCCGGGGCCGGAGAGCGTGTAGCGCATCATTGCCATGTCGCCGTCGGAATTGCCGAAGGCGAAGATCGGCCGCCGCCCGATATGCAGACCGATGTTCTGCGCCTTCACTTCCCGGTCATCGAAGGTGCCCAATTCGGCCAGCTTCATAAGCTCGCATTTTCCTTTTTCGATCTCGAAGCGGGTCTTCACGCTGCTGCCGATCACCTGCTCCGGCGGGATGCCGTAGAACTCCTGTGTGAACACCCGCATGAAATCCACGCCGCCGCCGGAAACAATGAAGGTGCGAAACCCCATCGCTCGCAGAAAGCGCAGAAGTTCAAGCTGTGGCTGATAGACCATCTCAGCAAAATGCCGTTTCGTCACAGGATGCGGCGCGGTCTCGATCCATTTCTTCGCGATCTTGGCGAAGTCATCCACCGTGACGCCGGCATGGATGGCGAAGGCGAATTCGAACACGCCCTGTTTGCCCATCGCATGAATGGCTTCCAGATCATGTTCGAGAAATGCCTTGAAAGGTTGGCGTTCTTTCAGCGACGGATCGGCCTCCGCCATCCGTTCGGCGCGCGCCTGCGCAAACAGCACCTGTGCTTGCATCGGCTGCTCGCACCAGAGCGTGCCGTCATTGTCGAACACGGCGATGCGTTCGGTCATTGGCACATAGTCGCCGCTGCTCTGCGTCGTCACCCGGCCCACGAAGTCCAGGATGGCGCGCTTGATGGGCCCGTTCGTCCATGAAGGCAGCGGATCATGCATACGCTATGTCTGAAGAACCTGCGACGCATGCGCGATTGGACCTAAGTCCAATCGCAATTGCGCGAATCGCATCAGTTTACCGGCTGCGCGTCCGGGAATTTCCATTTGCCACTCAGGATGTCTTCGCGCGGGCGATACATGCGCACGGCGTAATTCCAGCCCGGCATGATGGGAAGCTGGTTCGGCGCCTTCGCCGGATCGCCGCCGAACTGGATCGTCACCGATCCATCGACGTCCCGCTTCGCCGTGATGTTGTTCACCGAATGCGCGCCGCGATCGTTCTTCTCGAAATAGCCTTTGGCATTGTAGACGGTGACGGACCAGAACCCGTCCACCGGAACGTCTTTCACGGTCAACCGGTAAACCGTCTTGCCGTCGTTCTGCGGCACCGCGCCCATCTCGTAATAGGCGTCCTTTTCCGGATTGCCGCCCCACCCTACGGCCGCGCCGATGAGATGGCGCACGGGATCGGTCTCGCGCTTCGTACCGAAAGCGCGATGCGAATCCGGCATCGTGGCACCGAGGGCTAGGAGCGCATCACGCACCTTGGTCTGGCTGTTGCCGTCCCATTGCGGAATCTCAAAGTGGCCGGCGCTCTTCTGCTCGACTGTGATCGCATCCTGCAAGGCATGGACCTTCTTCAGGTCCGCCGGATCGTTCGGATCGACCAGCGTGCGGATCGCTGCGCACATGTAGCGCGTGCCGATATTCTCGCGCGTATATGTGTGAGTGCCCGCGCCATAGACGACTTCCGGCACATATTCGTCTTCGTCGAAGATCTGCATCGACATGAAGCGCGTGCCCGGATCGGGCAATGTGATGGTGACCGGCCCGGCATCGAGATCGAACACCGCGCTGGAATAGAGCGTGTCGCGGTTCATGCGGATGACGATCTGATGATCGAGGTCCGGCATGCCGCGATTGTGCATGAACTTCCCGAACCCGCCGTCCTTCACCACGTTGCCGAAATAGAGATCGGTCTCGGCACGCGGGAAGTTATCGGGAATCACGCGGACGGTTTGCGGTGCTGCGGACACGACTTTCTCCTTCAGTTCACGGCTTGCGCTTCCGGGAATTTCCATTTGCCGTTCAGGATTTCTTTGCGCGGGCGATAGAGGCGCACCATGTAGTTCCAGCCCGGCACGATGGGGATGCAGTTCGTCGCTTTCGCTGGGTCGCCGCCGAACTGGATGGTCACCGATCCGTCCGCATCCTCCTTCGCGGTTATGTTATTGAAGGCATAGACGTTGCGATCGTTCTTCGGGATGTAACCGTCTTTGTCATAAACGATAACGGACCAGAAGCCGTCCACCGGAACATCCTTCACGCTCAGGCGATACACCGTCTTGCCGTCGTTCTGCGCGGGCGTGACGTTAAGATAGGTCGCTTCCTTGTCCGGATTTCCACCCCAGGCGGTTGCTGCCGCAACGAGACGGCGAATAGGGTCAACTTCATCTTCCGTGCCGAAGGCGTGGCGCATGTCCGGCAGTGTCGAGCCAAGAACAAGGAGCGCGTCGCGCACCATCTTCTGGCTGGCTGTATCCCAATTGGGAATCTCGAACTTGCCGACGCCTTTCTGTTCGACCTTGACGGCATCTTGCAGCGCATGAACCGCTTTCACGTCGGCGGGATCGTCTGGGTTCACCAGCGTGCGAAGGGCGGTGCACAGATAGCGCGTTCCGATTTCTTCGCGCGTGTAGATATGGCTGCCCGCGCCATAGACGACTTCCGGCACATACTGGTCCTCCGTCACCACTTCCATCGACATGAAGCGTTTTCCCGCGTCGGGCAGCGTGATGGTCACCGGCCCCGCATCGAGGTCGAATATTGCGCCGGAATAGATGGTGTCACGGTTGAGGCGGATGACCGACTGGTTGTCGATCGGCGCAGGCTCGCGTTCGTGATGGAATTTCCCGAAGCCACCTTTCTTGACCATGTTGCCGAAGAAGAAATCGCTCTCGGCGCGGATGAAATTGTCGACGGTGACGGGGACGGATTGTGGTGCGGCGGACATGTCATTCCTCTCTCACTTCATCTTTTCGATATCTGGCAGAACCCAGCTCTTATCGAAGAGCGGTTTCTCCGGGCCGTAGAAGCGGAACAGCACTTCGAACTTCCCGTCCGCATTCGTCGGCACCCAGTTGGCGTCTTGGCCATCCGGCGCCTGTGGGCCGAAATAGACGTCAGTTGATCCATCCGCGTTCTTCTGGATTCCCGGCGACGTGGACGCGCGGCTGGCGCGCGAAACCTCGCGGATCGGTGCATGTGTCTCACGGTCATAGATCGTGGCCGACCAATAGAGTTTCACCGGCGGGTTGGCGGGCACCTTCAGGCGATAGGTTTTCGCACCGTCGAAAGCGTCACCATCCTTGTCGCGAACAGTCATCAGATAATATTGACCCGCGCCCAGATGCTTGGCGCTGAAATAAGCCATCGAATAGGCGACGCCGCGCCCATCCACCGGATAGCTGTCAGGATTGGCGAAATCGGTCTGCATGCCTTCGGCCATCTCCGGATTCACCGGAAGCGTCCAGCGTGCACTGGGCACGAAGCGTTGCTTGGCGAAGATGTCTTCGTATCTCAGGTCGAGCCACGCGCGCGCTTCCGCCGCCGCGGTATTCAGGATGTCCTGCATCTCCTCATCGGGGCTGAACGCTTTGCCCTTCTCGATGCCGATGCTCTTCAGCATGTCGATCATCGCCTTGTCGCGCGTGATCCACGGCTCGTGCTGCACGAAGCGATCGAGCAATGAGAAGAAGCGCAGATCATAAGGGATGATGTTCTCGTACACGCTGTTCAGCGCATCGACGAACTTCGTGCCCGGCGGATCGGCGGCTTGCGAGAGCGGATAGACTTTCACGCGCTTGCCATAGGCCACGGCTTTGGCCACATCGGCGTCGCTGCCGCTGGCGAGATTGGAGCGCAGGATCGCGTAGCTGCGATAGGTTTCGCAGGGTAGCGCGATATAGCCGCCCGGCACCTTGTCCTTATAGCCCGGCGGCAGGATCAGATATTTACCGCCCTTGCCTTTGTCGACGCCCGCCGGTCCAACATCTTCGAGCGCTGTCTGCCACGCATCGTCGACGCTGCCGGTGATTGAGCCGCCATCCGCTGGCGGGATCTCCAGCACCATCGGCCCCACATGCTTGGTGTCGAAGAAGGGATAGAGATAGATCACGTCCGGATTGGGCGTAAGCGTCTGGATTTTCCAGTCCGGCAACTTCGACCAATAGACGACCTGGTTCATCGCGCCGCCCACCGCGATGGTGGCGTCGCATAGAAGCTGGAAGTTCACCGCCGGCATGCCCCACACCACCGCCTCGAACGCGCGATGCTCGATCACGCTGCGGTTGAGCTGCTCGGCGGAAAGATCGTGGAGCTTGGCAAGCGAAGTTCTCGCATCGCCTGAGGTGCGGGCTTGTGGTGTCGCGGGCATGGCGCTCACTCGAAGGGACGCCGAAGTTTGCGAAGCCCTCGCATCGCCGTCGATTGGCCTTAAGTCCAAGTCAGCCGGGAAACAGGAACACCACGGCAAAGCGCGCGCCCCAGCGTGCGCCATCGGGCGCGGCGGTGGAGGCGTAATACCGCGCACCAAGTTGAAAGCTGATCGGCTGGCTTCCGAATTTGTAGATGTGGCTGACCATCAAATTGAGCGGCACCGTCCAGTGATCGCGTTCCCAATCATAAGTGTTCTCGGTGTTGAAAGTGATACCCGTTGTGTCGGGCCAGGTATAACCAACGAAGGGCTGCAGGAAGGTGTTGCTGATATTGGCGCGGTCGCGCTGACCGCCGTAAGACCAGATGTGGTTGGCCAGAATTCCATAGGTCCATCCGTGACTTTGCTTCAATGCCACAAGCGTGGGGCCCAAGCCCCATTTGCCGCTGCCGACGGTGCTGTCGGTACCTGTAGGCCAGAGGAATGCAGGACCGACACCCCAAATGATGCCGCCCGGCGCGGGATTGGGCGAGAAGAAGAAACTCTGCGTCGTGTCGCCGAGTCCGAAATGATCGCCCTGCCCCGCAAACGTCTCCTGCTGGTCCACGACCGGCAGGATCGTGCGCATGATCAGATTCCAGTTTTCGTTCAGGTGAAACGGAACGACCGGCTGGATATTGAGCGTGATGCGGTCACCGTCTTTCGGTCCCGCGCAGCAGTCCCAGTTAAACTGGAACGGAACGCTGATGAGATCCGAAACCGGGTTCGAAAGCTTGTTGGCGAGATCGCCTTCGCTCTGCTCTTGCGCATATGCCGATGTTGCAAAGAGTGCGCAAAGCCCGAAGGCGAAGAGTAGAGCGAGACGGTGCATGGCGTTTTCCCCGATGGTCGTCCGCGACTCTCACCAAAACTCTAGCGGCGCGACATTGGACGAAAGTCCAGCGGCGCCTAGAAAAGCGGAACGGCGATGGCGACCCATGCTCGCCATCGCCGCCCATCCCACCCGTTTAGTATGGCGACATGCCAAACAGGACGAGACACAGAGAACCTGCAAAGAGAGCAGCGAAGAACCCGGTATCGGACATTGTCCTGTTGTGCCGCATGGCGCCCGTTGTCTTCCTCAACACGGGTTCAGCATGGCAAATGCACGCCAAGCGTGAAATTGGACTTTGGTCCAAGGTCAGTCGAACGGACCGATCCGGAATGTTACGCTGGCAACAGCAGTCAGGCCGATCAGGAGAAGCAGAAACGCCACGATCAGCGTAAATGATATCGGGAAGCGGCTCTGCGCGCGGATCAAGCCTTCGCTGGCCATGTCTTTCCGCTCTTGCCGCAATCCCAGCATGAACTGCACATGGTAGATGATGCCGATCGCAACCATCCCCACGCCCAGATAGACCAGCGTCATGCCGAAATTCCGGGCCGCATGGGCGTTGCCCGTCCAGAGGTTCTTGTCCTGCAGGTTCTTGAAGAACTGGAAGATCGTGAAACCGAAGCTGATCAGCGATAGCGAGGTGCGGATCACGCTCATCAATGTGCGATCCGCACTCATGCGCGTGCGCTGAAACGACATGCCGGTACGACTACTCGACATCTCCGAGCGCTGAGTGGACAAGTCTGTCCGGTGCTCGGACAGCGCCGTCCGGTGGGTCGAGAGCTTCGTCCTGTGTTGGGAATAAGCGACAGACGCATTGTCGGCGTTGGACGTGTCGATATCGGGGATCGAAGGAAGGCCCGGATTCTTGGCCACATCGGTGGCAACGATTTCGTCGATGGATGGTCTGATCGTCATGACAACCTCACAAGAAGCGGAAAAACACGGATACAAAGGCCGCGACGCCGATGAGCAGCAGAACCATCGCGGAGATGAAAGCCGGCGTCCGGTGCGGTTTCTCGCTAATGCCTGCGATCGACCGGAACTGCTCGGACCACAGATAGCGAAGCTGCCCGCGATACTGGAAAGAAGAGATCGTAAGCGCGAGGATGCCGGCCGCGATCAGCGCAAGCCCCAGATTGCGTGGCATCTGCTCGGCCATCGTACGGCCGCCGCGCGCCGTCATGCCCTGCATCTTCTCAAAAAACTGAACGATGGTGAATCCAAAGCCGATAAGCGAAACGCCAGTGCGTATCCAGGCAAGATAGGTGCGCTCGATAGCTTGCCGCGTGCGCATCCAGGAAAAGTGGTTGCTCGCCGTCGCTTGAACGTCAAAGCGCTGCGCGGCCTGGAAGTCGCTCATAGCAATATCCCCGTGAGCTTCTGGAAGAGGACGTCCGGAGAGACGGACATGAATATCACCGGCACAAAAGGCAGAACCGTCGCGACAAACAGGATGACGAAATTGGCGAGGCTCGCAGGGAATATCGTCATGCCGTAAGCGTTCGCCGCGATGGAATAGAGATCGGTCGTGGCCGAGAAATCGCTCGCCGCGAGCGAGTCGGGGCCGGCGGGTGGACCGATCCACTTCTTCTCCATCTGTCTGCCGACGCTGCGCGCGAGTGCGCCATATTCGAAAATGCCCCGGCGCCATGCGGCCATTAATTTTCCCGCAAACACCAACAAGGGTCCAAGGAACAACAGGCCCATGATCGCGTCGAAGCCCAAGAAGACATATCGGAAGGAAAAGATTGCCGCTTGATCGTGCATCACGCGATTGGCAACCGCGCCCGCCACAATCGCCGCCATCGGGAACGCCACAAAGGAAAAGGCCTGAACGGAAATGCCGACGAATTTCAAACCGCCCGCGCGGTCGGGATGCGAAGGCACAAGACGCAAGTGCAGCCGTGACGTCAGAAACAGAAATCGTGTCCAAATCGCCAGCCGCCAGAACCACCCCAGAAGCAGGATCATCAGAATCGGCACGCTGACGAAGCTGTGCCAGAACCCGGCTGGCGAGATCGACGCGTCGGCGTCGGTGCCCATGCGATGCCATTGCGGAAAGAATTGCAGCGGCACTTCGATCGCCAGCGTCGCCACCAACGTCGCCGCCAAGACGATGACCGCCATCTCCAGCCGGGTGGAGTCGCGCAGGCGTAGCGTCGAGATCCGGATCGCGCGAAATGCGTCGAGGTCGCCCGGTCTTATCAGGCCCGCATCGCCGAAATGCCGCGCGATGGCGCTAAGGCGCGGCAGGCAGGCGGCCTCCGCGAGCAGGAACATCGGAGCCGCGATCAACGAGCGCGCATGCACACCGTAGTCGGTGAGAAAGGAATAAAGCGCGCCATCCTGCAAAAAGAAGCTTTGTGCGGCCGAAAGAACAAGAAGCGGAATCCAACCAGCGCATACCGCAATGAAAGCGCGGGAGAGGTAGTTCGGCTTGCCGGGGCTCATCAGGCCGGCCCAAACTTGCAGCTGCGCGGGGGGCCCACCATCGAACAGCGGTGTGGCGCTCTCCTCGCAACCGTCAATCGGCGGACGCAACGTCTTCACCGAGGGGAACAGATCGGTCTGGTCTTCGGTCTGGTCTGGGGATGCTCGATGGAAGAGCCTCTGAAAAGCTGCGCCGGCCGGCATGGCGCGTTCCCTCAATTGTAATGGATTGTTTTGGGGCGCTCCGGCACCCGCACTCCTTGCAGCCACTGCCGCGCGGTGCCCGCCGGCTTGTGCAAGATGAGAGAAGGCACGAACGCCAGTGGATCTGAGGATCGCGAGACCTGTTCATGCCCGAAGCGCGCTAACACATCGAAAAAATGCATCAACCACCTCCGGCAATGCCCAGAATCCACTGGCGCATGGTGGAAGGACGAGAAGCGGCTTCAGGGGCTGGGGTGTGCCGGGCGACCATCCTTCGCGGCAGGATCATGCAAAGAAGGATGACTCGCCCTCAATTGGACCTAGGTCCAACCGCGGGATCGTGGATTTCAACGAAATGGTTCTGGCGCAAGCAACCAGCCGAAGGCCGATCCCATGAAAAAAGACGCGGAGATTTCTCTCCGCGTTAGGGGGAGGTAGGCTGCTAGAAAGAGACTGTGGCGTTTACCGACACCACGTCGCCATTGAATGTATGGCGCGTGTCGAAGTCGTGTTCCCATTTGGCGCTGAAGCTTACCGGCGTGTTGCCGAACTTCGTGCTGTAACCGAGCGCGGGTCCGATGCCGAAGGCCTGCTCCTTGAACGAGCCCAGCTTCGCGCCGCTACCGCTATCGCCGGTGACCTGCTCCACGATGTTTCCCTGGATACCCGCTTCCCAGGCCAGGCCCGCGCCGAACCGTTTGCCGATCGCCCAATCCACATGCAGCAGATCGCCGGACTGATAATCGGTCGCGTCATTGTTCGATTGGGTGACGTAGGTGATCGCAGCCGACAAGTCCCATCCATTCGCGGGATTGAAATAGGTCAGCGCGAATTGCGGCATGAAGGCCCAGATATTGCGGCCGACACTCAACTCATGCGGATCGTATGATCCGGTCGGCACCAGAAAGAGCGTGCTGAACGACCAATTGAGATTTCCGTCATGCCAGCCGAGGATGAGCGGCGCGACAAGAGAATCCGAAAACCCGTCCTGGCTTTGCGATATCTGCACATTGCCCAGCGGCGTCACCACCGAAGCGCCGAGATCCGCCCACGCGTAGACCGCCGCGACACTGAATGCGTACGTCCCGCCCAGTATCTTCCAGTCCGTCACATAGGTGCCCATAAGTGCGTCGGCATTCATCGTCACATCGACACCAAGCTCGACATTGCCGTTACGCACCTCCCTGCCCGCGGAGCCGTGATAGTAGTAGTAGATATCCGTCAGGTAGAGACCGCGTTCGGGCGGAACGTACCCAGCCATGAACCCGCTGAAGCCTTTCAGATAGGGACTCAATCCGGTCTCGACGGCGCCTGCTGACGACGCAGAAAGAGCGAGAAGGAAAAGAGCGGCGAATGTTGGCTTGTGTAATCGCATCGGAAGGACATGGGCTCGCTAGCTGGATCCGCGGACGCCCGGCGGCGTGAGAGCTTAAGGGGGAGAGATCGCTCCACCGGGCGTCTTTGGACAGTCCAGAGTCAGCCAACAGAGCCGCAAACTCTCAATTGGACGTTGGTCCAATGCTGTCAGAACGCCTCGCCCACCTGAATGTAAAAGGACTTTTCACCGTCCTTGTTTATGGCGCCATCGAGTCCGAGGTTCACGCCATAGTCCTTTGACACCAGAACCCGCATACCCACGCCGCCGGCAACCAGAATGTCCTGAAATTTGGTCACGGACGGCGCCACCGAGCCGATGCCGCCGAAGGCCACGAAGCCGATGCGCCAGAATGCGTGCATGCGCACTTCCTCCTGTGCCGCGAACATCGCCTTGTCCTGATAGCGGCCGACGGCATAGCCGCGAAGATCGTTGCCCGAGCCGAACATGCAAAGATCGAAGATCGGTACCTGCCCGCTGACGGTGCAAAGCGATGCGTGAGAAGCCAGAACGACATTGGGATCGAGCGTGTCATAGCGGCTGTAGCTCGCGGTTGTTCGTGAAAAATTGTTCCGCGTCGCAAAGTCATGCAGCCCAAGATTAACCTCGCCTTTGATCAACTGACCGCTGCCCGGTGCATAGGATCTGTCGCGCGAATCGTAAGTCGCCGTGAGTCCGAATGTGTAGATCTCGTTCTTTATTTTCGAGATCGGGCCGCCATCGTCGAGCAGACCGCCCGCAATATCAGGCAAATTGAATTTTGTCTTGATGTCCATGTAGCGCGCCTGCACGCCGAGATAGAAATCCGGCGCGACACGGGCGGCGAATCCTCCCTGAAATAGATCGCCGCTTTGGGTCAACGAAACATGGATGTTGTCGCGCGCCGCCGCCGAACCAATGCCATAGAAATCGTAGCTGACATTGGCATACCCGCCGGACAGCTTCGCTTCATACTTGTCTTCGTCAAATATGATATCCGCCGTCGCGCCGCCGCCCCAACTTCCACTGCTCGTATAGAAGCCGGCCGCGCCGATCGTGGAGGGCTTGGATTTTTCATCCGTCTTGAAGAGCATCGCGGCGGCCAGCGCGCCGCCGCTTCCGATCGTCGGATTCGATATCGGTATGGGGACGACAAGGAAGTTCGAGTCGTTGAAGAACCCCTGCCCTTTGCCCAGCGATTCGCTATCAAGCGTGGTATCCGGCTGGATATCACCCAGCGCCTGGTTGGCGATGGAGGGCGTCGGCGCAAACAGAATCGCGCAACACGCCGCTATTCCGGCGCGAATCGTTGACCAGCCCCACGGAGGTCTTGTTTTCGCGAGCATGCGATCTCAAGGCGCGTGGCATTGGCATCTGTTGCTGTCACAGATTTGTTCACAAGTGGATTGAGAGAAATTCTTTAATGAGGTGTTAATCAGTAAAGCCTGATACAATATTCATGTAGATGAACGAACACGTATTCTGAATGGGCGGAAGGATTTGTCTCCTTTCGTACAATTAAAGGAGGGTGTCGTCGTTCGGCCAATCGTGCCGACCCCCGGCAAATCGGGCGATGCTGCGGAGGGAATCCGACTCTGTGTTGGACGCGCTGATCGAGGCGTTTACCTCGGTCGGTCTGCCCCTCTTGTCGCTGGACTGGCGGAGCACAAAGTCCGACAGCGCCAGCTTTGAAACACGGGTAGGTTCGTCGCGCGCGCTCACACGCTCCACGCGATTTGTCGTGCTCGTAATTGGCATGATGATCGCCGGCACCGTCGTCCTCAGCATCATCGACTTGCTGACATTCAGCGCCGAACCATCCAGCGGCCATTGGTGGCGTTATCGCATCGGCGCCGCCATCGCCATTCTCTTCGTCACGGAGATATTTCTTCTTGTCGCCGTGATCATGCAGGACCGCAGGCGCGTGCAGCTCGAAAAGCTCTTGCTTGAAAGCGAGGACCGCATGGCCTTCGCGGCGGAGGCGGCGGATCTGGGTCTATGGCGATGGGATGCGGCAAACGACCGGTTCTGGTCGACGGCGCATTGCCGCGAGATGTTCGGAATCCCGCCGGGCGCGGAATACACGATGACCGCGATGACCAATGCGATCCATCCCGAAGATCGAACCGCGGTCACGCAAGCCCTGCAAAACGGCGTCAGATTGGGTTCGACCTACGAGATCGAATACCGGTTGCGGCTGGGCGACGGGCAGCAACGCTGGGTGCGGACCCGCGCGCGATCCTACAAGGACAGCACGGGAAAAGTCCTGCGTATCGCCGGCACCGTCACCAACATCTCCGAGCGGAAGAAGATGGAGGCGGAAGTCGAGCGCCAGCAACAATCGCTGGCCCATCTGGCGCGCGTCGGCGTCATCGGCGAATTGTCCGGCGCACTGGCGCACGAGCTGAACCAGCCTTTAACGGCCATCCTCAGCAATGCGCAGGCCATCCAGCGCATGGTCAAGCAACAGCCGCTCAACATCGCGGAAATGCAGAACGCGATCAACGACATCATCGAAGACGACTCGCGCGCCGGGGATGTCATCCGCCATCTGCGCGCACTCCTCAAGAAAGACGAAGCGCATCACGATCTTCTGGATCTGAATGCATTGGTGACGAACGCGCTGCACCTGACGCGCAGCGATCTGATTTCCCGGCGCGTTGCGGCGGTGAGTCAGCTATTCAGTGGCAGGCTCGCCATCAAAGGCGACGCGGTGCAAATTCAGCAGCTTCTGCTCAATCTCATCCTGAACGCTTCCGAAGCGATGAGCGACAGGTTCGAACCGGGCGGCGTCCTGATGATCGCGAGCGATCTCGTCGCGGGGAACCTGGTTCATCTCAGCGTCTCCGACACAGGGCCCGGCATCCATGCCGAGGTGATAGAAAAGCTGTTCGACGCATTTTTCACCACCAAGACGCACGGGCTCGGACTGGGACTTTCGATCTGCCGCGCCATCGTCACGCGCCACGGCGGAAAGATCTGGGCCGAAAACAACCCGGGCGAAGGCGCGACGTTTCATGTATATTTGCCTCTGGCGGAGGGAATGATGCCATGACCACGTCCTCCTGCGTTTACATCGTGGACGATGACCGCAAAGTGCTCACCGCGCTTTCCCGGCTCCTCACGGTCACGGGCTACCATGTTCGCGCATTCGATTCGCCGCATGCGTTTCTGGCCGAACACGACCCGGCCATGCCCGGCTGCGCATTGTTCGATGTGGGGATGGCCGACGTTGACGGCTTGGCCTTGCAGGACATCCTCCAACGCGATGGGCACAGCCGCCCTATCATCTTCATCACCGGGCATGATGACGCCAAAACCGGCGTTCGCGCCATGAAGGCGGGCGCCGTGGATTACCTCACCAAGCCGGTGCAGGACACCGAACTGCTGACCGCCGTTCAAAGCGCAATCGAGACGGACCTGAAGGTCCGGCGCAGCGATGCGGAACGCGCGGAACTGCACCGAAAACTGAACCTGCTCACCGCGCGGGAAGCCGAAGTGATGGCGCAAGTCGTGCGGGGGCGGCTCAACAAGCAGATCGCCTTCGATCTTGGCATCGTCGAGAAGACCGTGAAAGTTCACCGTGCGCGGGTCATGGAGAAAATGGATGTGCGCTCGGTGGCGGCGCTCGTCCATGCTGCCGACACGTTGGGAATCCAGACCACAGACGCGCCGGTGCCGGACTGATCCATGTCCCTGCTCTGGCTTCATCGCGCGGCGGACATATCCCTAAAGACCAATGTGCGCGAATCACAGCCCGTGTTATCCGCTCGGTGTCTGATATCCGCAAAGCCTGCCACGGAGACGGGTGCGCGATCGATGCGCGTAGCAATTCTTGACGACGACCCTTCTATCCGCTCGGCGATCGGCAGGCTGTTGCGGACGTCCAACATGACGGTCAACACCTACGCGACTTGCATGGAACTGTTCGATTCGATCGCCGGTTTTGCCCCGGATTGCCTTGTGCTCGACCTGCAAATGCCAGGCATGACGGGCATGGATGTGATGCAATATCTGACGCAGCGCGGAATGAACTACCCCACGATCATCATCACGGCACATGACGAGGCCGGATCGCGCGAAATGTGCCTTGGCGGCGGTGCAACTGCCTATCTGCGAAAACCATTGGATGCGGACGAGCTGTTCCAAGCCATCGACAACGCCGTCGATCACGCGGTTGGACACTAACAAGGTTCGTTAGACTTAAGTCTAATTGCCGGAAAGCCCGTAAATCTTTCAAATTCCACGATGCGCACGGATGACGCGGAGAGCGATCTGGACCGCGAACTTACGCGGCTGAAGCTGCGCGACATCATCATCGGTTCCGCCGTTGCCGCGCTTCTTCTCTTTATGATGCCCAACGGCACGCAGCGGAGCGCGGCGACCACGGCAGGTGGACGCGCGCGCATCGCCACGCCGCTCTTGCCCAAGCCGAAGCCCAACTGCGCCAAGCACCAAAACGAACACTGTCCGGCGCAGATGTATGGCCGGCATCATGCAATGATGCGCTATCCCGCTTATCCGGATGCGACGCATCACACTGTCGACATTCGCGTCTGATCGCTTGGACCAAAGTCCAATTGAGAGAATGCTTGTTCGCCAAGGACAATTCGGCGGTCATCTGCAGGATGCTCGCCCATGTTTCAGCAGAAAATCGTCGCGCTCTTTCGGGCATTTGCCCTTGCCGCATTGCTGGCCCCTTGTGGCGCCGCGATGGCCGACACACCACCCGCAACGCTGAGCGACGGCCAGCTTGATGCGCTCGTTGCGCCGGTAGCGCTCTATCCCGATCAATTGCTCGCGAAGGTGATGATCGCATCCACCTATCCGCTGGAGATCGTGGAGGCCGCGCGCTGGAGCGATCAGAACGGCAATCTCAAAGGCAAGGACCTGGACAACGCACTGGCCAAACAAAACTGGGACGACAGCATCAAATCTCTCGCGCGCACGCCGACCGTTCTCAAGATGATGAACGACAAGCTCGACTGGACGCAGAAACTCGGGGACGCGTTCCTGGCGCAACAACAAGACGTCATGAACTCCGTGCAACGCCTGCGCGCGAAAGCGCAGACCGCGGGCAGCCTGAAATCCACAAGCCAGCAGAAGGTGGAAGTGCATGATCAGACGATCGTCATCGAGCCCGTGCAGCCCGATGTCGTCTACGTGCCCTATTACAATCCGCAGGTCGTTTACGGCGCCTGGGCTTATCCGTCCTATCCGCCTTACTATTGGCCGCCGCCGCCGGGATACGCCTATGGCACCGGCATTGCCGCCGGCATCGGTTTCGCCACCGGCGTCGCCATCACCGCCGCATTCTGGAACAACGGCTTCAACTGGCATGGCGGCAACGTCTATGTGAACCGCAATGTGAATTTCAACAATTTCAACAACTACAATCGCTTCAACAACAACAACTTCAACCGCAACAATACCTGGCAGCACGATCCGGCGCATCGCCGTGGCGTGAACTACTCCAACAACCGCGTTCGCCAGCAATATGGCAAAGGCACGCTCGCGGGTGCGGACGCGCGGCGCAACTTCCGTGGTTTCAACAATCAGAGCAATCTGAGCGCCAACCGAAACAGTCTGAACGCCAACCGCGGCAATCTCAGCGGTAACCGCAACGGCGCGCTCGCTAATCGCAGTGCCGGTAGCGCCAGCCGGACGAATTTCGATCGCGGCAATGCCGGTCAGGGCAATCGCGGATCGTTCGCGCAGAACAACCGTGGCGGCATGGATCGCAGCTCTTTCGGCCAAGGCGGACGCGGCGGTGCGTTCGATGGCATGGGCAATGGCGGCCAGACGCGGCAGTTCAGCCAACGCGGTCACCAGTCGATGAGTGGCGGATTCCGCGGCGGACGCGTTGGCGGTGGACGCCGGCGCTAGGAGGATGGATATGAAAACCAAAGGCAAAACCGCAGCCATCATCGCCACCGGCGTGTTGTGGCTGTTCCTCGCGGACCACGCTTTCGCAGCGGACGCGGCACAACGCAGTTTCGCAACGCCGCAGCAGGCCGCCGATGCCGCCGTCGACGCCATCCGGCACAACGACAACAGCGCACTCGCCGCGATCCTCGGGCCCGGCAGCGACACCATCATCAATTCCGGAGATCCCGCAGCAGATCAGCAGGAGCGTCATGCGTTTCTGGACGCCTATGCCGACTCCGTGAAGCTCATCCACCAGGATTCCAGTCATGTCATCCTCGCGGTAGGCGACGATGAATGGCCGCTGCCCATCCCGATTGTGAAGCACGGATCGCGTTGGACGTTCGATACCGCGGAAGGCAAGCAGGAATTGCTCGCCCGCCGCATCGGCCGCAACGAGCTTTTCACCATCGAGTCCTGCCTGGCCTATGTCGATGCGCAACGCGAATACGCTTCGGAAGATCGCGGCGACGGCACGCTGGATTATGCGCAGAAATTCGTCAGCTCGCCCGGCAAGGAAGACGGTCTCTATTGGCCCGAAAAACAAGGCGTGCCGGAAAGTCCATTAGGCCCGCTGTTCGCCGATGCCCGCGCGGAAGGCTATGCGCTCAGTGCTCGCGGCGCCGGCACACCGCAGCCCTATCATGGCTATTACTACAAGATCCTCACCGCGCAGGGACCGGCCGCATCCGGCGGCGCGTACAATTATATTGTGAAGGGGCGCATGATCGGTGGCTTCGCGCTCGTTGCATGGCCGGCAACGTATGGCGTCACCGGCAACACGACGTTCCTGGTGAACCAGGATGGCGCGGTCTTCGAAAAAGATCTTGGTCCGCGCACGGCTGAACTGGCCGGATCGATCACGCGTTTCGATCCCGCAAACTGGGCGCGCACCCGGGGGACAATCGCGGAGAAGTAGATATCGGCGCTTCCGGGCTCTGGATAACTGGCGCCGAAAGGAGGAACGATGAACCTGCAGGTCAACCGCGTCGACTTTGTGATCGCCGTTGCGCTGGGTAGTCTTCTGACAATCCTCGGCGGCCATTTCTCGCCCGCCGCGCACACCATCGAAACGCGCGAGATGGCGCTCGTCATTCCAGCGTCGAAAGCGACGGTTTCGCGCGATCCCGATGCCGGCGAAATGGATGCCGAACCGGATCAGAACAACTGGAATCCCGCGGACGGCGAGTCGCATTACGGCGACAAAAGCGCTCCCGATGACGACCAGGACGACGATGACGATCTGGACAGCAGCTACGACCCGCCAGAACCCGCCGATACCACGCCGATCTGAAAGAAGAGAATTTGGTGGGTGATGTAGGAATCGAACCTACGACCCGCTGATTAAGAGTCAGCTGCTCTACCGACTGAGCTAATCACCCATACCCAAGCCCGGCTTATTCCGCCGGAGGGGGCGGGCTATAGCAGGCGATTCCGGCCCTGTCCATGCTCCCTGTGGATTACATCAAGCCGCTGGAATGACGCGGGATTTCGACCTGCCGGTGAACGTGAACCGACATCAGAAGCCCAAAGCCCACCATCACGGTCAGCATCGCGGTTCCGCCATAAGAAATGAGCGGCATGGGAATGCCCACCACCGGGATCAGCCCCATCACCATCGAGGCGTTGATCATGATGTAGAAGAAGAAGTTGAGCGTGATGCCCGTCGCCAGCAACCGCCCGAACTGGCTGCGCGAGGCCATGGCGATGCGGATGCCATAGGCGATCACCACTGCGAAGAGCAGCAGCATCGCAACGCAGCCGACGAAGCCGAATTCCTCACCCAGCACCGTCCAAATGAAGTCGGTTTCCTTTTCCGGCAGGAAGTTCAGGCGGCTCTGCGTGCCTTGCATGTAGCCCTTCCCTGCGAGGCCGCCGGAGCCCACCGCGATTTCCGCCTGGCTGATGTTCCAGCCCGCACCCAGCGCGTCCGACGCCGGATTGAGGAAGGTCATCACGCGGCGCTTCTGGTAATCGTGCATGAAACGCCACGCGATCGGCACAGCCGCCACGCCCGCACCCAGCGTCGGCAAAATCCACCACCAGGAAAGCCCGGCGAGGAACAGCAACGACGCGCCATCGGCACACAGGATTGTCGCGGTGCCCAGGTTCGGCTGCATCAGCACCAGCACGGCGGGCAAGCCGATCATCGCCAGCGGAATCAGAAGCCGGAGCGGTTTGGAGATATCTTCGACCTGCTGGCCATGCAGATAGCGTGCGAGCGCCAGCACCAGCGAAATCTTCATCAGCTCCGAAGGCTGGATCTGCAGCGGTCCCAGTTCCAGCCAACGCTGCGCGCCGAGGCCGCCGACCTTGCCCATGATCGTGGTAGCGAGAAGCAGAAGCAGCGCGGCGGCGTAAAGCGGATAGGCAAGGCTCATCCACACACGGATATCCACCATCGCGATGGTGATCAGCAGCGCGAGGCCGATGACGAAACGGATCATCTGCGGCAGCGCCCACGGGTGGAAACTCCCGCCCGCCACCGAATACAGCATCGCAAAACCCGCGCTGGCGATGATGGTGATGAGCAGCACCAGGCCCCAGTTCACATCGAGCAGCTTGTCGCCGATGGAAAGCGTACGCCGCGCGGCGGCATAGGAACGTGTCGTCATCCACGCGCTCCCGGAATCAGAATGGATTTATCGGCGGCGCTGACGGGATACGCGTTCGGCAGTTTCGCCGGATCGCGCTTTTGCGTGAACAGCATGATATCGCGCGCCATCTGCACATGCGGATGCGCGACGACGGCGCCATGCTCCAGAATGATGCTGATCGCGTAACGCGGCAGCTCCACCGGCGCGTAGCCGATGAAGAGCGCATGCTCGCGCAGTTTCCACGGCAGATTTGCGTTGCCGACGCGCCCCGTGGCGCGGTCTTCGCGGGTGATGCGGCGGACTTGCGCGGTGCCGGTCTTGCCCGCCATCTCGAAGCCTGGCTCCGTGATGAGGCCGTAAGGATATCCGGAGCCGCCCGGTTGCAGCACCGCCGCCATGCCGGCTTGCACGGTTTGCAACGCTTGATCGGAGAACGGAAGGCGTTTCAGAACCGGCCGGGGTTGGGAGTTGCGCCCGATAACACGCGTGATGCGCGGGCTCACGGCATTGCCGCTGGCGATGCGGGCCGCCAGTGTCGCGAGCTGCAACGGCGTCACGGTCACATAGCCTTGCCCGATGCCCGTGTTGAGCGTTTCGCCCTGCTGCCACGGAACGCCGAAGCGTTTCAGTTTCCATTCGCGGCTGGGAATGAGACCCGGCCGCTCGCCGGGAAGCTCGATACCGGTCTTTTCACCAAGCCCCATGATCAACGCCGTGTCGTGCATCTTGTCGATGCCCAGGCGCTTGGCCGCTTCATAAAAGAAGACGTCGCAGGACACCGCGATGCCGCGCTTCAGATCGACATGCCCATGACCGCCCTTCTTCCACGCCCAGCAGTGGAAGACGTTGTTGCCCAGCGTGATCGAGCCGCTGCAGTTCACCGTGAGATCGGCAAGACCATTGTCCATGGCCGCGAGCGCGACCGATGTCTTGAAGGTCGATCCGGGCGGATATTCGCCGGTGATGACCTTGTTGATGAGCGGCTTGTGATCGTTCGTGGTGAGCGCATTCCATTCCGTTTGCGAAATGCCGACGTTGAATGCGTTAGGGTCGTAGCCCGGCGTGGATGCGAGCGCGATCACGTCGCCATTGGAAACGTCCATCACCGCGCAAGCGCAACTCTCATCGCCAAGCCGTTGCGCCGCGAATTGCTGCACTTGCTGATCGATGGTGAGATAAACATCCGATCCCGGCGTTCCGGCATCGTGGCCCAATTCGCGGATCACGCGGCCATAAGCGTTCACTTCCACGCGGCTGGCGCCCGCTTTGCCGCGGATTTCGTGTTCGAATTCCTTTTCGATGCCGCGCTTGCCGATGCGAAAGCCTGGAACGCTCAACAACGGATCGTCATCGTTCTTCATGTCGTCGGGCGAAACCGAAGCGACATAGCCCAGGATGTGAGAAAGCTCGGCGCCATAGGGATAAGCGCGCGTCTCGCCGACATCGGGCTGGATGCCCGGAAGATAGGGAAGATGCAGGTTGATGCGCGCGAACTCATCCCAGGAAAGGTTCTCGGCGATCGGCACCGGGGCGAAGGGCTTGTTGTTGGCGATATCGCGCTTGATCTTCTCGCGCTGGTGATCGGAGAGATAGATCAGCTTGCCCACCGTTTCGATCGCGGCATCGACGCCTTCCACCGCCTGCTCCTTCACGATCAGCACACGGTAGTTCCGGCGGTTGGAGGCGAGTTCCACGCCGAAGCGGTCAAGGATGCGGCCACGCAGCGGCGCGACAAGGCGCTGACTGACGCGGTTCTCTTCCGCGCGCGTCATGAACTTTTCGCCTTCCACGATCTGCAACTGATAGAGGCGGCCCGCCAGCACAGCGAACACGACGTTCACGCCGCCCGTCACCAGCAAGGTGCGGCGCGTGAAAGTCGCGTAACGGCTTTTGTCCTTGCGATCGAAGATCGGCATCAGAAATCGCCCCTGAGCGGACCGACAAGCCTGCGGTGGATGAAACCCAATATCAGCGCGACCGGGATATAGAAGACAACGCTGATCGCGATCTCGACGACGATGGGCGCCACCGGCGGCAGACGCCAATAATAGATCGAAATGATCGCATATGCAGCAGCGCCCGCGGCCAGCATCGCCGCGGCAAAGCCAAGAATCGCGCCGATGCCGGCAAGCCCGGCGAAAGAGTCGCGCTCACGATCGACGATGGCGTAGGCGGCAACGAAGGACAGCGTCCACACGCCTGCCGGTCCGCCGCCGAGCAGATCCTGCAGCACGCCGATGGCGAACACGGCGAAAGGCGGCATCAGGTCGGGACGCACGAGGCACCAGAAATAGATCGGCATCAGCCCGAACATCGGCGGCGGCACCAGCGCGCCGAACACCGAAACGGGAACATTGGAGGCGACCACGCCCAAGAGTGCACAAAAGAAAGGGATCGAAGCGCCCACTGCACCGCGAAATGACCAGCCGATCCGATCCGACATCGCCGTCATTGATCCTGCGCGGCGCTGTTATCCGCATTGTCCGGCTGCTTCGGTGGCGGCTTCTGCGCGGGCGCCGCTCCCGCCGCGGGCGTCACCGGCTTCGGCTGCGTGCCGTTGGCCGCTCCGGGTGTTGGCGTTGTCTGCAAGGGTGTTATCTGCTGCGACGGCGGTGGCGGCGGCGGTTCCGGCTTCAGCCCCGCGGCCGATGCGGGCAGATCGCTGGGCGATGGCGCGGGCGGCTGCTCGAGCGGCAGCTTGAAGTCGACAATGCGAACGTCCTGACTGGCGCCGGCATCGGCCAGCAACGCAACGCGGAAGCCACGTCCATCCGCAACCAGAACGCCGACCGGAAGCCCGGGCGGAATAAGACCGCCATCGCCGGACGTCACCACCTGATCGCCCGCTTTGAGCGGCGTCGTCGTCGCCAGCGTATCGAGCGTCGGGTTCGGCGTGTTGTCGCCCGCCATGATCGCCTGAATGTTGCCGGGCTGGACCGTCACAGGAATGCGGCTGTTCAGATCGCTCAGCAACAAAACCCAGGAAGTGCGTTCGCCGGAGAGGAAGATGCGCCCGATCATGCCGCGCGCATCCACCACGGCTTCGCCCGGCTTCACGCCCTGTGCTTTGCCGGCGTCAATGATCATGGTGTCGAGGAAGGGATGGCTCGCCCGGCCGATGACGCGCGCGGTGTGCGCGTTGAGCGCCGGATCGGGCACGGCATTTAGAAGAAGCTGGTAGCGTTTCAGACGCTCATCCAGAAGCAGCGCCGCACTCTGCCACTGGCGCAGCCGCGCATTCTCCTGCTTGAGCTTCTGGTTTTCTTCATAGACGACGAAGATGCCGCCGATGCC
>Ga0153956_1001110_pt1 | contig 25542 bp, 21 predicted proteins | sample TSFL040MetaG_FD_104704 | JGI IMG/M metagenome (GOLD analysis project Ga0153956, IMG submission 104704) | Attine ant fungus gardens microbial communities from Florida, USA - TSFL040 MetaG | ecosystem: Host-associated > Fungi > Mycelium > Unclassified | place: USA: Florida, Wekiwa Springs... | reverse complement strand
TGATGCGAACTTCGGAATTAAAGGGACACCAGCAAGTTTATGATTCTCGTGTGGTTCAGGTTCAGAAGTCCGCTTCACCGACTCGCTGCGATAGTGTGGCGGACTTCTGAACCACCACACTAGACGCGCTTCACGCGTCTTCCGGAAACCGTCCCACCGCATCGCGGCGGGACGGTTTTTATTTTGCCGTGATCTTCTCGTCCCGGCCCGCTGAAACGCGTGGCCGTTCCCTAAACTGCGCGCGGAAATCGTTGTCCACGTCATTCCGCCGGGATGCTGCAGCGCACCTGATGATGCCTTCACGATTAACTTGCATTTTGGGATATCATATACCAGATTTGCGCCAGCGCTTGCGACGATAAGTCACACGATTGCGGCGATAAGCCACAACACAGCAGCGCGGGGAGGAAAGATGGTTTCGCAAACAACGGGCGCACCAGGTTCATCCAACGGCTTTCGTTGGATGCAGTTGATCATTGGCCTCATCTGCATGGCGACGATCGCCAACCTGCAATATGGCTGGACCTACTTCGTCGGCCCAATGGCCAAGGCGCACTCCTGGGAAGTCGCCAAAATCCAGGTCGCGTTCAGCATCTTCATCGCGCTCGAAACATGGCTAACGCCGATCGAGGGATGGATTGTCGACTCGCTTGGACCGCGCGGTCCGAAGCTGGCGGTCGCCTTCGGCGCGATCTTCGGTTCGCTCGGCTGGCTCATCAACTCGATGGCGACGTCGCTCGAGATGCTGTACGTCGGCGCGGCGCTGTCCGGCGTCGGTGCCGGTGCGATCTATGCAACGTGCGTCGGCAACGCCGTCAAATGGTTTCCGGATCGCCGCGGCCTTGCCGTCGGCCTGACCGCGGCGGGGTTCGGCGCCGGTGCCGCCGTAACCGTCATTCCCATCCAGAAGATGATCGCGTCATCGGGCTACGCGGCGACGTTCTTCTGGTTCGCCATCGGCCAAGGTCTCATCATCTTCGTTCTCGCCTGGCTCCTGCGCCCGCCGGTTGCCGGCGAAGTTCCCTCGGGTTCGGCCGTCAAGGTGCTGCAATCCAAGACCAGCAGCACGCCGGGGCAAATGCTCCGCTCACCGGTGTTCTGGCTGCTTTACATCATGTTCGTGATGGTCTCCGCCAGCGGGCTGATGGTCACGGCGCAGATCGCGCTGATCGCAAAAGATTATGGTGTCGCCAGCTCGGTGATCCTGTTCGGCGCAACGACCCTGATCGTGTCCGGTGTCATCGACAACCTGGCGAATGGCGGCGCGCGGCCTTTCTTCGGGTGGGTGTCGGATCAGATCGGTCGCGAGTACACGATGGCGATCGCCTTTACAGCCGGCGGTCTCGCATTCTGGCTCCTGAGCACGGCAGGCACGACGCCATGGACCTTCGTGATCTGCGCGGCGCTGATCTTCTTCACCTGGGGCGAGATCTTCAGCCTGTTTCCCTCGACCTGCACCGACATGTTCGGCCCCAAATACGCGACCACCAATACCGCCCTGCTCTATACCGCCAAGGGATTGTCCGCCTTCCTGGTACCGATCGCGAACGTCCTGAAGACCCATACGGGTAGTTGGCACATGGTTTTCGTGGTTGCCGCAATCATGAATTTTGTCGTGGTGCTGATGGCATTGTTCGTGGTTCGGCCGATGCGGTTGTCGATCAGCGCGTCCGAGAACAAGAACGCGGTCGGGCAGCCCGCCGAGTAATCCATATTCCTGTTTCGCGAATTGAGGGCGCACCTTGGTGCGTCCTTTTTCGTGGGCCCGACGTCGAGAGGAATTCGCACCGCACCGGCCCGTCAGAATGCGCCGGGGTTGTTGACAATTGGTATAATGTATACCAAGATGCTTGCGTTCGAGAGACATCGAACCGGAGGAAGCATCGAGGAGGCTGCGATGAAAGTCGAAGACATCCTGCGCAAAAAGGGCGCCCGTATTGTCACGGTGCGAATGAACGAGACCGTCGCGATTGCGGCTCGATTGCTCCGCGCCAGCAACGTCAGCGCGCTGGTGGTCAAGGACGTGGTGCGAACCGAGGGCAACACCGCGGCCGGGATGTTCACGGAGCGCGACGTCGTTCGCGCCATCGCCGAGCACGGTGCGGCTGGCGTCAACGTCAAGGTCTCCAGTCTGATTTCCGTGCAGCAGCTCATTTCCTGCACATCGACAGACACGCTCGAGCATGTCCGTCATCTGATGAACATGCATCACATCCGGCACATGCCCGTGATCGACAATCACACGCTGATCGGCGTCATCAGCATAAGGGATATCAGCGCGGCGCTCGACGAAAGCATGAACGGCGCTCCCGAACGCATGATCGCCTGATCCGCCACTGAGATATCGCCAGAGCCGGCGCTGCCGCGCCGGCGGCGTTAAATTGAACGTGGTACTTTTGCATGACCGCGGCCGGGGACATGATCCCCGGCAGATGGACATTTGCCCCCGCCGACTGCATCTTCCCCGCCAGAAATCGAGCGGGAGCGCGAAACGCCCTCCCCTGAAACATTCCAGAGGGCGGAAAATGATCAAGACGCGATTTACCGAACTGGTTGGAATCGAACATCCCATCGTACAGGGCGGTATGCAGTGGGTCGGCCGCGCCGAACTGGTCGCGGCCGTTGCCAATGCAGGCGCGCTGGGATTGATCACCGCGCTGACCCAGCCGACACCGGAAGATCTCACCAAGGAGATCGCGCGCTGCCGCACCATGACCGATAAACCGTTCGGCGTGAATCTGACGATCCTGCCCTCGATCAAGCCGCCGCCCTATGCGGAGTACCGTCAGGCCATCATCGAGAGCGGCATCAAGATCGTCGAGACCGCCGGCAACAAGCCGCAGGAGCATGTCGACGAGTTCAAGAAGCACGGCATCGTGGTCATCCACAAGTGCACCAGCGTCCGCCACGCCCTTTCGGCGGAACGCATGGGCGTCGACGCGATTTCGATCGACGGCTTTGAATGCGCGGGTCATCCCGGAGAAGACGATACTCCCGGCCTCATCCTGATTCCGGCGGCCGCCGACAAGGTCAAAATCCCGATGATCGCCTCGGGCGGCTTTGGCGACGGGCGCGGCCTCGTTGCGGCGCTGGCGCTCGGCGCCGAAGGCATCAACATGGGCACGCGCTTCATGTGCACGAAGGAAAGCCCGATCCATCAATTGATCAAGGAGCGCATCGTCGCCAACGACGAACGCGAGACCGAGCTGATCTTCCGCACCATGCGCAATACCTCGCGCGTCGCGAGAAATGCCGTCAGCAAGCAGGTCGTGGCGATGGAAAAGGAAGGCGCGGCCTTTGAGCAGGTCCGCGATCTCGTCGCCGGCGCACGCGGCAAGATGGTTTACGCGACCGGCGACGCCGACGAAGGCATCTGGTCGGCCGGACAGGTGCAGGGATTGATCCACGACATCCCGACTTGCGCCGAACTGGTGTCACGGATCATCCGCGATGCCGAAGTCATCATGACGGCGCGGTTCGGAAGCATGACCGGCGCAGGCCGGCGCGAAGCCGCCGAATAAGCCATCGCGCCATTCTGAAAAGATACCGCAGGAAAAAGGATACCATCCCATGAAGGCTTATATTTTTGGCGCCAACGGCGCCGAGGTGACCGATGTCGCCAAGCCATCCCCGAAAGGTGCGCAGGTGCTGGTGCGGGTCCGCGCCTGCGGACTCAATCGCGCCGATCTCGGAATGACCAAGGGTCATGCACATGGCAGCGCCGGCGGCGTCGGCACGGTGCTCGGCATGGAATGGGCCGGCGAAGTCGCGGAAGTCGGCCCGGAGGCGAAAGGCGTCAAGGTCGGCGATCGCGTGATGGGCTCGGGTGCGGCCGCGTTCGCCGAATACACGCTCGCCGATCACGGCCGGTTGTTTCACATCCCCGCAACCGGAAACATGAGCTTCGAGGAGGCGGCGACCCTGCCCGTCGCGCTCACGACCATGCACAACGCCGTCGTCACCAATGGCGCGTTGCAGGCCAGACAATCCGTCCTGATCCAGGGCGCGAGTTCCGGCGTCGGGCTGATGGCCATGCAGATCGCAAAACTGAAAGGCGCCAAGCTCGTCGTCGGCTCATCCACCGATCCCGCGCGGCGCGCACGTCTCCACGAATTCGGCGCCGATCTCGCGGTCGACTCCAGCGATCCCGGCTGGGTCGATCAGATCCTGAAAGCGACCGGTGGCGAGGGCGTCGACCTGATCGTCGATCAGGTCTCGGGAAAGGTCGCCAGCCAGAATCTGGCGGCCACCAAGGTCAAGGGTCGCATCGTCAACGTCGGCAGGCTCGGCGGCAGCCACGGCGACTTCAACTTCGACCTCCATGCCGCCCGCCGCATCCACTATATCGGCGTCACCTTCCGCACCCGCACGATCGATGAGATCCGCGACATCTTCACCGCGGTGCGCAACGACATCTGGCCGGCCGTTGAATCGCGCAAGCTGAAACTGCCGATCGACAAGGTGCTGCCGTTCGACCAGATCGGAAAGGCGTTCGAGCACATGGAAGCCAACAAGCATCTCGGCAAGATCGTCGTGACGCTTTAGGCGGCGGCTCATCTTGAAATCGGAACAATTCGCAACACCGGATTGCGAATGAATGGCGGTTGCGAAACCGAGCGCGGCTTTTATCTTGGCCGGCTGGCTGCTAAACCGCGCGGATGTCCCGCCCTGCCTCCGGCTTGAAAACGAGAGTTGCCGCCGTTTCAATGATCGCCAGCGCCAGCATGGCCGCGATTAAATTCGCTGTCGGCGTTGCGATCGGCAGTCTCGCGCTGATCTCCGAGGCCCTGCACAGCCTGATCGATCTCGCCGCCACGGTCGTCACCTGGATCGTGGTGCGGATTTCGGACCGTCCCGCCGACGAGGAGCACCACTACGGTCATGGCAAGATCGAAAGCCTGTCCGCGCTCGGCGTCATCGCGATGCTTTACGTGCTGGCCGGCGGCATCGTGGTGCAGGCCTACAGTCACTTACGCGAAGGCTTGCCCCCACCGACCCTCTCGGCGATCCCGTTCGTCGTGCTGCTGATCGACATCGGCGTCAACTTCTGGCGCGCGCGCGCATTGCACCGGACCGCGCGGGACACCGGCAGCCAGGCGCTGGAAGCCGACGCCCTGCACTTCGCATCCGACGTGCTGGGTTCGATCGCCGTCATCGTCGGACTGGTGCTGTCGGGACTGGGTTATGCGTGGGGCGATGCCGCGGCGGCCATCGGCGTTGCGGTGCTGATTTCCGTCCTGGGCTTGCGGCTCGGACGCGCCACCATCGAAACCCTGCTGGATCGCGCCCCCGAAGGAGCCGCCGAAAAAGCCGGTGCCGCGATCAAGGCACTGCCGGGCGTCGTCGATATCGAACGGTTGCGGGTCCGCATGGTCGGCTCCCGGCATTTTGTCGACGTGACCGCCAAAGTCCCGCGCACCTATCCGATCGACCGTATCGACGCCATCAAGCAGCAGGCGCAGGACGCCGTATCGCAGGCGCTTGGCGATGCGGATCTGACGTTCGCCGCGGTCCCTGTCGCGCGCGACAACGAAAGCATCCGCGAGCGCATCATGGTGATCGCGCGTAACTCGGGCCTGGCTATTCACCACGTCACGGTTCACGACCTCGGAGAAAAACTCACCGTCAGTATCGACCTCGAGGTCGACGGCGAGATGGCATTGGTCGACGCCCACGCTATCGCGCACCGGCTCGAACACAGCATCCGCGACGAGTTCGGCACCGATGCCGAGGTGGATACCCACATCGAGCCGCTGGAGCCTGAACTGCCGCTGGGCACGGATGCTGTGGCGGCACGGATCGAAGCCATTCAGGCCGCCCTGTCGCGTTTCGCCACCGGCGGACCGATCCATGACATTCACAACGTCCGGGTCCGGGACACCGATGCCGGCGAGATCGTCAACTTCCATTGCCGCGCCGAACCGTCGATGAGCGTCGCCAGGGTGCATGAGCACGTCGACGGGATCGAGCGCGCTCTGCGCCGCGCCTTCCCGACCGTCAAGCGCGTCATCAGCCACGCCGAGCCGCCGCACGGAAGCTGACGTTCCCGTTTCGGACTCACGAACGAGGACCGCGAAGGCTCCGATTCTCCGTTGGACAAGATTTATTTTGAATTAACGAATCGTTGACTCTCGACAGTCCGCGAAAAGTGGATTCAAATCGCTGTGATTCGGAGAGACCGGGAATCCTCCGATCGGCGTACAGAAAATTTTCCAAGGGGGCCTAACGCATGGCGCACGCTCACGCGGCGAGCACCTGCGCGCAATCCGATTCGATCAAAGGATTGGCGCAATCGATCGCAAAACCTGCCTATCACAGGCTGCTGATAGCCGAGCCCGCGTTGCGCCGCGCCGTTCCCACTCTCATCATCGCGTTCCTGGTGACGATCTGCTTCGGCGCCTTTGTGCAGGTCGTCGACCAGAGCCGGCAAAAACAGGCGGCGATGAAACGCGATCTGCTCGCGCTCGCCGACCTGCTGGCGGAGCGCCTCGAACATGCCGGCGTGGTCCGCCAGGACCGGCCCGCGTCCGTTGAACGTCTTCAAAACCTTCTGCCCGGCCTGATTCCGTCATGGGGCATCGCGGCCGGCCGCCATGTCATCGTCACCGGCGCCGATCAGCGCATTCTGGCCCGTGTGCCGGTCGAAGTGACACCCGGCGAGAGCAGCCGGATTCTGGAAATTCTCGGCGCGGCGCAGCCGCTGGCCACGCGCGGGACGCCGCCCGCCGGGATCACCGACATTCTCCTTCCGGACGGCAGCGGCGCGCTGGCAACCCAGCGTATCGTCAAGTCGCTGCCGGGTCAGGTTATCGTCATTCAGGAAAAGGCCGAGTCCCTGTGGCGCTCCGACACCGCGCTGTCGATCACCCTCTCGGCCACGACCGGCTTCGTCGTCCTGATCCTGGGCTTTGCGTTCCACTGGCAATCGACCCGGGCGCGGGAAGGCGATCTCATCAACGATGCCGTTCGTGGCCGGATCGACACCGCGCTCAATCGCGGACGATGCGGCCTCTGGGACTGGGATCTGTCGCGGGGACGGATATTCTGGTCGCAATCGATGTTCACCCTGCTTGGCCTGGAAAGCCGCAGCGATCTGCTGACCTTTGGCGAGGTGAACTCCCTCGTCAATTCGGACGACATCAACCTGTTCGATATCGCGGACCAGCTCATCTCGGAGAAAATCCGTCATATCGACCAGAGCTTCCGAATGCGGCACAGCAACGGGCACTGGATCTGGCTGCGCGTTCGTTGCGAGATCAGCCAGGGCGCGAGCGACGGCGGCGCGCATCTGATCGGCATCGCGGTCGACATCACCGAACAAAAGAGTCTGGCGGAAAAGACCGTAGAAGCCGACCTGCGGCTGCGGGACGCGATCGAAACCATTCCCGAGGCGTTCGTGCTATGGGATGCCGACGATCGTCTCGTGTTGTGCAACTCCCATTTCCAGCGCCTCCACAAACTGCCGGATTCCGCGGTTGCACCCGGCACCTCGTACGAGACCGTGATCGAAGTCGGCAGCATGCCCGAGGTCAGGACGCGGCAACCCGACACCGGCACGGTCGCACCCGGCGCGCGAACCTTCGAGGCCCAGCTCGACGATGGAAGCTGGCTCCACATCAGCGAACGCCGAACCAAGGACGGGGGCTATGTGTCGGTCGGAACCGACATCACCCGGATCAAGGAGCACGAACAAAAGCTCGTCGAGAACGATCTCCGGCTGCGGGCCACGGTCATCGACCTGAAACGGACGCAGGCGACGCTGGAAAAACAGGCGATCGAGCTCGTGGATCTCGCGCAGAAATACGCCGAGGAAAAGGATCGCGCCGAAGACGCCAATCAGGCGAAATCGAAATTCCTGGCCAACATGAGCCACGAATTGCGAACACCGCTCAATGCCATCATCGGGTTCTCCGAGATCATGGGCAGCGGTTTGTTCGGGACGCTCGGCTCGGACAAATACAGCGAATACTGCCACGACATTCTGACCAGCGGTCAGTATCTCCTCGAAGTCATCAACGACATCCTGGATATGTCCAAGATCGAAGCGGGCCGCATGAAGCTCGACATGGAACCCCTCGACATCGCAAAGACGCTGACGGAATCGCTGCGCGTGGTGTCAGGCCGCGCCGCCGACAAGAACCTGATCCTCGATACGAAGATCGACGATGATATTTCGATCGCCGCCGACCGCCGGGCGGTCAAGCAAGTCGTGGTCAATCTGCTGTCCAACGCGGTGAAGTTCACGCCTGACGGCGGACGGGTCATGGTGCGAGGCCGCACGCTCGGGAATTCGGTCGTCCTGACGATTGCCGATACCGGCATCGGCATCGCGCCGCATTCGCTGCGAAAGCTGGGCAAGCCGTTCGAGCAAGTCGAAAGCCAGTTGACCAAGACCTATGCCGGATCGGGGCTCGGACTGGCGATCGCCAAGTCGCTCACCAACCTGCACGGCGGCTCGATGAGACTTCGCTCGAAGATGGGGACAGGAACGGTGGTCCGCGTCACGCTTCCGCGCGGCCATCTCGAGAGCCCGGCATCGAGCGCGGCTGCCTAAAGCCTTTTCGCTTCTGATGGAATCAGAAACAGGACGGCTCTAGGACCGCGACTCCATCAGCCTGAGAAACACGCCGCGGACATCCGCCTGAATATCCCGAACGCGCGCTTCAAGCGCCGAGAAATCGGGAGCGTCCCCTGCCCGCGCCATTACCCGAAGCAGGTCGTCGCCGACCGTGTCCGGCTTGAACCCGTCGCTGACGCACAGCCGAAGAATCTGCGTGAGATCGTGATAGAGCCGCGCCGCCGGCCGCAGGATTTCCGCGTCTGGCAGTGACAACACGCCCAGCCGCTGGGCGTTATCGAGCGCCTGCTGGGTGTTGACGCTGAGAATGCCCGGCTTCTCCGCGGCATGAATGAGCTGAAGATATTGCGCGATGAAATCGATATCGACCATGCCGCCGGCGGCGTATTTCAGATCCCAGACGTCGTCCTCGCCCTTTTCGAGAGCGATCGCACGGCGCATTTCCGCAACGTCGTTGGCGATCAGGCTGACATCGCGTGGCCGCGTCAGAACTTCGCGGATGACGCCTTCGATCCGCGCGGCAAACTCCGGGGACGACGAAATCACCCGTGCGCGCGTCAGCGCCATGTGCTCCCAGGTCCAGGCCTCGTGATCCTGATAATCCGCGAACGAGTCGATATGCGATGCCACGGGACCGGCGCGCCCGGAGGGGCGCAGCCGCATGTCGACCTCATAGAGAACGCCGTAGTTGGTCCGCGTCGTGAACGCACTGATGAGACGCTGGGTGAATCGCGCGAAATACTGCGCGCCGTGCAGCGAACGCGGCCCGTCGGAATCGGGATGCTCCGGATCGAAATCATAAAGCAGGATCAGGTCGAGATCTGACGACGCCGTCATCTCGCGGCTGCCGAGCTTTCCCATCGCGAGGATCGCGGTTTCCTGCCCCGCCACTCTGCCGTATTGGGCGGCGAACTGATCCTTCACCAGCCCATGCACGGTATCGACGATACCCTCGGCGACGTCCGCGAACACGCGTCCGGCCTGTCGTGCCGACACGGTGCCGGACAGGATGCGCGTACCGATCAGGAACAGGCTTTCCTGACCGAACAGCCGCAGCCGGTCGAGAAACTCCTCGTAGGAACCAGCATCCTCCAGCGTGGCCGCCAATCGCGCCGACAACTCTTGCCGGTCCGGCATGGCGCCGAAGAACCGTGGATCGATCAGCCCGTCCATGATCTGCGGCCGCCGCGCCAGCATGTCACCGAGCCGCGGCGCGGCGCCGAGCACGAGCGCGACCAGAGCAACGAGATCCCGATTCTGGCTGAGCAGCGAAATCAGCCGGCCGCCGCGCTGTAACGCCTTGAGGAAATTGTCGAACGCCAGGACCGCGTTGTCCGGTTCCTCGGCGCGCGCAAGACCTTCGATCAACGCGGGCACGAAAGCCTCGAACGCGGAGCGTGTCGCCTCGACCTTCAGCGCGCGATAGTCGCCCGTCATCCATTGCTGTACGGTGCCCGCGACCATTTTCGGCTGCTTGAATCCGAGCTTCACCAGATGATCGAGAAGCCGCGTGCCGTCGGGTCCGGCGGCATAGTCCACCGGCGGCAACTTGGCGGTACCGGCCGGATCGCCCTCGAACAGCCGGCTGTAGTGGCCCTGAACGCAATTGAGATGCACCAGCAATTCGGCGGCAAAACTCGCCCGGTCGTCAAATCCGAGGAAGCGAGCGAAGCGTTCCATGTCGCCAACATCCGCCGGCAGCGCATGGGTCTGCTCGTCGGCCATCATCTGGACGCGGTGTTCGACCTTGCGCAGAAACAGATATGCCGCCGTCAGTTCATCGCGCGCCTGATGCGTGATCCAGTTGCTCGACGCCAGAACGTTCAGCGCATCCAGCGTCGGACGCACCCGCAACTCGGGATGCCGTCCGCCGGCGATCAGCTGCTGGGTCTGCGCAAAGAATTCGATTTCACGGATGCCGCCACGTCCGACCTTGACGTTGTGGCCTTCCACCGCGATCTCGCTCTGGCCACGGTAGGTCTGCATCTGCCGCTTCATATCGTGAACATCGGCAAGGGCCGCGAAATCGAGATGCTTGCGCCAGACAAAAGGCGCGATCTCCGCGATCACGGTCTCGCCCGCCTTCTGATCGCCTGCGCACGGCCGCGCCTTGATCATGGCGGCGCGTTCCCAGGTCCGCCCTTCCCGTTCGTAGTAGTCGAGCGCCGCCGCGATCGAAACGGCAACCTGCGTCGATGCCGGATCGGGCCGCAAGCGCAGATCCACCCGGAACACGTAGCCTTCGCCGGTGCGCTGCTGCAGCATGCGCGAAAGCCCCTGCGTGACGCGCACAAAGAACGGCTGCGGCTCGATGCCGGGCGCCAACGTCGGCGCGGCAAGATCGAAAAACACGATCAGATCGATGTCGCTGGAATAATTCAGTTCGCCGGCGCCCATCTTGCCCATCGCAAGCACCACGAGACCGCTGCCGTCTTCGGGGCGTTCGAGGCTGGGCGGCTGCAACCGGCCCCGCCCGGCCTCCTGGCGCAACAGAAATCGCAAGGCGCTCTGCACCGACGTGACGGCGAGGTCGGTCAGTCCCGCCGTCACCTGCATCACCGGCCACACCCCGCCGATGTCGCACAGCGCGATCAGCAGCGCGGCCTCCGCCTTGATCGCGCGGAGCAGCCGCATGGCTTCCGCTTCATCGCCGGCCGCGGCAACCGTTTCCGTCATATCCGCGATCAGTCGCGCGAGACGATCCTCGGGGTTGCCGCGAAACAGGCGAAGCACCCGATCCGCGTCGGCCCGCATCAGATCGAACAGATAGGGCGATGACTCCGCGATACCGAGCAGGATGCTTTGAACGCGCGGAAATTCTCCAGCGACAGCTCGGATCGCGCCGGATTGCTCGGGCGTCAGATCGGACAGCCAGTCGTCGAGACGGCGCGCGGTTTCAGCGGGCGCGAAAACCTTCGGCCCGTCGACGAGACGTGACGCCAGAGAGGCCCGGTCCGCGTCGCCCTTCGCGGATGAAATCATGAGGCATTCTGTTGCACGTCCGGCGCGGGCGCCGCAAGTCCCTCGGCTCCGGCGGGGAACGACAGTGTGGCGCGCAGGCCCGGCTGCGCATCGCCGAGCGTGAGCTCGCCGCCGTGCAGCGTCGCGACCGCGGAGGCGAGGCTCAGTCCGAGGCCGGACCCCGGCTGGGTCCGGCTGGCTTCGAGCCGCACGAACCGCCCGATGGCGTGCTTGCGGTCGGCTTCCGGGATTCCATTGCCATGATCGATCACGCCGAGAACCACCCGGTCACCGTCACGGCGGGCCTCGATCAGAATCGTCCTGTCCGCCGTGGTGGCGGCCGCGTCCGCGCCGAGAGGCTGCGCTGCAGGCGTCGGCTGCCCGTACTTGATGGCATTCTCGACGAGGTTCGCCAGCGCCTGACTAATCAGTTCGCGATTGCCATGCAGCGGGGCCGGCTCGGCCCGAACGCCGAGCGTCAGCCCGTTGTCCTCGGCCAGCGGCTCGTAAAGCTCGTGAATGCCCTCCGCGACTTCCGCGGCGTCGAAATCCGCCATGTTGTCGCGCGCCTGTCCCGATTCCGCGCGCGCGATCATCAGCAGCGCATTGAAAGTGCGGATCAGGCCATCGGACTCCTCGATGGTGCGCTCCAGCGCAGCGCGATATTCGCTCTCGTTGCTGGATTTGGCGAGGGCCTCCTCAGCGCGATTGCGCAACCGCGTCAACGGCGTCTTCAGATCGTGGGCGATGTTGTCGGAAACCTCCTTCAGCCCCATCATCAGGGCTTCGATGCGTTCGAGCATCGCGTTGAGATTTCCCGCGAGCCGGTCGAGTTCGTCGCCGCTGCGCCCGACCGGAAGCCGTCCGCTGAGATCGCCCGCCATGATGCGCTGGGTGGTGCCGGTCATCGCATCGATGCGATGCAGAACCCGGCGCGCCACGAAGATGCCGCCGCCGAGCCCGAGCACCACGACGATCAGCACCGACCATTGCGCGGCGGAGGCGACGACGCTGAAGATACGATGCCGTTCCTCGAGATCGCGTCCGATCAGCAGCCGGAAGCCGTTTGACAGCTCCGTCACGCTGACCAGGGCGCGATGGTCGGCCTTGTCCTGCTCATCCAGCCGGCGATAGGCCGTCTCGCTCCAGCCGGTGGCCCCCATCACACCCGGCTGCAGCGATCCGACATTGCCTGCGACCGCAAGACCGGCCGGCGTCGTCACCAGATAAAGATTGGATCCCGGCCGCAACGCGCGATTTTCGATGGCGAAGACGAGCCCACGCAAGCCACGACGGTCGAAAACGCCGGTCAGCAGACCGATTTCCTCGCCGACGCCGGCGGTGATCTGATCGGTAATCAGCCGGCGCGTATTCCAGGCAAAATAGCCGAGAAGAGACGCGGCAAACATCGCGAACAGCAAAAGATAGACCAGCGTCAGCCGGAACGCCGTGGTGCGGAAGAGTTTACCGAACGCCGTCACGGATCATGTACCCAGCGCCCCGGATCGTATGCAGCAGAGGCCGCTCGAAACCCTTGTCGATCTTGGAGCGCAACCGCGAAATATGTACGTCGATGACGTTGGTCTGCGGATCGAAGTGATAGTCCCAGACATTTTCGAGCAGCATGGTCCGGGTCACGACCTGGCCCGCGTGCTTCATGAGGTATTCCAGCAAACGAAATTCGCGCGGCTGGAGCGTCAATTCTTCCGTGCCGCGCAGCACGCGATGCGACAGCCGGTCGAGTTCGAGATCGCCGACGCGATAGACGGTTTCCTCGGCCGGACCGCCATGGCGGCGTGACAGCACCTCGACTCGCGCCAGCAATTCGGCAAACGCGTACGGCTTCGGCAGATAGTCGTCGCCACCGGCGCGAAGGCCCTTGATGCGGTCGTCGACCTGGCCGAGCGCCGAAAGAATAAGCGCCGGCGTCCGGTTGCCCTTGTCGCGCAACGAGCCGATCACGGACAGCCCGTCGCGCTTCGGCAACATCCGGTCGATGATCAGCACATCGTAATCCCCGCCGTCGGCCAGCGAGAGTCCCTCCTCGCCATCGCCGGCAAGCTCGGCAACGTGACCGACCTCGCGAAACGCCTTCACGAGATAGTCCGCGGACTCGCGGTCGTCTTCGACAATCAACAGGCGCATCGGGTTGCTGGATTCGGCCAAGATGTACTCGTCTTTTTGTCACCATGGCGCGCGGACCGTCCGCGCGCAAGGCTGCGAGATGCCCCTGACAGTCGAGAAAAAGCGGGCGGCGGAGCTTGGGGGAACTCCGCCGCCCCTGGTCCTTCCGACGGAGGGGGGCTTTTTCCACCGGAAGGTAACTCAAGGGGACGGGCTTTTGGCCCGCCCCCCGGAAAGTGCCGTCAGCGGGGGCGACTGATGCCGGCGACGCTTCCCATCTCGTAACAGCGTTCGAGCCTCAACCCTTTCGAGCCTCACCCCTTGGCGATCGGCACCGCAACGAAACGCGCCGAACCGCCAGTGCGAACCCGCATCAGAACGCTGTGTTTATTATCGGCGTGCGCCGCCTTGATCGCTTCGCGCACATCGGCCGGGCTGGCCACGCTCTTCCCGCCAACTTCGAGAATCACGTCGCCTTCCTTGAAGCCGCGCTCCGCGGCGGCGCTCTTCGGATCGATGTCGGTGACGACAACGCCCTCCTTGCCGGCGCCTGCGACCGACACCGCCGGCGCAACCGTCATGCCGAGTTTTGGAACTTCGCTGCCGCGCGACGACGATCCGCGATCTCCTTCATCCGCGTCGGCCTTGGCCTGAAGGTTGTTCGGCAGGGTGCCGAGCGTCAGGTCAACGGTCTTGTCCGAACCTTTGTGAAGGATGTTCAGCTTGACCGACGTTCCCGGCGCGAAAGCGCCGATGGTCCGCGCCAGTTCGCGCGCGTCCTTGACCGTCTCGCCGTTGACGGCGGTGATGACGTCGCCGGACTCGATACCGGCCTTGGCCGCCGGACCGTTCGCCTGCGGCTCGGCCACCAGCGCACCTTCAGCCTTCTTCAGGCCGAGGCTGTCGGCGATGTCCGATGTCACCGGCTGAATCTGTACGCCGATCCAGCCACGGCTCACCGAGCCCTTGTCCTTGAGCTGCGCCACGACGCTCTTCACCGTGTTCGCGGGAATCGAGAACGCGATGCCGACGCTGCCGCCGGACGGCGAGTAGATCGCGGTGTTCACGCCGATCACATCGCCTTTCATATTGAAGGCCGGACCGCCGGAATTGCCCTTGTTGACGGGCGCGTCGATCTGAATGAAATCGTCATAAGGACCGTTGCCGATATCGCGGCCGCTGGCCGACACGATGCCCGCCGTCACGGTGCCGCCGAGGCCGAACGGGTTGCCGACCGCCAGCACCCAATCGCCGATCCGCGCCTTGTCGTCCGACAGCTTCGCATAGTGAAACTTCGAGCCGCCCTCGACCTTGATGAGCGCAACGTCGGTCCGTGGATCGGTACCGATCACCTTCGCGGTGTAGGTCTTGCCGTCGTCCGTGGTGACTTCGACCTTGTCGGCGCCGTCAACCACATGGTTGTTGGTCACGGCATAGCCGTCATCCGAAATGAAGAACCCGGAGCCCTGCCCGGTCACGACCCCATGGCGCTGGCGCAGACCGGGCGGCAGACCGTCCGGACCGCCGAAGCGGCGGAAGAAACGCTCCATCGGCGAACCCGGCGGGAACGGCGAGTCGCCTTCGACGCTTTCCGCCTTGTCCTTGATCCGCACCTTCACCGAAATCACCGACGGCTTCACGCGCTCCACGATGTCGGCAAATCCGATCGGCTGCGCGACCTTGCTCACGTCGGTGTTGACCTGCGCATGGGCGGGGCTTGTGAAAATATCGAAGCTGCCCGTCGAGGGGCTGAGCCCGTAAGCGGCGATGCCGAGACCGGCGACGACCGACGCCATCAGCGCGAACTTGCGCGCGGAGAACAGCGAACGGCGGGAGGGTTTGCGCGAGGGAAACGAGGAGAGGTCGGTGGGCCGGTCAGTCATGGGGATCTCCAGAACCAGATTAAACAGTGCCGGGGCGAGCACTTGGTGGTCTTGAAGATGGGGGCTGTCGCCTTACGACGCGCTGGCTGGGAAATTAATGTTTTGTAACAATGGCAGCGTCGTATGCGGCAGTTTGGCGCATGCTAAATCGGGCTGCCGGCATCGGGCTCCGACCCGACCAGCTTGGCCAGCCGCGCCTCCTCGTCCTCGCTCAATCCCGGTAGCGCATCCGCGCTCTCCGACATGACTTTCAACCTGCGCCGATTGTAGCTCCACAGCGCGAAACCGCCGCCGATCAGAAGCAACGGGGTGAGCAGCCAGAGCGGCAAGGTGCTGGGCTCGAACGGCGGCTTCAGCAGCACGAATTCGCCGTAACGGGCGACCAGAAAATCCAGCACCTGCTTGTCGCTATCGCCGGCCGCGATACGCTCGCGCACCAGAAGACGGAGATCGCGCGCCAGCGGCGCATCGGAATCGTCGATCGACTGGTTCTGGCACACCATGCAGCGCAATTCGCGCGACAGGTCGCGCGCCCTCGCCTCCTGCGCCGGATTCGCCATGATCTCGTCGGGCTGCACAGCATGGGCAACCGGCGCGCCGAAGGTCGCTAGCGCCAGAACCAGACATGCTGCCGCCCGGTTCACCGCATCACTCCGCGGCCTGAAGCGCACGGCTGGCCTTCGCCGGCTTGGGCGCCCCAACCCGGAGGCGGCGATCGGACAGCGACAGCACGCCGCCGAACGCCATCAGGACCGGACCGAACCAGATCAGCAGCACCATCGGTTTGTAATACATGCGCACCGCGACCGCGCCGTCGGCCGCCGTATCGCCGAGCGAGATATAAAGCTGACTCACACCGCGTCTCAGCAGCGCGGCCTCCGTGGTCGAGGATCCGCGCGCGGTGAAGTTGCGTTTCGACGGCGTCATGACCGCCACCGGCTGGCCGTCACGGCTGACCGCGAAACGCGCGATCTGTTCGCGATAGTTCGATGCCTGCCGCTGCGCCATGCCCTCGAAGGTCAGGCCGTAGCCCGCAAGCTGCGCCACATCGTTCGGCTTCATGGAAGCAATGTGCTCGGTATTCCAGGTGGTTTCGCAAACGATACCGATCAGCGCGACACCGAGGCCGGCGTGGGCGAAAACCGTGCCCCAGGTCGAGCGCGGCAATCCGCGGGCGCGGCGCAACGCCACCGGAAACGGCATGCGAAACAGGCTCATGCGCTCGGCGAGATCGCAAAGCGCGCCAACGATCACGAACACCCCGAGCCCGATCGCAAGCGGCGCGAACACGCTGCCGCCGCGCGTCCACGCCCACAACACCGCGACTGCGATCAGGGCCGCGATGCCGGCTGCGATCAGCCGTTGCGACGCGCCGAGCAGATCGCCGCGTTTCCACGCCAGCATCGGGCCGAACGGCACCGCGATCATGAGCGGAACGAACAGCGGCGCGAAGGTCAGGTTGAAGAACGGCGCGCCGACGGAAATCTTGTCGCCGGTGAGCACCTCGAGCGCCAGCGGATACAGCGTGCCGATGAAGACGGTGGCGCAGGCCGTGGTCAGGAACAGGTTGTTGAGGACCAGCGCGCCTTCGCGCGAGATCGGCGCGAACAGCCCGCCCTGCTTCAGCGCGGAGGCCCGCCAAATGTACAGCGTCAGGCTGCCGCCGATGAAGATGCACAGGATCAGGAGAATGAAGATGCCGCGGGTCGGATCGGAGGCGAAGGCGTGAACGGACGTCAGCACGCCGGAGCGCACGAGGAACGTGCCGAGCAGCGACAGCGAGAAGGTCAGGATCGCGAGCAGGACGGTCCACACCTTCAGCGCATTGCGCTTTTCCATCACCACGGCCGAATGCAACAGCGCGGTCCCGGCGAGCCATGGCATCAGGGAGGCATTCTCGACTGGATCCCAGAACCACCAGCCGCCCCAACCGAGTTCGTAGTAGGCCCAGTAGGATCCCATCGCGATGCCGAGCGTCAGGAAAATCCATGCCACCAACGTCCACGGCCTCACCCAGCGCGCCCACGCGGCGTCGATGCGGCCTTCGATGAGAGCCGCGACGGCGAAGGAAAACGAGATCGAGAACCCGACATAGCCGAGATACAGCATCGGCGGATGCACCGCGAGGCCGATATCCTGCAACACCGGATTGAGGTCGCGGCCTTCGATCGGCGGATTGGCGATCCGCATGAATGGATTGGAGGTCAGCAGGATGAACAGATAGAACGCGGTCGCGACCCACGCCTGCACCGCCAGCACATGGGCGCGCAGCGAGAGCGGAAGATTGTTGCCGAACGCGGCGACAAGCCCGCCGAACAGCGCGAGGATCGTCACCCACAGCAGCATGGAGCCTTCGTGATTGCCCCAGACGCCGGTGATCTTGTAGATCATCGGCTTCAGCGAGTGGGAATTCTCGTAGACGTTGACGACGGAAAAATCCGACGTGACGTGCAACGTCACCAGCGCCGCGAACGAGGCCAGCACGAACAGCAATTGGGCGAGCGCCGTCGAACGCGCGACGTTCATCAGCGCGCCGTCGTGCAGCCGCGCTCCGATGATCGGAACCGTGGACTGGATCAATGCCAGCCCGAGCGCAAGCACCAGCGCATAATGTCCGGCCTCGGCGATCACCGCGGCACTCCCTGCTTGTGCGAGGCCAGCTCGCCGTAGTCGTCCTTCCAGTGTCCCTGCTTCTTCAGGGCATCGGCGACCTCCTTCGGCATATAGGTCTCGTCATGCTTGGCAAGCACGAGGTCCGCCTTGAACACACCGGAACCATCGAGCGCGCCCTCGGCGACCACGCCCTGCCCCTCGCGGAAGAGATCCGGCAGGATGCCCTTGTACGCGACCGGAAGCGTCGCACTGCCGTCGGACACCTTGAAGCTCACCGCGAGGTTGTCGCCGCGAACCAACGATCCCTTCAGCACCATCCCGCCCAGCCGAAATCGCCGGCCCGGCGGAATGTGCTTTTCCGCAACCATGACCGGCGTCGAGAAAAACACGATGGAGTCGCGCAGCGCATTCAGCACCAGCGCAGCCGCGATCGCCAGCACCGCCAGCGACCCGCCGATCATCGTCAATCGCCGTTGCTTGCGCGTCATGCTGTTTCACCGGCCGGCAAAGCGAACTCCATGCTCATCCATCTATCCCGAGCGCCTTGAGCCCTTCGTTGAGCCGGCGCAAGCCCGCTTCATTCTGTCCGAGCGCATGGCGGGCATCGTCGCGCGCGGCACGCGACTTCTCCGGCTCGTTGAGCACCATATAGGCGCGAACCAAGCGCAGCCAGCCGTCGACGTCGCTGCCGTCCTGCTTCAGCCGCGCGGCCAACCGGTCGACCATGCCGTGAACCATCGCGGAGCGATCCGCGCCGCTCATGCCGCTGGCCGCGGCTGCCGCACCGTCCGGAAGCGGCGGCGCGCTGCCGTTGACCCGCGCCAATGCTTCCTGCACGGCGCCGCGCCATGGCGCGTCCGCCGGCGCGTCGGCCAGCATGGCCTGCCAGATCTTCGCGGCATCCGCGCCGCGGCCATCCTGCTCCGCCGCAAGCCCGAGGAAATAGCGCGCCTTCACATCCTTCGCATTCAGCGCGATGGCGCGGTCGAACTCGTTCTTCGCATCGGCCGTCACCACACCGTTGGCGGCGCCGACGATTGCCGCGCCGAGATCCGCCCGCCGCTCCGCCGTTTCGCCGTTGTAGGTAATCGAGTTCCGATAGGCGCGCACGGCATCGTCAGCACGGCCGATTTTGGCAAGCACCGGCGCCAGCACGGCCCAGCCGCGGCCATCGGCCGGGTTTTGTTCGAGGTGCGACTCGACCTGCGCCACGAGGTTATCGAGCGGCTGCGAGGCCGTCGCCTCGCGCGCCCGTTCCGAAAGCGGGAAATCGGGAAGCCCCGGCGATCCCAGCGGCAGATAGATCGCGAGCGCCAGCAGCGGGATTCCGGCAAGCGCCGCGATCGCCACCGCGCGCCGCGAGCCGATATGGGAGGACCGCGGCTGATTGCTTTCCGCATCGGCCGCCTCCAGAAGCCGCCGGCCGATCTCGACGCGCGCGGCGGCGGCCTCCGGCGCGCCGATCTGACCGGCCTCGGCATCGTGCTCGATTTCAGCGAGTTGATCCCGGTAAACGACGCTCTCGCTGCCGCCCGCGTCTCGCCGTGCCGGACGGCCGAGCGGCCACAACACCGCAAAGGCCGCTCCGGCGGTCATCAGCGCGAACACAAACCACAGCGTCATCTGAACAGGGTTCCGGGGGCGACGGCGCCGAACCGGCGCCGTTCGGCTGGCCGGGTTACATCATGACTGCGCGGGGCGCGCAATTGACAATTGCGGCACTTCGGCAGCGAAAAACCCCGTGAAATCAATACCGGATCGTCAGCCGGCGCGGCTCGGCTTGCGCTCGACCGTCATGGCGTTTTCAGCCGCCCGGCTCATCAGCGACGAATAGTCGTGGCCGAACAGAATATCGCAGAAGCGGATCGCCGCGTTGACCTGTTGCTGCCGGAAGGCGCGGACACGCGCGTCGCCGCTCCGCAGCGATTCCACCAGTGCTTCGGTGGCCCGCTCGACGTAATGCTGCAAATCCGAATAGGTCCGCAGCGTCACTTCGTTGATGGCGAGTTCGCTGGCGTAGGTCCGGCACACCGCGACGAAATCGATCAGCGCCGCGGCCTCCTCGACCTCGGAGGCGTCAACCCGTGCGCCCGGCGAAATTTCCTTGTCGGGCCGCTGGCGCAACAGCCGCCGCACGCGCCCGGGAACGCTGTCGATTTCCGATTGCAGGCCGTTTGAAATATCGACGCGGATGGCCGCGAGCTGGCGGCCCCAGTTCGAATCGGACCGGATGTCCAGCTCGGTCCGCAACCCCCGGACGCCGTCATGCACCGTCTTCAGATGGTCGGAGACGTTCTCGAAATGGCCGCGCCGGATATCGGCGCGCAGACCGGCCGAAATCCGCGACAACTCGTCAAGGGCCAGCGTCACGGCGACACCATACGGCGTCGCCGCCACGCGGATTTCGTCATCCGACCCGGCAATCTTGATCGCAAGCCGGATGATCTGCCAGGAGGCCGACAGCCGCTGCATGACCAGCGACAGCGCGAACGGCAACACCACGGGGGTCTGCAGGGAGGGAACGTTGAGCGCGGTCATCAGCGAGGCAATCTGCGAGTCGCCGAAGACGCGGAGAAAACTCGGAAGCCGGCCGTTCAGGGTATCGAGCGCTTCCCGGGCATTCAGGAGGGCGCCGATCGGGGCGATATCCTCCGCCACATTGGGCGCGCCGATCCGGGCGAGCGCGCGCTGCCTGCCGCCGGTGTCGTCGGCCATGATCGTCGAAATGGCCGCGGCGGCGGCCATCTGGAACGTGCGTACCGCGCGCTCGGTCTCGGAGGCCGAGGCCGTGCTGGCGGCGAGCGCATCTTCGAACGCGCGCGCGGCGTCCGGCGCCCCGTCGCGCGACAGCCACAGCCAGATCGGCAGAAGCGAGGTACGCCGGATCTGGCCGGGTCGCACCGAGCTGCCTTCAACGAGAAAGGGTTCCAGCATCCGGAACAGATGCCGGGCGGGATCTTCGCTGCGCGGGCGCACGCTGTCTTCCGATCCGCGGACGATCTTGCGCAGTTCCTCAAGGACAAGATTGGCGATGACGATTTCCTCGCCCCGTTCGACGGCGCGCTCGAACTCCCGCATCAACAGCGCCTGCGACTTCGGCGGGAGCTGTGCGAGATAGTCTTTCAGCCGTTCGATCGAGGTCTGGCCCATGCACGCAAATCTTGACGCGGATGATCGCACGGGCACCGGAGCGCCCACCGGCTGTCATAGCAGGAGCGGTCTTAAGGATGCGTTGAGGACAACGTCGCGGCGTTACCCCAAACCGGAGCCTTACCGCGGGATTCACCCTTGAAAAGGGCGTGCGCGAACAAAAGGATAGATGCCGCTCCTCAGACCGGCCCGGAGCGGCGGACCTGAATTTCGCCTCGCTTCGGGTTTCCGCCGGCGTGTTTCGCGCATGCAGAAATTAAAGGACCGCCGGCAAATACCTGGCGCGCGTGATGTTTTGGATTTGTCGTTCGCACCGCACGCGCGCCTGGATGGATCGCAAATGCCGTATGCACGCCGCTAGCTCATCGCCGTCCAGCTTCCGTCGGCGTTGCGGCACGCGGTCTTTCGCACGGTTTCAAGCTGGCCGCCGACGGTCACGGTGTGCGAATAGCCGCGGCATTTCGCGCCTTTCAGGTCGTACAGCGGACCTGCGACAATGTTGCCGTGACGGCCGGTTCCGGGGTTGCGCCACGCAATCGGTGCGCCCGGAGCGCCATGTTCGAGCGCATCGATCTGGGCCTGATAGGCCAGCGCGCGGTCGCCATCGTCGAGCGCCGAGCCGAGCTTCGATCCGATCAATCCGCCGAGCGCGGCCGCCGTAACCGCCGCCGCCGCCCGATCCCGCGCGGGATCGCCGGACACCGCACCCGCCCCCGAGCCGGCAAATGCGCCGGTCAGCAGGCCCGGCCCGTCGGGGCCCCCGGAACGCGTCACATCGCAGCCGCAGAGACCAAGCGTGGCCGCGAGAACCAGCAAAATATTCGCCTTGATCATGACGCCTCCGGCGCGACGGAAATATCGCGCGCCCCGCCGCACAGGAACCGGCAATTCGGGCGGGACTGCGGCATCGGTGCCGGCCTGTCGGAGAATGGAGGCATCCCCTCACGCGGCCGGCAGCACGAGTTCGGCGCGCAGGCCGCCGATGGGCGCCGAACCCAGGACCAGCCGGCCGCCATAGAGCGCCGCCAGATCGGTGACGATGGACAGGCCAAGGCCCGAACCCGGCATGGTCTCGTCGAGCCGCTGGCCTCGCCGCGCGGCTTGCCCGCGCTCGTCGTCCGACAGGCCCCGGCCGTCGTCGTCGACGATGATGTGGAGCATCGCAGGATCGGCCCCCGCTGGCGGACGCACGGCCGCCTCGATGAACACCCGCGACCGCGCCCACTTGCACGCGTTGTCAACGAGGTTGCCGGCCATCTCCTCGAGATCCTGCCGCTCGCCGCGAAATTTCGCCGCGGCGCCGGCGTCCACGCCGATCGCAATGCCGCGGTCGCGGTGAATCTTCTCCATGGTCCGGCGCAGCGCCTCGATCACCGGCGCGACGTCGATCACCGTGGCGATCACGGTGGGACGCGCGGCGATGCGCGCGCGCTCCAGATGATGCGCGACCTGATTGCGCATCACGTCGGCCTGCTCGAGCACCTTCGCGGCGAAGGGATCGCGGTCGCGCGCGGTGGCTTCATTCACGATGACCGAGAGCGGCGTCTTGATGGCATGCGCGAGATTGCCGACATGGGTGCGGGCGCGCTCGACGATCTCCCGGTTGGCATCGATCAGCGCGTTGGTCTCGCGGGCGAGCGGCGCGATCTCGACCGGGAATTCGCCGACCAGCCGCTCGGCGCGGCCGGACCGGATGTCGGCGATGGCCTCCGAAATGCGCTTGAGCGGCGCGAGACCGAAGCGGACCTGAAATACCGTGGTCAGCAACAATCCGATCGTCAGCGCGGCGAACGTGCCGCCGAGATAGTAGTCGAAGGTGCGGGTTTCATCGAAAATCTCGGTGGCGTCTCCGGCGACGGCGACCCGGAACCGGCCGTCGGCGCCGAGGTCGACCGGCCGTTCCGCCATACGCAAGGTCTGCCCTTCGGGGCCGTCGACATAACCGGTGCGAACCCCAGATGACGAAAGCTCGACGCCCTTGTCCTCCAGCTTTGGAAGCCGCTTGTCCCAGAGCGAGCGCGAGGCGCGGACCTCGCCCTTGTCCGGATCGGTGCGGGCGACCTCCCAATACCAGCCCGACAGCGGCAGATCGAACAGCGGCTCGCCGAGCGACTGGAATTGGCGGTCGGCAGGCTCGTCCGGCGTCGCCACTTCGGCGATCAGGGTGCGGAGGTAAAGATTGAGCCGCCGGTCGAACGCGCGCTCGGAGGCCGAGCGATAGACCGACGACAGCACGACGCCGGTGATGAGCAGAATGACCACCACCCACGCGGTCGCGGACAGAAACAGCCGCGTGGCGAGCGAACTGGTGCGGCCTCTCCAGAAGGCTCTAGCGCGCATCTGCCGGCGGCGTCAGCAGGTAACCGAGCCCGCGCACGGTCTGGATGATATCGACATCGAGCTTCTTGCGGATGCGGCCGACGAACACCTCGATGGTGTTGCTGTCGCGGTCGAAGTCCTGATCGTAGAGATGTTCGACCAGTTCGGTGCGCGACACCACCCGCCCGGTGTGGTGCATGAGATAGGCCAGCAGCCGATACTCGTGCGAGGTCATCTTGATCGGGTTGCCGCTGACGCTGACGCGTCCGGTGCGGGTGTCCAGCGAGACCGGTCCGCAGGTCAGTTCGGACTGGGCATGTCCCGTGCTGCGGCGGAGCAGCGCGCGAATCCGGGCGAGAATTTCCTCGAGGTGAAAGGGTTTTGCGACATAATCGTCGGCTCCGGCATCGAACCCCTGCACCTTGTCGCTCCAGCGATCGCGCGCGGTGAGGATCAGCACGGGCATGCTGCGGCCGTTGCGGCGCCAGGCTTCGAGCACGGAAATGCCGTCCATCTTGGGCAGGCCGATATCCAGCACGACCGCGTCATAGGGCTCGCTGTCGCCCAGAAAGTGCCCCTCCTCGCCATCGAACGCACGATCGACCACGTAACCGGCGTCGGTCAGCGCCGTCGTGAGCTGACGATTGAGGTCGGGATCGTCTTCGACGACAAGAAGGCGCAAGGCGGGCTCCGCTGATTCCGTTTTCCACTCAGGTGCCGCCAAGATGACGCGCGGCGGCGTGAATGGCAAATGAACGCCGGAAACCCGCTCATGTCATATTTTCATGCCGCGAGCCTCCCGCCCCGGAGGCGTCGCGGGGACCGGCCTCCGCCCTCTATGTCGCGGTCGAGCCGTCGTCCGGCGGCAACGGCTCCAGGAACGCGTCGGCCGCGGCGTCGATCCGGGCCAACACCGCGTCGATTTCCTCCGGCGTGGCGTTGCTGCCGCCGATCAGGCCGGCGATGGCCTGAACGTAGGGGATCGACGAGATCACGCCCTGCTCGATGGCGGGCGCGACCTTGACGATGGCGCTGACGATGGCTTCGGCGGCCGCGAGGCCCGCCTCGATTTCCGCTGCGCTGACCATATTACTGTGCTCCCGATGCGAGGACTTGCTGGACGCCGATCAGTGCCGACTGCGCCGCCGACAGTGCGTTGGTGATGTCGACGGACGGATAGGCCTTCTGCAGCCCGACCAGATTGTTGACGGCAGTGCGCGCCCTGCGCATCGCCGCCTGCAACCGTTCGATCACCGATCGCCTGGCGCAGAGATTGGATGCGCTCGGCACCGTGCCGGTCCTGCACAATGGCAGCGCCTTGTAGGCGTTGGCGGCGTTCACCGCCACGCCATAGGCGTTTTCGATGCCGTAGATCGTGTTGAGCGTGACGGCCGTGTTCAGATTCAGCGACGGCAGCGCGACGGTCTGGCAACCTGCCAGCGCCAGACCGGAGACGACCGCCGTAGCGGCGACAAACGTTCGCATGAGACCTCCTGCTGTTGGTGGATTTACCTGACCGCGCCGGTCGCGGCGCTGACCACCGGCACATCGGCCCGCGCCGCGATGTCCGCCGTGGTCGCGCGGGTGCCGAATTTCACGTAGACGCCCCATGCGACGGTAAAGAGCGTGCCGAGCGCGCCGATGACCGATGTCACTTGGTCCGACGCGATCCAGCCCTTGCCGGTGGCGAAACTTCCCGCCGCGATCAGCAGGTAGCGCACGACCTGCCACACCGAATCCGATGTCATGTGTTGCCTCCGTAAAACGTTTGATCGCGCGAGACCGTCGCGCGGCGGCTAGTGTCCCGATTCCGAAGTTCGCATGTCCTTGCGGCGACCTTTGATGCGAACTTCGGAATTAAAGGGACACTGGCAAGTTTATGATTCTCGTGTGGTTCAGGTTCAGAAGTCCGCT
>Ga0153956_1001109_pt1 | contig 25571 bp, 26 predicted proteins | sample TSFL040MetaG_FD_104704 | JGI IMG/M metagenome (GOLD analysis project Ga0153956, IMG submission 104704) | Attine ant fungus gardens microbial communities from Florida, USA - TSFL040 MetaG | ecosystem: Host-associated > Fungi > Mycelium > Unclassified | place: USA: Florida, Wekiwa Springs... | reverse complement strand
GTCGAGGACGCCCGCGCCGTGCTCGGGGCCGGAGCGGACAAGGTCGCGGTGAACAGCGCCGCCCTGAAACGGCCCGAGCTGCTGACCGAGCTGGCCGAGGTCTTCGGCTCGCAATGCGTGGTCGTCGCGATCGACGCCAAGAAGGAAGACGACGGCAGCTATGGCGTCTACCTGAATGGTGGCCGGGTTTCGACCGGCCGTGACGCGACCCGTTGGGCGACCGAGGCAGCCCGTCTGGGCGCTGGTGAAGTTCTGCTCACCAGCATGGATCGCGACGGCACCAACATCGGCTACGAGCTGGAGCTGACCCGGGCGGTGGCGAGGGCCACCGACGTGCCGGTGATCGCCTCGGGCGGTGCCGGTGAGCTGAGCCACCTGGTCGAGGCGATCAAGGAAGGGGAAGCCGACGCGGTGCTCTGCGCCTCGATCTTCCACTACGGCCAGTACACGGTCGAGCAGGCCAAGGAGCACATGGCCGTCCACGAGATACCGGTCCGGCTCTGAGGGTCAGGCCAGACCGCTTTCGTATTCGGCAAGCCAGATCTCGAACTGGTCCGCCGGCAGGGGGCGGCTGTAGTAGTAGCTCTGGATCTCACTGCACTTGACCCGTTCGAGGCGGGCGACGGTCCGCTCTTCCTCGGCTCCCTCGGCGACGACGTCGAGGCCGAGCTCCCTGGCGATCGAGATCGCGGCCTCGCCGATCACCGCGTCTTCTCGGCTCTGATGCATCCGGGCCACCAGGGGACGGTCGATCTTGATCTCGTCCACCGGCAGGCTGCGCAGGTGGGCCAGGGAGGTGGTCCCCGAACCGAAGTCGTCGAGGGAGATGCGAAATCCTGTTTCTTTGACGAGCTTCAGGTTCGAGATCAGGAGAGTGGGCCGGGTCATGACCAGGTTCTCGCTGATCTCCAAGGTCATGTCGGCCGGATCGACCCCGTGCCGGTTGACGGCGGATGACATGCGCCGGACCAGGGACTCGTCGATCAGGTCGGACATGGCCAGGTTGATCCCGACGTTGAGGTCGATGCCGCGCTCCTTCCAGGCCCGTTGCTGCCTGGCGCCGAGATCGATCACCTCGTCGGTCAGGGCGGACGCGAAGCCGCCCTCCTCGGCCAGATCGATGAACTCGAGCGGCGGCAACACCCCTTCGGAGGGGTGCTGCCAGCGGACTAGCGCTTCGACCGCGTGCACGGACTTGTCGTCGGTGCGCACCTTGGGCTGATAGTGGAGCGTGAGCTGGCCCCGGCCGATCGCGTCCCGGAGCTCCTGCGTGCGCTTCAACGATTTCCTCGCCCGGTCGGGTTCGCGAGGGGTCAGCTGAAGGGCCGTGTCGCTGCTGCGGGCCTCGTCGCAGCTGATCAGAGCCAGGCGAAGCAGCTCGCCGGGGTCTCTCGTGTCCTCCGGGTACCGGCCGGCCCCGATCACGGCGCTGCACTGGAGCCGGATTCCTCCGACTTCGACCGGTCGCTCCAAGCCCTGGAAGACGAGTCGCGCGACGCTCTCGGGATCGGGCGCCGAGTCCTCGGCGCACAGCAGGCCGAACTGGCCGCGATCGATCGCGGCCAGTTGACCGATCTCGCCGACCGACCGCCTGATCCGAGTGGCCGTGATGCTGATCATCTCGTCCAGCGCATCCGGTCCGAGGGCGGCTTCGATCTGTCCGATCCGTTCGATCACGATCGCCAGGACGAAGAGGGGCGGGCGCTGCGGCTGGGGCAGCTTCGCGTGCTGATCCAGCCAACCGGTGAGGCGGGTGCGGGCGGGCAGCCGGGTGATCCCGTCCAGCCTGTGCCGCTCGCTTTCACGGATCGCCCGCGTGTACTCGTAGGTGGTGACGCCGAGCCGCAGCAGCACCAGGACGAAAGCGATCGAGAGGGCGACCACGGTCGCCTCCCAGAGATCGTGCTCCTGCCCGTAGGCGAGGGCGCCGACGACCAAGGAGAGGAAGACCAGAGGCAGCAGCAGCTGCCCGGTCCCGGGAGTGACTTCGATGACCTCGCCGTCGGGCTGCCAGGTGCCGTAGATCATCAGCACGAAACCGACCATCCAGAACAGGCTGAGAAGGCCGAGGGACCGGCCCCCGGTAGGCGTCTGCAAGGCGAAGCAGAGGTCCGCCACCGCGAAGAGAGCGAGACCGCTGCCGAAGGCGGGCCAGGGACCTTCATGGAGGTGGGACGCGAAGCGAAACAGGCAGGCGGTGAGGATCAGGAGCGCGATGTCACCGAGCGGATAGGTGATGAGCACGGCGGATCCCAGGTTGTCGTAGCCGGTGAGGCGGGTCACCTGGTCGGGGAAGAAGGTGAAGCAGAGGGCGATCAGCAGGATGAATCCGGTGATCGAGTCGTAGTAGGCGAGATGGCGGCTGGTCCGCAGCCGGTTCCGCAGGACCAGGATCAGGCCGGTCAGCACCAGCGGATACATGAGCAGGAACAGCGGGTCGACCCAGGCTGGGACCGACCGGCCGTCGGATACGTCGAGGAGGAGGAAACGGCCGATCGCCCCGGCCGCCCAGAAGCCGATCCCGGTCCCGATCAGGCGCCAGGCAAGCCGATCGGCGGTGCTGGAGGAAGCGCGGGCGAAGCAGGCGACCGAAGCCAGGGCGGGGAGGGTGCAGACGAGAGCGCTGAGCCAGAAGCCGTTCACCAGGCGCCCGGGGTCGGTGAAGACGTTCGCCAGCAGCGGTGCCACGAGGATCAGGGCGGCTGCGAGCACCACGTGCTTCTGCCGGTTTGACCCGGACCCTCCGGGCATCCGTGGGGTTTCCCTGGGCATCGGGTGAATACAAGCACTTATCGGTCTATAACTTCAGTCCCCTCTCGGGCTGGTCGCGATGGTTCAGGCTCCGGTCGCGGCGAGCTTCTCCGAGAGGCTTTCGGCACCGTCGCCCTTGTCGATCCGGATCCGGTTGAGCTCGAAAGGCATCGACTTCTCAGCCAGCCCCGGGTTCACGGTGGTGGCTCCACGGTAGCCCGCCCTGCGGACGGCTGCAATCACCTCATCGTCGTACTTGCCCGCCGGGTAACAGAAATTGACGATGTCGATGCCGAGATCCTTCTCGAGCTCCTCCTTCGAACCGACCAGCTCGTGCTCGAGGGTCGCCGGGTCGAGGGTCGTCAGATCCGGGTGGCTGATCGTATGCGAGGCGATCTCCCAGCCGGCCCGGTACATCTTCTTGACCTGCTTCGAAGAGAGGTCGGAGCCTTCCGACTTGAGATTGAGCTGGCCGGCCCAGCCCTTCTTCTCGAGGATCGGCATCGCGTAGAGATACTGGCCCAGATAGCCGTCGTCGAAGGAGAAGACGATCGGCTTCGGCGGTAGCGTGCCGCCGTCGTACCAGGCGTGCTGGACCTGGACCAGGGTGACCGCGGTGTAGCCGTTGTCGGCCAGCCAGTCGACCTGATCCTGGAAGTCCTTGGTGTCGAGGAAGAGGCCGGGATAGTCCTCGGAGCCGGCCGCCGGCCCGATCACGTGGTACATGAGGATCGGGACCGGTCCGGTGTGGGGCACCCAGCTGTCGTCGGGATGGGCGCCGCCGCGTCGATCCGCTGCCGCCTCATCCGGGCCGCCGGTCTGCCCCGACCGCTTGCCGGCCTGGGCGGTGGCCGGGCTCGATGCCTGACCGCCGTCGTCTCCCGAACCACGGAGGAAGATCAGGGCCACCACCGCGGCGAGCAACGCTCCGGCGAAGCAGCCGAACATGATGCGTCGCCGCAGGACGGTTCGACGGCGAACCTGCTCGCGCCGCCTGGCGAGCCTGGACTCGAAACCCGGGTCCACGGTCAGCCGGCGTCGGAGCCTTTGCCGTTGCCGGCCGGCTTCCCGGCCTTGGCCTTGGCGGCTTTCGCCCTCGCCGCCTTCCGGCGGGCCTTCTTCCGGGCTGCCTTGGCCCGCCGTTCGGCCCGGAGCTGCTTGTAGGTGATCGGCTTCAGGGCATGGACGCTCGAATAGCCGACCAGATACAGCTTCTCGCCGTCGGAGATCCCCGGCATGTAGGCGCCGGTGTGGAAGCTGAAGACGCGCCGTCCCGATTTGGCGCTCAGGCCGTAGGTGGTGGTGCCGTCAAAGGTCGCCGCGTACACGGTGCGGCCGATCACGCTGAGCGAGCCGATCACCCGTCCGCCCATCGGATAGGTCCAACGGGTGTCACCGGACCTCGCGTCCAGCGCGTAGACGTTGCCGTCGAAGGACCCGATGTAGACGGTGGGCTTGGTGCCGGGGACCTGGGCGACGGTCGGGCCCGAATAGACCCAGCCGCCGGTCGAGTGGGTCCAGGCGAGATCGCCGGTATTGGCGTCGAAGCTGTAGACCCGGCCGTCGTTGCTGCCCAGGTACACCCGGCCGTAGGCGACCGCCGGGGTCGAGTAGAAGGCGCCGGCCCGCCCGAAGCTGGAGCCGAGGCCGTCGGACTGCCACTTGATCTCTCCGGTCTTGGCCCGCACCGCGGTAACCACGCCGCCGTAGTCACCGACGAAGAGAGTGCCGTTCTCGTAGGCGGGGGCTCCCTTGATAGCTCCGGAGACGCTGGCCGTCCAGACCTCGTGGCCGCTCCTGGCTTTGAGTGCGTAGAGCGTGCCGCTCTCACAGCCGAAATAGACCCGCCTGTGAACCACCACCGGCGATGACTCCGAACGGCAGGGAAGCGCCTTCTTCCAGATGACCCGGCCGTTCTTGGCGTTCAGCGAGAGCACCTGGCCCGGCTCGAGGTTGACTATGTAGAGGCGGCCGTGCGAGTAGGTCGGGGTGGAGGCGTTGAGCGAGGCGATCTTCCGATGCCAGACCTCGCGTCCGTTGTCGCTTCGCAGAGCGTGCGCGGTGCCGTCGTTGTCGACGAAGTAGAGCCGTCCGTCGACCACGATCGGCGGGAACTCGAGCAGAGGCTGGGCACCGTACTTCCAGACCCGCTTGAAGGGCGGATGGATCCCGTTCACGGCCAGGTAGCCGGTGCGCTGCGGGTTGAGCCGGAAGGTGGACCAGTTGACCGTCTTGTCCTTCGGCACGGGCTTCGGCTTCTTGATCGGCTTGTGGAACGGGACCGCCGGGTTGCTGACGTCGTCGGGCCTCTTCAGCTCCTGCCAGGCGAAGTAGGCGATCGCGGCGATGATCACCAGCGCCGCCACGACGAGGGCGGCGACCTTGCCTCGCTGCCGGTACCAGCGGTTGCCCGGCACCGGCTCCTGGGGGTTGTCTGAGCTGTCGGTCATCCGAAGAAGGGATCATGGTACGGGAGAGAAACGATGACTCACGGAATCAGCCCCGATTTCAACCGCCTCGCCTCCCTGCTCTGGACGCACCCGACGATCGACCGGGTGCGCAAAGCAGCGGATCAGCCGGTGTTTCTGGTCGGCGGTGCGATCCGCGACGGGCTGGCCGACTTCCAGGTCGACGACATCGACCTGGTGGTCGAAGGCGATCCGCGCCCGTTGGCCGAAAAGCTGGACCCGGAGGCTCGCTTCAACGAACGCTTCGGCACCCTCAACCTGACCATCGACTCGGTTCCGGTCGACATCGCCACCGCCCGGACCGAGACCTATTCCCGTCCCGGCGCACTGCCCGAAGTCGCTCCCGGGCGGCTGGAGGATGACCTGATCCGCCGCGATTTCACGATCAACGCGATGGCGATCGGGATCGAGGAGCACGCCGAGCTGATCGACCCTTTCGGCGGGCTCGCCGATCTCGAGTCGGGCGTGTTGAGGGTCCTCCACGACCGGTCCTTCCAGGACGATCCGACCCGCGCCCTGCGCGCCGCCCGTTACGCGGCCCGGCTCGGCTTCGATCTCGAACCGAAGACGGCCGAGCTGATGCTTCAGGTCAAGCTCGGCACGATCTCGCGGGACCGGGTCGAAAACGAGCTGCTGCTGATCGCCGGGGAGGACAACGCGCTGGACGGCCTGCGCCTGGCCCGGGCCTGGGGGCTGGTCGACTTCCCCGTGGGCCGGCTCGATCTCGCCGAAGCCGCGATCGAGCTGGTCGAAGTCGATCCGTGGCGCGACGAGGCCCCCCGGGAGGCGCTCATACTGGAAGCGGTGTTCGGCCGGGAGGACGCGACCGGGGACCTGCTCGCCGAACCGTCGACTCCGTGGGAAGGCTGGCGGAAGGCGAGGAACCGGTCGCCTCTGGATCTGGTGATCGCCCGGGCCAGGGGTGCAACATGGCTGGACCGCTGGCAGCGGGAATGGCGCCTGGTCGAGCTCGAGATCACCGGGACCGACCTGATCGCCGCCGGCGTCCCCGAAGGGCCGCGGGTCGGAGAGGCTCTCGACGCCGCTCGCGAGGCGAAGCTGAACCAGGGCATAGCAGGGGTCGAGGCCGAGATGGCGGCCGCTCTCGAGGCGGTCAGGACCGGCGGCAGATGAGATGGCGTGAGCAGGGCGGCCTGCCCTGGCTCGAAGCCGATCTCGGAGACCGGGCCCGAGTCTGCTTCAGCACCAGGATGGGCGGGGTCAGCGCGGCGCCCTTCGACTCCCTGAACCTGGGCATCCTCACCGAAGATCGTCGCGAGGCCGTGATCGAGAACCGCGGCCGTCTGGCCGGGGCGCTCGGCATCGACGCCGAGCGGGTCTCGATGGGCCGCCAGGTCCACGGTGCGGGCCTCGCCTGGACGGGCCAGGATCTCTCCGCCTACGCGAGCCCGGGACTGGAGCCTCCCGCCGAGGCTGACGGTCAGCTGACCGCCGAGCGGAGCCGGCCGCTTCTGGTCCTGGTTGCCGACTGCCTGCCGATCGCGTTGCTCGGCGATGACGGCCTGGGGATGCTGCATTGTGGCTGGCGAGGGCTGGCGGCTGGGATCATCGAAGCCGCCCGGTCGCGGATCGGCGGATCACAGGCGGCGATCGGGCCCGGCATAGGCCCCTGCTGCTTCGAGGTCGGACCGGAGGTGGAAGAGGCATTCGCGGAGCTCGGTCCTGGGCTGATGAACGGCCGCAACCTCGATCTGCCCGAAGCGGCCCGCAGGCTGCTTGCCCGTGCGGGAGTGGACCGGGTTGAAACGGCCGGGATCTGCACATATTGCGATCAGCGCTTCTTCTCCCACCGGAGAGACCGGGGGAGGACCGGCCGCCAGGCCGGGATCGCCTGGCTGAATTGACCCGAAAGCGCGATTTTCGCTGCAAAACGGGTACTTCAGTGATAATTCCATCTGTTCGCCGCCAATTCGGGAGGAATCGGCCTCCCCGGAAAGAAAACACGCATACCTATGGCACTACGCGATTCTTGGCACCGTACGCTCGTCTACTTCGGCCTCGCTGAAGAGGACGACCACCATCACAGCGACTACGACGACTACGAAGACGACTACGTCGAAGACGAGGAGTACGAGAGCCGTCGCAACCGTCGCAGCCGCGAGGCCAATGTGCGTCGCCTTCCCACCTCGCGTCGATCCCGGCACGACGAGATCGACGACATCTTTTCCGACGACGATCCGATGCCGGCCAGCAGCGGACGCGGCAGCCGCGGCGGTGGCAGCAGCCGCCCCCTCCGTTCGGTCGCGGGTGACGGCGACGGTGACGACGTCCAGGTCCACCTGGTCGTCCCGCGGAACTTCAATGACGCCCAGCAGGTCGCCGATCAGTTCAAGCGCAAGGTGCCGGTCATCCTCAACCTCCAGACGACCGACCACGAACTGTCGAAGCGCCTGATCGATTTCGCCTCCGGGTTGACCTATGCCCTCGATGGCGGCATGCAGCGAATCGCCGAGAAGGTCTTTCTGCTGACCCCGCGCAACGTCGAGGTCTCGGCCGAGGAAAAGGCCCGTCTGATCGACAAGGGCTTCTTCAACCAGTCCTGACCCGCGGGTAGTTCCATATCCTTCCGACCATGGTCGTCGGATTCATAGGTTCCGGAAACATGGCCGCCGCGATGGCGCGCGGCTGGGCAAACGCGAAGGACGACTCCCCCTCGGAGATGCTCTTCACCGATTCCGGCTCCGGCAGGGCCCGGCTGCTGGCCGAAGAAGTGGGTGGCAAGGCGGTTGACTCGAACGAGGATCTGGTCCGCCGGTCCGACTTCGTGATCCTCGCCGTGAAGCCGGCCGCCCTCGAGTCGGTCGCCGCGAGCCTGCCCGCGCCCCGCGCCGTGCTCTCGCTGCTGGGTGCGACCCCGCTGGCGAAGCTGGCCGAGCAGTTTCCCGACAGCACGGTGATCCGGCTGATGCCGAACCTCGCGGTCGAGGTAAACGCCGGGGTCATCTGCATGACGGAACCGGAAGGAGCGGACGAGAAGATAGTCGCCGAGTCCCGTCGCTTGCTGGGCTCGCTCGCATCGGTCCACGAGCTTCCGGACGAGAGCATGGACGTCGCCACCGCAGTGATGGGATGTTCACCGGCCTATTTCGCGGTGATCGCCGAGGCTCTGGGCAGCGAGGGCGCCGCCGGGGGCCTCGAGCCGGACGTGGCGATCCGGATGGTCGGCGAGTCGCTGGCCGGCACGGCGGAGCTGCTCAGGCGCCGGACCCCTTTCGAGATCCAGACCGCCGTCGCCTCGCCCGGAGGCAGCACCGAAGCGGGGCTGGAAGCTCTGGCCGCCGCCGGCGGCGCCGACGCTTTTCGCCGGGCCTACGAGGCGTCGATAACCCGAATGCGCGGAAGCTGAGCCGTGGAGCCGGTCCTCGCCGTGAGCCGGGGTGACGTGGCGGCCTACGTGAATGCCCTGTTCACCGTCTACATCGTGCTCGTCTTCATCCGGGTCCTGATGTCGTGGATCCCACGGATCCCAGAGAGCACGGTGATTCAGGCCGTCGTCGGCTTCGTCCGCGAGACGACCGATCCGTACCTGAACCTCTTCCGGCGTTTCCTGCCGCCGGTCGGGGGCGGTGGCTTCGCCCTCGACCTGAGTCCGGTGGTCGGTGTCCTCCTCCTGCTGGTCGGCCAGCAGATCGTCGTCGCATTGGTCAGGGGCTGAGATGAAGGGGTACAGGCATCTGATATGGGCCGGGCTGCTCGCCGCCGCCGTCGTGATCCTCGACCAGGGAGCCAAGGCGCTGGTCACCGACCGGGTCGACCTCGGCGAGCTGGTCCACGTACTCGGCCCGCTCAATTTCACGGTCTCGCACAATGACGGGGTCGCCTTCGGGCTGGCCGGGGGCGGGGGCATCCTGGTGATCCTGCTGGCCGGATTCGCCCTGGTCGCGCTCGGGGCGTTCATAGCTTCCGCCCCGGAGAGCAACCTGACCTGGATCTCCGGGGGGTTGATCCTCGGCGGAGCGGCCGGCAACCTGATCGACCGGATCCGGCTCGGACACGTGACGGACTTCATCCTCTTTCCGGGATGGCCTGCTTTCAACCTGGCCGACTGCGCGATCACGGTCGGGGTGATCCTGCTGGCCTGGACTCTGATCATGGGCAGCTCCGAGGAGAACGCTCCCGACGGCGCCGCAGATGACGCCTGAGGGCCCGACCTCCGATAACACCGAACCGGAGGGATTCCGGATCGTCTTCCGGGACCAGTGGCTTGCGGTCATCGACAAGGGCTGGGACCTGGTGGTCCATCCGGCACCGTCGCATGACGGGGTGACCCTGGTCGAGTTGCTGGGCGAGGAGCTGGCCGGCGGCGACGATCCCGAGCGTCCCGGCATCGTGCACCGGCTCGATCGCGGCACCAGCGGCCTGATGGTCGTGGCCCGCGAAGAGCAGACCCACGCCGATCTGCAGCGGATGATCCGAGACCGCGACGTCTCCCGCATCTACACGGCCCTGGCCGACGGGCGTTTCCGCTCTCGGACCGGCACGATCGACGCTCCGATCGGGAGGGCTTCGCGGAAGCGGCACCGCATGGCGGTCAACGGCGCCAGCCCGCGGGACGCCGTCACTCATTTCGAGGTGGTCGAGACGCTGCGGCGGGAGAGCCTGCTCGAAGTCAGGCTGGAGACGGGGCGGACCCATCAGATCAGGGTCCATCTGGAGGCCATCGGCCATCCGGTGGTCGGTGACGCGACCTATGACGGTCCCGCCCGGTACGGATTGACCCGGCAGTTCCTCCATTCCTCGCGGCTCGAGTTTACCCATCCCCGGACCGGGGAGGAGCTCGAGTTCACCGCGCCTCTGCCGCCGGATCTGGCTTCCGCGCTCGAAGCCGCAAGAGAAGCCGGTTCAGTCTAGAATTGCCTGCTGTCCGTATTCCCTAACCCCCGGGATACGACGGTGGCTCCTGCCGCCCGGAACGGTTCCGAGGCGGATTCCACCGAAAACGACCCGGGCGGATCCGTTTTCAACCCAATTCAAGGAGAAGCATGTCCCAGGTAGGAATCCAGGAACTCCTGGAAGCCGGAGTCCACTTCGGCCACCAGACCAGCCGTTGGAACCCGAACATGCGCCGCTACATCGCCGGCGAGATCGACGGGATCCACATCATCGACCTGCTGCAGACCGAGGAGATGCTCGAGGAAGCGCGCCGCTTCGTCGGGGAACTAACGAGTGGTGGTGGGGTGGTGCTGTTCGTCGGCACCAAGAAGCAGGCCTCCGACGTGATCGAGGACTGGGCCGGCAAGTCGAACATGCCGTACGTGAACCGCCGTTGGCTGCCGGGCCTCTTGACCAACTTCAGCGTCTCGTCGCAGCGGATCAAGCGCATGCATGAGATCCGCGGCCTGGTCGAGAGCGGCCAGATCGATCTGCTGCCGACCAAGGAGCGCATGAACATGCAGGCCGAGCTGGCCAAGCTCGAGTTCGCGCTCGGCGGTGTCGCCGACATGGACCGCGTCCCGGACGCCGTCTTCATCACCGACCTCAAGTCCGAGGAGATCGCCCTGAACGAGGCGACCCGCCTCCGACTCCCGGTCATCGCGCTGGTCGACTCGAACTGCGACCCGGGACACATCGACCACGTCATCCCCGGCAACGACGACGCGATCCGCTCCTGCGAGCTGGTCATCTCGACCATCGGCTCCGCGGTCGAGCAGGGTGCCGGCGCCTGGGCCGTGATCGAGGAGAAGCGCCGCGCCGAAGAGCAGGCCCGCCGCGAGAAGGAAGAAGCGGAGCGGAGGAAGCGCGAAGAAGAGGAACGCGCCCGCCGCGAGCAGATCGAGAAGGAGCAGGCCGAGGAGAAGGCCCGCAAGCGCGAAGAGCAGGCCAAGGCCGAGGCTGCCGCCAAGGAAGCGGCTGCGAATCCGCATCCGCAGGCGATCCAGGACGAGAACCCGCATCCGCAGGCCGTTCCGAGCAATCCGCATCCGCAGGCCATTCAGGACGACAACCCCCACCCGCAGGCGGTTCCGAGCAATCCGCATCCGCAGGCGATCCAGGACGAGAACCCGCATCCGCAGGCCGTTCCCGGCAACTCGCACCCGCAGGCCATCGCCCCGGACCCCGAGCCGGCCGAGGCCACCCAGACTGAAGAAACCCCGGCTGAGCAGAATTCGGCCGACGAGAGCACCGAGGAGAAGAACTGATGGCAGACATCAAGGCCGCCGATGTGAAGGCGCTGCGCGAGCAGACCGGCGCCGGCATGATGGACGCGAAGGCCGCTCTGATCGAGGCCGACGGCAACGCCGATCGCGCGATCGAGCTGCTGCGGGTCAAGGGACAGGCTTCGGCCGCCAAGCGCTCCGACCGGGGCACCTCGGAGGGCGTGATCGCTTCCTACATCCACGCCAACAAGAAGGTCGGCGCCCTGGTCGAAGTCCAGTGCGAGACCGACTTCGTCGCCCGCAACGAGGACTTCGCCGCCTTCGCCTACGAGGTCGCGATGCACGTCGCCGCCGCCTCGCCGGCCCACGTCTCCAAGGACGAGATCCCCGAGGACAAGGTCGCCGCCGAGCGCCGCGTCTTCGAGGAGAAGGCCAAGGAGGAGGGCAAGCCGGACAACATCATCGAGAAGATCGTCGACGGTCAGGTCTCGAAGTGGGCGAAGGACATCGTCCTGCTCGAGCAGGAGCACGTGAACGCCGACAAGCACGACTCGAAGACGATCGAGCAGCTGCGTGAGGAACTGGCCGCCAAGGTCGGCGAGAACGTGGTGATCAGCCGCTTCTCCTGCTTCCGGATCGGCGAGTAACCGCGATCAGGCGGTAGTTTTCCGACTTAGATGAGCGACACGGAGCCGCGGTTCAAGCGGATAATGCTGAAACTCTCCGGCGAAGCCCTGATGGGCAAGCTGGAATTCGGGACCGATCCGGAGGAAGTCGAACGGATCGCCCGGCAGATCGGCATCATCCGCGACCGCGGCGTCGAGGTCGCCATCGTGGTCGGGGCCGGCAACATCTACCGCGGGGTCGACGGCGCCGCCCAGGGCATGGACCGGGCGACCGGCGACTACATGGGCATGCTGGCGACCATGCTCAACGCCCTGACCCTGCAGGACGTGCTGGAGAAGCACGGTCACTTCACCCGGGTCATCTCGGCGATCGACGTCAAGGAAGTCGCCGAGCCGTACATCCGCCGCCGGGCTATGCGACACCTGGAGAAGGGACGGATCTGCATTTTCGCGGCCGGCACCGGCAACCCGTTCTTCACCACCGACACCGCCGCGGCGCTGAGGGGCCTGGAGATCCACGCCGAGGCGATCCTGATGGCCAAGAACGGGGTGGAGGGCGTCTACGACAGCGATCCGTCGATAAATCCGGATGCGGAGTTCATCCCCGAGATCACCCATCGTGAAGCGATCGAAAAGGGCCTGAGGGTCATGGACTCGACCGCGCTCAGCCTCTGCATGGACAACGACTTGCCGATCTACGTCTTCAACATGGCCGATGAGACCAATATGGATAGGATCATTTCCGGCGAGAAAGTGGGCACGCTGGTGAGCTCCGCGGTCGCCGCCAACTGATCGCCTGAGGAGAAATCATGATCGACGACCTGCTTATCGACGCCAAGGACCGGATGGCCAAATCCGTCGAATCGACCCGTGGAGAGTTCGCCACGGTCCGTACCGGCCGCGCGACCCCGCACCTGCTCGACCGGATCTCGGTCGACTACTACGGCGCTGTGACGCCGCTCAACCAACTCGCCAACGTGGCCGCCAGCGAAGCCCGGCTGCTGACCGTGACCCCGTATGACAAGGGCGCGATGGGCCTGATCGAGAAGGCCATCCAGGAGTCGGACATCGGACTTACGCCGTCCAACGACGGCAACGTGATCCGGCTCCAGATCCCAGATCTGACCGAGGAACGTCGCAAGGAGATGGTCAAGGTCGTACATGGCGTGGCCGAGGACGGCCGGGTCGCGGTGCGCAACGTGCGCCGGGACGTGATGGCCGACCTGCGGGAGCTCAAGAAGGAAGGCGAGGTCGGCGAGGACGACGAGCGCCGCGGCGAGGAAGCCCTGCAGAAGCAGACCGACGCCGCCATCGCGGAGATCGATTCCATGCTCAAGGGCAAGGAAGAAGAGATCCTCGAGGTGTGACCGCACCTCGATACGTAGCCATCATCACCGACGGCAACGGGCGCTGGGCCCAGAGTCGCGGACTGCCGGTCAACGAAGGCCATCGGGCCGGCGCCGACACCGTCAAGGCCCGCCTTCGCGACGCGGTCGAACTGGGCATCAAGGAACTCACCGTCTTCTCGTTCTCGACCGAGAACTGGTCCCGTTCGGACGAGGAGGTGGCGGCGCTGATGGAGATGTTCTCCCAGCGCATCGTCAACGAGACGCCGGAGCTCGATGACGAAGGCGTGAAGATGCGCTTCATCGGCCGGCGCGAAGGCGTCTCCGAAAAACTCCAGCGGCAGATGGCCGAAGCCGAGGCGCTCACGGCCGCGAATGACACGATCACCTTCTTCATCGCCTTCAACTACGGAGGGCGGGCCGAGATCATCGACGCGGCACGGAAGTTCGACGGAACCACCGAAGAAGAGTTCCGCCGCCACCTGTATGCGCCCGAGATGCATGATCCAGAGCTGCTGATCCGGACCAGCGGTGAGCAGCGGATCTCCAACTATCTGCTCTGGCAATGTGCCTACTCGGAGTTCGTCTTCAGGGACGAGCTCTGGCCCGACTTCACCCGCGAGTCCTTCGAGGCGGCACTGGACGAGTACGGGCGGCGGCAACGCCGTTTCGGGACCAGAGGGGATCCGGCCTGATGGGCGAGACAGCCAAGCGCATCCTCGTCGCCATTCCTTGGATCATCGTGGTGATCGCGATCATCGTGATCGGCGGCCCCTGGTTCACGGCAGCCCTGGTCATCTTCGGCTGCCTGGGCCTTCGCGAGTTCTTCCTGATGGCCGAGGAGTACCGGCCCTTCCAGATACCCGCGTACCTATCGCTGGCGGGCATCGTCGCCGCCTCCTGGCTCGGCACCGAGTTCAACGTCCTGATGCTGATGGCGGTCCCCTTCCTGCTGATCTTCTTCGCGGCCGCGCGCCGCGGCAACCGCACCGGGGTGACCGGCTCGGTCGCGGTCACTCTGCTCGGCATCTACTGGATCGGGATTCCGCTCGCCCACGCGGTGCTGCTGCGTGAGCTGCCCGACCATGGCGCCGCCCTGGTCGTCGACGTCCTGGTCGGGACCTTCGCCTGCGACACCGGCGCCTACGCGGTGGGGCGTATGTTCGGAGCCCACCGGTTCGCGCCGAACCTCTCGCCGAACAAGACCATCGAGGGGCTGATCGGCGGCTTCCTGATCGGCATGCTCGGGGTCTGGTGCGCGGGGCTCTACCAGGACTGGCTTTCCGGAGCGGACGCCCTGATCCTCGGTGCCGCGGTCGCCGCGGTCGCTCCGATCGGAGACCTGTTCGAGTCGATGATCAAACGTGACCTGGGGACCAAGGACACCGGCAACCTGTTCGGCCCGCACGGCGGCCTGCTCGACCGCCTCGATGCGGTCTTCTTCACGATCGTGGTCGGCTACTACGTGGCCGTGGCGCTGGTTTACTGATGCCGGACGGTTCGCTGTGAAGCGCATTCTCATCCTCGGCTCCAGCGGTTCGATCGGGACCCAGGCCCTCGAGGTCATCGCCGAACGCCCCGACCTGGAGGTCGCAGGGTTGGCGGTAGGGCGCGACTGGCCGACCGCGGTCGCTCAGGCGCATGGCTTCGGAGTCGAGACGATCGCGGTCGCCGATCCGGCCGCCGCTGCCGAAGCCGCATCGGAATTCGACGGGAATGTTCTGTCAGGCAAGGCGGCGGCCCGTGAGCTGATCGGCGCGACGCGACCCGACATGGTGCTGAACGGAATCGTCGGTGCCGCCGGGCTCGGACCGACGATCGCCGCGCTGACCGAGGGCATCGACGTGGCCCTCGCGAACAAGGAGAGCCTGGTCATCGGAGGCGAGCTGGTCACGGAACTCGCCGCGGCGACCGGTGCCGCCCTGCTGCCGGTGGATTCCGAACACTCGGCGATCTTCCAGCTGATCGAGCGGGAAGGGGCCGGCTCCGGGTCGCTTTCGCGGATCGTCCTCACCGCCTCGGGCGGGCCCTTCCGCGGTCGTACCGATCTCAGCGGGATCACGGTCGAGGAAGCCCTCGACCATCCGACCTGGGCGATGGGCGGGCGGATCACGATCGATTCAGCCACCTTGATGAACAAGGGTTTCGAGACGATCGAGGCCCACCTCCTGTTCGGAGTGCCCTACGACCGGATCGAGGTGGTCGTCCACCCGCAGTCGATCGTCCACTCGATGATCGACCTCTACGACGGATCGACCCTGGCCCATCTCGGCTGCCCCGACATGCGGGTCCCGATCGCCCTGGCGCTGACCTGGCCGGAGCGGGTCGAGCTCTCGACCGAGCGGCTGGACCTGACCAAGGTCGGGCGACTGGACTTCGAAGAGCCGGACCCAGGCACCTTCCGCTGTCTGGCCCTCGCCCGCGAGGCCGGCGAATCGGGCGGTATCGCGCCCTGCGTGCTGAACGCCGCCGACGAGGTGGCGGTGGCCGCGTTCCTCGACGGCCTGATCTCGTTCAGCGACATCGCGGCGGTGATCGAACAGACCCTCGATGACATCGGAAGTGGCCCTGCCAAAGGATTTGACGAGCTTTTCGCCGTCGATGAGGCAGGCCGGGAACGCGCTTCTGAAATCATCAGTGGTCTGAATCGACCGTGAGCTTTCTAGTTGCATTCCTCGCTTTCAGTGCCCTGATCATCCTTCACGAGGCTGGGCACTTCACCGCCGCCAAGGCGGTGGGAATGCGCGTGGAGCGGTTCTTCCTCTTCTTCCCGCCGAAGCTGGTCTCGATCAAACGTGGCGAGACCGAGTACGGGATCGGCGCGATCCCACTCGGCGGATTCGTCCGGATCACCGGCATGAACCCGGATGAGGAACTGCCGCCCGAGGTCGCCGCCCGCGGCTATTACAACCAGCCGGTCTGGAAGCGGATCGTGGTGATCGGCGCCGGACCTGCCGTGAACATCGTCATCGCCTTCCTGATCCTCTGGGTGCTGGCCTTCGGGATCCAGCAGCCGAGCCAGAACGTCGAGCAGATCCAGGCCGGGAGCCCGGCCGCGGCTCAGCTGAAGGACGGCGATCGGATCCTGTCGGTGGACGGGGTCGCCGGCAGCCAGGAGAAGATCGCCGATCAGATCGCCTCGCATCGCTGCCCCGGCAAGCAGATCGACGGGTGCAAGGCCGCCCAGCCGGCAACCGTGGTCGTCGACCGGAACGGCCAGCAGAAGACCCTGCGGATAACCCCGGTCTATGACGCGGCCGCCAAACGCAGCCGGCTCGGCTTCGCCTTCGGGCTCGAGGACGCCGATCCCGGACCGGTCAAGGCCGCCCACATCTCGCTCGATTACATGTGGTACGTCACCTCCAACACCGCCTCGGCGCTTTCCCACCTTTACGAGAAGAAGCAGCGCGACCAGCTCTCCGGCGTGGTCGGGAGCTATGAGGTGACCCGCCAGGCGGTCAACGTGGGCGCGCGCGAGGCCCTCACGCTGATCGCTCTGATCAGCCTTTCGCTCGGCCTCATCAACCTGCTGCCCTTCCTGCCGCTGGACGGTGGCCACATCTTCTGGAGCATCGTCGAAAAGGTCCGCGGAAGGCCGGTGCCGTTCATCGTGATGGAGCGGGCGGGACTGATCGGCTTCGCCCTGGTCATCGGCCTCTTCATCCTCGGCCTCAACAACGACATCGGCAGGCTGACGGGAGAAGGCTTCAACGTGCGATAAGCACGTCATCCGGCCTTCGCCGGATGACCACGGAAACACGCCGGCCCACAGAATCAAAGAATGGGTGGCCGGCTCCAGGGAGTGGCCGTCACAGGCGGGTTGCTCCGTGGGGTACATTTCGCCGGTAGCGTTCTTTGGAGAGAGAACTAGGAGGAGCAGGTGCAGACGTCTGAGACGGTGGCCGAGTTCGACGGTGGTCCCGCGATCGAACCGGAGTTCAAGAACCTCTACGCGGCATTCCAGAACACGGTCTCCCAAAAGGGGGACCGGTTGGCGATCAAGTCCGAGGAAGAGGACGTAGAGCTCAGCTGGAATGACGTCGACAAGCGGGTGAGGGCCATCGCCGGCGGCCTGAACGCGCTCGGAGTGGAGCGGGGAGACCGGGTCGGGATGCTGCTCGGATCGAGAGCCGACTTCATTCCGATCGACCTGGCCGCGGTCTCGATCGGCGCCCTGCCGTTCTCGATCTACCAGACCCTGGCTCCCGACCAGATCGAGTACGTGGTCGACGATTCGGAGACCCGGTTGATCGTCACCGAGGCGGCCTATCTGCCCAACCTCCTCGAAGCGAGGGAGAACCTGCCCGCCCTCGAACGGGTGATCATGCTCGACGGCGAAGGCGGCGACATGACCATGGCCGAGCTCGAGGCACTCGACCCCGACTTCGATCCGGCCCCTTTCGCCGATCGGGTCGGCCTCGACGATCCGCTCACCCTGATCTACACCTCGGGAACCACAGGTCCGCCGAAGGGCGTCCTGCTCACCCAGGGCAACCTGATGTCGATGCTGACCACGGTCATGCATTCGGTGCTCGAGATCCCGGAGACCGGTCGGGTCATCTCCTGGCTGCCGGCCGCCCACATCGCCGAGCGTGGAGCGAACTACTACACGCCGGTCATGCACGGGCTCGAAGTCCACGTCTGCCCGGACCCGAAACGGATCATCGAGTTCCTGCCCAAGGTGCGGCCGTCCTGGTTCTTCGCCGTGCCGCGGATCTGGGAGAAGCTGAAGGCCGGGCTCGAGTCGAATCTCGCGAACCTGCCCGATGAGCAGCGGGAGAAGGCGCAGGCCGGGCTCGACGCGGCCATTCGGAAGGTCCGGCTGGAGCAGGCCGGGGAGGAGGTTCCGGCGGAGCTGGCGGCCGCCGTGGCCGCTGCTGACGAGGCGCTCTTCTCGCATCTGCGCGTCGCGCTGGGATTCGATGAAGCCCTGGCGGTCAGCGCCGGTGCGGCCCCGACCCCGATCGAGGTGCTCGAGTTCTTCCACGCGATCGGGATCCCGGTCGGCGAGCTCTGGGGACTCTCAGAGACCTGCGGCGTGATCTCGATCAACCCTCCTTCGAAGATCAAGATCGGCACCGTGGGACCGCCCGTGCCCGGGGTCGAGATGCGGGTCGCCGAAGACGGCGAGCTGCTGTGCCGGAGCCCCTTCGTGATGAAGGAGTACCGCAACAAACCGGAGAAGACGGCGGAGACGATCGTCGACGGCTGGCTGCTGACCGGTGACATCGGCCAGATCGACGAAGAGGGGTACATCACCATCCTCGATCGCAAGAAGGAGCTGATCATCAACGCGGCCGGCAAGAACATGTCGCCGGCCAACATCGAGTCTCAGATCAAGGTCTCCTCGCCTCTGATCAACCAGGCGGTGACGGTCGGCGACGGCCGCCCCTACAACGTCGCCCTGATCGTGCTCGACCCCGACTTCGCTCCGGTCTGGGCCGGCCAGAACGGGATCGAAGGCAACTTCGAGGACCTGGCCGGGGACGAGCGGATCGAAGCGGCGATCCAGGCGGCGGTCGAACAGGCCAACTCGAAGCTGGCCCGGGTCGAGCAGATCAAGAAGTTCAAGCTGATCCCGGGAGAATGGCTGCCAGGCGGCGACGAGCTGACCCCGACCATGAAGCTGAAGCGGAAGCCGATCGCCGAGAAGTACGAGACCGAGATCGAAGATCTCTATTCCTGACGTGGTCGGCCCGGTACCGGTGGGGCCCCTTCCTCGGCCCGAGACGTCGTCAGGGACCCCACCGGCACCGAGCCAATGGCTCGAACGCTTATATCCTCGATCCTGATGATCGAACCTCGCGCTCTTGAACGGATAGCACTGACCAGGTTGCCGGAGCTGCAGGTGGCCAGCGGGCTGTTCCGGGCCACGGCCCGGATCGAGGGGGTCGAGGACGAGACCGAGAAGGCGACCGCTCTCCAGGCCGGGATCGTCGTCCTGCTCGGCTTGCTCAGGGCCGAAGAGGCGGAGATCGAACAGCCGTTTTCGACCGGCGCCCTGCGCACCCGGATCCTCGGTGACCTGAGCGGGCCGGGGACCACGCCGGGCGAGCTCGGCCTCGCCCTCTGGGCCGAGTCCCGGGCGGGCGGAGAGGCGATCGGCGAGATCGATGGGCTGATCCGCCGTGCCACGGTCGGCGGGCTGGAAAAGGTCCCGACCGAACAGCTCGCCTGGCTGGCCTCCGGGCTGGCCGAGACGGCGGTGCTGACCGGAGACCCGTCGACCGGGTTGATCGGCGAGGTCAAGGCCGAGCTCGTCTCCCGCCTGACTCCGGGCGGCCTGGCCAGGGACGTGCACACGCGAAGGCTGGGTGCCGCGGTGCCCGTGGCCGGGCAGTTCCACCTGCTTCATGCCCTGGTCCAGTTGGGCAGGGCGGGAGAGGAAGACCTGCGGGACACGGCGGATCGCCTGGCGGGAGCATTGCTGGCCCTCCAGCGTGAAGACGGCGCCTGGCCGGGACTGATCGATCCGGTCCGGTCCGAGGCCGCGGTCATCTACCCGGTCCTCACCGTGACCCAGATCGCGTCCGCTCCGATAGCGCTGCGGGCGGCGTCCGAGCTGGGGCTGGGAGACTTCGAGGGCGCGATCAAGTCGGGCATGGACTGGGCCGGCGGCAAGAACGCCCTCGGGCTCGACCTCGTGCACGAGGCGGATGCCCGTATCGACCGCGGCATCCTGCCAAGACGCGAACCAGGTGCCCTGGAGAGAGGGATCAGCTCCGCCGCACGGCGCATCCGGGGCCAGGCCAACGAACCCGACTCGAAGCAGCTGATCATCGACCCGGCCGCCTCCAGCGAGGACCTGGGTTGGGCCTTGGAGGCCTGGGCCGGGCGCTGACGGGGATCCAGGCCAACACGAGGGCGCCGCTCAGCATCGCCTCCTCGGTCACGGCAGTGGGCGGGCATCGCCTGATGGTGGCGGAGGCCTACAGCGGCAGGCGGGGCAGGGACACCGTCAATTACATCCGTCTGCGGTCCCTCGACCGCTAACAAGGCTTGCGGGGCACTCAGGTACCCTGCATGGGCAGTGGCATCGAAAAGACAGATATTCGTCGGCCGGGTTCCGGTCGGCGGCGGGGCTCCGGTGGTGGTGCAGACCATGACCAAGACCGAGACCGCCAACCTGACGGCGACGATGGACCAGATCAACAAGGTCGCCGAGGCCGGCGCCGACGTGGTCCGGGTCGCGGTCCCGCGCGACAAGGACATCGAGGCGCTGAAGACGATCGTCAAGGACTCGCCGATCCCGATCATCGCCGACATCCACTTCAACCACACGCTGGCGCTCAAGGCGATCGATGCGGGCGCGCACTGCATCCGGCTCAACCCGGGCAACATCGGCGGCCGCGAGAAAGTCGCCGAAGTGGCCGAGCTGGCCAACCTCAAGGGGACCCCGATGCGGATCGGGGTCAACTCCGGGTCGTTGCCCAAGCACCTTCACGCGCTGGAGCGCGAGAATCCGGTCGAGGCTCTGGTCACGGCGGCGACCGAGTTCGTCGCGATGATGGAAGGGCTCGACTTCACCAACTTCAAGGTCTCGATCAAGTCGACCAACGTGCCGAACACGATCGCGGCCAACCGCCTGCTCTCGGAGAAGATCCCCTATCCGATCCATCTCGGCATCACCGAGGCGGGCACCAAGTGGTCCGGCTCGCTGAAGAGCTCGGTCGGCCTGGGCGCCCTATTGGCCGACGACATCGGAGACACGGTGCGGATCAGCCTCTCGACCTTTCACGCAGAAGAGGAGGTCAAGGTCGCCTGGGAGATCCTCAAGGCGCTGAAGCTCCGCGAGCGTGGCCCGGTGCTGATCGCATGCCCGACCTGCGGCCGGCTCCAGTTCGACATGGACGCGGTGGTGGCCGAGGTGGAACAGCGGCTCGAGACCTACGAGGACCCGATCGAAGTGGCGGTGCTCGGCTGCGCCGTGAACGGAATCGGCGAGGCCAAGGGCGCCGACTTCGGGATTGCCGGCGCCAAGAACGAAGGGGTCGTCTTCGCCAAGGGCAAGGCGATCAAGAAGGTTCCGACCGCTCAGCTGGTGGATACGCTCTTCGAGCAGATCGACCTCTCGCTCGACCGGGGCGGCGAGGTCGAGTTCGATGAGAAGGAATCGGCCGAAGGCGAGGCCTGGGTCAAGCGGATCGAGGACGAGAACGCCGACGATCTCACCCCGGAGAAGATCGCCAAGATGGAGCACGAGGCCTCGCAGAAGGCCGAGAACGACAAGCTGCTGCTGGTCGACGAGGAGGTCTCGCCTACCGCCGGTCGTCGCTTCACCCGGGCCTGAGCGTGGACGGGCCGTCGAAGACGGCGGAATATGTCGCGACCTTCCGGGCAGTCGAGTCGGCCCGGCCGGCCGGTGAACGGCTCTTCGACGACCCGTACGCTTCCTGCTTCCTCGACGGCAGGCTGAAGCTGGGCGCCAGGCTCGCTTCCAACCGGCTCGGTCAGAGCCTCGTCTGCCGTTACATCGACCGCAACTGGCCCGGCTCGCGGCCATCCGCGGTGATCCGCACCAAACTGATCGATGACGTGGTCACCGCCGCGCTCGAAGGCGGGGCGGAACAGGTAGCGATCCTCGGTGCCGGCTACGACACCCGTGGCCTGAGGTTGAATGCCGCCGTCTCGGTGCCGGTCTTCGAGCTCGACCCGGAGAAGATGCCCGAGTTCCTCGGTGAGCGCGGATTGCGCCCGATCTGGGATCTGTCGACCGCTGAAGCCCTGGCGCGGGAGCCTGGGCTCAAAGGCGGAGCGGGAGCGCCGTCCTTCTACCGGGTGGCCGAAGCCGAAGTCCTTCCCGGCCGATAGTCTGCGACCTCGATGACGAGGCTTTCGCGCACCCTGCTGCCCACTTTGAAAGATCCACCCGCCGACGCCGAGGCGATCAGCCACAAGCTGCTGGTCCGGGCCGGGATGATCCGGCAGGTCGGCGCCGGCCTCTGGACCTATCTGCCCGCCGGCTGGCGCTCACACCGGAAGATCGAACAGATCATCCGCGAGGAGATGGACCGGATCGGCGGCCAGGAAGTCTCGATGCCCGTGCTGCTCCCGGCCGAGCCCTGGCAGAAGACCGGCCGTTACGCGATCGACGAGCTGATCAAGCTGGAGGACCGCAAGGGCTCGCCGATGGTCCTGGCCATGACCGCCGAAGAGTGCGTGACCGGTCACATCGCCCACGAGGTCCGGTCCTACCGTGACCTGCCGCAGCTGATCTACCAGATCCAGACCAAGGAACGCGACGAGCCGCGCCCCCGGGCCGGAATCCTCCGCACCCGCGAGTTCGTGATGAAGGACGCCTACAGCTTCGACCGCGACCAGGCCGGGCTGGACGAGACCTATGATCTCTGCATCCAGGCCTACGACCGGATCTACGACCGCTCCGGTCTCCAGTGGTACCGGGTCGAGAGCGACGTCGGGATGATGGGGGGGTCCGGCGCCCACGAGTACATGGCGCCCTGCGGCGCCGGCGAGGACACCATTGCCCTGGCCCCTGGCTACGCGGCCAATCTCGAGGTGGCCTCCGCCAACCCGAGGCCGATCGAACCAGGCGAGGAGCTCGCCGAGCCGGCCGAGGTGGAGACGCCCGGTATGAAGACCGTCGACCAGGTCGCCGGCGCCCTCGGGGTCGATCCCGGGGCGCTGATCAAGTCGCTGCCGGTGGTCACCGACGACGGTGAGTTCGTGCTGGTGCTGGTCCGCGGCGACCACCAGGTCAACGAGATCAAGCTCGCCAACGCCCTTGGCATCCAGTCGCGTCCGGCCGGCGAGGATGAGATCGAGGAGAAGCTCGGTCCGCCCGGATTCATCGGGCCGGTCGGTGCGTCGGTCCGCATCGTCAAGGACCGTGCGATCAGCGGCCGTGGACTGATCGCGGGGGCGAACCGGCCCGACCTGCACCTCAAGGGTGTCGAACCGGGCCGTGACTTCGCGTTCGAGGAAGTCGACGTCCGTTCCGTCGTCGCCGGCGACACGACCGACGACGGCCACGAGATCCGGCTCGAGCCGGCGATCGAGATCGGCAACATCTTCAAGCTCGGCACTCGCTACAGCGAACCGCTCGGGGCGACCTTCCTCGACGAGAACGGCAAGGAGCAGCCGGTCGTCATGGGCTGTTACGGGATCGGCCCGGCCCGGATCGTGGCGGCGGCGGCTGAGCAGTTCGCCGATGACAAGGGACTTTCCTGGCCGATGGCCCTGGCTCCCTGGCAGGTGCACCTCGTTTCGCTGTCGAAGTCGGACGAACCCGAGCGGGCCGAGGCCGACCGTCTGTACGAGGAGCTGCTCGAAGCCGGGCTCGAAGTGGTGTACGAAGACCGTGACGCCGGCCCCGGCCAGAAACTGACCAACGCGGAGCTGCTCGGCTGCCCGCTCCGGATCGTGGTCGGCAGGCGCGGGCTGGCCGACGGGATCTACGAGGGAAGCGAGCGCCGCAGCGGTGAAGAGCACCGGATCCCGGTCGAAGGCGGAGCCCGGGCGATCACCGATCTGGTGGAGTCGCTTTCCGGTTCTGAGTGATGGGTGATTCGGCACCCTTCGGCAAGGGCAGGGTCCGGCGGCTCTTCGGGCTTGACCGGACCGGCGCCGAGCCGGCGCCGACTCGGGCCGGGCAGCCGCTCCGGCCGTTCACGCTGCCGAACCTGATCGGCTATCTGCGGCTGATCGGCATCCCGCTCTTCCTGATCGTCGCCTTCAGCTCGGACGACGGTCGGGACTGGCTGGCCGCATTGCTCTTCCTCCTGATCTCCGGAGGCGACTACGTCGACGGCTTCCTCGCCCGGGTGACCGGCCAGTACAGCCGCCTCGGCGCGCTGATGGACCCGGTGATCGACCGGTTGACCATCGTCTCCGGGCTGGTCGTCTGCTGGTATTTCGACCTGTTGCCGCATTGGATGCTGATCCTGCTGCTGGTCCGCGAGCTCGCGACCCTGGCCCTCGCCCGCTGGGGCCTTTCGCATGGGGTCGACATCGAGGTCAACTGGTTCGGCCGGGTGGCCGTCTTCCCGGTCATGCTCTCCCTGCTCCTGGCCATGGTCTGGGACAGCTGGGTGCCGACCGCCTTGCTCGGCATGGGCATCGTTCTCGGGATGGTCGCCACCTGGCTCTACGCCCGAGTGGGGCGGGACAGGATCCAGCGCAAAGCGGAAGAAATGACCCAACCGTAAAGCCTCAGTTGAAGGTTAGGGTCGGCCCGTATAATGCCCGGCATGGCGACCCACTGCCCAGAATGCGGTTTTGTCAATCCCGAGGCCGCCAACTACTGTCAGAAGTGCGGGACCTTCATCGGTCGCCGCGAAGGCGGGGACGAGCAAGGCACGTCGACCTACCAGGTCGGTGAGACCGGGGAGATCGAGGCCGTCGACATCGACGCCGAAGTCGAGCGCACCGGCGCTGCGCTGGTGATCCGGAGCGGCGGAGGCCGGGCCGGCGAGACCTTCCCGATGGAGGACGAGCGCGTCGCGATCGGTCGCAGCCCCGATGCCGGGGTCTTCCTCGACGACGTCACCGTCTCCCGCAACCACGCGTTGCTGGTCGCTCGAGGCGATGGCACCTACATCGACGATCTCGGGTCGCTGAACGGCACCTACATCAACCGCAAGCGGATCGAGTCGCAGAGGCTCGAGGACGGGGACGAGATCCAGGTCGGCAAGTACAAGCTCACGTATCTGGAGAGGTGAGATGACTCTCAGCGAACAAGGCGTCGCCGAAGGCACCCAGATGCCGGCGCGGCGGCCGCGCAAGGCCCTGACCATCGGTGCGGTGGCGAAGCTGTTGAGCAAGGAGTTCGATGACGTGTCGATCTCCAAGATCCGCTACCTCGAGGACCAAAAGCTGGTCACCCCGCGACGGACCCAGGGCGGATACAGGCTCTACAGCCAGGCCGACGTGGATCGCCTGCGGACGGTGCTGCGGCTCCAGCGCGACGAGTTCCTGCCCTTGCGCGTGATCCGTCAGGAGCTGGCCGCCGGGCCGTCGGTCAGCGGCCTCTCGGGCAACTCTTCGAACACGGCCCGGCGGGCCAAGCTGATCGGAACTTCCAGCTCCCGGTTCTCGGTAGAGGAAGTGATCGAGGAGACCGGTGCCCGCGGTGAGTTCATCCGCGAGCTCGCCGAGTTCGGGCTGGTCACCCCGCGCAGCGAGAACGGCGGGCTCGTCTACGACGAGACCGACCTGGAGATCGTCCGGGCGGCCAACGAGCTTGCTCGCTCCGGGGTCGGCGCCCGCAACCTGAAGCTGTTCAAGACCTCGGCCGATCGCGAG
>Ga0153956_1001108_pt1 | contig 25577 bp, 14 predicted proteins | sample TSFL040MetaG_FD_104704 | JGI IMG/M metagenome (GOLD analysis project Ga0153956, IMG submission 104704) | Attine ant fungus gardens microbial communities from Florida, USA - TSFL040 MetaG | ecosystem: Host-associated > Fungi > Mycelium > Unclassified | place: USA: Florida, Wekiwa Springs... | reverse complement strand
GTTCGATCATACACCGTCCGATTTTTTGTGGAACGACTATTACAACCATGCCAATGAACCCGTACATCATGTACCGTTTTTGTTCAACAGGATAGGCGCTCCGTGGCTTACACAAAAATGGACAAGGGGTATTTGTGACAGTGCTTATTTCAACGGAGTAAAGGGTCTTGTCGGTAATGAAGATGTAGGGCAAATGTCGGCATGGTATGTATTGGCCGCATCCGGCATACATCCTGTGTGCCCGGGAAACGGGCGCTATGAAATCACTTCGCCGGAATTTGATAAAATTGTTTTCAGCCTTGATCCTGCCTATGCAAAAGGCAAAACCTTTACTATTGTCGCGCATGGAAACAGCTCCGAAAATATATACATACAATCCGCAAAACTGAATGGCAGGCCCTATTCAAAATGTTATATCGATTATTCAGCTATTACAGCAGGCGGTGAACTGGAACTGATAATGGGCAATAAACCAAACACTTCGTGGGGCATACAATAATCCGCTGAAATTTTCTTTATAGGAAAAATGTAATAAAACAAAGAAAAATGGATTAAAATTATTTTGCTAAATCGATTTTATACTATAAGTTTGTTTTCTCTTTAACAATAATAGCGGTCTTTCATAAAAAATTACCAAATGTTTGTTTATAAAAAAATCCTCGTGTGTGCTGCGTTGCTGGCTGTAATTTCTGTCCGGGCGCAAAAGATCGGTCCGTTTAAAAATGGCGATCGTGTCGCTTTTGTCGGTAACAGCATTACCGATGGCGGGCATTATCATTCTTATATCTGGCTCTATTATATGCTGCATTTTCCCAGTGAACGTATTACCTGCTTCAATGCAGGGATCGGCGGCGATCAGGTAAGCCAGATATATAACCGTTTTGACGACGATGTGCTGGATAAAAAGCCCAATATCATTACGCTTACCTGGGGCATGAACGATACGCATTATTTCGAGTGGCGCCGTCCGGATGCCACAGCATATATGGCCAGATTGCTGGACACGACTTATATGGTTTATGCCAAACTTGAAAAGAAATTACAATCGCTTACCGATGTAAAAAAGATATTGATCGGCACTTCGCCTTACGATGAAACGACTAAAAGCAATATGCAGAATTTGTTTCCGGGAAAGAGTAGCGAGTTGTCCGGAATAGTGGATTACCAGAAGCAATCGGCAAAGAAAAACGGCTGGGGGTTTATAGATTTTTATCACCCGATGTTGGAAATAAATCAGCGCGAACAGGTTAAAGATTCCATGTTCAGCCTTACGCCGAATGATCGCATCCATCCGGACAACGACGGCCACATGGTAATGGCTTACCTGTTTTTAAAAGCGCAGGGACTGACCGGCCAGCCGGTTGCGGATGTCGCTGTTGATGCGGCTTCTGGCAAACTCAATGAGCATGTGAACTGTGTAGTCGATAATCTTAAAACAACCGGCACTTCGTTGTCTTTCGATTACCTGGCACATTCGCTTCCTTATCCGCTGGATACCGTCGCGCGCGGCTGGGGCAATAAAAAAGCTCAGGCCGATGCATTAAAATATGTTCCTTTTGATAAAGAATTCAACCAGGAAATATTGTCTGTAAAAAACCTGAAGCCGGGCAATTATATTTTGAAGATCGATGACCAGCTGATCGGAACATGGCCGGCAGAAGCATTTGCCAGCGGTATCAACCTTGCCGAACAATACAAAACGCCGCAATACCAGCAGGCGTTGCAGGTAAGCGCGCTGAATGAAGAACGCTGGGATATTGAACGTCGTTTCAGGATGTACCAATGGATGGAATGGGATTTCCTGCGCGATAAAAATATGCTGTATGCCGATAATACTGCAGCCATGGATTCGATAAGGAAAGATGCACCGGCAAATCCGTTTGTCAACGGCAATATGGACAATTTTTCCAAAGCAAGGTTTGAGAATATAAGAGAAGTCTGGCAACAGGAATTAGAACTTATCGTCAATAAAATATATGCGATCAACAAACCGCAAAAACACCGGATCGATATAGCGTTGAGTGGAAATTAAAGGACACAGAATACAGCGCAAAAGCTGATCATTGTTTTATTTTAAAAATCCGGATTATGAGAACGGTAGCACATTATTCCGACATGGAATTGTTCGGGCTTTTCAGGCAGGGCGATACGGCTGCTTTTAAAGAATTGTATGTAAGATACTGGACGGGATTGATCCGTGAGGCAGAGCGGCAAACCGGGTCCAAAACTGAGTCGAAAGACATTGTGCAGGACATCTTTGTATCGCTTTTCCAAAAAGCCGCTGATATTGATATTAAGGTATCAGTGAAAGCGTATCTGTACCGTACGCTGCGATACAGGATACTTAACAGCAAAAGGAATTGCAGGATACATGCACATTGCCACCATGAAATCTTTAAAATGCAGGTTTGCACAAACGATTTTGTAAACGAATTGGAAGCTAAAGAATTGGCCGCAAACCTGAATCTGGTAATAACTGCATTGCCCGGGAAATGCAAGGAAGTATTCTTGTTAAGCAGGGAAGAAAATTACTCACACAAAAACATTTCGTCCGAATTAAAGATATCCGTTTCAACAGTGGAAAAGCATATTGTAAAGGCATTGAAAATTATTAAGCGTGAGATTTGTTATAACGGAAAAGTTGCTGTTGGATGAACAGATAAAAAATATACCAATGCGATTAAAATTATCATTCCGGAAATATTTAGCTGTTTTGTTAATGATGGCTGCAACGCAGGCTGCGTCTGCGCAACAGCAGGGTTTAGTACAATATGTAAATGCATTGCAGGGAACCAATTCTTCTCCGGGATATTCAACGGGAAATATTTTTCCGGCTGTAGCGCTTCCCTTTGGGATGCACTTTTGGTCGCCGCAAACAGGCAAGAACGGCGACGGCTGGAAGTATCGCTACGATGTAACAACCATCCGCGGCTTTGAACAAACGCACCAATGCAGCCCGTGGATGAATGATTATGCGGTTTTCTCATTGATGCCTGTTACTGGGAAACTTACTGTTCAGGAAGATGAGCGTGCCAGCACTTTCCGGCACAGCAATGAAAAGGCAAGGCCTGATTATTACAAAGTAAAATTTGATAACGGTATTACCAGTGAAATAACGCCTACGGAAAGAGGTGCAGGCTTCCGTTTTTCTTTTCCGAAGTCAGGCAAGGCGTTCATTGTGTTTGACGGTTATACAGGTATGAGCGATGTAAAGATCGATACCAAGAATAATAAGATCACGGGTTATGTCAGCAACGGACTTTTTATTCCACATAACTTCAAGGATTATTTCGTCATCACTTTCAATAAGCGTTTTGTTGCACATGGCTCGTGGGATGGCAATGACGGCAGTATACAAACCGGTGCAGATTCCGTATCCGGCAGGAAGAAAGGTATATATCTCGAATTTGAAAAAGGCGCTACGGTTGAGGCAAAAGCAACTTCGTCCTATATCAGTTCCGGACAGGCTGAAACCTGCTACGACAGAGAACTTGGGCAAAGTTCATTTGATCAGATCAGGAGCAAAGCCACTGCAATATGGAACACCACACTCGGACGTATATTGGTAGAAGGCGGTACGAAAGAACAGATGGCAACTTTTTATTCCTGCCTGTACAGGGCGAATTTATTTCCGTGTAAATTTTATGAGCTGGATAAAAGTGACCAGCCTTATTATTTCAGTCCCAATGACGGACAAATACACCGGGGATATTTCTATACGGACGAAGGCTATTGGGATACGTTCAGGGCGCAGTTCCCGCTCAGCAATATTTTGTATCCCGGAATGCAGGGCCGATATATGAATGCTATATTGGCTGTGAAGCAGCAATGCGGCTGGCTGCCGTCATGGTCTTTTCCGGGAGAGACCGGCGGCGTGATGATCGGCAACCATGCGATATCGTTATTGGCAGATGCATGGGCAAAGGGAATACACACTTTTGATCCGGATAGCGCACTGAATTATTATTTTCACGAGGCTACCGGATCCGCACCGGATGGAAGGTTTGGCCGTAAAGATTGGAGAGATTATTTTACACTTGGTTATATTCCTTATCCCGAAGCGGGAGTGGCTGCCACCGCAAAAACATTGGAGTATTGTTATGATGATTTTTGCGCATATCAACTGGCAAAGATGACGAACAATACTTTTTACGAAAATATTTTCGCAAGGCAATTGTACAACTATAAAAATGTTTTCAATCCGGCGACAGGCTTTATGGAAGGCCGTAACGCCAAAGGAGAATGGGACAAACATTTTAATCCTTATGCATGGGGCGGCGCTTTTGTGGAAGGAAATTCATGGCATTATACATGGTCTGTTTTTCACGATATACGCGGATTGATCGATCTGACGGGCGGCGATGCTGCCTTTATCCGCAAAGCCGATTTTGTGTTTACGGTTTCAGATTCAGTGGATGTAGGTACGTACAGGGATACGATACACGAGATGCGTGAAATGGTTGCAGCGAAACTGGGACAATATGCGCAGGGCAACGAACCGATAGAACATCTGATCTATCTGTACACTTATGCAGGGCAACCATGGAAAACGCAGATGCGCATAAGAGAAGTAATGGATAAGCTGTACAATGCAACGCCGGACGGCTATCCCGGCGATGAAGACGAAGGGCAGATGTCTTCCTGGTATGTGTTAAGTGCATTGGGGATTTACAGCGTATGCCCGGGAACGGATCAGTATGTAATCGGCAGCCCTGTATTTGAGAAAGCAACCATTGCGCTGGAAAGCGGTAAAAAATTTGTGATTAAAGCTATAGGCAACAACCGGCAAAATGTGTATATACAATCTGGGGCATTGAATGGTAAAGCTTTTACGAAGAATTGGCTGTCATACAACGATATAGTGAACGGCGGTGTTCTGGAATTTACAATGAGCGATCGACCCAGCCTGCAAAGAGGGACAGGCGTTGATGACCGGCCTTATTCTTTATCGGACAGCTTATGATAATGCCATAGAACTGTTCTTAAAAAAAATAAAAATACAGTAGCGGTGGTACATGCGATGTGTGTCTAATATTTAAGAGAAATTATTAGTTGCATGGAATGTGTTAGCTGCTTTGCGTGCGATACAAATGTTGGTAAGTACCTCGCTTTCTTTATAAAGTTCCTGTTAATAATAGAATTACCATAAAAAATATTTAGGGATGAAAAGGCAATATATTTTTCAACTGTTTTGTCTTATAATTTTAGCCGCGCTGTTTGGCGCTTGCAGCAAAAATGGTTTTCTCGATCAGACGGTTACATCCAGTCTGAACGAGGCTTCTACTTTTTCGGACAGCGCCAATGCCATGAGTTTCCTCAATAATATTTATACGAATATCGGGTTTGCAAGCGATCCCAAACGTTTTAACGGCGGCATTTACGCTGCTGGGCTTGACGCCTCGTCCGATGAAGCGGAAGGCCCGAATGCATCGAGCACCAACGGGTTTATTGAATTTGCAACAGGAACGGTCAATCCCACGATTGTGCCGGACGATGCATGGCGGATTCCTTATGCCAATATAAGGGCTGTCAATCAGTTTTTGAAACACCTGCCTGTTATTCCATTTTCTGCATCGTTAAAAACAGAAACTAAAGCAGAAGCGCGCTTCCTGCGGGCATGGTATTACTTCACGTTGATAGAGCATTATGGCGGCGTACCGCTTATTGGCGATTCTATTTATACATCGGACGATCAGATGCCGCAGATCAGGAATGCTTTCAAATCCTGTGTTGATTATATTTCTTCCGAATGCGATGCTGCGGCAGAAGACCTGCCTGCAACGCAGACGGGCTCTATGTACGGACGTGCCAGCAAAGGCGCGTGCCTGGCATTGAAAGCAAGGTTACTGTTATATGCGGCAAGCCCGTTGTTCAACAACGGCGGTATTGCAAAAGGCATAGATGGGCTGGATTCGATCGTAGCTTATCCCGACAGCGATCCGAACCGCTGGGCGCTGGCGGCAAATGCGGCAGAGGCGGTCATTGCGTTAAATGCTTATTCGCTGTATGTAGATTCCACCAGCGTTCCCGGCGCGCCGGGTTATGGGTTCCAGCATCTCTTTACGCTTCGTTACAACACCGAATATATTCTTGCAAGAATGATGGATGCCAATAAATATCTGGAGGGCCTGTGGGATGTGCCATCGCGCGGCGGTTCCGGCGGGCCGTTCCCTTACCAGGAAATGGTGGATGCTTTTCCTATGAGCAACGGGAAAGATATAACGGATCCTACATCGGGCTACGATCCGCAGAATCCCTATAGAAACAGGGACCCGCGCCTGGACTATACCATTATACACGATTCTACATTGAGGATCACTTTCGGGGCCAACCAGCCATCGCCTGTTTTATTGTATTGGAACACGAAAGTATCCCCGGCAGTAGCGGCCGGCGGCGATGCGGTGTACAAAGGCACGCCGACGGGATATTATATATTTAAGATGCTCGATCCGAGTATCATACAGAACGGCATCAACGGTTCCGCACGTTGCCTGCCGCTCATCAGGTATGCCGAGATTTTGCTTGACTATGCTGAGGCGCAGAACGAATCGGCCGGCCCTGACGGAACTGTTTATAAGGCAGTTGAAGCGATCCGGCAAAGAGCCGGTTTGAGGCCTTTCACTTTGCCGGACGGACTATCGCAGGATGAAATGCGGCAGGTAATCAGGAAAGAGCGAAGGATTGAACTGGCTTATGAAGGCCAGCGCTTCTTCGATGTGCGCAGGTGGATGAACGCCGATTCGACGGACAACCAGAATATGCACGGGCTTGAAGTGGACAGAGGCAATACGGTTGCTTATAAAGAATTTGTGGTGCGTAAACATAATTTCAGAACTGCAATGTACCTGTGGCCTTTGCCTTTGTCGGAAACCTCGAAACTGATCGGGCTTCAGCAAAATCCGCTTTATTAATTTTTTACTTCACAGATATAAAACGGGCATTTATAATATCAGTATGAATGTTCTTTAGTTCCGGTTATTAAAATAATGTACGCAGCGAAACAGTACCTATAAAAGCTATACGAATGAAAAAGATTAGCATACTTATACCGGCATTGATGCTCATGATGTTTTGGTCATGCAGCCGGGAAAAATTTGTTGTTCCGGGCGAAGCGTCTAAATCCGTCGACGGTACATGGAAGATCGTCAAGGCCCTGCGCAACGGAACGGATCTTACCAGCCGGTTCGATTTTTCCCATTTCAGCATTACGTTCAAAGACAGTTCTTACAGCATAGACAGCCTCGTGCCTTTTGCGGTGGAGAAGAACGGTACCTATCGCCTCGACGATCCGCAATATCCTTTCCGCATGTATATAAAGCAGCAGGACAGCAGCGAAAAACCGATCGATATACAATATCCTTTTACGGACGGTGTAAGGAGTATCGTCATCAGCTTTTCCCCTGGCTGCACTTCCAATACTTATCAATATACGCTACAAAAAATCAATTAATAAATATGCCTTCCGTAATAAAATATATCAAAGCGAAACCCTGGTTGAAGGTAGCAGTCGTTCTTTTATTAATCGTCATCGTTATCGTCGGCTGCAGTATCACGATCGATAGCATCGACCAGCCGGACAGTGTGAACGGCGGCGACACATTCAATACGACTTTGCATGTAACCATTAGCACAAATACCTCTGCTGATAACAGGAAATTCATGGTTGCCGTATTAGTACCTAAAATGTGGAATACGGCAAAAAATGCTACGATTACTTTCACGAGCGATATTACCACCGGCGTACAGAAAATGTCTTTGATACCGGCAGGAACAGCAGCTCCGCAGGGAAGCGGCAGGGACTGGCCTACGCTGATAACAGATGTCATTGGTAACGGCGGCAACTTGTTGCCCGGATGGGAATGGGTGGCCTTTTATTCCGATGCGGCCTATAGCGTCGGTGGGAATGTAGAATTTGGCGTTACTGTAAATATTAGTGTCAAGGTAAGCCAGGACAATGTCTCGTTCAAGCTGGGCTATGTAGTCGCCAATAACTCTGATGGCCTTAGCGATCCGCAATATTACGCATCTGCTTTTCCCGGCTGTTTCCGCGTGTTCGGAACCGGCGACCTGACTGACTTTTGTAACCCGCAACTGTCCTCGACAGATCCTTTAAATGCGCTGGATAATGATATCCTTACGCTGGGATTTGACGGCGGCATTATAGACAATGCCCTGCAGGATGCATCCGATGTTTATCTCTGCCTGAAAGGCGTTACCGACGACGGCGATACTTTAGATGTTTGCCGCCAGGACAGCACCACATTGCTGACGCAATACAGCATCAAAAAATGGCGTATCGATATATGGCCGCGCAGTATTTTAAACGTACCGGAAGGAAAGCGTCTGGAAAGTCTCCTATATTATTTCACCGATAAGACGGGAACCATAAAAGTAGGAAAGACCGGCGACGACTCGACGCCTTTCACCTACACATTCAAATGCCAATAAACAAAAATTGTAAACAGGTTTCGGTAACAACCTTTTATTATGTATAAACAAAATATAAAACTGTATTTAATAGGGGCTGCGCAGTTGCTGTTTTCCATGTATATGGTAAAGGCTCAGAATGTAAATAATGCTCAAAGCCACACTACGATGCAGTCTGAGACGGTTACAGGAAAAGTGCTGGACGATTACGGCAAACCGCTTTCCGATGTAAAGGTCAGCAGCACCAGCGGTACGTTATTGTCCGTAACAGACGATTCAGGAAGGTTTGACATACAACTTGTTCCAGGCAGGGAAATCCGTTTTGAACACGCAGGGTTTGACAGAAACGCGGTGCGAATAAAAGACCGGAACAATATTGAACTGAGGATGCACACGGCTTTTCTCGGGACTGCTTATACATTTTCGAATAATACAGCCGCCGCCGGGCCAGGCAACAACATACAGACATTGCTCAGCAAAAGTGATACGGCAAACAGTGATGATACTTTGTATGATAAAAGCGATGGAACTAATACTATGTACACTTTATACGGAAAAAGTGATGTATCCTCTATGCTCGGTTCTGTCGCTACGGTTTCAGGCAGTGCATTGTACAATACGCCCGCTCCGCAATATACGTATGCTTTACCCGGCAGGATTGCCGGATTAAATGTTATACAATCGCAGGGGTTTTATATTCCGTCCTTAACCGGACAAACGAATGTAGACGCCTTTGTCGGAAATATCCCTACCAATGCCAGCGGGGCAGGGCCAACGGACAATAACCAGTTCAATATTCAGTTGAGAGGACATAATGCAAGCGCCGGACAGTCGCCCGTTGTGATAATAGACGGCGTCCAGCGTGAATTATATTCAATTGATCCGGAAGATATTGAATCAGTAACCGTGCTTAAAGATGCCTCGTCTTCATTGTTGCTGGGGCAGAACAGTTCGCGCGGTGCACTGGTCGTAACCACATTGCAGCCTAAGATCGGCAAACCGCATTTATCTTTCTCGGCGCAGACCGGCTTTCAGGAATCATTGAAATTGCCCGATCCGCTACCTGCCTATAAATATGCTTACCTGCTGAACGAAGCGTTGCAGAACGATGGGAAAACATCGGCATATACCGCCGGCGATTTCGATGCTTATAAAAATCATACCGATCCATACGGCCATCCTGATGTGAACTGGTATAATACTATTCTGAATAATAACGCGCCCATAACGCGTTACAACCTCAACGTAACCGGCGGCACAAAAACGGCGCGCTATATGGTTGCTTTGGGCTACCTCAACCAGGACGGGTTCTTTAAGACATCTTCGGCCAATTCTTATAATACCAATGTCCAGGAAAGGCGCTATACGATCGATTCGAAAATAGATTTCAATGTCAATAAAGATTTTGATCTTGGCCTGAATATTCTTGGAAGGTTGGAAAATAATAACCAGCCCGGCGCAGGTGCATCCAATATTTTAAGCGCACTCTTAACCACGCCGAATAATGCTTATCCGGTGTACAATCCGGACGGCTCTTACGGCGGCAGCGCCAACTATACCAATAACCTTTTGTCGCAGGTAACTAATTCGGGCTACCTCAGCGAGCAGGAACGCGATATCATGGTCAATCTGGATATGACCTATCGCCTGGACAAGTGGGTAAAAGGCTGGTGGATCAAAGCCAAAGGCAATATCTCTGTCCAGTCGGCAAGCTATCTTAACAGGAGTAAGCAGGCGCCTGTATTCCAGATGACCGTATCTGATGCAGGCGACACCAGCTATGCAAGATATGGCAGCACCATCAACCAGAACAATACATTTACGTCTACATCATGGGCAAGATACTGGTACGCGCAGGCCTCTACGGGATATGATAAACAAATCGGCGATCATTCCTTCGGCGCTGTACTGTTCTATGATCAGCGGCAAGCGTTGTTGAATTACGATCTTCCTTCGGTGCTTACGAATTATGCTTTTAAAGGAAATTATAATTATCAGCATAAATATTTTGCCGAAGCCGGGTTGGACTACGGCGGTTACAGCCGTTACCAGGCAGGTCATCGTTTCGGCGCGTTCTATGCAGGCGCGCTCGGCTGGGATATAGCGCAGGAAAATTTTATCCGCCGGAACGTGAAATGGATCGATCAGCTGAAGATCCGTGCGAGCTATGGCAAAACCGGCAATGCCAACGTAGACAATTATGGATATTATATCTGGAATGCCCATTATTCCATCTTTGTACCGAGCTATGGGCTGGGCAGCAATTATCCGACTACGACAGGTGCGGAAGAAAATGCTACGTTGCCGAATGTAAATGCCACCTGGGAAAAAGCCAAGAAACTGGATATCGGTGCGGACATTGCTTTGTTCGACAATCATTTGCAGGCGACTTTCGACTATTACCACGAGAAGTATTACGATGTGATGCAGTCAAGGGGAAACAGCATTGCATTGATCGGGGCGAATTATCCTGCGGAGAATATCGGTGTGGATCTGTACCACGGAACGGAGCTCTCATTGACCTACCGTAATTCGATTAAAGATTTTAATTATTTTATTACAGGCAATGCATCGATGCAATATTCCAAAGTGCTTTTCATGGATGAGCAGTACGAGAAATATCCATGGAATGTACATACAGGACTACCTGTGGGACAACGTTTCGGCCTGATCGCTGACGGTTTTGTGCAGACGCCGGAAGAAGCGGCTACCTATCCGACCATCGCGGGATATACGCTTAAAGTAGGCGACGTAAAATACAAAGACCTGAACGGCGACGGCATCATCGATCAGTTCGATGTTGCACCTATCGGTCGTACAAAACCGCTGATCTATTACGGGCTCACACTGGGCTTTTCTTACAAAGGTTTTGAGTTGAATGTGCTGATACAGGGTGTACAGAACAGGGATATCTATGTAAATAACGGCCCGATAGATGCTGGCTTCCAGGCGCAGAACAATGGTTACGGGCAGGCTTATGAACAGGCACAAGGCCGCTGGACGCCTGAAACAGCAGGCGCTGCTATTTATCCGAGACTGACAGCAGGCGGCAATGTTTATAATAACGCATTATTATTGTTCACATCCAATTCCTTATTCCTGCACAACGGCAATTATCTCAGGCTGAAAAATGCAGGCATCGCTTACAACCTGCCTTACAAGTGGCTGAAGCATTTGAAAGTAGGCGGCGTCAAAATATTTGTGAATGCGCTTAACCTGCTTACCTGGGCGGCTTACGACCAGGTGGATCCGGAAATATCCCTGAGCAGCTATCCTTTGCAAAGAGTCATTAATACAGGCATTAATATAAAACTTTAATACGATGCTACTTTCCCGCAATCATACCAAGAAATTGAGTTTACAGTTGTTTGTTGTTGTCGCGATAGCAATGGTTTTTGCATCCTGTGCAAAGGACTACGAAAAAATCCCGCTTGGCCAGCAGATGAGCATTGACCTGATTTTTGATAAGAATGACTCCGCCGGCCAATACGCTATCGAGTTTCTGACAAACACCTATAACGATGCTTTGTTCAACGGACACAACAGGCTGAGCGGCGATTATATGGATGCGGCTTCGGACGATGCCATATCTTCTTATACAGGCTTGTCCAATGTGGAGAAGATCGCGACAGGAGCTTATTCTGCCACGGCTGTCAATGCTGATGACATCTGGACGAGAAGCTATACCGCGATTCGCTCTGCGACCATATTTATCGTAAACATAGACCGCGTGCCGCTGCTCGAAAAATTATCCGACGGCCGTCCGGCCCGCGCGGCATACAAAGCCGAAGCGCGCTTCCTGAGAGCATGGACGTATTTCGAGCTGGTGCGGAGATACGGCGGCGTGCCGATCACAGGAGATTCTGTGTATCAGCTTACGAATAATATTACGCTTCCCAGGCAGAGTTTTGAAACCTGCATCAATTATATCGTAAACGAATTGGATGCGGCGGCGGACAGCCTGAGAGGGGAAGAGCAGGTAAACAGCGCCAACTATGGCCGCATTACCAAAGGCGCGGCAATGGCATTGAAAGCAAAAGTATTATTATACGCGGCCAGCCCGTTGTTTAACGGCGGCAATATAGAGGATGGCAATGCACTCACAGGCTATACGAACTATGACAAAAACAGGTGGAAGCTGGCTGCCGATGCGGCGCAGGCGGTAATGAACTTAGGCACATATTCATTGATGCACAATTATACCGATGTATTTACCACGCAGGCCGAGCCTATCGGTAATAATACAGAAACGATTTTCTGGCGGCAAAACGGCAACAACACATCGGTGGAAACGACGAACGGCCCGGTAGGTTATACTTCAGCAGGCGGAAGCGGAAGGACAAGCCCTACACAAAATCTTGTGGATGCATTTCCTACGACCGATGGTTTGCAGATAACAGATGCTAATTCCGGTTACAACGAAGATGATCCGTATGCCAACAGGGATGCACGGTTAAAAGCGACTATTTTTTATAACGGATATTCCTGGCTCAACCGTTATGTGCAAACTTACGACGGCGGCCTTGACAAGCCGGGCGGCACTATACAGCAGACAAAGACGGGCTATTACATGCGCAAATTCATGGGGTCATTTGAAAATGTACAAGGCTCGCCGGTTTATTCCAATACCATACATGACTGGATATTCCTCAGGTATGCGGAGGTAATGCTCGACTATGCAGAAGCAGCTAATGAATACAGCGGCCCGGGCGATGATGTGTACAACGTACTGTATGCTTTGCGCAATCGTGCAGGCATTACACTCGGCGATAATAATGCTTACGGTTTGAAACAAGGAATGTCGCAGGACGAAATGCGCGATGCCATCCGTAACGAAAGGCGTATTGAGATGGCTTTTGAAGAGCAGCGCTATTGGGATGTCAAAAGATGGAAGATCGCGGAACAAGTCTATGCTGATCCTTTGCAGGGCATGGATATCCAGCAGACAGGCAACGGGCAATTGTATTTTAATAAAATATCCGTGCTGACGCCGCATTTTACCGCTCCTAAAATGTATTTATATCCGATCCCGTACAGCGAAGTGGTAAAGAATGCAAATATGAAACAGAACCCGGGATGGGAATAAGCTGTGAATTGAGCGGGAAGTAAAAAATTATATTCATCATTATATCTTTTTCATGAAGAAGACAGTATTTTTTATCTTATTGTTTTTTGCAGGCGGCATTACTGCTTATGCGCAGTCGTTGCAGGTAACGGGCGTTGTACGCGATTCGGCAGGCCCTGTTACGGGCGCTACCATTGCAGAAAAATCAATGCATCCCAGCATGGCGGCGACTGATAACAACGGCCGCTTCAGGCTGAAGATAAAAAGCAATACCGATACGATCGTTGTAACGGTGGTCGGCTATGAAAGACAGGAGATAGCCCTTAACGGCAGGGGACACATAGAAGTGCTCGTGCAGCGTGCCTATAATCCGTTGAACGATGTGATGGTAGTGGGTTTCGGGCAGACCAAACGTATTACCAATACCGGCGCGGTAGCTTCTATCAAGGCAGATGAGATTCGTCGCATTCCTACATCCAGCGTGCAGAATACGCTGGCAGGCCGCCTGCCGGGATTCTTTGCACAGCAACGTTCGGGACAGCCTGGTAAGGATGCATCGGATTATTTTATCCGCGGCGTAAGCTCTCTTAATTCCGATGGGAACAAACCACTAATCATTGTGGATGATATAGAATATACGTATGAGCAGCTTGCGCAGATCAATGTCAACGAGATAGAAAGTATTTCCATTCTGAAAGATGCATCTACTACAGCTATCTATGGTATCAAAGGCGCCAATGGTGTTTTGATTGTAACTACGCGCAGGGGGAAGTTAGGCAGGCCGCAATTTAATTTCCGGGAAGAATCCGGCTGGCAGGCTCCGGTAAGAACGCCAAAATTCCTCAATTCATATCGTACGGCTTTGTTGGTGAATGAGGCTTATAAGAACGACGGCCTTACGCCGCAATTTACGCAGGCAGATCTGGACGCTTTTAAAAACGGAACCGATCCTTACGGCCATCCGGATGTCAATTGGTACGACGCTATTATGAAGCCTTATTCATTACAATGGAATTCCAATCTTGATGTATCCGGCGGAACCAATTCCGTTAAGTATTTCGTGTCCGGCGGCGTGTTCAGCCAGAACGGTACGGTCAGGGATTTTTCAACCAATAACGATGGTGTGAATACCAATTATTTTTACCGCCGCTATGACATCCGTTCCAACCTGGATATACAGGCAACACAGAACTTCAGCATACGCCTTGATGTAACGGCGCGCTTCGGCGATATTAACCAGCCCTATAATGAAAATGTGGTAAGTGAGCTCTATGACTTTACAAAATACCATCCTTATTCAGCTCCATTCCTGAATCCGAACGGAAGCTATGCTTATGCCTATGATACGCAGGACCAGTTGCCGACGATCAATGCACGTATTGCAACCGGCGGATACAGCAGGCAGAGAAGAACAGATTATAATACCTTACTGGGCTTTACAGAGAAAATGGATTTTATTACCAAAGGGCTGTCGCTGCAAGGCCGGGTGGCTTATGCCGGCGTGGAACAGAATACATTGAACCTGGCGCGGCCTTACGATTTTCCACCATCGTATCATTTTGATCCTACCGACAGCACGTACACATTAAATACCGGAACCAGTTCCGGCGGTTATACGCTTCCGGGTTACAGAACGATCGGCAATACTGATATAAAGGATCAGCGGGTAAATATGCAGTTGTATCTCAACTATGCCAGAGAGTTCGGTCAGCATCATATCACATCGCTGCTGTTGTGGAATCAGGAAAATTATACGGATTATAAAAATGCCGCAGCGCCGCAGAAGTTCAGGGGGCTTTCTTACAAAATAGGCTACGATTACAACCAGAAATATTTGCTGGATTTCAATGTAGGCTATAATGGTTCAGACCGCTTCGATGCCGATCATCGTTACGGGCTTTTTCCTGCAATCGGCTTAGGCTGGAATTTAAAGAAAGAAAAATTCATGGAAGATATTTTATCCGCATTCAGCCTGTTCAAGTTGCGTGCTTCTTACGGTGTGGTGGGCTCCGATGTAGCGCCGGGCGACCAATATCTTTACCAGCAGGTGTACGTGCAAGGCGCGAATTACAGCTTCGGGCAAACGCCGCAGGCACAAGGTGTTATCTATGAAGGCGCTTTGGGAAACCCCAATGTTACCTGGGAAAAAAAGAGAAGTCTCGATATAGGTTTGGATATGAACCTGCTTAATAACAAAATATCCGTTACCGCAGATTATTTCCACGATTACCGCTACGACCAGCTCGTTACCAGAAACGATATTCCGGAGATACTGGGTATCGGCGTGTCGCCAACGAATGTGGCCAGAACCGTTAACCGCGGGTTTGATGGGCAAATCACTTATCAGGATAAAGCAGGTATGGTTAACTATAGTATCGGCGTGGTTTGGTCTTATGCCAAAAATAAAATCCTGTACGAAGCGGAAGCAGCGCCGAGATATCCGTGGCTGGCTGCGACCGGGCATTCTATCGGGCAGACGTTTGGTTATAAGTTTATCGGTTTTTATTCTGCGGATGACGTAGCTGATGCATCTGTTGCCAAGCCGACCACTGCAATACCTATCCAGGCAGGCGATCTTAAATATAAAGACCTGAACGGCGACGGCGTAATTGATGAGAACGACCGCGAAGCGATCGGTAAACCCAACCTGCCAAACACTACTTTCGGCGTTCCGCTGAAGATAAGTTACAAAGGTCTGGATGTAAGCATTTTGTTTCAGGGCGCATTCGGTTACAGCCTTGCATTGACGGGCACGGCGATAGAGCCGTTCCAGGCGCAGTTCCAGCCGATCATGGAAACACGCTGGACGCCGGAAACAGCCGCCACTGCTGAGTTCCCAAGGCTTACTTCAAACCCTACAACAGTCAACAGCCCTGCTGTTTATATGTCTGATTTCTGGCTGGTCAATGCTTATTATATAAGGTTGAAAACGGTAGAGCTGGGTTATCAGATACCCAGAAAATTATTGCCTTTTAAAATCAATAACGGCCGGCTGTACCTGAGTTCGTACAATCTGGTAACATGGAGCAATGTTTCCAGGAAGTATCAGCAGGATCCCGAAGTGCAATCCAACAGCGCAGGCGATGCATACCTGAACCAGCGCGTGATTAACTTAGGTTTGCAGATCGGTTTTTGATTAAAATATAGTTGATTATGGAAATGCTAAAAAACGTATCGCGATGCATGGCTGCTTTATTACTGCTCTTCAATGTTGGTATGCATCGTAGTTACGGTGCAGTACATGCAGATACGCCTGTTAAGGATTATGCGGTTTATACTTTTTCAAATGCATCGGACAACAGGTTGATGCAGGTCGCAGGCAATATTTATTACAATGAAAAATATGCCGACGGCGCGAAAATTATCCAAAGAAAAAAAACAGTTACTGATGGCAATACCAATGCATGGCAACGCTGGCATATCATTTATAAATGCACGGAAGATGGTATAAAGTATTATTATATCCGCAATGTTTTCAGTGGTAAGTTTCTGACAGCGTCCGATAACCAGCCGAAAGCCGGAGCGCAGTTGTGGCAATATTATAAACAGAATAAACAAAAAGAAGATGAACAGTTATGGAGTTTTCGCCACATAGGATCGACACAGCATTTTCTTATTGTCAATAAAGCGAATAGAATGGCTGTTGCAGGTGCGCCGGGCATTTCGGGCGACAGTATTCCGGTCGTACAGGAGCCGGTCGATAAAAGCGCGCGGCAGTTGTGGACGCTTACTTTGCAGCCCGATGATACTTACCGTGATGATGATGTGGTGCGTTTCTTCAACAGGAACAACAGCGATCAGGGATCAGTAGCTTTTGACGAAGGCGTAAGTATTCCGTTGTATTGGGGAGCGAACAAAGGCAAAGCGCTTTGGGTAACGCAGGATGCATGGGACGGAATCGCACTGCAGCCCAACAAAAAATTTAAGTGCACCGATTTTTTCCAGTACAGAAATTCTATGCTCATACAGCCTTCGCTTACCGACTGGAATCCTGATAACACAAAAAATATTACCAAGGATGGCAGCGCGCAAAACAGGCCGAAACAGATATGCGATATCGTCCCTCATACGGAATTTGCGTGGCCTGCGGCAGGTGTGGAAATAGGAAATCATGTGTATATGCAATGCGGCGAGGGCGACGGCTTGACCGTTAAGGGACAGTCCTTGTATGACCTGACCGAAAGTGCAGGAAGTAAGTGGGACGTAAAGCGGACTGTTCCCGACGGCTTGCGCATTTATGCAGGCGTTAATTATGCAGCGGGCATGGTAAAAGCCGATGACGGGTATGTATATGTTTTTGGTACGAAGGGTATCGTTTCCGGCTACGGCACCAATGTGTATGTAGCCCGTTTCCCGGTAAGAGATCCGCAGGCATGGACTTTCTGGAACGGAGCTTCGTGGACTGCTAATCCCATAACGGGCGATACCGCTAAAATTGCAAGCGGACTGGGCACGGCGACCGTGTCTTTTGTGCATGGTAAATATGTGCTTATTACCATGGATCAGGGATTTAATTGTGATTCGCCGAGAAATATTTATGCAGCGGTTTCCGACAAGCCTGCCGGGCCTTTTACGCAACGCGAAAAAGTGTATTCGATCAGCGAATATTTATATGGCAGTTATGCGCGTTATTACACGCCGTCCATACACCCGGAATTTGACAACGGGCGCAATGAACTACTCGTAACCTATTGCCTCAATTTTTCCGCGTGCGGCGTCAGCGAATGCAAAGATGGTTATCAGGATCCGTATTTCTACAGGGTAAAAGGCATACGCATACCTTATGCAAAAATTGGGTTGTAAAAAAATAAAATCTAATAAATAATGATGGATAAAAAAGTACTGTATTTCGGTTTGTTACTGCTTTCATCGTGCAGCATTAAAAACAAATACGGCATTATTCCTTATACAAGACCGGTGGATACGACAAGCAGGACAGATTCGACTGCCGATATACGTTTAGACACTTCACGCCTGCAGCTGATAAACAATACCGGCCAATGGGATGCATCCGTTCAGGCTTATGAAGATTTGCAGTACGATAAATATCTCACACGCTATTCAGGCTGGAACGGCGGCGATGGTAATTATTCCCACGTTATTAATGACACTACTACATTGTGGACTTTTCAGGATAGCTTTATCGGAACGATAGACAGCAGCCGGAACCGCGATCCCGCTTTAAACAAGTTTGTAAGAAATGCGGGTGTATTGCAGTATAATAATTCTGTTCAGAGTTTTGTGCAGTTAAATCAAGGCACGCTTAACAACAGTAAAACCTGGATCATGTACGACGGCCTCGAATCTAACGATACCAAAGAACTTTACTGGCCGGGAGACGGTCATGTGGTAAACGGGCAGTTCCAGCTTTTGTTAGGTCATTTGGTGTACAACGCTTCCGGCGGCCTGGATCATCCGGGAACTGACGTAGCTGTTTTCAGCATTCCCGATATGACGTTGCAGCAGGTAATAAAAAATAAAGCCAACGGTGATATTAGTTATGATGCAGGCATCTTCGACGATGATGACGGGTACACATACATTTACGGGAACACGCAAAATTTTTTAGCTTATGACATGCATGTAGCGCGCGTGCCCAATCATGATCTTACGGCGCCGTGGCAATTCCTTACAGCCAACGGCTGGGCAGATAATCCTGATAATTATTATGTATTAGAGGATGCGCAGACGTTGCCCAATATCATTAAGAAAAACAATAAATATTACCTTGTCAGCCAGGCAAATTTATACGGACATCAGATTTATCTTTGGCAATCCAATAGTCCTATAGGGCCTTTTACCAATAAAAAAGCCATATATTATATTCCCGATTTTACATGGGGCGTTACATATAATACAACGCTTCATCAATCGCTTTCTACGCAAGGTGAACTCGTTATCGCGTATAATACCAATCCCAATGATTTCGCGGCGAACTTTAATGCGGCAGGCAGCGCCGACTTTTACAGGCCTCACGTAGTAAGGCTTTTCGGCTGGCAGTAATTATGTATGCGCTTTTCTTGCAATAGTCATGATATGATTTTCATTCTCTCCGTATGTTTATTACAGCGGAGAGACGCTTCTTTTTCTTGCATAAAAGTTGTTTGAGATTATTTGTGTTTTTCTTTAATCATAAAAAAAACGCTGGGTCTTACGTAAAGTTTACAAAGCAGTCTTTGCTTTCTTTGCGAATAGCTTTGTTGGCTTTGCGGTAAAATATCATTCATAAAAAAAATAGTATCAACCTAAACCGGATATAAATCAGAATATTCAACAATTTAAAAAAACATGATAAGCAAACGGAGAACGAAAAATTTATTTTTGATTTTATGTGCAGGATTTATTTTAGTAACTGATATACAAGCGCAGCAAGTTAATTATGCAGCCAAAGTAAATACGCTCATCGGTACGGAAGCCTCCGGCAATACCTATCCCGGCGCTACTTATCCTTTCGGGATGGTGCAATTTACAAGGTCTTATTTTTCAAAACAACTGGGCTTTGCGATTAACCAATTAAGCGGCGCAGGCTGCGATCACATGGGCAATTTTCCGGTGTTGCCGTTAAACGGCGCGTTACGTTTTTCGCCCGACAGTATTACGAATCTCCGTGTAAATATTTCTAATGAAACAGGCGCTGCCGGTTATTATCAGGCAATCGTGAATGATAATATCCATGCTGCGCTGACCGTTACCAAAAGGACAGGCATGGCAGAATTTGTTTTTCCCAAAGAAGAAAACAAGGCAACGATCATTATCGGCGGTGGTGTCGCTGCTACACCCATCACGGTTTCTGCATTGACGATTACCGGGAAAAACTCCTGCGAAGGTTATGCCGAAGGCGGTTCTTTTTGCGGTATCGCAACACCGTATAAAGTGTATTTTGTTGCAGAGTTTGATGCAGATGCAACGGACGTGGGCATTTGGAAAAACAATAAGCTGACTGATAAAGGCACGTTTGCTGAAGGCGCTCATTCGGGCGTTTACTTTACGTTTGACCTGAAGCCCGATCATATTATCCGTTACAAGATCGGCGTGTCTTATGTTTCGGTAGAGAACGCAAGGCAAAACCTGAATGCTGAAAACACCGGATGGGATTTCGATGCCGTAAAAAGAAATGCAGAAAACGAATGGAATAAATATTTATCAGGGATTGAAATAAAAAGTAGTGACAGTATGCGCATACAACAGTTTTATACGCATTTGTATCATGTATTCATCCATCCCAATATCTGTAACGATGTCAACGGCGAATACATGGGCGCTGATAACAAGATTTATACAACGTCCCGCCCGGAATATACTTCTTTCAGCAATTGGGATACCTACCGTACGCAGATACAATTGCTGAGCATGTTAGCGCCCGATGCGGCTTCGGACGTGGTGGCTTCACTGGAAGCATTTGCAAAGCAGTCCGGTGGCGGCTTTCCGCGATGGGTGCTGGCCAATGTGGAAACCGGCATCATGCAGGGCGACCCGACTTCGATACTTATTGCGAACGCTTATGCTTTCGGCGCACGCAATTATGATGCGCGGGAAGTGCTGAATACGATGTTGCACGGTGCTGAAGATACAGCTGCTCATTCGCAAAGCGAATTGACGAGGCCTGGATTAAAAAACTTTTTGGATAAAGGTTATTACACCAATGCTTCCATGCAGTTGGAATATAACAGTGCAGACTTTGCGATCTCCCGTTTTGCCTTAACGGCGAATGACAATGTATATGTGAGTGACTGGTACAAGCAACGTGCGCAAGGCTGGAAGCTATTGTACAATCCCAGACGTAAATGGCTGCAATCGCGCAATGCCGACGGAAGCTGGAAACGTTATGATGAAGACTGGCGCGAGGCGACCTACAAAAATTATTTCTGGATGGTACCGTTTAATTTAAAGGCATTGATCGATACCATCGGCGGCCAGAAAGCGGCGGAAAAAAGATTAGATGAATTGTTTATAAGGCTCGATGCCAATTACGGACAGGAATGGTTCGCAGCAGGCAACGAACCGAGCTTTGCCATTCCCTGGGTGTACAATTGGGCGGGCGCTCCGTACAAAGCGCAGCAGATAGTGAACAGGATGATTAAAGAAGCCTATTCTGATAAGCCGGGCGGTTTGCCGGGCAATGACGATCTCGGTGCGATGGGTGCCTATTACGTGTTTTGCACGCTTGGTTTATATCCCGAAATACCCGGTGTGGGCGGCTTTTCGATCAATAGCCCTTTCTTTCCGTCTGCTGTGATACATGTAAAAAACGGCGACTTAAAGATCAACGGAGGGAACGGCGATAAGCCATACATTAAAAAAATGAAAGTAAACGGACAGGAATATAAAAGCACCTGGCTGCCGTGGAGCATGATCGAAAACGGCGGCGTTATTGATTTTGATCTTAGCGACAAGCCCGATAAATCGTGGGGTACTTCTGTGCAGCCGCCGTCTTTTGATTGATTGGTATTGTTTGCTAAATAAAATGTATTTATGATAATTAAAAAATCTTTATTTATATTTTTTTCGCTCTTCCTCGCACATTCATTGAGCGCACAGGATACGACTTTGCAAAAGCAAAAAAGCGAAGCGCAGAAAGCGAAAGATTTTGCCGAATTCCAGAAATATTTTGAGAACCTGTTGCACACGGACTGGGCGTGGATCGCTAAGTACAGTGATGCTGACAACATGTTGCCTGCGCCGGGCGCAGATGAAAAGCGCGTAGTATTTATGGGTAATTCCATTACGGAAAACTGGTACAATATGGATTCGCTGTTTTTCAGGGAGAATCATTACATTGGCCGCGGCATAGGCGGACAGGTCTCTTCCCAGATGCTGGTTCGTTTCCGTGAAGACGTTATCAATCTGAAACCAGCTGTAGTGGTGATTGAAGCCGGGACAAACGATATTGCTGAAAACAGAGGGCCTGTATCACTTGAAAATATTTTCGGAAATATTGTTTCAATGGTTCAGTTGGCACAAGCCAACGGAATAGTGCCCATTATCACGTCGGTATTACCTGCAACGGATTTCCCGTGGCATCACGGTTTGGAGCCTGCCCCGAAAATTATTGAGTTGAACCGGATGCTGAAAAATTATGCTGCAAAAAATAATATCGTCTATGTCGATTATTGGTCGGCAATGGTAAATGAAAAAAACGGTTTAAGAGCCGATCTGTCTTTGGATGGCTTTGTACATCCCAATATGAAAGGATATAAAATAATGGAACCGCTGGTACAAGGCGCTATCCACAAAGTGCTCAGGGATTAGAAGGATTTGCAATAGCGGTAAACGAATTTTTTAAGAATGAAAAGCGATAAAAATAAATCAATGCAAAAAAGTATTTTCCTTTCTGTGTTATTACTTTGTGCATGTGGGTTCACGTTCGCACAGTCGTCGCAGCCTTCATGGAGCCTCGGCCCGTTTGTTCGCCCCGAAGGCGTCAATCCGGTCATCTCTCCCGACACGGTTACATTTCCCGATCCCATGTCCGGTAAAATGGTCGGCTGGGAATCAAGCGATGTGTTTAACCCCGCAGCAACGGTCAGGCACGGAAAGATTTGCATATTGTACCGCGCGGAAGATAACAGCGCAACAGGCATCGGCAGCCGCACGTCAAGGATTGGCCTTGCAACCACGACCGATGGTATTCATCTGAAACGATATAAAAAACCTGTGTTATTTCCGGGCAACGACGATCAGAAAATACATGAATGGCCCGGCGGCTGTGAAGATCCGCGCGTTGCCGTAACAGATGACGGTACTTACCTGATGCTTTATACACAATGGAACAGGAAAGTTCCGAGGCTCGCTGCCGCTCTGTCCAAAGACCTTGTCCATTGGAAAAAATACGGGCCGGTATTCAGAAAGGCATTGAATGGAAAGTATTACAACATGGCTACCAAATCTGCATCGATATTGACTATGCCGGTAAACGGCAAATTGGTCATTACAAAGATCAACGGAAAGTATTGGATGTATTGGGGCGAACAACATGTGTATGCAGCTACTTCAGACGATTTGGTAAACTGGACTCCGCTGCAAAATGCCGATGGCAGCCTGAAAGAACTTGCCTCGCCGCGCAAAGGTTATTTCGACAGCCAGCTTACAGAATGCGGGCCGCCGGCCGTTTTGACAGATAAAGGTATCGTGCTTTTATACAATGGAAAAAATGCGACCGATGAAAACGGCGATAAACATTATACCGCAGGCGCATATTGTGCCGGGCAAATGTTGTTCGATGCGAAAGAGCCGACGAAAATATTAGATCGTCTTGATCATCCTTTCTTTAAGCCCGAAGCGGCGTTTGAAAAAAGCGGCCAATATCCGGCAGGCACTGTATTCGTAGAAGGGCTTGTGTTGCATAAGCATAAACTTTACCTGTATTATGGCTGCGCCGATTCTCGCGTTGCCGTAGCGATTAGTAATGACAAATAAAAATTAAGTGGTTGTATAAAGATATCTTTATGAAGCGTATTATTATCTTGATTATTGGTTGTATGGTTCTGTTACAATCGAAGAAAGTGAACGCACAGATTAATGCTTCATCATCTGGTAATAAACCCTGGAACGCAGACTGGATAGCCGCTCCCGGCGAATCGGGATTGGACTATGGCGTTTATTATTTCCGTAAAAAAATTAATCTGGCAAATAAGCCGGACTCTTTTATCATTCATGTTTCGGCCGACAATCGTTATAAATTATATGTAAACGGAACGTTGGTTTCACTCGGTCCAACGCGCAGCGATACTTATTACTGGAATTACGAAACGATTGATTTAGCGCCTTATTTAAAAGCTGGTAAAAATGAAATTGCAGCTTTGGTTTGGAACGAAGCGCAATATAAACCTGCAGCGCAAGTTAGCATCCGCACGGCATTTATTATACAAGGAAATTCGTTCGCAGAAGAAATATTAAATACAAATGATTCCTGGAAATGTATGCGCGATGAAGGTCATCAGCCTGTTCCCGGTTACTTCTTTGCTGCAAGCAAAGGCGAAATGGTCAATATGAACGATGCCGTTAAAGGCGACTGGACGGCGTTGGATTTTGATGACAGCGCATGGTCTTTTGCCGCTAAAATAGCCGACGGAAAACTGAAAGGAATGTCTTGGGGCGGCGATTGGAACTTAGTGCCTTCAACGCTGCCGCCGAGAGAAATGACGTATCAGCGCATTCCTTTGCTGCGTTATGCAACAGGTGTGAATGTTCCGTCTGAGTTTCCTGCGAAAAAAGTTCCCGTAACTGTTCCTGCTAATACAACTGCCGTTTTATTGCTCGACCAAACCGTTGAGACAAACGCTTATATAACCCTGGAATTCAGCGGCGGTAAAGATGCAGGCATTTCAATAGGCTACGCCGAAGCGTTGTATGAAAAAGGAACGAACGGCAGCCGTAAGGGCAATCGTAACGATGTGGACGGAAAAGAATTTATCGGAAGAATAGACAGTTTGATTTCCAACGGGCTGGACAACCAAACCTTTACCACGCTGAACTTTCGTACATATCGTTATATCAGGCTGATCATCCATACGAAGAGCGAGCCTGTAACCATCAACGATTTGTACGGAACTTTCACGGCTTATCCTTTTAAACGGACCTCAGTATTTAATACGACTGATACGGAAATAAATCAAATGCTCGATATAGGCTGGCGTACCGCACGGCTGAATGCCTGGGAAACCTATACCGATTGTCCGTATTACGAGCAATTGCAATACATCGGAGACACGCGCATACAAGCTTTAATATCTTATTATAACACAAGCGACGACAGATTGGCTCGTAATGCGCTTACGCAAATGGATCATTCACGTCTGGCAGAAGGTATTACAAGAAGCTGTTATCCATCAAATGGTACGCAGATTATTTCAACATTTTCGCTGTGGTATATCTGTATGTTACACGATTTTTGGATGTACCGCGCCGACAGTAATTTTATTAAAAACAAATTGGTCGGCGAAAGAGCCATACTGGATTTTTTCAGCAAGTACCAGCAATCCGACGGTTCCATAAGAAATATGCCGTATTGGGCATTTGTTGATTGGTCGGGCAACTTAGCAGGCGGAAGTCAGGGAGCTGACGGTTGCGGGGCTATATTCGATTT
>Ga0153956_1001107_pt1 | contig 25593 bp, 19 predicted proteins | sample TSFL040MetaG_FD_104704 | JGI IMG/M metagenome (GOLD analysis project Ga0153956, IMG submission 104704) | Attine ant fungus gardens microbial communities from Florida, USA - TSFL040 MetaG | ecosystem: Host-associated > Fungi > Mycelium > Unclassified | place: USA: Florida, Wekiwa Springs... | reverse complement strand
GGCGTCGTCGTCGGCGCCGGTGTAGGTGAGGTCGAAGCGCTCCGGCATCTGGAAGTCGAGCTGGCAGGTGCCGCACTGCCAGGAGCGGCCGAGCGCGTCGGTGATGTGGAAGTCGATCTTCGGCCCGTAGAAGGCGCCGTCGCCGGGGTTCAGCTCGTACTCGCGCCCCTGTGAGTCGAGCGCCGCGGCCAGCGCTGTTTCGGCCTTGTGCCACTGCTCCTCGGTCCCCATCGACTTGTCGGGGCGGGTGGAGAGCTCGACTTTCACCTGGTCGAAGCCGAAGCGCGCGTAGAGCTCGTCGATCGCCTCGCAGATCGAGGCGACCTCGGCGGTGATCTGGTCCTCGGTGCAGTAGACGTGGGCGTCGTCCTGGGTGAAGGCGCGGACGCGGAGCAGGCCGTGGAGGACCCCCTCGCGCTCGTTGCGGCTGACCCGGCCGAACTCGGCGAGCCGCAGCGGCAGCTCGCGGTAGGAGTGGCGGTCGGAGCCGTAGACGAGGCAGGCGCCGGGGCAGTTCATCGGCCGCAAGGCGTAGCGGCGGTCGTCGTCCTGCATGAAGTACATCTCGTCCTTGTAGTTGTCCCAGTGCCCGGAGCGGTGCCAGAGGCCCTCGTCGAGCACCTGCGGCGTCGCGATCTCCTTGTAGTCGCGCTTGCGCAGCTGCTCGCGGACCTGGCCTTCGATCAGGTGCAGGAGCGTGGTGCCGTTGGGCAGCCAGAAGGGCATGCCGGGCGCCTCGGGGCGGAGCATGAAGAGGTCGAGCTCGGGCCCGAGCCGGCGGTGGTCGCGCGCTTCGGCCTCGGCGATCCGCTCGAGGTGGGCCTCGAGGTCCTTGTTCGAGAAGAAGGCGGTGCCGTAGATGCGGGTCAGCTGCTCGCGGTGCTCGTCGCCGCGCCAGTAGGCACCCGCGACCGAGCTCAGCTTGATCGCCTTGATCCGGGCGGTCGAGGGCGAGTGCGGGCCGCGGCAGAGGTCCTCGAAGTCGCCGTTGCGGTAGAGCGAGACGGTCTCGACGCCTTCGCCCGACACCAGGTCTTCGATCAGCTCGACCTTGAAGCCCTGGTCCTGGGCGCGGAAGATCTCCAGCGCCTCGGCGACCGGGACGTCGCGGCGGGAGAAGCGCTCGTCGGCGGCGATGTGCTTCCGCATCGCCTTCTCGATCTTCGGCAGGTCCTCCTCGTTGATCCTTGTGTCGGGCGGGAACTCGAAGTCGTAGTAGAAGCCCGACTCGATCGGCGGGCCGATCGTCACCTTGGTGCCGGGGTAGAGCTCGGTCACCGCCTCGGCCATCACGTGGGCGGCGTCGTGGCGGATCAGCTCCAGCGCCTCGGGATCGCGGTCGGTGACGATCGCCACCTCCGCCCCGCCCTCCGGCAGCGGCGCATCGAGATCGCGCAGGGCACCGTCGACCTTGATCGCCAGCGCCGCCTTGGCGAGCCCCGGGCCGATCGCCGCGGCGGCGTCGGCGCCGGTCGCGCCCGCGGCCAGCTCCAGCGGCTTCCCGTCAGGGAGCGTGACGACGATCTTGTCGGTTGCGGCCTCCACGAAACGCCATGGTACGTGGCCGCCGCCGCGGGGGCGTTCAGCGCGCCGGGCCTTGGCGGGCCTGGCGGACGGCGATCAGCGGACAGGCGCTCCGCGCCGCGATCGGGCCCTTCACTTCCCAGAGCACGTAGGGCGACAGAACCTTGCGCGGGCGCAGGCCCGGGAAGGGCGGCCGGTGGCGCGAGCCCTCGACGATCACGTAACGGACCCCGGCGGGGATGTCGCCGCCGACTTCTTCGTGGGTCGCGATGCAGACCCGCCCGCCGCGCAGCTCCCAGGCGAGGTAGTTGGTGCCGTGGTCGTCTTCGAGCAGCTCGGGCGAGGCGAGGATCAGGGTCGAGCCGTGCTCGACCAGCGGCCGCATCGCGGCGAGCGCGGGCGTGTAGGTCGAAGGACCGACCGGCGCGTTGGCGAGCGCGAGCGCCGAGCAGAGCCCGGCGACGGCGACGAAGGCGACCCAGGCGGCCGTGGCGCCTTTCTCGCGCATAGCGAGAGGAAAGCGCCAGGCCGCCTCGTGGGTCAGGGGCAGGAGGATGGTCAGCGCGCAGAGGGGGGCGGCGATCTCGATCGCCTTCGCCGCCGTGTAGGCGGTGCCGCCGAGGCGGGCGGCGAGATAACCGACCGCGGCGACGAAGAGGCCGGAGAGGAGGACGGTCTCGCGGCCGCGCCGGCAGCGCCAGATCCCGTAGAAGAAGAGCGCGGTGGCGAAGGCGGCGCCGAGGTAGTAGACGAAGGCGGGCACGGCACCATCGCCGGGCGCCAGGCGGAAGTCCCCGGAAGGCCAGATCCCGAGCGCCTCGAACGGCGAGATCTGGCCGAAGAGGTTGCCGAGGCCGGGGCCGTTGGGGTCGAAGGTTTCGAACTTGTGGAAGTCGATCATCCGGCCGATCTCGGGGGCGATCAGGACGATGAGGACGCCGCAGGCGATCAAGCTCGATTTCGTCAGCCGCGGCGACGGGCGCTTGTGCCGCAGCAGTTCGACGAGCGCCCACACGACCGCGGTCCCCAGCAGCCAGAGCAACCCCGGGAAGCTGTAGGTATAGACGGCGCCGACGGCGATCAGGGCGGCGGGGACGAAGCGGAGCGGGGAGGCGACGGGTTCGCGGGCGCTCTCGCGCAGGAAGAGCACGAAACCGAGGAGGAAGAAGGCCAGCATCACCTCCTTGAAGGCGCCCTGGGCGAAGTAGGAGGCGACGACGTAGGCGAGGCCGACGAGGAGGGCGGCGGCGGTGCGGGGCAGCGCGCGCCGGTCGCGGAAGGCGGCGAGAGCGCTCAGCGGGGCCAGCACGGCGACCGCCACGGTCAGCCCGCTGAAGCCCTTCACGAGGCCGATGTCGAGGCCCTTGTCGAGGGTGACGACGATCGCGTGCGGGCCGAGCGGGTAGCCCTGGCGGATCAGCTGGCCGGAGTGGCCGTGGGCGAGCTGGTCGGCGGCCAGCAGGTGCTGGGACATGTCCGGGTTGAAGCTGGTGCCGAGGATGCCGAAGTGGCCTTCGACGATGAAGGGCAGCGAGGCGCCGAGCGCGGCGAGGACGAAGACCGGCCACCCCTGGGTGAACGGCTCGCGCCACGCCCCGCGCCCTTGCAGGTAGGCGAGCGACGCGGCGAGCAGGGCGAGGACGACGATCGCCGAGACCTGCCCGTCGCCGGGCAGCCGCACCGTCGCCCAGCAGACCGCGCAGAGGATCGCCAGGCCGACCGGGCCCGCCGTCCACGACCAGCCACGCCGCCCGCAGAGGGCGATCGCCGCCTGCCCGATCGCCAGCGAGGCGACGCACACGGCAAGGGCGGCTGCGTAGGTCCCGATCACGAACCCGCGAGCCTAGACTCTCCAGATGATGGCGTTCGCCCCGCCCGCCCGCCACCTGCTGCGCGCCAGGGACCTTGCCGACGCGCGCTACGCGGAGCCGCTCGGGGTCGCGGAGATGGCCGCGGCGGCCGGGCTCTCGCGCGCCCACTTCAGCCGCGAGTTCCGCCGCGCCTTCGGCGAGTCCCCGCACTCCTACCTGCTGACCCGCCGGCTCGAGCGCGCGGCGGCGCTCCTGCGCAACACCGACCGCTCCGTCGCCGAGATCTGCTTCGACGTCGGGCTCACCAGCGTCGGCTCATTTACGACGAGCTTCAAACGGAACTTCGGCAAGACGCCGACGGCCTACCGCGCCTCCTTCCCACCGGCCTCCGCCTTCGCCGTCGTCCCCGGCTGCGTCGTCCGCGCCTACTCGCGTCCGCGAAAGCGCACGTTTCGAGAAGACAGCCCGCCGGAGGGTTCCTAGAGTCGTCCCACAGTCGATTTCCAAACCGAGGACAGGAGGACGAGATGAAGATCGCCAGCGCGCAGCTTTGGGTGCAAGACCAGGAGGAGGCGCTGAGGTTCTGGACCGAGAAGGTGGGGTTCGAGGTGCGGGCGGACGTGACCATGCCCGAGCTGGGCGACTTCCGCTGGCTGACGGTGAGCCCGCCCGGGCAGGAGGACGTCTCGATCGTGCTGATGGCGATCCCGGGCGAGCCGATCATCGACCCGGCGACCCAGGGGCAGATCCGTGACCTCTCGGCGAAGGGCTTCGCGGGCACCGTCTTCCTCACCACCGACGATTGCCGCGCCGACTACGAGCAGCTCCTCGCCCGCGGGGTCGAGTTCTCCGAAGCGCCGGAGGAGCGGCCCTACGGGATCGACGCGGGCTTCCGCGATCCGTCCGGGAACGCGATCCGGCTGACCCAGGTGGCGATGAGCTTCAACGCCTGAGCCCGCGCCGCGGCGGGGCGAGGCGGATGGGACGGGGCGGTCGCGCGGCGGCCGTCCCGCTCATTCCTTCTGCTGCTTGGCCTTGCCGTTCTGGTTGGCGGCGTTGCCGCCGCCCTGGAGCTTCTTCTTCTGCGCCTGCAGTTGCTGCTTCTGCTTCTTCGAGAGGTTCGGGTTCTTCAGCTGCTTGTTGATCTGCTTGATCTGGGCCTGCGTGGCGGCGTTGGCGGACTTCGTCGCGCCCGCCCCGCCGGCGCCAGGCTGGGCGCTGCTGCTGTTTTCGGAGCCGCCGGACACGAGCAGCGCGATCACCACGATCACCAGCACGATCGCCCCGAGGAACAGGCCGACCGCTTTGACCCCGCGGGCGCGGATCGATTCGCGCAGCTTCACCAGGTCGCGCGGCGGCTTCCCTTCGCGCGAGCCGTCGCCGCTGCCGGCACCGGTTGCCGCGTGGGCGCTCTCGGCGCTGTGGACGTGTTCGGTCCACTGCTCGCCGTCCCACCAGCGCAGCCCTTCGCCACTTGGATCGTCGTACCAGCCGGCCGGGATCCCCGACCCGCCCGGCGTGTCGGTCGAGCTCACGCGTCGATTATGGCGATTCGGCCTACGGAATTTGTGAACAGCGTCGTTACAACTCTTTTGCGCCCGCGTTGCGCCCGTTGCAGCGCGCGGAGGACGAGGCCGGGATGGCTGCCGATCCGCGGGATGAGGAGGCGCGCGAAGAGCGTGGTCGTCAGCCATGGGCGCGGGTGGGGACGGATGCGGCGGATGCGGCCGGCGTCGTCGAGGTCGAAGGCCATCGCGTCGCTCATCCGCGACGGGCGCGATCGCCGTCAGCATCCGGTCGACATCGTTGGTCTTCGACGCCTCCCGGTAGATCGCGATCGCGTCGTCCACGGGTCCGTGGTCCCAGGCCCCGAACCGCCTGCGGCGGGCCTGCGCATCGCGTACCCGGGAATGGGCGTAACTGGGCTCGAACCAGTGACCTCCAGCTTGTCGAGCTGGCGCTCTCCCAACTGAGCTATACGCCCGGGGCGCCGGAATGTAGCAGCGCGGCGGTGCGGGCGGAGGCACGTCCACACGACGGGTGTCCTACCCGATTTCGAGGTTCTTCCCTGGAGAGTGCAACTTTTCCCGGGAGAAGGGGTTATTGGGGCGTCGTCGAAAACACGGCGGCCGAAACTTCAAAGCTTGAGGACCGACGAGCCAGCAACATCTCCGTCGCTGGTGGTACGTCCTTCGGAAACCAGGGGCCCCGTCAGGGGCCCTTTTCCGTTCCCGGGCCGGGACTGGGTGGCTGGTTCCACGGGCTTGGGAAGCGGAGAGGGTTCAGGGGCCTGCAAGCCGGCGCCTGGAGAGGGTTCAGGCCCCTGAGGCCGGCGCCGGGGAAGGGTCCCGGCCCCTGAGGCCAGCGCCGGGGAGGCGGCCGAGGGACGGCCGAGGGACCCGGCCCTCTCGTGGCGGCCCGGGCAGGCTGTGGCCGCCACGAGAGGGCCGGGTCTCGTGGGGGAGGGGTGGAGGGTGCGTGAGGCCGCAGGGTCCCGGGAGACGCACGGGAGCCTCACGGCTGACGGACGGATCCGTCACCGAACTCGGACCCCGTGACGAGGACGCCGGGAACGTCACGCCTCCTCCCGTCTTCCTCATGCCTCGCGGGTCACGCCAGGAGGCGCGTTCGCAGTCAGCGACAACATGTGTCGCTGACCGCGAACTCGGTCCGGGCCGGGGACCCTCAGGGGGCCGGAAGTGTGACGTCCCCGGCATCTTCGTCACGGACGAGGCCCCCGGGGCGGTGCTTCCGCGCGAACCCGTGACGGAAGCGCGGACCTCCTCACGACCTGTGACGTCCTCCCCCAGGGACCCTCACGTCCCGGGGATATCTGAACGGTCAGGGCTCTGCGTGGTTCCAAATGGTCGTATAGCGACCATTTGGAACCACGCAACTTCCTGACCGCCCGGATCCCTCCGACCGCCCGGATCCCTCCCACCGGGCGGAGAGTCGTGACGGGACCCTCCGGAGTTCGTGACGAACCCTCGGCCTCTCCCTGAAACCTCCCGCGTCCCGGGCTCCTCATGGGGGTCACAGCCTGCCCGGACCCCCATGAGGAGCCCGGGACCCCTCGGACGGCCGTAGGCGCCCCGCGCCCCCGCCTCGGACGGCCGCCAACCCCCCGAGCCCGCGCCCGTCCCACGTCCCACGCCCGCCTAAGGCCCTAAGCGGTCTTCAGGCTCAGCTGCCAGGAGACGCCGAAGCGGTCGTTGATCCAGGCGAAGCGGGGGCTGAAGGGGTACTCGCCGAGCGGCATCAGGACGCCGCCGCCCGCCGAGAGCGTCGCGAAGGCCGCGTCGACCTCCTCGACCGAGTCCAGCTCGACGAAGAGCGAGACGGCGGGCGTGAAGCCGAAGGCGTGCTCGACCTCGCTGTCGAAGAGGCGCACGCGCTGGTCGCCGAGCCGCAGGAACGCGGCTTCGATCGTCCCCGCCTTGCCCGGCCCGTCCTCGCCAAAGTGCCGGACCTCGACCGCCTCGGCGTCATCGAAGGCCGAGACGTAGAGCTCGAGCGCCTCCCCCGCGGCTCCTTCGAACATCAAGAACGGCGCGACCGTCATGCCCATGGCGCCAGGGTAATGGGACGCCCACCACGGCGCGCTGTGGGCGGGGCCAACCCCGAGCTCCTACACGTGGTCGCTGGGCAGGTGCCAGCGGCGGGGGGCGATCAGCTGGTCGATCTCGCGCGGGCCCCAACTGCCGCGCCAGTAGGGGATCGCGGGGGGCGGGTCCTCGAGGACCGGGGCGGAGATCTCCCAGAGGCGCTCGATCGCGTCGGAGCTGGTGAAGAGGGTGCGGTCGCCGTTCATCGCGTCGTGGATGAGGCGCTCGTAGGGATCGAGGGCGGCCTGGTTGTTGCCGAAGGCTTCGGCGTAGGTGAACTTCATGTGGGCTTCGCCGAGTTGCATGGTGGCCCCGGGCACCTTGGCCAGGAAGGAGGTCGAGATCGAGCCCGGCTCGCCGAGCTCGAAGGTGAGGTGGTCCCGCCCGAAACCCTCCGGGATCAGTTCTTGGTGCAGCGGGAACATGCGGCGCGGCGGCTGCTTGAAGGCGATCGTGAGGACGTGGTGGCTCTCCGCCATCCGCTTGCCGGAGCGCAGGTAGAAGGGCACGCCCTCCCAGCGCCAGTTGTCGACGAAAGCCTTGACCGCGATGAAGGTCTCGGTGTCGGAGTCCGGGTCCACCCCCTCCTCTTCGCGATAGCCGACGTACTGGCCGCGGACGACGTCCTCGGGGCGCAGCGGCAGCATCGAGTCGAAGACCTTCTCGCGCTCCAGCCCGAGCGGTTTCGGCTCCAGTGAGGTCGGCGGCTCCATCGCGACAAAGCCGAGGAGCTGGAACAGGTGCGTGACGAGCATGTCGCGGAAGGCGCCGGTTTCCTCGTAGAAGCTGCCGCGCATCTCGATCGAAAGCGTCTCGGGAATGTCGATCTGGACGTGGTCGATGTGGTTGCGGTTCCAGACCGGCTCGAACATGCCGTTGGCGAAGCGCAGCGCCAGCAGGTTCTGCACCGCCTCCCGCCCGAGGTAGTGGTCGATCCGGTAGATCCGGTCCTCCTGGAAGACCGAGTGGAGGTGCTCGTTCAGCTCGTGGGCGGAGCGCAGGTCGGTGCCGAAGGGCTTCTCGGTGATCACCCGCGCGTCCTCGTCGAGCCCCAGCTCGCCGATCTCCTCGACCGTCCCCGCCGCGGCCTTCGGCGGCAGCGAAAGGTAGAAGAGGAGGTCGGCCTCGCCGCCCAGTTCCTCCTTCGCCGCTTCGACCGCCGCGCCGAGCGGCCCGAAACCGTCTCCGACGCCGACGAAGCTGAGCGCCTGGGCGAACTCGTCGAAGGCGTTGTCGGCGTCCGGCTTGCGTCCCGAACCGGCGACGGATTCGCGCGCGACCTGGCGGAACTCGTCGGTCGAGATCGCGCGGCGGGCGGCGCCGATGATGCGGAAGCGCCGCGGCATCAACCCCACCTGCGAGAGGTGGAACATGCCCGGCAGGAGCTTGCGCCGGGCGAGGTCCCCGGTCGCGCCGAAGAGGACGATGACCTGGTCGGTGCGCACGCGGTCGGCGGCGCGGTCGGCTTGGGCGCTGGTCGTGGTGACGCTCACCGTGCGCAGGCTACAGCGCCGCCCGCGCGGCCTTATCCTGCCCGCGATGACGGCGACGACCGACGGGGGGACCGAGTTCGATCCGGCGGCGCTGGAGCGCACCGAGGCGCGCTTCTGGCGCGAGATCTGGGACGCGGTGCCGACCGCCGTCGCCGTCGCCAAAGGGGTGCGGCGGGCGGAGTTCGGGCCGGTGCAGGCGACCGTCACGGCCGCCCTCTCCCAGCCGCGCTCCCTCAACCTGATCCTCGGTGCGGCGGGCGCCGACGCGGCGGCCGAGGGCTTCCTCGAGGAGGCGGTCGAGTGGGTGCGCGAGCAGGGCGTCCGCGGCTTCGCGCTGCTCGACCCGAACCTCCCCGGGGCGAGCGCCGCCGAGCGCGCCCTCACCGGCGCCGGCTACGCGCGCGAGCACGACTGGATGCGCTTCGTCCGCGACGCCCACCCGCCCCGCTTCAAGGTCGCCGCGGAGGTCGAGGTGGTGGAGCTCGACGGCAGCGAGGAGGCGGCGCCGTTCGGGGCGATCGCGGCGCTCGGCTTCGGCCTCCCCGCCTGGGCCGCCTCGCTCTTCGCCCCCCTCCCCGCGCTGCCCGACTGGCGCTGCTACCTGGCGCTGCTGGACGGCGAGCCGCAGGCCTGCGCGGCGCTGCTGATCGACGGCGAGGTCGCCGAGCTGGGCGTCGCGGCGACGCTCGAGGGCGGCCGCCGGCGCGGCTGCCAGCTCGCGCTCCTGCGGCGGCGGATCGAGGACGCGGCGGCGGCCGGCGTCCGCACCCTCCTCGTCGAGACCGGCGCCCGCGTCCCCAGCCGACCGTCGCCCAGCTACGCCAACGTCCTCCGCGCCGGTTTCGAGGAGGCCTACCTCTGCCCCGGCTACGCCGATGCGCGACCTGCTGCCGACTGACTTCCTGCGCGCCGAAGCGGGCGGCGGCCTGGCGCTGCTGCTCGGCAGCGTCGTCGCGCTCGTCTGGGTGAACCTCCTCGACGCAAGCGGCTACCTCTCCTTCTGGGCGACCCACATCAACATCGGGATCGGCGACGCGTCGATCGACGAGAGCCTCGCCCACTGGGTCAACGACGGCCTGATGACGTTCTTCTTCTTCCTGATCTCGCTGGAGATCAAGCGCGAGCTGGTCACCGGGGAGCTCCGCCACCCGAAGCGCGCGGCGCTGCCGATCATCGCCGCGCTCGGCGGCGTCGTCACCCCGATCGCGATCTTCCTCGCGGTCAGCGGCGGCCACAACGCGAGCGGCTGGGGGATCCCGATGGCGACCGACGCGGCGTTCGCGATCGGCGTCCTGGCGCTGCTCGGCGACCGGGTCGGGGTCGGCGTGAAGCTCTTCCTGGTGACGATCGCGGTGGTCGACGACGTCGCCGCGATCCTCGTCATCGCGATCGCCTACACCGACCACCTCAGCCTCGGCTGGCTGGAGCTGGCGGTGGCGGGGCTGGTCGGGGTGATCGCGATGCGCCTGCTCGGGGCGCGCCGCATCCTCGTCTTCGTGCCGATCGGGATCTTCGTCTGGGTGGCGACGCTGGAGTCGGGGGTGCACGCGACGCTGGCGGGGGTGACGCTGGCGCTCATCACCCCGGCCAAGCCGGTCGGCGGGCGCGACGTGCTCGGCGAGCTCGAACACCGCCTTCACCCCTGGGTCAACTACGCGATCCTGCCGCTCTTCGCGCTCGCCAACGCGGGGGTGAAGCTGGGCGGCGGCGAGCTCTCCGACTCCGCCGGGCGGCGGATCGCGCTGGCGGTGGCCCTCGGCCTCGTCCTCGGCAAGTTCATCGGCATCGCGGGTGCCACCCTCGCCGCCCTCAAGCTCCGCCTCGGCGCCCTGCCCGCCGGGGTCGACACCGGCGGCCTGCTCGGCGCCGCGGCCCTCGGCGGCATCGGCTTCACCGTCTCCCTCTTCATCACCCCGCTCGCCTACGACGACCCCCTGCTGATCGGCGCCGCCAAGATCGGCATCCTCGGCGGCTCCGTCGTCTCCGCCGCGATCGGCATCGCGATCTTCGCCGCGAGGGGCGTGCACCCGTCGCGGGAAGAGGGCGGCTAGGGGCCTGAGCCGGGCTGGTGGGTGGCTGCGGCCGTCCGACTTGGCGGGGCTCGTGGGGCGGGCGGCCGTCCGAGGTGGAGGCTCGGGCCCTTGCGGCCGTCCGAGGTGGTTCCGTGCGTCCTGGGCGCCTCATGGGGGTCCGGGCAGGCTGTGACCCCCATGAGGAGCCCAGGACGTGAGGCTTCGCGTGAGAAGACGTCAAGGGTTCGTCACGAAGACGCCGGGGACGTCACCCCTCCCGGCCCCCGAGGCCCCCAGGACCCCTGGCGTGAGGTTCCCGGCCTCTTCGTCACGGCGCCACGCATCCGTGACGGGTCCGTCCGTCTGCCGTGGGGCTCCCGTGACCCTCCCGGCACGGTCCCTCCACCCCCCCCGGGAGTGGCCCGGGAGGGACGGGGGTGACCCTGGACGAACCTCCCCGCAGTTCGTGAGGGAAGGGTCACCCCCGCCGTCCCGGCCAGCACCCGCCCAGCTGTTCCTTATGCGCCTCATAGGCGCATAAGGAACAGCTGGGCGGTGCTGGTGGCTAGTAGGCGCGGGCGACGATGGCTTGGAGGTCGGGCTCGTCCTCGGACGCCGGGACGGTGCCGTCGGGGCGCTGGATGCAGCGGACGCTGATGCCGTCGTCGAGGAGGCGGCGCTCGCCCTCGGGGCCGAGGCGGGCCCAGTCGATCCGGCCGACGCCCTCGCGGCCCACCTCCAGGGCCTCCTCGATCGAGGCGACGGCGGTGGTCGCGGACTCGCGGAAGGCGGTCGCCTCGGCGAGCATCGCCGCCTGGATCTGATCGAGCAGCGGTTCGATCCGGCCGGGGAGGTCGGCGAGCGGGATCGGCAGCTTGTCGCCGGTGTCGCGGCGGACGACCGTCGCCTGGCCCTCGGCGAGATCGCGGGGGCCGAGGTCGATGCGCAGCGGCACGCCCTTCAGCTCCCAGTCGACGGCGCGGCGGCCGAAGCCGGTGTGGGTGTCGGCGTCGACCTCGACCCGGGCGCCGGTGGCGGCGATCGCGGCGCCGAGCTCGCGCGCCGCGTCGAGCGCCCCGTCCTCGTCGCGGACGACGACGATCGCCACCTGGGTCGGCGCGATCCGCGGCGGCAGGCGCAGGCCGCGGGCGTCGCCGTGTCCCATGATCAGGCCGCCGACCAGGCGGGTCGAGGCGCCCCAGGAGGTGGTCCAGGCGGTCTGGACCGCACCCCCCTCGTCGGTGTAGGTGATGTCGAAGGCGCGGGCGAAGTTCTGGCCGAGCTCGTGGCTGGTCGCCAACTGCAGGGCTTTGCGATCGCGGGTGATGCCCTCGCAGGTCATCGTGTTGATCGCGCCGGCGAAGCGCTCCTCGGCGGTCTTGCGGCCGAGGAGGACCGGCAGCGCCAGGGTGTCGACGAGGAAGTCGCGGTAGACGTCGTGGTGGATGCGCAGCGCGTAGGCGGCGGCGTCCTCACCGCTCGCGTGGACCGTGTGGCCCTCCTGCCAGAGGAACTCGCTGGTGCGCAGGAAGAGGCGCGGGCGCATCTCCCAGCGGACCACGTTCGCCCACTGGTTCAGCAGCAGCGGCAGGTCGCGGTAGCTGTTCACCCATTTCGCCATCTGCTCGCCGAAGACGGTCTCCGAGGTCGGCCGCACGACGACCGGCTCGGTCAGGTCTTTGCCGCCCGCGTGCGTCACCACCGCGAGCTCGGGGCTGAAGCCCTCGACGTGCTCGGCCTCCCGTTGCAGGTAGCTCTCCGGGATGAAGAGCGGGAAGTAGACGTTGTCGGCGCCCGCCGTCTTGATCCGGCGGTCGATGTCGGCCTGGATGCGCTCCCAGATCGCGTAGCCGTAGGGCCGGATCACCATCGTCCCGCGCACCGGCCCGTTCTCGGCCAGGCCCGCTTTCGCGATCACGTCCTGGTACCAGCGGGGGTAGTCCTCGTTCGGGTCGGCGATCGGCGATTTCGGCATGGCGCGCATCCTAGGTTGCCGACCGGTGGCGACGAGTCCAGGCAGATCAGACCCCCGGCTCCGCCCGGACCCGGCCTTCCTCCTCGGCCCGCAGGAGCGCCTGGTAATCGGCCTCGTTCTGGTCCGCGTACGCCTCGGCGAAGTCGGCCATCGCGCGGTCGAAGGTCTGGCCGCCGCCGAGGTAGGAGGCGATCGCGACGCGGTCGCCGCTGCGTGCGTGGGCGCGGGCCAGGGTCCAGCCGCAGAGCCGCGCGTACTCCTCCATCGCGGCGGGGCTCATCGACTCGATCTCGGCCGAGCCCTTCCCGTCCCAGAGCTGGCGCACGTAGAAGTGGCGTTCGACCCCGTCCAGCCCCTCGGCGTCGAGCCAGCCCAGCAGGATGTCCCCGGCGGCCTGCATCAGCCGCTGGCCGACGACCACGCGGTCGCCGTGGTGCTCGTAGCGGCTGGCCCCGGCGAACGGCTCGAGGACGGACGGGCCCGCCTCCTTCACCTGGAGGAAGAGCGGGTCGGACCGCTCGCGACCGAGCAGCAGGACGATCCAGCAGCGGGTGCCGACGCTGCCCACGCCGACGACCTTGTGCCCGGCGTCGATGAAGCGGAAGCGCTCGACCAGGACCCGGTACTCATCGGGCAGGGTCGCGCGGTAGCGCTCGAGGAGGCGCACCATCACCGCGTCGACCTCGGCCGTGCTGAGGTCGCCCGCGAGCTCCCGCGCCGGGACGAGGACCGGTGGCCGACTGGCGATCCTGAGCGTCTCGCCGGAGCCTTCGGTCAGCTTGTCCAGGGCGCGGAGGCTGTCCTTGTTGCGCGCCTTCTTCAGCCCCTTCTCGAAGCGCTTGCGATCCTGCTTGGTGACCGTCCCGCGCAGTTGCGGGGCGATCGCGTCGACGTCGAGGCGCGAGTACCAGACCTCCCGCTCGCCCATCGCGGCGAAATCGCGCATCGCCTCGCGGTAGCGGCGGGCGGCGGCGAGGACGGCGCGCCGCCGTTCGCCGGCGCCGAAGCCGCGGTCGCGACCGCCGATCTCGAAGCTCGCGACGAGCCGCTTCAGGTCCCACTCGAACGGCCCGGGCAGGGTCTCGTCGAAGTCGTTGACGTCGAAGACGAGGCGCCGGTCGGGCGCCTCGAAGGTGCCGAAGTTGGACAGGTGGGCGTCGCCGCAGAGCTGCACGCGGAGGCCGGAGTCGGGGCGGGAGCCGAGGTCGGCGGCCATGATCGCCGCGGCGCCCCGGTAGAAGGTGAAGGCCGAGACCAGCATGCGGCCGTAGCGGACCGGGACGAGGTCGGCGACCCGGTCGGCGTCCTGTGCCGCCAGCACTTCGACCGGATCCCGCCGGTCCGCCGGCGGCTCCCACACCGCCTGGGAGGAGCGGGGCACGTCCTTCCGGGCGCTCCGCCCGCGGGCTACCGGGTCGCGGTCCGGGCCGGGCGCGGCGTCGGCGCCCCGGGACTTCGTTGCGGTTGCCATCGATCCACCTTCCTTCCGTGGGGTTGCGGCGGCGGCCTTCAGCGCTGCTTCCCGCCGTCGGGATGCTCCGGGTCGTGTCCGTGTGGGGCCCGCCCGCGCTCGACGTCCCGGGCGAGCTTCCACCGCGCCGCCGAGAGGCCGGGGTCGAGCAGGCCCGAGCCGGCCGCGCGCGAGATCGCCGTCCCTCCCTGGCCACGCAGGACGAGGGCGAAGAGGACCGCCAACAGCGCTCCGGCGATCGGTCCCACCACGTAGATCCAGTAGTGGGCGAAGTCGCCGCTGACGAGCGCCGGGCCGAACGAGCGCGCCGGGTTCATCGAGACGCCGCTGACCGGCGCCGCCCAGAGCCCGGCGAGGGCGATGTAGCCGCCGACCCCGAGGGCGGCGATGGCGCCGACGTTCTGGGCCGCCGAGGCGGTGCCGAGGATGACGCTGACCAGGCCCGCCGTGAGCGCGGTCTCCATCAGCAGCGCCTGCCAGTCGTGGTAGCCGGGGCCCGGCAGGGTCGCGCCAAGGTGCTCGGTGTTGCCGAACACCGCGAGCAGGAAGAGGCAGGCGAGCGTGGCGCCGAGCAGCTGGGCGACGATGTAGCCGGGCACACGTTTCCAGGGGAAGTCGCGGCGCAGGGCGAAGGCGAGCGAGACGACCGGGTTCAGGTGCGCGCCGGAGACCGCGCCCATGAAGAGGATGATCGCCAGCACCGTGAGCCCCGGGGCGACCACGGCGGAGCCGAGGGCGATCTGCCCCTTGCCGGCCAGGATGCCGCCGCCGGCCGCGGCCAGCACCAGCATGAAGGTCCCGAGCACCTCCGAGAACAGCCTGCGCCACTCGAGCCGCGGGTCGTCGAAGTCGGCGCGGTCGCCGAACTCGAGCATCAGCAGGTGTTCGGCCCGGCTCAGCGCCCGTCCCTCGGGTTGCTCGCCGCGAACCTCCCTCCCAGCCTCCGCGCTCACGAGGAGGCCGCCTCGACGGAACTGCCGCTCGCGTAACCCGGCACCTCAAACCTCCATCCATCGCACCCGGGCCGAGTACCAGCCGCAAGCCTAGATCGCCGCTCCCGGCAGCGTCAACCTCGGGGGGCGGATCCGGGACCAAGGTGGAGCGCCCCGACCCCGGTTATACTGAGAAGTATGACTCATAAGGTCGGCGCCAAAGGACAGGTCGTGATCCCGAAGGAGATCCGCGAGCTGATCGGGATCGCGCCCGGGGACGAGGTCGTCTTCGAGACGGACGGGACCGAGGTGCGCATCCACCGGCTCGCCGACGACCCGGGGCGGCGCGCGGCCGACATCAAGGCCCTGCGCGGTGCCTGGGCCGACACCGCGCGCGGCGGCACGGCCGAGCTCGAGGCGGAGCGGCGCGCGGAGCGCGAGCTGGAGGAGCGCAAGGCTCGAAGGTGGGGCGTTGGTCGTCCTTGACGCCTGGGCGCTCCTGGCATACCTGAGGGACGAGCCCGCCGCCGGGCGGGTGGAGACCGAGTGGCTGGCAAGGGGCGCCGCGATCTGCGCCGTCAACCTGGGCGAGGCCCTGTACATGCGCATCCGCGAGCACGGCCCCGACGGCGCCCACGCCGAGGTCGCGACGATCCGCGGGCGGGCGGAGATCATCGACGCCGACTGGGAGCTCGTCCGCGCCGCCGCGGCGGTCAAGGCAGGGGGCGACCTCTCCTACGCCGACGCCTTCTGCCTCGCCACGGCCGCCCGGCTCGCGGCGCCGCTACTCACCGGCGACCCGGAGATCGTCGGGCTCGGCGCGGACCACGGGGTCGACGTGGTCGACCTGCGCGCCTGAATCGAACATGGAGGGCGGCCGGGCGTCGGAGGTTGGACACCTCCGACGCCCTGTACCGCCTTGGATAGACCGTCGGGTCAGGGAGGCCGGACGATCAGGGCCGGCGTCGCGACCCAGGAGGGAGGCGGCGACCGTCTTCCGACCGGGCAGGGGCACGGTCGAGAAGTGATGAAAACTCAGTGCTTCTTCTTTCCCTTCTTCTGGCCCTTGCCCTTCTTCTTCCCGCAATCGTTCGCGATCACCGGCTTGGTCTGGTCGACGTCGCCGCTCTGCGCGGTGAACCTGGCGATCGCCCGCTGCTTCTTCGTGCAGAGGTTTTCGGAGTTTTCGAGCAGCCCGTACCTCCTCCCGCCCTTCATCTCGAGGACGAACCTCTCGACCGGGGCGTCGGGGACGGCTTCGAAGGTGTTGCGGATGCCCTTGTTCGGGCCGGAGTCGACTTTGCCTTTGAGCACCACCCGGATCTGGCCGTCCAGTTCGGCGACCAGGGCGGGCAGCTTGTAGCCGTAGCCGCCGACGAGGTAGACCGGACCCTGAAGCGGCTCGTCGAGCAGCGGCGTCCAGGCCTTGGCCCTGCCGTAGATCGACTTCTTCGGACACTTCCCTTCGAGCAGGACCGGTCTGGTGCAGGTCTTGTTCAGGTTGCCCTGGTCGAGGAACTCGGAGTGGGGCAGGTTGACCTGGGCCCGGCGGATGTTGGCGTAGGCACCCTGCCTCGGGTAGGTGAGGACCGCCTTCAGCGCGGGGTGGCCGGTCCGCCTCGTCGCGCCCTTCAGCGTCACCTTGAGCTTCGGCTTGAACTTCAGCTGGTTACAGCCACCGACCTGGAAGCGGTTGGCGGGCTTGGCGGTGGCGCCGCTCGAGCCACCGATCGAGGCCGTGACCGTCATCGGGTCGCAGCTGGTCGGGTTCAGCGCGAAGTTCGTGCGGTCGAGTTCGATCGCGACCGAGCGAACCTTCAGCGGGATCCCCTTGAGGATGGTCGGGATCGGGTCGGACTTGGCCGTGACCTCGGCGGTTTCGGGATCGACGTAGAGCGGTGCCCTGACCACCACGTCACCGAGGTCGAAGGGACCGGCGACGGCGGGCGTGATGACCACCGAGCTGAGCGGCGCCCCCTTGTATGGACCCGCCAGGTAGACGGAGCCCGACACGTGGAACGGTTCGGGGCCGACTCCGGCCGCGGTGTCGACCGAGCCGATCCGGCCGGCGGCGGGGCAGCTCGCCGAGGCCTTCTCCTCCGCGCCGCTCCTTCGTTCGGCATCCTGGATCGCCGACTCCGGGCAATACGGGATGCCCGCGAGCCTGGCGAGGAGGCCCTTGGGCAGCGTGAAGTCGAGCGAGCGCAGCTCCTGTTCGCCGTCCCTGCGGTTCACCTTGATCACCAGCGGCGAGTAGGCGCCCGCCTGGGTGCCGGTGGTGCCGGCTTCGAAGGACGGGCCGAACGGCCGCCTGTCGGCCGAGGGCGCACAGTCGCTCTCGACGTCGAAGCCTGGTTCGTCGATCTGCGCGGGCGGGCCGGATTCGGGGGCCGACCATGGTTCGAGCGAGCCGGTCGTCGCGTAGTGGCCGCAGACTTCCGGCGTCGCGAGCTCCGACTGCGGGCCGCCGCCGCGGAAGTGCAGCGTCAGGTCTTCGAACGGGACCTGCGGGTTGTAGTCGAAGGTCGCGGTCAGGCGGCCCGTATCGGGATCCGGATCCACCCTGCCCGGCAGCTTGATCTGCAGGCCGAAGCGCGGGCTTTCGATCGCCAGGTACAGGGCGATCAGCGAGCCGAACGGGTTCCTTTCCTGTTCGGCGAGGTAGATCGTGCCCTCGAGGTCTTCTTCGAGGAGCGGCGAGAAGACTTCCACCGTGCCGAGCCTGGAGCCGTCCGGGCAGCTCGGAGCCGATTCATCGAAGCGATTCGGATTGGGAAGCCGACCGGTCCCCAGGTACCCGATCTGGTCCTCCGAACATGCTTCCAGGCCCTTGGCGGACGAGGGGTTCAGGGTAAGCCCCTGCGGCAGGGTCACGACCGCCTTCCTCAAGGCCGGCTGGGCGAGCCTGGAGGGATCCAGGAGATTCGCCTGTGGGAGATGGAGATGCGCGGTGGCGCCGGTGCCGCTCGACCCTTGCGTGGTGGTCGGTTCGAACGTGAAGCCGGGCGTGAATTCCAATTTGTCGCAATGCTGCATAGCAGGCAGGGTCTGGGTCGCCACGGGCGAGAGGACGTCCGGGTCCTGCCAGGAATTCCCGAACAAGGTCGCCACCGGCGCGCGAACGGCTTCTTCGGCACAGGCGGCTGGATTCGTCAGGAACGCCTTTCCGGCCGCCCCGGGGGGGATGCCTTCAAGCGCCGTAAACGCGCCAAACACCTTGTCGTAGTTGGGAGTATTGAGCGCTCCAACCCGGACTCCGAAATCTTCCGAGGTTCGCACCGACGCGAACAGGCTGATTTCCGGTGAAGCGAGCTGGGTCGTGAATTGTGCCGCGAAGCCATAGGCCGGCACATCATTTTCAACCGGCGTGAAAAACCCGGTGGTCCCGATAGCGCCAAACTTATTCACAACGGGATTGAAACCGCCAATCTTCATCGCCGGGTTACATGCAGGCGAGCCGAGCGGAGTCCGGTTCGCGAGCTGACTCTGGGGGCACCGAGGAGTCACCATCGGGTTCCCGATGAAGCCCGGCGGCAGGTCGACGGATACGTCCTTAGGGTCCGCTACGGGAACTATCGCGCCGCTCGCCGATCGCACGGTGTTCAGAAGGAAGTACGCAGCGGCGCCCGATGGATGCGCGCCGGCCCGGGTATCCAAATTCCCGTTCTCATCGAACGCGCCTGCCCAGAATGCCTGGGGTCCGAACTCAGCAGGCTGGTCCGATATGCTCAAGGGCATCTGATAAGTAGCTGAACCAGCTTCACCGCCGAGGATGGTGACCGGAACAGTCGATTCCGAAGGAGCGCCGGGTCCTACCTCGATCGGGATCGTAAGCCCGAACCCCGCATCGAGTGCCGGGACGATGGCTTCGGATTCACAGCTGACCGTGCTTTCACCGGCTCCCCCAGTACAATTCCATTCTCCTTCCGGCGCCACTGCCGGACCTGCGGTCACGACACCCGACGGCAACGGCCCAAGTTCCACTTCTACCTTGCCACTCGTCGCGACCGAACCAACGTTGGCCGGCATGATCTCGATTTCGCCGGTGCCCTTACCGCCGGGAACCGTCGTGAAGACGTTCGCGAAATGGTGTTCGCCGAGCAGGGCGCCTTCGTTGAGTCCGACAGTTTCGACGTTTTGGTTCGCGAATTTGCCACCGAAGGTGAGGGAGTACGGGTGTTCAGCATCTCCACCGGGTCCACCGCTGACGGTGATCGAACCAGGACCGAAGACTGGAACCGATTCGAGTGCTCCCTGCACAGTGGCCGACGCGGCGTCATAGGCAAGCGGCGACGTCTTTTCAAATATCGAGACCGGCTGTTGTTCGCAGAAGAAGCACTTTTCGGACGGGGCCTTCGACAGACTGATGTTGGACCCCGAGACCGCGGTCACGACGGTGCCGGGAAGGAAGATTTCTTCTTCGTTGCCACGCAATTCGGAGCCAGGCAGGAATGAACCTTCTTCGATGATCGCTTCTTTAGCCTGGACAAAGAGGATTTCTTCGGTGAGCGTTTCGCTCGAGGGACTAGAGAAGGTGACAGTCGAACCAGGCGTCAAGCAGTCGGAGGAGCAGGAGACGACGAACGTTTCCCCCTCCGTGGGGAAGCCGGCACCGACTACCCGTGCGCCGACTTCCAGTTCTTCTGAGCCCGCTCCGACCGTCGCTACGTCACTTCCTGCCGTCGTCGAGACAACCCCAAAGCGGACCACTGGGCTGATCTTTCCCACGCCAGCCTTCCCGACTATCTGAAAGACCCCCCCTTCGGCTTCGACCGTCACCCGCTGGACCTCGGACTGGATTGGTGGCACATTGGTCGGGCCCGTCGCGGCGAGCAGTTTCCATGCGGGCGCAGCCGCCTGAGCCGTCCCGGCGAGCGCGACGATCGCGATCGACCCACCAACCAAAGCGACCAGGAGACGCACACCACGATTCCACCGCATGAGTCGATCTTCCGTGCCCCAGCTTTCCCTCCGCAAGCCCCTCACTTGCCCACCCCCTGATCAGCGTTCGCGTGTCGTGCGGCCCTTGAGCCCTTCTGCTTCGCGGCTCTGTGACCCTTGGAGCTCTTCCCCTTGGAGCCCTGCTTCCCCTTTCCCTTCGGGCCGTGCCTCTTCTTTCCCGATCCCTTCTGCTTTTTCCCACCGTGCTTCTTGACACACTTGCCCTTCTTCCGCACAAAGCCCTTCTTACACGGCGGCTTCTTGTTTCCCGGGCCAACGAACGTCGAGCTGCTCGGGTTCCCTACAGCGGAAGGAGATGCCGACGGTCCCTGACAGGCCCCTTCCACATCCGAAGCGCAGGGCTCCGCGGGAGCCGGAGGCTGTGGAAAGCCGCCGTTTATGCGGGCGTCATATACAGCTATGCGCTGTTCCTTTTCTTCCCACGTTAATGCCGCCGGGGTGGTGAAGTAGAGATCACTGCCATCAGCACCGGCCCCAGCAAATTCGATGTATTCCTTCACGGTGCCATTCTCTGGCAGTGCGCTCTGGAGATTCGGGGGTTCGGCAGTGATCAAGAAGACCTGACCATGTGCCCACTCATAGAGATTGGTGTCTTCAGCGGACGCCTTCGGTGCAAGCGGGTCGAATGAAGTGAAGAACACCATGGCCTGGCCGTCGCGGACCACCAGTCGGGCACGCGGATGGAACGGGTTCTGTCGCTCTTCGTCTCCCAACGGGCTATTACCAATCGGCTCAACAGATGGCTGTCCGTCTTGACGACAGGACACACAGACGATCGGTTCCCCGGTCGACCGGGCATCAAACAGGTACGCCTCTTGCACTCCACCGCTGTCGTAGCCAGTTACGTTGGCCGCCGTCTGGTACAGCAGATAACGACCATCAGCACTAACCCGGGCGGACCGCGATACACGGAGATCTTCTTCCCGTATCACTCCTGCAAAACTGACGATTCCATTCCGCTCGCCATAGATCGAGAAGGTGTTTGCCGCAACGTTTTCGGTGAAGCTTCGCCCCCTACCTGGTACGAGTTCGCCGCGGGCGGCGAAATAGACCTGCCTCCCGTCGCGAGAGGCTCCCAAGAATGCGCCGTTTCCTGCCGGAGCCCCGTTACTCACGAGCCCCACTTCAGCGCCTTCGGCGGCCGACGTCACCGAAAGGTCGATCAACCGATGCAAGTCCAAGTCGTATTCGTACAAGTCGCGTCCAGAGGGACTGCTGACCGGGGTCAATCCAGCGTTCGCGATGAAAAAGACCCGAGTTCCATCCGGAGTCGCGTACTGGAACAGAGGTTCTTGATCAGCGACAGTGGTTTCGGATTGCGACAGATCTCGGGTTACGAGTCCATTTTCGCGCACGAACAGTCCGACTTTCCCGACTTCTTCCGGGTTCGACGCTTTTTTGCGTATCGCACTAAAAAACACGCGGCTGCCATCCTCAGACACGACATTTGAGCCTCGGTCGCCCAGGGTGGCAGCGACTTCCGCTTCACCGCTTCCCGTCGGGACCACCCCCACGTTCCTAAGGGTTCCCTCATCCCATTCGTAGAGGAACTCTTCCTTTGCCGACGGATTGACGTCCACTGCCGGTACGTTCGGATAACGGAAGGGTGCGCGGAATACAACCTTCCTGCATTTTTCCGAGTACCCATACACGAAGTAGGATTCCAAGCCGATGCCTTCGGGGAACTGGATAGAGTCGCTCGCGTTCACGGGCGGCAGCTTGGTGATCGCCGTGTAGCTTCCGTCAGGATTGCGTCGATAGAGGTTTGAACCTCCCGATTCCACCACCAATCGGGTTCCGGGATCGGAGGTGAGAACTTGATTGCTGACGACTACCCCACATGAGAGATCGGCCGACAATGCCTTGGTCGCCGAGGTGCGACTGTCTCCGGCCGCCAGTTCACCGCGGGAGACAATCGGCGGACTGAATTGGGCAAAGGCCCAGCCGTCCTGGCCACGAACTGCGTGGTACAAAACCTCGGCGCCCTTCGTGGTCCCGGGAAGTCCGTTGGCAACGCTGTACATCAGAGAACCCGGCTGGATGCTCGACTGGAAGTTCAATTCCTCGTTGGAGGTCAAGCCCGGCCTAGAGACTGGCCCCGGTTCGCGCGGCGAGACGAGCTCGAAGCAACGCAAGTCCGGCAGGCCGCAAGCATTGAGGGTTTCCACTTCCTGATCGGACGTTTCGGTACGACCCTGTGAATTGATCGCGACGATCCGATAGTGGTAGCGGGTGGCCGCAACGAGGTCCGAAAGATCCGCGGTAACGAGCACCGGGCTGCTCCCTTCCCCCGCGGAAACAGCTTGAGCAGGGACACTGTTCCCATAGGCCATGGAAGGACCCCATTCGAAACGGTAGGTCGTATCGAAGCCGCTCGGGTTGACCTTCGCTTCGAGAACTGCCGATGACTGACTCGCGTCGCGTGCTCGGATTTCTGAAATCTGTGGCGCGCCGGCAGTGGTGAAGGTCCGGGCTTCGCTTTGCAGAGTCACCGCCGTATTCGTCGCGGTCAGGCGAACGCGATAGGTCCCGTTCTTCTGAAGACCGACGATGTTCGCGCTTACCTGATGCGGTATGAAGTCAGATGGAATCAACGCCGCCAGCGGTTCGCATGGGACTTCAGCTTCGAACCCGGCATTGGATGCCAGTCCGTATTCGAATTTGCACGCCGACAGCGACAGCCCTTCGGGATGGACGACGCCGTGTAGGGTCATCCCGCTGGTTCCGATAGAAGTTGCGGGTTCGAGTTCCGGAAAGGGAAGGACCGGTCCGAAGACGGAGATTTTGGTCGCTGCTTCTTTCGACACGTAAACGCCGTTGAGCGTCCCAGCTACACCTTGAATTCCCGCACCTGCGTTAAAAGTGGAGGTCAGCCTGGGTTCAGTGGTTCCGGATGCGTCGTATTCGCTCACTTCACCGCTGGCTTTAGCAACGAGGATGTTCCCGTTGGAGGGAATGACCGACACCGTCGTAGCGCCACTCGCTTTTGGCACCACCAGATAGTCGAATGAACCAGAACTCGCGTCGACCTTTCTGACTTCTCTGACATCCCAGTTCATGGCAAACACCGCGCCGGCCGATCCGGTCACACCAGCTGCGAGCGCGCACGGTTTGCCACCAGTCGTCACGAACGAGGGATCGAAGTCCGCGTTGGTCGGGACATTCCCGGTCGGGATGAACTTCTCGACCCCTCTCGAGTCATCACCGACGTACACTGCGCCGGTCGGGTCGACGGTCACTCCGCACGCTTCCGCGAAGGGACTTCCGCCTGCTTCGGTCAACTTGCCCAAGTAGGCCCCTGACCGAGCAAATATGTCGATGCTATGTGCGCCCGGCGTTGCGAAGTTGGTGACGTAGATATTTCCGTCAGTGGCGGTCCCAGACTCGTCCACCGCAATCTCGGATTTTCTTTCTTCACCGAATACCAGCGGTTGCCCTTCGGCTTCAGAGATTACGTTGGTGCCGAGCGCCGAGAAGTCGTCCGGGCTTCCGTCCGCCGTGTACCGGCTGATCGTGCCACTGGCGCGATCCATCACCAAGAGATCCCCGTCGCTTTCGTCTATCGCCAGTCCCTGCGGAGCTCCGAAGGTCGGCTGTGCTGCACTGCCGAAGGTTTCCTTGAAGAACCGTTCCGGGGTGGCAGCCTCGGCGCTGGTGACGATGCAGGCCATCAGGGACACGGACAGGACGCATAGGAGCCAACGCCGTGACGTCAACCGTGCAGTTGGCGCAATGGTGCTGCCGCTACGTGGACTTACCGACCCACCGGATCCCGATGTATGCCTCATATCCCCTCCAACGTTGAAGCTGGCCAACGATGCGGCGATTTCCCTGGGCGCCGTCGGCCATCGCTTGCTGAATCCGAGAGGAGTCGTCTCCCGGATAGTCCCTGGCTGGCTACGCCAGCTCCATTTGCAACTTCTCCGACCCAAGCTTGCTCTGCATGACTCGCTCCTTTGAGTCGGTCGAATGAAAACTTCGAAGTTCGGCGGCCCCGGGCACGGGGTACTCCCTGCGTCCGTCCCGCAACGGGCCGAACGGCCCCAGATCCCTGTCGAACATCCCCTTCTCCCTGTCGGTGCACCCCGGCACCTTCGTTCCCTGGCCGGGCCGGATGGCCCGTACTGCCCCGGTCTCGCGGGGCACCGGGAAAGCTAGGGCACGCCACCGATCCATGTCAACGACCGACATGGTCGATTTTGATCGCGCATCCTGGCCGCCTGGCGATGCGGTCCGGCGCGTCGAGCTGATACCGAATATTCGGGTTTCCCGGCGCGGTGCACGGTCGGTTGCGAAAAAGTCAGACTGCGTCGCCCTAAAGAAACCGGGTGTACGCGGACGAGCGCTCAGGCATCTTCGGCGTCCCGGGGAGGGATCTCGAAGAGGAGGAGGGCGGCGGTCAGCGCCAGCGGGCGGCCGCGCTCCCGCGCCAGCCGGCGGCCGCTCTCGGCGCAGACCCTTTCGATCTCGGCGAGCGCCCGGGCCTGGATCGCGGCGAGCTCGGCCCACCCCTGCTCGTCGACCGTCGCGGGCACCCGGGCGAGCACCCTGTCGGGGCGGCCGAGGAAGGTCCCCGCCCCGAGGGAGCGGCGGGCCTCGCCGAGGATCTCGCGCAGGATGGCCACGGCGATCCTCACCAGTGTCGCGCGGGGCAGCCGGGCCTCCTCGCCGGCGCCGATCCGGAGCGGCGTCGGGCCGGGGCCGTAGAAGCGGTTGACGGTCCCGCGCCGGGGCTCCTCCCGCACGACCCGGACGAGGCCGGCGTCGAGGAGGACGCGCAGGTGGCGGCGCACGGCGGCGACCGGGTGACCTGTCGCCCGCGCGAGCCCGCTGGCGTCGAGAGCGCCGGGATCGCGCGCCAGCTCGACCAGGATCGCGGTGTGGGCCGGATTCGTCATTGCCCGGGCGAGCGCCCGCAGTTCCTCGTCGGCCTCCTCGAGTCCGTCGAGGTCGGGGCGTTCGTCGCCTTCGGACATGGCGCCGATTAGATCACGGATCGGTGTCACGTCGGAGCGGCGGGGTCGATGAAGGCTCCCGGCCACGCCGACCGACGAACTCCCGAGCGTCACTTCACAGATTGCGTCCGGTCCGTCCCTGTTGACGAGCGGATAGATGCGTTCGGGCGAGTCGGACATGTGGACCTGCGGCGATCGGTGACTTGACGGAGGCGCGAGGACAGGCTTGCGGCGGAGCAAGTCGGCGGTCGCGACGGCGTGGCCGATCGACACTCGAGACGGGCGCTCGCGGTTCGGCGACCAGCGAGGACCGACCCCGGCTAGGCTTCACCGTCACGGCGCCCTGGCGGAGTGGTTACGCAACGGTCTGCAAAACCGTGTACACCGGTTCGATTCCGGTGGGCGCCTTCGGGCCGGCTCAGTCGAGGAGCCGGAGCCGGTGACGATCGCCCATGAAGCGATCTTCGACCTGCACCGGCGCCTTGTCGTCCGCGGACGGGCCGGGCCCGACTCGGCCGGACTGCTCGCCGAGTCGGCACGGATCGCCACCGTGAGCCTCCCTGCCCTCGCCAGGCCACTGGGACGCCTTGCGACCCACTGGGACGAGGAGAGCCTGCTTGATGATCCACAGACGGGGACTCGACGGCGCGGGAGATCGCCGCGGAGCTAGATGTGTAGTTCCCCGGAAGGGATCGGGCTCTAGCTGACGAGCCCCGAGACGTTCCGAACACCATGAGGTAGGTCCGGGTCCCCCGAGAGGCTGTGGGTGTTGACGCCTACGACCTCAAGGAGGACCCGGATGCAGCACCGTAACGCCCCGCTCACCGCGAACGGGAGGCGCCGCATGGTGGCG
>Ga0153956_1001105_pt1 | contig 25632 bp, 21 predicted proteins | sample TSFL040MetaG_FD_104704 | JGI IMG/M metagenome (GOLD analysis project Ga0153956, IMG submission 104704) | Attine ant fungus gardens microbial communities from Florida, USA - TSFL040 MetaG | ecosystem: Host-associated > Fungi > Mycelium > Unclassified | place: USA: Florida, Wekiwa Springs... | reverse complement strand
CGCGTCCGTTGGACGCCCAGGATGTTTTCGAGTTCAACCTCGGCCCTGACGAGATCATTCAACATCCGCGCAGCCTGATCGATACCGGCGTCGCCCGTCTCCGGGAGGGAGCGGAAGCGCGGAACAAGGTCTACATGGACAGACTCGCGCCGCAGCAGCGAATTCACCGACACGCCATAACAGCGGCTGAGCGCTTGCAGCTCCTCGATGCGTGCACTGCGTTGCCCTTTCTCAATAGCAACGAGCGTAGTACGCGCAATGCTGGCAGCCTTTGCGCTGGCATCCTGAGTCATATTCGCGGTCTCTCGCGCGACCTTTAGTCTCGCTCCCAGCTCCGCCGGACTCAACTTGTCGGTTAGCGTGGTCATGATGCGGTATCTATCCATTTCCTCACGAACGATCCTGATCCCAGATCATTCGTGAACGCCGACCATTCCGTGGCATGGCGTTGCAGAAGCCGGTCGAGGCGATTGGCAACTATATCTGGCGGCTGCGCTAATGCGCGTGCGAGCTCATTGGTCGCGCGGCGCTTAAGCATATCGTACTGCATGGAATCTCGGATTGAGGTGAAGTGCTCGAAATGGAGCACTCCCGCCAGCGCGTATTCACGCAGGGCTTGCGTGATGTGATTGAACTCTCGGGCCGCACCTTCCTCAAAGGTCGGAACCTTCAGCGTCTCCCAGACATAATTCTCGTTGGGTTCTCTCAAGCCGGCGGCGTGAACGCTCAGGCGGCGCAGCATGCATGCCGCGCAGACGCCGCATTGCCGCCGCGTCCCTGCTACAGAGGCCTGCCGTGACTGCTGCCAGCACGACCGGGTCTCGGCCCATTTCGCCGCTTCATCACCGCAATTGTCGACGAATTCCCGAAGCGTCTCACCCTTAGTCATCCAGAGCCGAGGGAATTTGTAGCGGAGGCGATATCCAAGCAGGGCATCGACGAACTTCTCCATCAAGACAGCGAAAGCAGGGTGATTGCGGTAATCTGCGTAGCCCTGTCCAACGGGAAGCATCGCCGGCGCAAGAGCGCCTTGTCCGCTTTCAGGTACGATCACCGACGGCGCATTGACCATGTAGGCGGCGATGGCGGCCACCATGCTGAACTTGAACCCCCGGCTTCGCGCGCTGGTCTCGGCATTGTTGCCGTTCAAGGCGACCTCGTACGGTAGTGCCGCGAATGGAACATACGGCCGCGCTTTCCTCGGTACGTCATGGCGCTTAGTGCCCACTCTCACTCGCACCAGCCGATTGCCGAGACGCTTGCGCTCGAGCCCGTCGACTGCGCGCGAATCCATCCCCTCGCTGTAGGCAATGATCGCCTCAGCGTCCTGAGGAAATTCCATGCGGTTCTGGCCAGGCGTTTCCGCTGGCGATCTGCGAGGATGAAACTCGAAGTGCCAGTCATCGCCCGTGAGAAGATTCAAGGCCTCAATGAGCGTTCGCACGACAGCCCGATCCGACCAGCGGGCAGAATCATGGACCGGCACACGCAGAAGGAAACGACGGCCCCAATTCATTGCGCTGCGGCCAAGACTGCGGTCGCAGAATTCAACTGCAGCCGCAACCACGAGAGCGTCGTAAACAACGGCCTGCCAGTTGGTCGATGAGAAGGACTCCAGAATTTCAGTATCGAAATTGATGTGCCGTTCGAGTTCGCAGGCGAGCGCGCCCCTCCGGGGATGTCCGCCGGGTTCGATGACGTCAACGGCCAGTTCCTTGAGTTCGAGAAATCGTGCGGCCGCGTTCATTGCAGCGAGACCCCATCGTTGATTTCGGTCCTTTTGCGCGGGGCGCGCGAGACGGCAGGCTGCGGGTCGACTAACATCGAGCCGAGCTTGCCCTCAGAAAGTCCGGAGATCGCACCATTCAGCCTTGCGCTCACGCTATCTGCGCGTTTCTGGTTCGACTCGCGCAAATAGTGCTCTTCCACTGACCTCGTATTTGCAAAACCCCGTTCTTTTGCGGCAAGGCCGACGGCGTCGTATAGCGCCTGCTTATCCAATCGACCTTCATGCACAAGCTGGATGCTCCAAGCGACAGCATTCGCGCCGAACACCGAACCAGCGGCCAACGTCCTCGCCTCTTCAAGCTGCTGAAGAGCAAGCTCGGGAATGCCCAAGGAATTGTCGCGCCGGGTGAAAACATCTTTCAAAGCGCTGAGCAGCTGCCCCGACACCTCATTCTTGAAGTCGCTGGCGAGCGCGTGCGAGGCGGCATCCGCTACCTGCTCGGAATCGTAGGTGAGCTGGTCGCCGCGCTTGGCCAGCTCCTTCCAGGCTCTTCGCATTGGCAGGCTTCTATGTGGTCCGTCGCTCATGCCGACCTCCAATGTCAAAAATATTATATAAAAATCAGACAATGTCAAACAGCGACTCCCTCTCAAGCGCCGGGCCACGGTGGTTTCTTGCCGCCGCGACGAGCGCCGTAGGGAAAGCCATCCCCTGCCGGGAGAATACGGTTCGCCCACGCGGCGGCTGAAGGTTGAAAGCTGTCAGAAAATCGCTTATATTTCTGACAGGAGATTTATCGTGCAACGGCTGACCGAACAGATTCTGGCACATACCGAGGGCTTGCCCGAAGGCGCTCCGATCGCGGCGAAGGGCCTGCTTCATCTCGGCAATCGTGCCGCCGTGGACCAGGCGCTGTCGCGCCTGGCTGAACGTGGTCGGCTGATGCGTGCCGGGCGCGGCGTCTATCTGCGTCCGGTTTCCAGCCGGTTCGGCGTTCGGGCGCCTTCCGTCGAGAAGGCCGTCGAAGCGCTCGCCCTCCAACGCGGCGAAGTCATCGTGTCGAACGGTGCTGCGGCCGCTAACGCGCTCGGCCTCACAACCCAGGTGCCCGTCCGGTCGGTCTATCTGACATCCGGCCGTAGCCGGATGATGAATTTGGGTCAGCAGGTCGTCGAACTGCGCCACGCGCCACGCTGGCAATTGGCCTTGGCCGATCGGCCCGCCGGGCAGGCCGTGCGGGCGCTCGCCTGGCTGGGGCCGGAAAAGGCGGAAGCAGCCTTGAAGACATTGAAGCGCAAACTGCCGTCCTCCACGTTCGGCGAACTTGTCGCGGCCGCACCACAGCTCCCGAGCTGGCTCGCCCAAACCGTCGGCAAGGTCGCGCATGGCTGAGACGTTTCTGACCATGTCGGCCGACGATCGGCGTGAGGCGCTCGCCGTTGCCGCTGATCGATCCGGGCGCCCCGCCCATCTTCTGGAAAAGGATGTGTGGGTCGTCTGGACCCTCGCGACACTGTTCGGGTCCGACCTCGGCGAGCATCTCGTGTTCAAGGGCGGCACGTCCCTGTCCAAGGCCTATGGCGTTATTCGGAGATTTTCCGAGGACGTGGACCTGACCTACGACATCCGCGCCATCGCCCCTGACCTAGCCGGTGAAAACGGCGAGGCCCTGCCGAAAAATCGCAGCGAAGAGAAGCGCTGGTCGAAGGCCGTTCGGCATCGCCTGCCCGAATGGGTCGATGGCACTGTCCGGCCTCTCCTTGCCGGCGCGATTGACGCGCAATCGCTGCCCGCAACGCTCCGGGTCGAGGTCGACAGGCTGTTCATCGACTATGAGGCGACCTCGGCGGGCTCGGGCTATGTGGCGCCGAGCGTGATGCTGGAATTCGGCGCCCGTTCCACGGGCGAACCGGCAAGCCCGCGCGATGTCGTCTGCGATGCGGCGGGACTGATCGAAGGCGTTGATTTCCCGACGGCGCGCCCACGGGTGATGCACGCCGAGCGGACCTTCTGGGAGAAGGCAACGGCGATGCACGTCTTCTGCCTCCAGGAGCGCCTTCGCGGCGAGCGTTTCGCCCGCCATTGGCATGACGTCGTTCGACTGGATGACGCGGGGATCGCCAACACGGCAATGTCCGACCGCGACCTCGCCAAAGCCGTTGCCCGGCACAAGAGCATGTTCTTCGCGGAGAAAGCAGCCGATGGCGAAGCCATCGGCTACGAAGCCGCCGTTGGCGGAAAACTACAGCTTGCGCCAGGCGGTGACGGCCGCGCGGCGTTGGCCGCGGACTACGCGCGCATGGTCGAGGACGGGCTGCTGCAGGAAGACGCGGAACCGTTTGAGACACTTATCGAGCGATGTGCGGACATCGCAGAGCGGGCGAACCGCGCAGCAAAGAGATGATGTTGGGGGAAACAGGTGTCTACCTATTTTACGGATCGTGAATACGGGGCACGCCCTCCAACGCTAGATGTCATCGATGAACGTCTGTGGGCCGGCCTCTACAGTTTGATCCAGACGGGAATTGGCAACGGCTCATTTGGCCTGCGCTTTCCGGAGCAATGTCCTGACGGAAACGGTCCATGCGGATGTGACGTACAGGCCTTCAGCCGGGTGCTGGGTGCCGAGGTGCCGTGGATCGAGTGGCCGCTCTCCCCAAGCACAGTGCCCGATACTCCGGTGATCCTCGATCTGCTCGAGTTTTGCGCCAGCACCGTGGGCGAGCCGATTCAGGACAGCTATCACTCCTACTTCGGTCATCATCACTTGAGTTGGGACCGGGATGCCGGCCTTGCGCGATTTGTGGCGGACGTAAACCTTCTGTTTCGTCGCAACGCGGTTGCCTATGAACTTACCTCAACCGGCCAGGCCCGCCGGCTTCTTCCCCAGCCGATCGCCGATGCTCTCGGTTGGACGATGTTTCAGACTGGTGATGCAGAGACCGACCGGCTGCTCGAAGCCGCTCGCCAACGGTTTCTCTCGCCAAAGCCTGAAGATCGGCAGGATGCGCTGGAGAAGCTGTGGGATGCTTTTGAACGGCTGAAGACGCTGGAGCCTGGCGCGAATAAGCGCGTGCAGGCCGATGCGCTGCTGGACCGCGTCGCCGTGGTGGGCTCCGGATTTCGGGAAGCCCTTGGGCGGGAGGCCGCTGAGCTGACCTCCATAGGGAACAGCTTTCGCATTCGTCATTCCGAGACGACGCAGGAAGCACTGACCTCTCTGGATCAGGTCGACTATCTGTTTACGCGGATGTTTGCATTCGTGCGCGCGATCCTGAAGGGGACCGGGCGTGGCGGATGACCTTTACGGGCTTATCTCCGGGATTCTGCACGGGATGAGCCACGCCCAAATGAGTCAGGAGCCAGAGCAGGTCGCCGGGCTGGTCGTGCCTGCCCCAGAGGGCTTCTCGAAACGACAGCGTATTGAACTTGCGCTCAAAAACCTCACGCAGGAGGATCTGGCTCGAGTGGCGCTCAAATTCGCTGCTGCTCGCAGAGACATCCCGCTCGATGAGGCGGGTCGCAAGGTGCTCGAGGCCGGCGATCCGCCGCTGACGCAGATCACACGACGAGACGTCGCGCGGATCCTCGGCGACGATCTCGCCGGTGAGCGCAGCACCGTGGAAGTGGTCGAGGGCTACTTCCCGCTTTCCTCGCCATTTGAAAGCCTTTTCGGCAGTAGGGGCCAGAGCCTGCGCGACCAGGTCGCCCGGCACATGGATCACAATCCCGGAGATTGGTCGGTCGAACAACTGTTCGGAGAAATCGGGGCCTTCGATTGTTCCAGGGCCAGGTTCGGTGCCTTGCTCGAACAAGCTGTTCACCCCCTTTCCCGATCGGGCGATGAGCAGACGAAGACGGTCGCAGCGCTGAACGGGGTACTCGCGCGCGATGGATATGAGCTTGCGCAGGACGGCGAGATATCCGGCCATCCGCTCTTCAGTTTCCGCTCCCTGGTGCGCGGGGTTAGTGGCCGGCCGAAAAACCTGATCTTTGCGTCGCGAGGACCAAAGCCGGAGATCGGCTTCGCCGATGCGATCAACAACGACATCGTCATTCTGTCTGGCGAAGAGAGTTGCTTGGTCTACGACCGGCCGATCGGCGCGAGCGGCCTTTTGTGGTCGGAACTCGTTTCCTGGTGGGGCGAGATTACGCCGGGGGCTGATGCCGCAAAACTCGGAGTTCGCCTCCAGGAATCTCTGGCCTCGGACGCGGAACGCAAGCTTTTCGCGACCTACTTCAAGGCCTATCGGCCCGCTCTCGGCGAGGCGCTGCCCGCGCTCCTGCCGCAGGTCTACCTTCACTATGATCCTGCCGTCGTGAAAACCCTGCGTCACCGGCTGCCTCTGCCGCGTCAGCGCATGGACTTCCTGCTGCTGCTTCCCAGCCGCCAGCGCATCGTGATCGAGGTCGACGGCAAGCACCACTTCTCGGAAAACGACCTTCCATCATTGAAAGTCTATGCCGACATGGTGTCGGCCGATCGCGAGCTGCGCCTTGCCGGATACGAGGTCTATCGGTTCGGCGCAAATGAACTGGTCGGTGACGGGGCCGAGACGAGGATCACGGATTTCTTCGACAAGCTTTTTCGACTGCATCGCATTCGGCAATGAAGATGTTCGCCGATGCACCACAACGCATGGCGATCTGTAGGGGGTAGCAATTGACGATGATGATATTCTGGTCCTGGCAGAGTGATCGTGACGCGAAGTTGCATCACTATTTTGTGCGCGACGCGCTGAAGGACGCCTGCAAGCTCATCGCTATCGATCCCGACTATGAAGAGGCCGAGCGTCCCGAGGTTGATCACGACACCAAGAATGTCGCCGGAACCCCGGATATCACGAAGACGATCCTAGAGAAGATTGCCGCCGCGAACGTCTTTGTCGCGGACATGACCCCGGTCGGCATGACCGACCCTGTAACGCTCCAGCCCCACACGTCTGCAGAGAAGCGCTCCGAGCCCAAATATCTCCAGAACCCGAACGTGATGTCCGAACTCGGCTACGCCGAACATACGCTCTCGCAGAGCCGCATCATTCTCGTGGCGAACGGCGCCCATTATCCGGGGCCCGTGGCGCTTCCCTTTGACTGGCGTCACCGTAGCGGTGCGAAAGTCTATACGCTCAAGGACGGCGCCACGAAGGATGACATCAAGGCCGAGCAGAAGCGCTTCGCGGAGGTCCTGAAGAGCTGCATCATGCCCATTCTGGCGGAGCAGGCTCCCGTAAAAGCGCCGCCACCACCAATTTCCTGGCAGCCGGCGAGCGGTATCGATCCGGCGATCTGGCCAGCGGCTGCCGGCAAGCTCGAATTTCGTAACAATGCGATGGAGGAGCCGCGGCGGAGTGTCGATCTCGGGCAAGGGGCGCGGATCTTTGCACGGATAGCGCCCAGCGAATGGTCGATGCCGGCTCGGGTCGAGCTTGAACAGCGCATCTCCGACATTGGACTGAACATTCGCGGGCGGGACGGTGATTGGGGCCTCAATGGCGACGGCGCGCTGTCGGTCTCGGGACTGATCACCGGCGAGCGCAACGCCATGAACGTCATCAACGCGACGCAATGGTTCCAATCCAACGGCGAGCTTTGGGCGGTCAACAGCAATTGCTTTGCCGAGCATAGCGGCGGCCTGTGTTTTGCATCCGCCCTGCCATTCACGCCGCTTGACGAGTTCCTTCGCAAGGGCGTCGCCGCCATCAGGACGATGGGCGGGAAAGGCCCTATCGGGATCAAGCTGGGTGCTGGCGATCTGACCGACACTGTCTTGCCTGGCCAATACCAATCGCAACGCTTTCCAGCTGTCAGCGCCCGCGTGGATGTCGGTGACGAATTCGAGACTTGGACACCGGACGAACGACGGGGGATCCTGTTCCGCTTCTGGAATGCCTTGATGGATGCCTATGGCCGGCCACCTGCGCGTTCCATGGCGGAGTTTGAGCAGGCGGCCCACGTTGCGCCGCTTCCGAAATAGGTGGCGGAATGACCGAGCAGAAAGAGGAGGCAAAACCAAATGTGCTCGATCCGCGCCAGCTGGTGCGTATCGAAGCGGTCCATCGTGGCTTCTTGTATCAGCACCTCTATCTGGCAAACTGCCTGTTACGTGCAGGGGCGGCGGGCATCGACAAAATCGTCGTCGAGGGCGACGAGGACGTAGAACTTCATCAGGCAAGCGACCGCCTCTATGTGCAGGTGAAGACGCGCCAGGAATCCTTGGAGATGGACGACGTCGCGGGAGCTCTTGAGCGCTTCACTAGCATCCGAGCAGAACACACCGCCGGCGCGCGAACCGGGGCGGCGCGCTTCGTCATCGCCTCAAACGCGGCTCCGGCGCCGAAACTCGCCGGAATGATCATCTCGGCGGATTGGCCGGAGGATGTTGAGATTCATTGGCCGGGCGGCCCGACGGTCGACAACCCCGCGCTCCCTCAGCCGTCCCCCAATGTGAACGTCGCTGCTGCGGCGTGCAACACATTGGCGGCCGAGCTGCCATTTGCGATGCTGCGGCCCGATACCTTGACCTGGAAGCTCGCGGGCGCCGCGATGCTGGCAGCGTCGGGCACGCCCCCACGACGCGATCACGCATTCCATCGTGATGAGCTGCCGGCGCTCTTTGAGCAGTTGGCTGTCCAGATGCAGGACTTTCCTGCGCCGCCAGCCACCTACCGGGCGCAGATCGGCGAGCCGCCGTTGTCGACCGGAAACCGGATTAGGGTGTTTTCAGGGCTGTCGGGCGCGGGGAAGACTGCCTGGGTGGCAGAAGCCGCGACCCATCTGGCGACACCGGCCGTCTACCTCGATGTTGGCGAAATGCCCGGGTCGGCGCTGGCATCGGCGGTCGCGCGGGAAGTGGCGGCGAAGCTCTTCGGCCGGAGTCACGGTGTCCTGGGCGAAATCCTCCTGCCAGGTGCGTCGGGCATGGAGACACTCGGTGCGCTGAATATAAAGCTCGGACGGGATGGACTCGGCGTCGATGTGGTCATCGACAACGCGCATCGCCTCACGCCAGCGGACCTGAAACCGATTGTCGATCAAGCGAAGAACATTCGCTTCCTTCTGTTGTGTCAGCCGGGCGCTGTGACACAAGAAATCGCGGCGCTCCTCGGCGTGGAACACGAGACGCTTGGTGGCTGGGACGAGGACACTATCGCGGCGGTGATCGCCGAGGCCGGTTGCGTCGCCGACTATGCGGATTGCGAGCGTCTATCCCGTCTTACTGGAGGACTTCCCTACTATGTGCTGAATGCGGCAACCATCGCCAAGCGCGAGTACGATGGCGCGATCGCGGCCGTCTGCGTGGACGTCGAGGCGCAGACGAATCTGATCGCGACTGCGCAAGAGGTGATCCTCAAGCGCGCCTTCGACACGATGCCCGACCAAATGAAGGAGGTGGTGGCGGCGCTTAGCCTGGCCGACGTGCCCCTCTCGCGCGAGGAAGCGAGCGCGTACCTTCAGAAGGCGTGCAAGCTCACGCCTCAGAGCGCCATCGGCTTCCTGCGCCAGCTTCCGGATAGTGGAGCGGTCGAGCTCTTCAGCAATGCCGGTATCAAGGTCCATGACGCGATGCGGCTGCTCGGCCGAGCATATATCGCCGGGCGGGGTGAGGACCATGAGCGCGATAGCAGGCAGATCCTGTCGGCCACGGTCGTCGCGTCGATCCAGAAGGACTGGAGCATCGCGAAGGTTGCTTTGCTGGTCAGGCTGTTCGGGCAACTCGGTCAGGCGAAGGTCCTGGTCGAGTTCGCGACCGACGAATTGTTCCACGAGATGGGCGTCTGGCGGGAGATCGAACCCTTTCTGATCGCAATCGCCGAGGATGCTGAAGGCGATGCGGAGACGCGCCTTTGGGCCCTAGACGGTCTAGTGTTCAACGATCTGCGCGAAGGCAACATCGAACGTGGGCTGGTGCGTATCGACGCAATGCGCGCGCTGCTGGACAATAACACGCTCGGGTCAGACGAGTGGTTGGCCTGGGCGATGAAGCGGATGCTGGCTCTATCCAGCAATGACGATGCCCAGGGTGTCTCGGACATGCTTGCCGATGTCGAGAAGCGCCTTCCGGAAAGCGACCAGCATCACCGCATTTTCCGCTACAACCGCGCAGTGGCGATGTTCAAGCTCGGGGCTTACGACCTCGCTCTTCAGGAAACGGAGCAGCTCGGGCAGGAATATTATGATCTCCTTGGCTTATCGCCAGAACAGGTCATTGGCAGAAACCCGCCGGCCATCCGCCCGCTGCTGCCCAAGGGTCGGGACAACAGAGATGACCTGAAACATCTCGCTGACACGTTGGACCTCTACGCACAGGCGCTACAGCGATCCGGCGGATCATCACCGTTCGCCCGCATACACGCGATGAAGTTCTACGAACTTGCTCACGCCCCACAGTCGGTTATCCGCGTGGGCCAGGATCTTGTAGACGATTTTTGCGTCCACAACGACTTTGAGGGCGCGCGGGACGTCATCGAGAAGACGCTTCTGCCAACCGTCCAGGCGTTGAACCTTGTTTCTTGGGTAGTGCCGGTCCGCAGCCAATACGCGGTCGTCCTTGCCTATTCCGGGCAGTTTGATGCCGCCGACAATGAAATGCGGCGGCTCGCACCCTATGAGGCAGGTCTTAGTCCCGCCGGCAAGGGCGAGTTACGGGATCAGCGCCGCCTCATTGCAAGTCTTCGTCGATCCGGCCCACCCTCGCAGAGAAAGGTGGTTGTCCCTCCGGCAGTGAAGGAGCTTCTCGCGGCCCGCAACGGGCAAGCGGCGCCACCCCAGTGTCGGACCAAAATCGGCCGGAACGAGCGGTGTCCGTGTCAGTCAGGCCGGAAATACAAGCATTGTCACGGCCGATGACCGATCGCGGCATCCGGCCATCGCCGAGCGTCCCTGTAGATCGCTATTTCTTAGACGAAAGCGGTCATGGCGGCGATCTAGCCTCAGCGAAGAACCTCGACTTTGCGGGCCAGCCGTTTTTCGCGTTGGCCTGTGTCGGCGCTGCTGACGCCGCGCTGTTGGCCGTGGAGCTGGACAGGCTGCGGGTGTTCTACGCGTGCGGTGAAGGCGAACTGAAGTCGGCAAAGTTGGGGAAGAAGCTGGCGCCGATCTCGCAGGAACTGATCACCTTCCTCGTTCGACAACGGTGGCCACTCTTCGTTGAGCTGGTGGACAAGCGGTTCTTCATCGCGGCGCATCTCGTCAACCATCTGCTTTGTGGTCCCTACGGACTCGACAATGTGGACATGGCGGGCCGCAATACGATCGCCGAATTCCTCTCGGACCAGGATTCCGATGCAGTGCTGCTCGCTTACGTCAACGCCTGCGATACGCTCTCGGTTACGTCCGTGGCGGCGGTCATCGATCTGCTCTGGCACTGGCTGGATCGTTCTGACTCTGAAATAGCCCGCACCGCCCAGGTTCTGACGATGTTCGCCCGTGACCGCGTGCGGAAGTCAACGGCGAAGGCTGAGGATTTCCTGCCGATCGCTGACGAGTCCGCCACCGGGAAGAAGGTCTGGATGCTGCCCAACCTTCAGTCCCTGACGAACATCTACGCCCGCCTCAATCAATCTCGACCTGTCAGTCTGGACGGCGCCCAGCTCGTTCATGACGAGCAGATGCAATACGCGAAGGTGCTCGAAGACTCCAAGGCACTCATGGAGCAACTCGCGGCCGAGGCCGCCGTGCCGATCGTGCCGTTCGCCGACTACCACCTGCGAGGGCGCGGCGATCTTGTCTTTGCGACGGGGAAGATCGAGCCCTGTCTTCAGGCGGCCGACATCCTGGCCGGTTGTGCGATGCGTTTCGCTAGGGACGGCCAGGCGCGGAAAGGTCGCGTCGATACACCTCTGCGCGCGGCGTTCGACCAGATGATCGATGCCGGCAATCCTATGCAAGCGACGGGTATCAACCTGGTGATGAGCGCTCGCCTGCTCGAAACGCTGGGCATCCCGCACATCCCGGCGGATATCGTGGACCGCATGTTCCCGTGGGGCTAAGGACGATCTGCCACTGCCACACGCCTCAAGCAGCTAGACGATGCTCTTCCTCGGCTTCGTTCGCCGGCTCCCCCACCACTTTGGTCAGGAAGAGGTCAAGCGCGCGGCTGCGATCAAAGCTCAGCTCGCAACGAGAAGAGGATCCGCACGGGGAGCTGACGCTCTTACCCGCTAAGCCAATCCCAAAATTGAGAGATGGCGCACCCATCAGGATTCGAACCTGAGGCCTCTACCTTCGGAGGGTAGCGCTCTATCCAGCTGAGCTATGGGTGCATTTATCTTCAGATAGTGTCCGAGGTCGACCGGGGTCAATCTCGATTCCAACTTTCAAACGATCGCAAACGGTGCGCGCTGGAAGCACTGCCGATTATGGTCGTTCGTACTCTACAGCTTCCTTCAATTTGCTTCCGCAGCGCTTCCGCGACCACGGAAGCAGTTTCTTTGCTTCCTTCGAGTTCCGCCAATCGCTTGGCTTTCCTCAACTTTTTCAACCATCACCCACAGCGCGCTTGACTTAGCCTTGCCTTCGGAGGGTAGCGCTCTATCCAGCTGAGCTATGGGTGCATTTATCTTCAGATAATGTCCGAGGTCGACCAGGGTCAATCTCGATTCCAACTTTCAAACGATCGCAAACGGTGCGGGCCCAAGGCACTGCCGATTGTGGTCGTTCGTACTCTACAGCTTCCTTCAATTTGCTTCCGCGGCGCTTCCGTGACCACGGAAGCAGTTTCTCTGCTTCCTTCGAGTTTCGCCAATTGCTTGGTTTCCCTCGTCTTTTTCGACCTTCACCCACAGCGCGCTTGACTTAGCCTTGCCTTCGGAGGGCAACGCTCTATCCAGCTGAGCTACGGGTGCATGGCTCCGGTTTAGACGATTGGCGCAGCTTCGGCAACGTCCCCGGAGCTTTGCCACGGCAGGAATTCGTCCGGCTCGGGAGCATCCGCTATCTGCCGCAGCATCCGCCGGATTTGGCGCCGCCGTACTCGTCATGCCGCTTGACCCATTCCGTCAGATTTCCGCCGGAACCCTCGTCGCGCCCCTTGGGGGTGATGTCGAGCAGCCTGTAAGCCACGAGATTGTCTTCGGTGCCGCGCCCATAGCTGGAATAGGTGTGGAAGATATTGCCGTCACCGTCCCTGGCAAAGACGCTGTGGCCCGGCAATTCGTCCATCGCGGACTCGATCGTCTCGTAGTTGTAGACGATCCGTCCGGCGGCAAGATCTTCCGGGCGGAAGGATACGCCGAAGTCGTAGTTGAAGTCGCTGCCGTTGGACGAGACCCACTTGAAATCCCATCCCATCCGTTTGCGATACGCCTCTATCTCCGGAAACGGCGCACGCGACACCGCGACGTAGGCGACGTCACGCTGCATGAGATGGACCAGCGCGCCATGAATATTGTCGGCCCCGAACGAACAGCCGACGCATCCCTGCTCCCAGCCCGGCCCGAGCATGAAATGATTGACGATCAATTGGCTGCGTCCATTGAACAGGTCGCCCAGCGTTTCCTCGCCATGGAGGCCGCCGAAGACATACGCCTTCTCTATCCTGACCCACGGCAGCTCCCGCCGTTCGGCGCTGAGACGATCCCGCGCGCGGGTCAGTTCCTTTTCGTGAGCAAGATGCGCCTTGCGCGCGGCAAGCCATTCCTCGCGCGAGACGATTTTGTGCGCTTGCATGTTCGGCTCCCTGTGTTGGCTCGATCGGCAGGGGCCCGCTTATGAGAAGCGAGCCTCCGACCTGTCGAGCGTTCCGCTCCAGCCACGTGCGCGATCGTCGCACGCGGCCTGACCGAGGAATTGCGCGTGATGCCGCGTCAGCAGCATGCCGCGGCCATCGGGCCTGATCGCCGCACTCGCGATGGATTCGCGTTCCAACGGCAAGCCCTGTCAAAAACTCAGGATGCCATCGGGGCCGCCGGGCGTCTCGATGGCCCGCTAGTCCACCCGCGCGCCGGCGAACTTCACGACCTTGGCCCACTTCTCGGTTTCGTCCACGACGACCTTGCCAAGATCCTCCGGCGTGCCCGCCATGATGACACCGCCGAGTTCGCCAATACGGGTCTTGATATTGGGCTCGGCCAGAATGGCGTTGATTTCGCTATTCAGCTTGGCAATCACGTCCGCGGGCGTTTTCTTCGGCGCACCCATGCCGAACCACGCGCTGGCTTCATAACCCGGCACGGTTTCCGCGATCGTCGGCACATCGGGCAGTTCCGCGGAACGCTGCGCCGTCGTCACTCCGAGCGCCCGCAAGGAGCCCGCCTTGATGTGCGAGATCGATGACGGAAGGTTGTCGAACATCACCTGGACGCGGCCGCCGAGCAGATCCGTCACCGCCGGCGCGGATCCGCGATACGGAACGTGCAGCATCTCCACGCCGGTCATCTTCTTGAACAGTTCGCCGGACAGATGAATCGACGTTCCGTTTCCGGACGACGCCATATTGACCTTGCCCGGATTGGCTTTTGCATAGGCAATGAACTCCGCGACCGACTTCGCCGGAAAATCCTTCGGAACCACCATCACGTTCGGCACCCGCGCGAAGCCGGCGACGGGCGCGATATCGCGCACGAAGTCGAACGAGAGTTTCGCATAGAGCGAGGTGTTGATCGCATTCGCGGGATTGACGAGCAGCACCGTGTAGCCGTCCGGATCGGCATTGACGACTTGCGCCGTGCCGATGTTGTTGCCGGCGCCCGGCTTGTTCTCGACGACGAATTGCTGATGCAACCGCTCCGACAGCCGCTGTCCGATCAGGCGCGCAAAAATATCGGTGGCGCCGCCCGCGGGATATCCGACGACAAACTTGACCGGTCGCGTCGGATAGTCGAGCGCGAATGCGCGGCCTGTCGAGGCAACGAATGCGGACGTGCCGAGCAGTCCCAGCGCGGTGCGGCGTGAAATCATGTTTCTCTCCCGGCGGCCGCCCTGTGGTCGGGCGGTCCACTCCTGTTGATTTGACAATCGTCTGCTTTCTAACAAACAAATACCGCTCCGGCCAGTGCGGCACTTTTGCAGCGCAACCGGCAAAAGGATCAATTCATGCCCGTGACAGTCGACGCACGCGATCGCCTCGTCATCAACGTGGCGGATGCCGCGCGCACCGCCGAATGGTACGGCCGGGTTCTCGGCATGGACGTGAAGGTGTTCGATCAGGGTCATGGCAAGACGCCTCGGACCTCGCTGGCCTTCGGCCGCCAGAAGATCAACGTGCGGCCGATCGATGCCGACAAGATCGAATGCTTCACAGCGGATCGCGAGGCCGCCGGCAGCGACGATCTGTGTTTCCTGACCGCGCCGTCTCCGGCCCAAGTCGTTGCCCATCTCCGTGCATGTGGCGTCGCCATCGAGGAAGGGCCGATCGCCAAGCGAGGCGTCCTGCAATCGGTCTATTGCCGGGATCCGGATGGAAGCCTGATCGAAATATCGTCCTACGCGCGAGGCATACGCGACAAGGCGGTCGCCGGGTGCGGCCGCTCCACCACGGCATGAACCGCGTAGCCGCGAAACAGGCTGGCGACGCGGCCGCGCATGTTGAGCGCCGTCGTGACGTCATGGATCGCGAGGCGCAGATCCGCGCGGGGCGTCACGTCGAACCATCCCAGCCATCGATTGAGTCCGGACCGGAACCATACCGGCAGGCCGGATTGATCGCCAAAATCGACGACGTGCAACGACCCGCCGGGCGACAGGCACTCCGCCGACTGCATCAGCACATCGCGCCAGGGCGGGATCATCGACAATGCATAGGAAATGAAAATGCGGTCGAAGGACGGCCTGCCGAACAGCGCTTCGGGCTTGAAGCAGGCCGCGTCGGCGCGGGCAAGCCGAACGCGATGACCAAGGCCGGCGCGATCGACCGCCTGGCACGCGGTGTCCAGCATTTCGAGCGAGACATCCAGGCCGAAACAGCGCGCATCGGGATAGGTCCGCGCCGTCTTCACCAGATTCCGCCCGGTGCCGCAGCCGATTTCCAGAACGCTCCCGTGCGAGGGCACCGCGAGGGACTCGATCAGTTCGTCGCGGCCGAGAAGGTAGAATTTCCGGCTCGCGTCGTAGACATAGCGCTGCCGCCGATACATCCGGTCCATCAGACTCGCCGCGTCGGCGTGCTCGGGCGAATCCCGCTCGGACAGAATCATGCCGCACTCTCCCTCAGCCTATAGAGGTGAAATGCGCCATAGATCGACGAACGATCCTGCTCGCCCAACTCGCGGCTGCGCGCGGCATCGAACGACCATGCGTCGAGAAGCGCGTCGGGAATCCGGCCGGGCAGCAACCGCTCGTCGGCCGCGGTACGGAAGATCACGCGGCTGCCCGGACGCGCGGTGCGCGTGATCTGGGTCCAGAGCGCGGTCAGATCCGTATCGTTCATCCAGTCCTGCGCATCGAGCAGGACGTAGCAGTCGGCGCTTCTTGCCGCGCTTCCTTGCAGGAAGTCCGTCATTGAGCTCTGCCGGAATTGCAGCCGGTCGCCGCGCGCGCGGACGGTCTCGAAATTCTCGCGCTGCAGATATGGCGGCAGCGACGCATCCGGCGCATCGGAATAGCCGCGGCCAAAAGCCTGCCAGGCGAAGTAGTTCGTCTTGATGTCGAAGCCGCAAGCCAGCCGCTCGAGGCGCTGCCGCAAGACATCGGCAATGCCGCCCGGCAGATCGTTTGCGAGCGCGCGATACTGCGCCGGCGGAATGCCGAGTCCATAAAGCGATGCCGGCTGCCGGATCAGCCAGCGGAAGAACGGCTTCTCGAGGACAGGCGCGAGATGAGCATCGAACAGGCGCCTCTGCTCCGCCATCGTCGACGCCCGCAGGATCGCACGCGGATCGCCGCCGAGCATCCTCGCCAGCACGTGTCCGGCGCCGATAAAGTTGCCGAGCAGGCCGTGACGATAGAAATTATCGGAGAATTGCGCGATCCGGCGGCGGCCGCCGATCCGCCGTCCCTCCCAGTAGGCGCGGGAGGCGCGATCCAGATGGGGCGCGACAAAGGATTCGTAGGCATCGATGTTGGCGCTTGTCGCGGCATCGCCGAAAAATCGCAGGAACGCGGCATGGTCGGGCAGGTTGCGCAGCGCCGCGAGTTTCAGATGTCCGAGCGCGATGTGGACGCCGTTCAAATCCACCGCAGTAATTTGCGCCGGGTTCGCGATCAGGTACGACAGGACATTGCAGCCCCCCGACGCGATCGCGACGACATGATCCGCCGGCCGGATCCCGAGCGCGGCCATATCGACGACGGGGTCTTCCCAGATTTGCGGATAGACCAGGCCGCGAAAGGCGAGCGTGAACGCCCGCTCCAGAAGCCCTGCCCGCGTGAGCGGCTGGCTGCGATGGACCGCCGAATTGAGTCCGACCGCCGTGGCGCGCCTGACGGCGCGAACCGATTGAGTCACAGGAACGTCTCCAAACAACGCCTGACACGCCGTCATAGAAGACTCGCATGACGGCGGTGTGACTTCCGCCACGGGACCGCGTATTCTTCCGCCAGCGGACAATCCCGAACAAGAAACAGGGACGGAAACAAATGACCCGGCCAGCGATTCAACCCGGAGATATCGGCCCCTTTGCCGGGATCGACGTGCCATGGCTGTTGCGGATGCGGGCCGAAACCCGAAAGGATCATCCGTTCCTGATCTGGGCGCCGTTCGATGCGCCGGCGCGCACATGGAGTTATGGTGAATTTCACGACCGGGTCGGCGCGCTCGCAGCCGGGCTTGCGGCCCGCGGCGTCACGCCGGGCCAGTCGATTTTGATCCATCTCGACAACTGCATCGAGGCGATGCTGGCGTGGTTCGCGTGCGTGGAACTCGGCGCAATCGCCGTTACGACCAACACCCGATCCGCCGCGGCGGAAATCGAATATTTCGCCGGCCATTGCGGCGCGGTGGCCGCGATCACGCAGCCCGCCTATGCCGATCTGGTCGCCGCGAATTGCCGCAGTCTGCGCTGGATGGCGGTGATGTCCCACGATGCCGGCGCGCTGCCCGCACAAGGCCACATGCCCGGACGGGCGGAGCGTTTCGACGCGCTGTTCGCCGACAGCAGCGATCGGCCGCGCCGCGCCGCCGATCCGTTCGCGCCGTGCAGCGTGCAATACACATCAGGCACGACCTCGCGGCCGAAGGCGGTGTTGTGGACGCATGCCAATGCCTTGTGGGGCGCGAAGGTCAATGCCGCGCATCAGGATCTGCATGCCGGCGATGTGCACCAGACCTATCTGCCGCTGTTTCACACCAATGCGCTGGCCTATTCCATGCTGGCGAGTCTGTGGGTGGGCGCGAGCTGCGTAATTCAGCCGCGGTTTTCGGCGAGCCGGTTCTGGAACGTGGCGGCTGAACATCGCTGCACCTGGACCTCGACCATCCCGTTCTGCATGAAGGCGCTGCTGGAGCGCGAGATCCCGAAGCAGCACACATTCCGGCTCTGGGGTACGGCGATCTGCGAACCGCCCGCCTTCGCGGCGTTCGGCGTGAAGATCATCGGCTGGTGGGGCATGACCGAAACCATCACCCACGGCATCGTCGGCGAAGTCGACCAGCCGAACACGCCCATGGCGATCGGCCGCACCGCGCCCGAATACGGACTTCGCGTGACGGACGACGACGGCAATCCGACCGCCGTCGGCGGCACCGGCAATCTCTCGATCCGCGGCGTCCCCGGCCTGTCGCTGTTCAAGGAATACCTGCACAACGCGCAGGCCACCGAGAACAGCTTCGACGAGCACGGCTACTTTCTCACCGGCGATCGCGTCACCCTGCTTGAGAATGGCTACTTGAAGTTCGGCGACCGCGCGAAGGACATGCTGAAGGTCGGCGGCGAAAACGTTGCAGCTTCCGAGATCGAACAGGTGGTCGTCACCGTGCCCGGCGTGCGCGAGGCCGCGGTGGTGGCGAGGAAACACCCCATGCTGGACGAGGTGCCTGTCGTCTTCATTATTCCGCGCGACGGAGTTTCCGGCATGCCGTCGGCACTGCACGACGAGGTGATGGCTGCGTGCCGCGGCGCGCTCGCCGACTTCAAGGTGCCGCGCGAAATCCGCTTCGTCGACGACATGCCGCGTTCGACGCTGGAGAAGATCGCGAAGGCCGAACTCCGCAAGATGCTGGCCTGACCGCCGCGAGCGCGTGCGTTCCCTCAGTAGCCCAGCGCCACCGGGCGAAACGCCTGGAGCAGGTGCTGATCCAGCTTGTCACCCATTTCTTCCATGATCGCAAACGCCTTGGCGTGCGTGAACGGCAGGCGATAGGCCCGCTTCTCGACCAGCGCCGCGTGAATGTCCACGATCGTGGTCAGGCGCACGATGTCGCTGATCTGATCGCCGCGCAGACCATCGGGATAGCCCGAGCCATCGAGCAGTTCATGATGATGCAGGACGACGTCGAGCATCTCGGGCGGAAAGTCGCCCTGTTTGAACAAGGCATCGTAACCGAGGCGCGGGTGCTGGCGAATCTGCCCTATTTCCTCGTCCGTCAATTTGCCCGGCTTGTCGAGGATCTCCACCGGAATGAAGGCCTTGCCCACGTCATGCAGCAGCGCCGCGCGCGCCAGCCGGCGTTGATCGTCCTCGCGCATGCCGAGATGCTGCGCGAACGCCACGGCGAAGCCCGTGACAAACAGACAGTGGCGATAGCTATGGGTGTGATGACGGCCGACAGCGGCTAGCCATTCACGCAAGGAAGACCGTTTGATGGCTCGAAGGATCTGGCTTTCAGCCGCCAGCACATCGCTGAAGGCGAGCGGAATTCCGTTCGGGAGCCGCTCGAATATCTTGACCAGCACGGCATGCGCCGCGGCGACACCCCTGTTCAGCGCCTTGCCGCTGGCCGTCACGTCGTAGGTTTCACCGTCCGGGAATGCCGAGCAAACGCGCATCAGGATGCTCTGCGCGTCGAAGGGCCGCGAAATCGTATCGGTCGCGCCGAGCGCCCATGCCTGCATGGATCCGTGATGAAGCGCATCCGCCAGAACGAACAGCCGCGGCACCGGCCGGTAGGCTTCGGCACGCAGCTTGTCGCGCACCCGCTGCACGCTTTCGGCCGAACGCAAATCGACGTCGATGACGATGCCGGCGAACCGCCCTGCCGGCGCCTCCGGAATCTCTGAGGTCGGAATGGTCTCGACGTCGCCGGCGCGTTGCAGAATGGCTGCAAGCTCGCCGCTCCGATCGGCCCGGTCGGACGCAAGAAGCAGGCGGCGTCTTGCGCGGGACTCCATTGTAACAGTCGTCATTCATCCTCGGCTTGCAGTTCCGGCCCAAGGAACTCTAGCCGATAAGTGGATTCGCGAAGATTAAGGGGTATTATTAATGTCTGCATAGCAGCCCACCGACAATTCGACCGAAGCCCGGGCGCGCGGAGATTTCACCAGCGATTTCAGCTATTCACGGGCAACAGGCGGAGAAGCGTGCCTGCGCCCGGCATGGGCGGAATCAGCAAATAATCATTCACAGGGGATCGCCTTGGCCGAGTTCATCACCGTTCGCACCTCCGTGCTCGATATCGCCTGCGAGCAAGCCGGCCCGGCCGACGCCACCCCGATCGTGCTGCTGCATGGCTTTCCTTACGACCCGCGTGGATATGACGACGTCGTCGGAATTCTCACCCGGGCTGGATTCCGCACCATCGTGCCCTGGCTGCGCGGTTACGGCGCGACCCGTTTTCTCTCGCCGGAAACGCCGCGCTCCGGCGAGCAGGCGGCACTCGGGCACGACCTTCTCGAACTGCTCGATGGGTTGAAGCTGCCCCATGCGGTGCTGGCAGGGTTTGACTGGGGCGGCCGCGCCGCGTGCATCGTTTCGGCGTTGTGGCCCGAGCGCGTCGCGGGTCTCGTCACCTGCACGGGTTACAACATCCAGAATATCGCCGCCTCCGAAAGGCCGGCCGAGCCCGAACAGGAGCTGCGCTACTGGTACCAGTATTATTTTCACACCGAACGCGGCCGCAACGGCCTGACGAACAATCGCCGCGGGATCTGCAAGCTGTTGTGGAAATTATGGTCGCCGACCTGGATGTTCGATGACGCGACGTTCGAGCGAACGGCGGTCTCGTTTGACAACGCCGATTTCGTCGATGTCGTGATCCAGTCCTACCGCCATCGCATGAAGGCCGCGCCCGGCGACCCGCGCTATGCCGCGATCGAGGCGCAACTCGCCAGTCAGCCAACGATCGACGTGCCGACCATCAATGTTCACGGCGCCGTCGACGGCGTCGGGCCCGTGCAGAACTCGGAACTTCACGCGAAATATTTCAGCGCTCACTACGAGCGCCGCGTGCTTGCGAATGTCGGCCACAATCCACCGCAGGAAGACCCGAAGGCATTTTCCGAGGCGATCCTCGATCTATGCAGAACTGTCTTGACCTGACGCGCCGCACACCAATGCTTTGGGCAAAAAAAATCCGCCGGAAGCAGCGCTCCCGGCGGATCGATAGTGTCGAGAGCAGCCGTCAGGCTTTCATGCCCGCCTTGACGGCTTCCGCCGTGATCGGCAGCGCGCGAACGCGCGCGCCGCAAGCGTTGAAGATCGCATTGGCGAGTGCCGGCGCAATCACCGTCACTGCCGGCTCGCCGACGCCGGTGGCGTGTTCGCCGTTGGCGATAACGCTGACGGCCACTTCCGGCGTCTGGCTCATCCGCAGCGGCGTGTAGCTATCGAAATTGGTCTGTTCGATAGCGCCATCCTTCAGCGTCGCCTTTTCGTACAACGCCAGCGACAGCCCCCACAGCGCCGCGCCCTCGACCTGGGCGCGGATGCCGTCAGGGTTGACCTGCGTGCCGACGTCGGTCGCCACGGTGAGCTTCTTCACCTTGATCTCGCCGTCCGGCGCCACCGCTACATGCGCGACGCACGCCGTCCAGCTTGCCGTCTTGCGCTCCTGGGAGGAGACGCAGGCGACGCCCATGCCCTCCCCCTTCGGCAGCTTGAGCGAGCCGTAGCCGGCAAGCCCCATCGCGGCGAGCAGCGTGTTGCGGAGACGCTGGGCGCCGCCATCGTTATCGCCCTCGCCGTCCAGCATCGCGATGCGGTACTGCGCCGGGTCTTTGCCGGCCGCATGGGCGAGTTCGTCGACCAGGCTTTCGACGGCCCAGAAGGTCCAGCCCGGCGCCACCGACCGCAACTGGCCGGACGGCGTGGCCTGATGCGCCATCTCGTTCAGAATGGCGCGGACGTTGTGGTTCGGCACGGTGTAGAAGAAGTCCGAGCCGTTGACGGTGAACCCGTCGAGCCCGCCCTTCTTGTCGACCGACGGCGTCATGAAGTCCGGGATGCCCCAGCGCGCGGTGGGCCACGCGCTGACGACGTCGTGGTTCAGCGCGACCAGTTTGCCGTCGGCATCGACGCCGGCTTTCATTTTCTGGAATGTCAGCGGGCGCGAGAAGTCCATGATCATGTCGTCTTCGCGCGCGTAGATCACCTTGACCGGCTTGCCCACTGCCTTGGCGGCCTGCACGGCGGGAACCGTCATGTCGCCGTCGAGACGCCGGCCGAACCCGCCGCCCAGATACATCTGGTGCATCACGACATGCTTGGGATCGACTCCGGCGGCGCCCGCGGCGATCGCTCCCGTGCGGGTCGCGAACTGGTTGCCGGTGTAGATATGCCAGATATCGCCTTTCAACTCCGCCGTGGCGTTCATCGGCTCCATCGGACAATGGATGTTGATGTTGGTGGTGTACTCCGCCTCGATCAGCTTGGCCGCGGTGCCGAATGCCGCCGCGGTGTCGCCCGCCTTGACGAAGAACAGACCGGAGTCCTCTTTCGCCTGCAACCGCCTGGCTTCCGTCAGCAGATCCTCGCTCGACAGTTTGGCGTTCGGCCCGTTGTCGTAGGTGATCTTCAGCGCCTCGGCCGCCTTCTTGGCATTGGTGTAGGTATTGGCGACCGCCACCACCCAACCCGTCGTCGTCTTGGTCTTGTCGTCGACCGTCACGGCCTTGATGAAGCCCGGCACCTTCTTCGCAGCGCTGTCATCGACCGATTTCACCGTCGCGCCGTAGCGCACCGGCGGCATCACCACCTTGCCGTACACCATGCCCGGAAGCATGACGTCGATGCCGTATTTCGCCGTGCCGTTGGTCTTGGGCGGAATATCGAGCTGCGGTATCGACACGCCGACCTTGGTGTACTGGTCGGGCGTCTTGAGCTTGATCGCCTTGAGGTCGTCGGGCGTAAACGTCTTGGCGATCTTGCCGCTCTTGACGATTTCGGCGAAGGTTTTGGACTTTTTCGACTTCGCATGCGTGATTACGGAATCGCGCACCGAGAGTTCGTTGGCCGGCACGCCCATGATGCTGGCGGCAGCCTCCGTCAACGCGATGCGTCCGGCGGCGCCGGCCCGGCTCATCGCGTCGAAGTTCATCATGGTGCTCCAGCTTCCGCCCGTGATCTGGGCACCGAGAACCGGATCGTTGAATTTCGGATCGTTGGACGCGAGCTGGATCCGCATGTCCTTCCAGTTCGAGCCGAGTTCCTCGGAAATGAGCTGCGCCATGGTGGAGGCGACGTGCTGTCCCATCTCGGCCTTGCCGACCGTCACGGTCACGATCCCGTCCGGCGCGATCGCATACCAGACGCTGGGATCGAAATTCCTGGCCGTCGCGGCCAGAGCCTGATCGCCGCCAATCATCGCGGGAATCGACGAGTAGCCGAGCGCGAGGCCGGCGGCGGCAGTCCCAACCAGGAAGGAACGGCGGCTGAGATCGACGGATTCGCTCTTCGCGATTTTCACGTGCGTATTCATGTGGCCCTCCGCTCGTTGCCGTTGGAAGCGGTCCGCATTTCGGACGCGGCGCGCATGATCGCCTTCTGGATCCGCGAATAGGTCATGCAGCGGCAGAGATTGCCGTCCATGTGCGCGACCACTTCTTCCTTGCTGGGATTGCTGTTCTTCGCAAGCAGCGAGGCGGCCTGCATGATCTGCCCCGACTGGCAATATCCGCATTGCGGCACCTGCTCGGCGATCCATGCCTTCTGCAACGGATGCTCGCCCTTGGCGCTGAGGCCTTCGATGGTGGTGATCTTCTTGCCGGCGGCGTCGCTGACCGACGTCTGGCAGGAGCGAACGGCTTCGCCGTTGACGTGGACCGTGCAGGCGCCGCAGAGGCCGGCGCCGCAGCCGAATTTTGTGCCGGTCATCTGCAACTGTTCGCGGATGACCCAGAGCAGCGGCGTATCGCCTGCCGCCTCGACGGACATATTCCGTCCGTTGACATTCAGAGTAGCCATCGTCTCTTCCCCTCCGGTGTATGAAGCCGCTTACGGCGGCAACTCACGTCTGGGCAATAAACTGACACCCACCGGGTCGATGTCAGCCTGGTGAAAGAATGATCGCCTTGTCATCCGAAGGCAATCGAAATTAGAATCGATCCAATTGGAGCGGCGAGCCAATCCCGCGCCGCGGTTTTGTGCGGTGCGACGAGCCGATGAGACGACGGTTTGCCGGACCAGAGCCGTGGTAAAATGCGATTGCGAATTTTTCCGCGCGATCGAGCCCCCCGTTACGATGGTCATGGATGCTGACTGAATTCCACGAGGCCCAGCCGATGCCAAATTCCCTCGAATGACCCGACGCAAAGGCAACTCCATGAAGCGATCTTCATTCATCTCCGTCTCGGCCTGCGTCGTCGCGCTTTCGTTGGTGGACATCGCTTCCGGCTCTGCACAGCAGCCGACCGGCATTCCGCCGCATTCGCCGCCTTTCACGACGACATTGTCGAACAACATACCGCTGGCCTTCGGGATGGACGAGGCAACAGCCGCGAACGCGCTCGGTGTCCCCCTGAATTACATCAGCGGACGGCCCGGCAACGCAATCTTCCTGGCGTTCCGGACGCATGGCGGCAGCGGCTTCTTCAATCGCAAGGACCGGCTCTACCTGCAATTCCGCCGGGGCCGGCTCGCCGGCTGGAAAGGCGACTGGGGCCGGAGCTGGATGTGGCAATAGCACGGCGCGAATCATCCCGCAGGCGTGACTTGCACCCCGCGGCGGGATCGACTCAAACTCGCGGCCTGCGCAGCCGCGCAGACATAACGCAACTCAACGAATGGATTTGACCGTGGGACAAGATATCACCCTGACCGCCTCGGACGGCTTTCAACTCGGCGGCTATCGCACCGATCCGGCAGCCGCGCCAAAGGCCGCCATCGTCGTGATTCAGGAGATCTTCGGCGTCAATCATCACATCCGCGCGGTGTGCGACCGCTATGCGGCCAAAGGCTATGCCGCCATCGCACCGTCGATCTTCGATCGCATCGAACGCAATTTCCAATCGGGCTATTCGCCGGATGAGGTCACGGTTGCGCGAAAATTTGTCGCGAATCCCGATTGGGCCGCGATGCTGCGCGATACGCAGGCGGCGATCGATGCCGTGAAGGACGTCGGCCCGGTCGGCATCGTCGGTTTCTGTCTCGGTGGCAGCGTGGCCTATGCGGCCGCCACGAAGTTGTCGGGCCTCAGCGCGGCCATCGGCTACTACGGCGGCGCCATCACGCGCTTCGCCGACGACAAACCGAAAGTGCCGACGATGCTTCATTTCGGCGAGAAGGATGCCGGCATTCCCCTGACCGACGTCGAAACCATTCGCGGCAAACGGCCGGACGTCGAAATCTTCATCTATCCCGGCGCGCAGCACGGCTTCAGTTGCGACGAGCGCGCGAGCTACGACAAGGCGAGCGCGGACATCGCCGGCGAACGCAGCCTCGCCTTCTTCGCAAAGCATCTCACACAATAGGAACCGGGTTCAGAACCAGCGTTCGCCGACGAGGATGGTGTCGCCGGGACTGAGCAAGGCGGCGGTGGGGACGACGATGCGGGCGGTGCCGCGGGCGTCGGTATGGGTGACGGTGACGCGGTCGCGCTTGGCGCGCGGCGAGAACCCGCCGGCGATGGCGACCGCGCTTTCGATGTTCATGTTGGG
>Ga0153956_1001104_pt1 | contig 25642 bp, 27 predicted proteins | sample TSFL040MetaG_FD_104704 | JGI IMG/M metagenome (GOLD analysis project Ga0153956, IMG submission 104704) | Attine ant fungus gardens microbial communities from Florida, USA - TSFL040 MetaG | ecosystem: Host-associated > Fungi > Mycelium > Unclassified | place: USA: Florida, Wekiwa Springs... | reverse complement strand
GTTACCATCGAGAAGGACGACGACAAGAAGGGCTTCACCGAGGCCGACGCGAAGACGATCCTGCTCGCTACTCTGGCTCCGCCGCCGAAGAGGATGTCGGTCGAGATGGCGATGGCCCGCCGCTGGGTGCCCTGGATCTGCGCCTATGTGGGCGCTCGCGTGAACGAGGTCACGTCGCTGCTGCCGTCGGACTTCATCGTCCGCGACGGGATCCACTGCATCTCGCTCCGCAGCGATCTGACGAAGACCAGCACGGCGCGAATCGTCCCGCTCCACGACGACCTGAAAGACAAGGGACTTCTGGACTATGTCGCTCAGCGACGGAAGCTTGACAAGCCGCTCTTTCACGATCCCGCTCGCGGTCGTCATCCAGACCATCCAGCCAGACGAATGCAAAAGCTACTTCGCAAACGCCGGATACGCTTCAATAAAAACGTGAAACGCTCTAAAGGCACTGGGCGTCACCACCAAACAGAGATCACCTGCTTTGCCGAAGGTGCAGGCGATCGCCGAAACGCTGCCGGGCTTCGAAGTCGCGCTCTGGAACGGCTTGATGGCCCCCGCACGCACCCCGGATGCGATTATCGAACGCCTGCATCGCGAAACGATCTCCGCGCTCGGCTCCGAAGAGGTGAAAGCGAAGCTCGCGACCCAAGGCTCCGAACCGGCCAGCAGCTCGCCTGCCGAACTCCGCGCTTTCATCGATACTGAGCTCGTGAAGTGGAAGAAGCTGGTGGAGATTTCAGGCGCCACTGTTCAGTGACACCGCTTGAAGCTCCCAAAAATCTGCCCGCGTGCGCCTTCATAGCACACGCGGGCCAGACGATTCCTCTGACGTGAGATCGTGTCGCTCTATCGCGCAAATGACCGGACGCGCGACGCCTGCGCCGACGCCCCCGCCATGATGAGCGGCAGGTCCGCCGTCACGACGGCGAATTGAACACCCAATGGGAGGTAGGTCTGCAGATGCTCGGGAGCGTAGCAGCCACCGAGGCCAAGAATCTTGCCATGCTTCGTACAGGCCGCCGCAACCTGCTGCATCGCGCGCATCATCTCGGGATGGCCGAGTTCACCGGGGATGCCATATTCCATGCTCAGATCCTGCATGCCGACGTGAAGGATATCCACCCCGTCGACCGCGGCAATCGCATCTGCCTCGGTGATCGAGCCCGCCGTCTCCAGCATCACCGCAACCAGAGACTGGTCTTCCATGTCACGGACCAGTTTTGCCGTCGGCATCGCGCGGTAATTGGCATGTGGCAGGCCATAGGCCACCGAACGCCGGCCGACCGGCGGATAACGGCACAGCGACACCGCCTCCCGCGCCTCATCGGCATTGTCGATATGCGGGAAGATGATCCCCTGGGCGCCGCCGTCCAGAATATGCACGATGGTCGTGCGATCATGCAGACCGGGAACGCGGACGATCGGCGCGATGCCGGCATCCTGCGCCGCGACGCAGATTTGCGAGATCACCTCCGATGACACCGGGGTGTGCTCCATATCCAGAAACAGGAAGTCGAAGCCGCAGGATCGCATGATCTTGCCGACATCCACTTTATGGAAGAGCCGGATCGCGACACCGAGCGCCAGCCCTCCGCCCCTGATCAAGTCCTTGGCTGGATTGGTGATGATGCCGCTATCGGCATTGTGGGATTTTGTCATGCTTTCAACCTCAGCTTGGACATTGATGAGAACGGTTTTGTTGGCAGGGCATGTGGCTGCCAGATACGCGTCTATTGCTTCTGGATGCCGGCATTCTTGATGATGCCCGCGTATTTTTCGGTTTCACTCCGGATCAAGCGATCGAACGCATCATTCGCCATGAAGGTCGGCGCTGCGCCGACATCCAGCAGCTTCTTGCGGATCGCGGGTTCGGACAGGATCTTCTGGATCGCCTTGCCATAGGTCTCCACGATATTGGACGGCGTCTTGGCGGGTGCCACGATGCCGTTCCAGACGATGGAGTCATAGCCGGGAAAACTGTCGGCGATGGGACGGACATTGTCGAGGCCGGCGAGCCCCATCGTGTCATTGGTCGACATCGCGAGCATGCGCAGATCGCCCGATGCGATGAAGGGCATGGTGCTGGACACGGGATCGATGATGAAATCCAGGCGTCCCGCCATCAGATCGGTGATCGACTGCGCGCTGCCGCGGTAGGCAACATGGACAGCTTCCAGCTTCGCCATCGCAACAAACCATTCATTCGCGAGATGCACCGCGCTACCGACGCCCGAACTGCCGAATGTGAGCGAGCGCTTTCGTCCCATTTCGACCAGCTCCTTGACCGAGGTCACCGGGCTCTTGCTGTTGACGACCAGCAGCATCGGCGTCGATGTAACCAGCGCGATGGGCGTGAAATCGCGCAGCGGGTCATAGCTCAGATCCTTGATCAAGCTCGGCGCAATCGCATTGGTGCCGATCGTCGCCAGAAACAAGGAATGGCCGTCGGGGTCGGCTTGGGCCACCGATTTCGCGGCCACCGCGCCGCCTGCCCCCGTCTTGTTTTCGATGATGACCGGCCGGCCCAGCATCTCCTGCAGCGCGCCGCCAATGATGCGCGCAACACTGTCTGTCACCCCGCCTGCCGCGAAAGGCACGACCAGCTTGACCGCCTGTGTCGGACGCCATTCGCTTGCAGAGGCGGATAATGGAAACAGCGCGACCATCGCAATGATCGCGGATTTCAGACATAGCACGGCCAGCCCTCCCCTTGACGTTTCCTCGTTGTCGCTTGCTTTTTATTGTTCGTTCTGGATCTGACGATCCGCAGCCGCGAATGCGTCCTTGAAATTGGCACCCGCCAGAACGGCGGCGCGCGCCAGCTCATCTCGCCTCAATACTTTCTCGCCCATCGCGACGACCGAGGTGGCGTGTTCGCGGGGGATGCAAACGATCCCGCTTCCATCACCGACAAGAACGTCCCCAGGATTGATCCGGCAGCCGTCGATCTCGATCGGCGTTTGAATGGCCAGCACATGGATGCGCGTGCGTCCCGATACCGGAACCACATGACGGGCATGGACCGGAAATCGCGTCTGCGCTATCTCGTCGCCATCCCGTACCCCGCCATGCACCGCAATCCCGGCGACGCCGCGGGCCTGTGCGACGAGAACAGCGATACCGCCCATCAATGAGACCGGTGCGCCCCCGGCATCGATGATGATGACGTCACCGGGAGCCGCAGCATCGACGTAAGACGCAATGTTGAATCCCGCCGGCGCATATGTATCCCGGCTCCCGACATCAGCCTTCACGGTGAATGCAGGCCCAGCAAAAGGCTTGCTGGCGGCGATCGGCTTCAGAAGCGGCATCAGGCCATCGATCTTCAGCGCGTCAAGAATGCCGCCGATCGAGCTCGTCCCGAGCTTGCGAAGCTTGTCGTAGAGATGGTTGTCAGATGTGTCGGTCACATGATCGCCCTGGCTTGATCCATTTGACCGAAATGTCGGGCGGGTCGCGACGGGCGTCGTCGACTATTCGTCGATATCCGATATGCCTGAAATGACGGTGCTCGCAGCCGGATCGGAGACAGGCCTAAATCTGGTCTTGCTCGAGGTTTCGTCCCCAGGCGCGGAGATAGTCGCAAACAATCTCCATGGCCGCCGAAATCGGACGCTCGGTCGGCACGGCCAGCACATAGCGATGGGAAAGCCCGGGTTCGACCACCTGAGCCGATGAGACGACACCCATGGCCAATTCGATCGAAATCACCGCCGGGGCGATCAACGTCCCCGCCATGCCCTGCCGCAATATTTCACGCTGCGCTGCGAGAGAATCGACGTCCAACAGAATGTTCAGCCTGACGTCGTTTTCTGCGGCGATTCTTTCAACTTCCCGGCGCAGGCCATGATTCATACTTGGCAGGATCAACGGGACATCTTCGAGATCTTTGAACGCAACCCTCTTTTTCGCCAGCAGATCTGCAATAGCGGGTCCTGCAGTCGTGGACCCGGCGAAGTGCAGTTGTGTCGCCCCGAGCGGCTCCACGGCCAGATTGGCCGCCTTGCGCGCGCCGTTCAGGATTGCAATATCTGCGCGCCCTTCCATCAGCCATTCAAACAGATAGCCGCTGAAACCATCCACGAGTTGAAGTTCGACTTGCGGGTGCTGGCTGCTGAAATGCGACGTCATATCGGCGGCGATCACCGCCATCACCGAGGGCGGCGCCGCAAGAACGACCTTGCCTGCAGGAATATCGCGTACCGATGCGATATCGGCATAAGCGGCATCGAGATCGCGCAGTACCGGTTCAAGAGAACGCAGGAAACGTTCGCCAGCGGCTGTAGGCGCCAGACCTCTGCCATGCCTGTAAAAGAGATACACGCCCAGCTCCGCTTCCAGCTCCCGGATCTGACGGCTGAGCGCTGGCTGCGCGATGTTCAGCACTGTAGCAGCTCGCGAAAGGCTACCGGAGCGACAAATCTGTAGAAAGTTGCGAAGTTGGCGGAGCTCCATCGCAGTTATTTAGCAGCAACGGTCATCTCGACCAAGAATGCTTCCGACTTCGTTCTGGATGACGAAGTGTCAACCGAACGCCCGATCTTTGAACAACGGCGCCCATTCCGCAGCGATGGCAGTCGTCCGGATGCTCACCGGCACAGCCCCAATCTTACATTTTACCCTGGCCAGAACATGGGCTTTCTGCAGGTCATCAAAAGCCTTGATTCAGAGAAACACGTGCGTGACCCAAGTTTCCGCTTTGCGCCATCAGCGGTCATGGGACGACAATTCACTCTGAATCCAAGCTTACGGGTACCTTAAGGACTACCCGATCGAGCGCATGATGCGAGACGCCAAGGTCACGCAGATCTGGGAAAGCACGAATCAGATCCAACGTCTTCTGATTGCAAAGGAAACCTATGCCAACCGCTAAACCGTCCAAGGCGGCTCCCGCCAGTGCACGATCGCCTCGCGATTCGGCAAAGCCGCGGGGCGGACGCACCGCCCGCGAGGCTGCCAAGGCGAAGCCCGAGCAGCCGGCGGACAAAAAATCCTCAAAACGCGATCTGAGCCTGGCGCGGATCATCGATGCCGCCGTCCGCCTGTTCGCCACTCAAGGCTACTGGAACAGCACGCTCGAGGAAGTGGCCACTGCCGCCGGGTTCACCAAGGGCGCGGTGTATTACCATTTCAGGAGCAAGGAACACCTGCTCCTGAAAGTGCTGGAACCATCAAGTCCCGCTCCATCGACGCCACCATCGAAGGGGTCAGGAAGCGGGGCGGATCGCCCTGCGAGCAACTCGCGTCGCTGGTGAAATACCAGACCCAGTGGGCTGCGCGGCATCCCCAGGACCTCGCCGTCATGATCCTGATGGCGGTCGAGGTCTCCCGCGCCAAAGGCAAGATCCGCACGCAGATGTTTCGTATCTACCGCAAGCTCTCCAAGCTGCTCGAAACCATCATCGACGCGGGAAAATCGACCAGCGAGTTCAGCACGAACCAGATCACCAAGGACATCGTCCTGTATCTGGAGGCGGTGCATGACGGAAACATGCTGCTGTGGTATCGCAGCGGCAACGATCCGGAATCGGGCGCAAGCTGACGCGCGCAACGCTCAGCGGCTTCGCCCATGCCGTGCAGGGCACATGAGAGAGCTTTCCTGAGCGCTCCCGTCACCTTGACGCGACCACCTTGAGCATGGCTCCGCCAGCAGTGGACGCAGCCTCGCGCTCGAATGTCTGCATCAGCTCTGTCCTGCGTCGGCCTGCCGAAGCCACGTTCTGCTCCTTCACATGGCCAAACCCCTTGATCATGTCCGGCAGACCAGCCAGATCGACAGCGGTGGAGTAGTTGCCGGGCGTGAGCCGAGACAGGAGCTTGTCGACATCGGCGATGTAGCTGTCGATCAGTTGCCGCTCCATCCGGCGTTCGGCCGTATAGCCGAACACGTCGAATGGCGTCCCGCGCAGACGTTTGAAGCGGGCCATGATCCGGAACGCGGTGATGACCCAGGGGCCGAAAGCGCGTTTCTTGAGATGTCCGGTGACCGGATCCCTGCGCGCCAGCAAGGGCGGTGCGAGATGGATCTTCAGCCGGTAATCGCCCTCGAACTGCCGATCCAGTTTCTCGCGGAATGTCCCGTCGATATAAAGCCGAGCCACCTCATATTCGTCCTTATAGGCCATCAGCTTGAACAGGTTGCGCGAGACCGCCGCCGTCAGGGCGAAATTCGGATCGAAGCGATCGGCCTGTTCGACCCGGGCCACGACCTCCTGATAGCGGCGGGCATAGGCGTCGTCCTGGTATCTGGCCAGAAACTCCGCATGGATCGTGCGCTGCTCCTGCCATGAACGCGGCTTCTCGACTGGTGCGGATGCAGGACGAGCCACGGCCTCGACGGCTTCCGGATCATGCGCGGCCAGCCGTCCCCATGCGAAGGTCCGCTTGTTGGTCTCGACCCCGCCGCCATTCAATGTGATCGCCTGATCGAGGGCCTCGTAGCTGACCGGCAGCAGGCCCTTCTGGAATGCGTAGCCTAGCAGGAACAGGTTGGTGGCGATGGAATCTCCCATCAGCGCCGTCGCGATGCGCGATCCCTCGATGAAATCGATTCCGCGATCGCCGACCGCCTTGCGCAGCACGCGATGCATGACATTGACCTCGAAATCGATATTGCCGTCGGTGACAAAAGCCGCCGTCGGCGTCAGCGAGGTGTTGACGATGGCGCGGGACACGCCGTTTTCAAGGCGCGACAGCGCGACCGGCGACGCCGCGACCACCATGTCGCAGCCAAGCAGCAGGTCACAGGCGCCGGCGGCAATGCGGACGGCCGCAATGTCGTCCGGCTTCGGCGCAATGCGCACATGGCTCATGACGCCGCCGTTCTTCTGCGCCAGCCCCGTGAAGTCGAGGACCGAGCAGCCTTTGCCCTCGATATGCGCCGCCATCCCGAGCAATGCGCCGATGGTGACAACACCGGTGCCTCCGATGCCGGTCATCAGGATATCATAGGGCTGCAGCAACGCCCGCGGCTCCGGCATCGGCAAGGACGCGAAGGCGTCAGACGATGCAGACTGGGCCTTCGGCTGGGCCGGTCTGCGCAGCCCGCCACCATGCACGGTCACGAAGCTGGGACAGAAGCCTTCCACACAGGAGAAGTCCTTGTTGCAACTCGACTGGTCGATGGTCCGCTTGCGGCCGAACGTCGTTTCAAGCGGCTTGACCGACACGCAATTCGACTTCACCGAACAGTCGCCGCACCCTTCGCAGACGAGATCATTGATGAACGCGCGCTTGGGCGGATCCGGATAGAGGCCGCGCTTGCGGCGCCGGCGCTTTTCCGCGGCGCAGGTCTGGTCATAGATCAGGACCGTGAGACCGGGGATCTCGCGCAGCTCGCGCTGGACTGCGTCGAGTTCGTCACGGCCATGGAAGGTCACCCCGCGCGGAAACTGACCGGGATCCGTGTATTTGCCGGGCTCGTCGGACACCATCACGATGCGCTGGGCGCCTTCGGCGGCGACTTGCGCTGCAATCTGCTGCACGGTGAAGCCGCCTTCGACCGACTGGCCGCCAGTCATCGCCACCGCATCGTTGTAGAGGATCTTGTAGGTGATGTTGATCCGTGCCGCGGCCGCGGCGCGGATCGCCAGCAGGCCGCTATGGGTGTAGGTGCCATCACCGAGATTCTGGAAGACGTGCTTTTCCGTGGTGAATGATGCCTGGCCAATCCAGTTGGCGCCCTCCGCCCCCATATGGGTAATGGTGTCGGTGTTCCGGTTCGGCATCCACATCGCCATGCCGTGGCAGCCAATCCCGGCCATGGCGCGGCTGCCTTCCGGCAATTGCGTGGAGGTGTTGTGCGGGCAGCCCGAACAGAAGAACGGCGCCCGCTGCGACTTGATCTGCGGCGTGCGGGCGATGGCTTCGAAGGACTCCAGACGCGCGATCCGCTGCGCGAGATTGGCGTTTCCTTTCCCCTGACGCTCTAGACGCGACAAGATGGCGCGCGCCACCAGCGTGGGGGACAATTCACCCTCGCTGCGCAAGAGGACATCGCCGTCCTCATCGCGCTTTCCAACCAGTGACGGGCGTTCGGCCGGATCCATATTAAAGATCGCGTGGGCGAACTGGGTCTCGATAAAGCCCTGCTTCTCCTCGACGACCAGAACGTCCTTCAAGCCCCTGGCAAACCGGCGCGCGCCCTCGACCTCCAGCGGCCAGGTCAGTCCGACCTTGTAAACCCGCAGTCCAAGATCGGCACAGGCCTGATCCGACAGACCGAGGTCTGACAGCGCCTGACGGACGTCGAGATAGGCTTTGCCGGTGGTCAGAATGCCGAGCGTCGCCGCCGGAGAATCGATGGTCGTCCTGTCGATCGGATTGGCGCGGGCAAAAGCGGCCACAGCCCGCATCTTGGCGCCATGCAGACGCGCTTCCGCTTCCAGCGCCGGATCAGGCCAGCGAATATGCAGCCCGCCCGCGGGCGGCTCGAAATCCGTTGGCGTGATGAATTGCATGCGGTCCGGATCGGCTTCGATGGATGCCGAGCTTTCCGCCGTTTCGGAAATTGCCTTGAACCCCACCCAGCAGCCGGAGAACCGCGACAGCGCGATGCCATAGATGCCGAAGTCGAGATATTCCTGCACCGTCGCCGGATTGAGGATAGGCATCATCGCCGCCTGGAACACCTGCTCGCTCTGATGCGCCAGGGTCGAGGACTGACAGCCATGATCATCGCCCGCCAAAGCGAGCACCCCGCCGAAGCGCGACGTGCCGGCGGCATTGGCATGTTTCAATGCATCGACAGACCGGTCGACGCCTGGCCCCTTGCCGTACCAGATGCCGAACACGCCCTGCACCGTCGCGCCGGGAAACATCCCGACCTGCTGACTGCCCCACACCGATGTCGCCGCCAGATCTTCGTTCAGACCCGGCTGGAACTGGATGTTTTCTGCAGCCAGATGCGTCTTGGCTGACCACAGCGCATTGTCATAAGTGCCGAGCGGCGAACCGCGATAGCCCGAAATGAAGCCGCCGGTGTTGAGCCCGGCCTTCGCATCGCGGGCGCGCTGCATCAGGGGCAATCGCACCAGCGCCTGAATGCCCGATAAATAGATGCGTCCGGATGGCAGCGCGTATTTGTCGTCCAGCGTGACCTTGCGGCGTTCGGTGGTCGTCATCTCAATCACCAGTCCTGATATTGCGGGGCGTGGCAGGGCGACGGCGTCAAGCCGACGCTGGTCCGTGCACAACCTTGGCCGCGATCAACTCCTCGATGGCGTCATCGCTCAGGCCGGCTACATCGCGCAGCACCTGTCGCGTGTCGGCCCCGAGTTCCACCGGCATGCGGCGCAAGCCGGGCGCCTCGCCGTCGTAGCGAACGGGATGCGCAAGCACCGTCGCCGTCCCGTTCTTGATCGGAATTTCCATGAAGCAGTTGTTCGCAACCACCTGGGGGTCGACGCGAATCTGATCGTAATTTTGCACGCGCTCGAACCACAGCGCATGCGGCGTCAGCGCCGCCTCCAGGCGTGCATAGGTCCAGCCTTGCAGTTCGCGTGCGAGGATGCGGGTGAATTCATCCCGCATGGCCATCCGGTCCTTGCCGAGCGCGATCAGGTCGGCAGATCCGATCGCCGCCGCGAATTGCTCGATACCGCCGCCCAGGCTGATGACCGCATGGCAATCCGCAAGCTTGTAGACGCCATAGGGCGCATCGAGATGCCAGTTGGCGAGTTGCGGATGACGCTGGAAATGTGCCGGCGTTCGCTTGCCGGAGAAATACACCGCCATCGACTCGACCTGCAGATCGAGCCCCGCATTCAGGAGATTGGATTCGACACGCGTCCCCTCGCCCGTCGCCAGCTTCTTGATATAGGCCGCCATGATGCCCATCGCGAGCAGCGCGGCGCCGTGCTGATCGACCAGCGGCACGCCGGGCACGGTCGGATGCTCGTCGAGATTTCCGGTCACGGCAACGAGACCGCACCGCGCCTGGACCAGAAGGTCCTGGCCGGGCTTGTCAGCCATCGGGCCTTTCGGGCCCCAGCCGCTGGCCGAAGCGTAGATGATGTCCGGCTTCACCGCCTTGACCGCGTCAAAGCCGAAGCCGAGCCGATCGAGCACGCCGCCGCGGTAGTTCTCCGTCACCACATCGCAGGTTGCGATGATATCGTAGAGAATCTTCTTGGCGCGCGGGTTCTTCAGATCGATGGCGATCGACTTCTTGTTGCGATTGACCGCGAAGTAGCTCGCGCTCAAGCCGTCCACATAGACATGCCCGCCCGTATGATTGCGCTCGAAGGCGCCGGTCAGCGGCTCCACCTTGATGACTTCGGCGCCGAGGTCGGCAAGATATTGCGAACCGGCCGGGCCCTGAACGAAATGCGAAAAGCTCAGGACGCGCATCTTGTTTAGCATGATTTCTCTCGATTCAAATCAATCGACGCGACGATGGCGTCAGACCGGATGGGTGCCGCTCTTCAGCAGGCTGCGCGCAATCACCATGCGGTGGATGTCGGACGCACCATCAAAGATCCGGTAGACGCGCGCATCGCGATAGAGCTGCTCCAGCGGCATCTCCCTGCAGTAGCCCATGCCGCCAAAGATCTGCACCGCCTTGTCGGCGACCCGCCCGAGCATTTCCGACGCGTAGTATTTCACCATCGACACTTTCTCGCGAGGATCCATGCCCTGGTCGGTCTCCCATGCGGCATTGAGCACCATCATGCGCGCGGCGAAGATCTCCGTCGCCATATCGGCGAGCATCGCCTGCACCATCTGGAACTCACCGATCGACTTGCCAAACTGCTTGCGTTCGTTGGCGTAGTCGATGCTCATTTTCATCAGCTTGCTGGCCATGCCGACCGCTCGTCCGCCGACCATGCCGAGGCGGACGCGATTGATGGTCGACAGCGCCTGATAGAGCCCTTGGCCTTCCGCGCCGAGAATCTGCTTCTCCGACACCCGAACATTGTCGAAAGCGAGCTCGCAGTGATTGGTCGCCCGCAGGCCCATCATGTATTGGATCCGCCCGACGGTGAAACCAGGCGTGTCGCGGTCGATCAGGAACGCCGTGATGCCCTTCGCGCCCTTGCCCGGATCCGTCACTGCCGTGATGATGAAGGAATCGGCGAGATCGGCGTCGCTGATGAAATGCTTGGAGCCGTTGATGACAAAATTGGATCCATCGCGCTTGGCCGTGGTCTGGATTCCCGCCGCATCCGAGCCGGCATTCGGTTCGGTCATGCCCAGTGCGACCCCGATGTCGCCCCGAACCGCCGGATAGAGATAACGCTCACGCTGCTCGCCGACGCAATTTTCAAGCGCAGCGGGGATCGCTCCGAAGGCACGCCGCACGAGCGCGTCCTTGGTCCAGCCGAACTGTTCTTCGCACAGGCACATGTCGACGGCGCTCAGTCCGCCGCCGCCGCATTCAGCCGGCATGCCCAGCGCGAACAGGCCCAGTGATTTCGCCTTGGTCCGCAGCTCCAGCGCGAGCTCCGGGCGAACGAACTGTTTCTCCTCCACCTCGGCTTCGTGAGGCTTGAGCTCGGTCTCGATGAAACGCTTGAGCGTTTTGAGCACCATGGTCATTTCTTCGGAAATCGAAAAGTCGATCACGAACGGTGTCCTCTGTCGTTGTTGCGCGCGGTCGGCCCCGATCGGTCGCGGCGCTGCGGATGAAATCGATGATGGATTGCGATCGCCGTCAGCGCTGGTCGCCGAAGACGGAAATATCGAGACGGCCCTCGAAATTGGCCGGCTTCTTCTGCGTGAAGGCCGTGACGCCTTCCGTGAAATCGGGGGTCTGCGACAGGCCTTCGCTGAGACGCATCGAGCTCGCGATCGCCTCGTCTTCCGGGCAGTTCATCGCGTCCTCGAGGGCCCTCTTGCAGGCATACAGGGCCTGCGCCGGACCCGCAGCGAGCCGCGCGCCCAATTCGATGGCGGCGGCGAGCACCGTCCCCTTGGGCACGACCCTGTTGACCAGGCGCCACCGCAATGCCGTCTGCGCATCGATCATGTCGCCAAGCATCATCATCTCCTTGGCGAGGGAGAGACCGATCCGCTGCGTGACACGCACCGTACCGCCGCTGCCAGGAAAGCCGCCGAGCTTGATCTCCGGCAGACCTAGCTGCGCATTATCCGAAACGACGATGAAATCGCAGCCAGCCGCCAATTCGAGCCCGCCTCCGAGTGCAAGCCCCTCGATCGCGGCAATGGTCGGCTTGGGAAAATGGGCAACAGCCCCATAGGTCTCGTTCTCGAAGCCGAGCTTGCGCGTTACAATCGCCTTGTCGGCGATCAGGCCTGGAAATTCCTTGATGTCGGATCCAGCGCAGAAGGCGCGGTGTCCTTCGCCCGTCAGCACCAGCGCACCGACCTCCGTATCCGCCTCGAGCTCCTTCAGCGCCGCATTCATTGCGCGCGTCAGATCAAGCGTGACGACATTCATAGGCGGATTATTGAGGACGAGCACCGCCACCCGGCCCTGTTTTTCGATTCTGATCGTCATGTTTCCCCCGAGATCACGCTCGTTTTTTGGCAAAGTGTCATTTACTGACGTGCAGGTCAATAAACATTCCACAACTTGAGTGTTGTTGCTGATTTTCACGTATCCGACGCCTCGAATCGCATTGACTTACAGGTATGTCAGTGACAGTTTACTGTCAAATTTTTTAGGGAAGGAACGGATCGAATGGCGGCGATTGTGGTGGCACAGGTGAAGGTGACCGACCCGGAGGCCTATGAAAAATACAAGCCACTGGCCAAGGAGGCGATCGAGTCGTTCGGCGGGCGCTATCACGTGCGGGGTTCAATGCCCGTGGCCTTGGAAGGCGACACACCTGACCGCCGCTTTGTCATCGTAGAGTTCGATAGCGTCCAGCGTGCCAAGGACTTCTACAATTCGGCGATCTATCTGAAGGCGCGCGAAGCCCGCAGCGGCGCCTCGATCGCCGAAATCGTCGTGCTGGAAGGCGTCTGATCCGCACCGAAACCTACGTTTGACAAGGAGAGCAAAATGAGCCGCACCAAATATGATTGTTCGGGCGTTATTCCCGCCTGCCTGCTGCCCCTCAAGGACGATCTTTCGATCGATGAAGCGAGCTATCGCAAGCATCTGCACGACGTCACCGGCGTCCGCGGTATCGCCGCGATCACCGTCAATGGTCATGCGTCCGAAGTATCGTCATGCACATTCGAGGAACAGCAGCGCATCCTCGACGTGACCATGGATGAGGTCAGCTCCAAGCTCCCGGTGGTGAACGGCGTCTATGCCGAGAGCGCCATCGAGGCCGTCAAGATCGCGAAGATGGCAGAGAAAGGCGGCGCGTCGGCACTGCTGGTCTTCCCGCCCAATCTGTTCATGCTCGGCGCGCGCCCGGACATGGTGGTCGATCATTTCAAACGTATCGCCGACGCCACCGATCTGCCGCTGATCATCTTCCAGTTCCCGATCGCAACCGGGCTTTGCTATCCGCATGACACGCTGGTGCGGATGCTGGCGGAAATCCCGTCCATCGCGGCCATGAAGGATGCCTGCGGCGATCCCGTCCGCCATGAACTGACGGTCCGCGAACTCCAGAATGGCCCACGCCCGTTCAATGTCCTGACCACCCACAGCGCTTGGCTGTTCAGCTCACTCGTCACCGGTTGCAACGGCCTTCTGTCGGGCGCCGGCAGCACCATCGCCGACCTTCAGGTCGCGCTCTTTGAGGCCGTGCGCAACAATGACATGGCCGCGGCCAAGGTTGCTGCTGACCGCATCTATCCGACCACGCACGCCTTCTATTCGGCGCCGGGTGTCGACATGCACAACCGCATGAAGGAAGCCCAGGTCCTGCTCGGACGCCTCCCCTCGGCTGCGGTGCGGCCGCCCTTGCAAAAGCTGCCGGCAGACGAGATCGCGCGCATCCGCAACGCCATGATCCGTGCCGGGTTGTTGCCGCACGGCCAGGTTGACGCAGCCGCCTGACGCCGCGAAACAATTGCGATTGCAGCACAAAGCTGAGACAATCGGGTGCCATGAATTTCCGGATTCGTGGCACCCTTTCAATTTTCGGACCGACTATGCGTGACAAGATCAAATCGACAACCGCCGACCTGCTGGTAAAATACGGCTATCGCGGCGTCAGTTTTCGCGAGATCTCGGAGATTCTCAGCACCACCCGCGCCAATCTGCACTATCACTTCGGCAACAAGAGCGGTCTGATCGAAGAAGTGCTGGAGGACTATGCCCGCGGGACGATCGAACGCTACACCGATGTCTGGACCGATCCCGAAACGACGCTGCGCGAGAAGATCGCAGCGACCGTCGCTTTCAACCGCGAGCGCTACAACAAATTTAATCCCAATGGCGACAAGGGCCATCCGTGGAGCCTGATGATCCGGCTCCGCTCGGACCGTGACGCTCTCACGCCAAAGATGCAGTCGATCCTGCAAAGTACATCGCATGAGTTCGAAAGCCTGGTGCGGATCGGCGTCGGGCTTGCCGTGCGTGCCGGCGAATTCCGCGAGAATGCCCCGCAGCAGAACATTGTCATTCAACTGGCGACGATCATTCACTATGCGGGTTCGGTGACCCGCGACTCCGGCCGGTTCTCACGCCTGTCGGAGCTCTGGGAAGCGACGCTGTTGACCATCGAGGCTGCCTATGGCACCGGCGCGAAGGCAGAACCTGCGGCTAGGAAGCCGGTCAGGAAGAAAGTGCCGTCCTGATCCGTTGACCGTCCGTCCGATCAGCCGTTGATAATGTCCCGCAGCGCGATGCCGGCTTGCTTGCGATCCCATGTCGCCGCTGTAATTCCGGCCTGTCGCATCACCGCTTTCTGCACCTTTTTGGTCGGCGTGCGGGGCAGTTCGGCCACGATCTCGATATAGCGCGGCACCATATGATGCGGCAGCGCGCGTGCCAGCGGGCCGATCAGCTCCGCCGGACCGATCGCGCTGCCCGCGCTCAGCACCACACACAGCTTGATGTCGTCATCACCGGCAAATTCCGACGGGATCCCGACCGCCGCGGCATCGACCACGCCCGCGATCTGCTGCGCGGCATATTCGATGTCATAGGAGGAGATGTTTTCCGCCCGCCGCCGGATCCTGTCCTTCAACCGGTCGACAAAATAGACCCAGCCATCGTGGTCGATATAGGCGCTGTCGCCGCTGTGGAACCATAGATTGCGCCAGGCCTCGACGGTCGCTTCCGGCTTGCCGAAATAACCCTGCATCAGTGTGGCAGGATATTTGGGCCGCACAACGAGTTCACCGACTTCGCCGGCCGGCAGCGCCGCGTCATTCGCAGGATCGACAACCATCACCTCGAACCAGTCCGACAGCGGCTTGCCGCAGGAGCCCACCCGCAGCGGCTCGTCATAGGGGTGCCAGCAAGGGATCCCCACCTCGGTCATCCCCCAGGTTTCGATTCCCTTGAGGCCAAACCGTCGTTCGAAAGACGCCGCGATATGTTTCGGGAACGGCGATGTGCCGAGCCGCGTCAGCGGATTGTCCGCATCATCCGGCCGCTCCGGCTGCGCATAGATCATTTCGAGCAGCGGACCATGGCCGATCGTCACGGTGGCCTGTGCGCGCCGCACGCGCTCGAGCCAATGCTCGGCCTTGAAGCCGCGGTCCAGCGAGACCCGGGCGCCAACCAGCATCGCCGCCGTGAGGGCGCAATAGCGCGGCGACATGTGAAACAGCGGATGCGCAACATAGTAGATGTCGGTGTCGACGACGCGCATGCCCTCGACCGAATTCCGCGCAATCAGGATCGCCTGCGCATGCGGAACCATCACGCCTTTCGACGGACCCGACGTGCCCGAAGTCATCAGCACCGAGGAGAGCTGATCGAAAGTCGTGACAGGCGCGTCCCAGTCCTCCTCGCCGCCGGCGATCGAACCATAGGGCGCTAGGGCCAGTCGATTGAACCCCGCAACCGCGCCCTCCGGCGGCTCCAGCTCGCCAAAATGCACGACCTGGTTCAGCGTGGTCAGGTCATGCTCGATATCGCGCAAGGCCGGTAGCAACTCGTCTTCGACGATCGCCATGGTCGCGCCGAGCATATTGAGCGCATGCACGAGAGGCTGGCCGCGGAATGCCGGATTGATCGGCGCATCGGTCGCGCCGACCAGATTGATGGCCAGCCACGCATGAACGGCAATCAATCCGTTGCCGGCGAAGATCGCCACGCGATCGCCCTGCCGCACGCCGGCTCGGGACAAGCCCGCCGCCAGCCTGCTGACGTCATCCCAAAGCTCCGCAAATGTCTGGTAGCTGCCGCCTTCAAAGCAAAGGAAGGGGCGATCCGGCGTCACCTGCGCGCGCCAGCGCAGCAGCCGGTCATAGGTCCAGTCGGTGATGGGACGGTCGAGAAAGGATGGCGTCATCGAACCAGGCGCTCCCACTGTCCCGCGGACCGCATGGCCCGCGGGATCTTCTGCGCTTACTTGACGGTCTTGAACTTGCCGTTCGAGATCTCGACAGTCACCAGCGAGTCCTTGGAGAAGCCTTCATGCTGATCCTTGGAATAGCAGATCGTGCCATCGATGAAGGTGCCCTTGAAATCGCAGATCGTCTCAATCGCGTCGCGGATCGCGGGACCGGTCGGCTGGCCATCGATCCGCTTCAGCGCCTCGACGAGAACGAGAAAGCCGGTGGAACTCAGGAGTTCGCCATAGCCCGACGGCTTCTTGCCGGCGGCGCGCAGAATGTCGCCAAGCGCGTTCTGCTTCTCTGACGGATCGTCCCAGTTGCCGAGCGACACCACCTGGACACCCTCGCCGGCCGGACCGGCCGCGTCGAGGAATGGCCGCTGGTTGAGGCTGCCCGAGCCGATGATCGGCGCGTTCAGTCCGACTTGTCGCGCGGCGCGCACGAAGGCGGCCCCGAGCGCAGGCGCAGAGGTCTCCAGCAGCACCACTTCGGGATTGGCGTTGCGGATCTTGGTCGCGGCCGAGGTCAGGTCGATGGCATTGAGCGGCGCGCCGACCGATGCGACCACATCGATGTCCTTCTCCTTGGACAGCTTCAGCGCATATTCCATCCCGGCCTTGCCATAGGCATCTTCCTGATACATCACGGCGAATTTCTTGCGCTTCGGCGCGAAAACGCCGCGCTCCATGATGCCATCGAGGATGACTTCCTCGGTCGGTGCCGACCTGAACAGCCACGGCCAGAATGCGTGCTTCTTCGAGGTCGCGTCGATGGTGCCGATCGGCGCCAGAACCGGCACCTTGTTGTTCATTGCGATCGGCATCAAGGCCAGCGTGCCGGTGCCCAGCGTCGAGCCGATGATCGCCTGAACCTTCTCCTGCTGGATCAGCCGCGTTGCGCCGCGGGCGGCTTCCGTCGGATTGCTCTGGTCATCATGAAAGATCACCTCGATCTTGCGACCCTTGACGCCACCTTCGGCATTGATCTTGTTCGCCAGAATCTCGACGGCATCGCGCTCGGGAATACCGAACGGCGCCGCCGGCCCGCTCAGACTGAGGATGCCGCCAACCTTCACCACGCCATCAGCCGCGTTTGCCGGCCCCATCAGGCCGGCGCACAGCAATGCCGCTACAGCAACCGATTTTTTCAAAAGTCCCGTCATGCTCACTCCCCTCAAATGTCTTGTTGTTTGGTTTTTTACTTACTGCCCAGAAACACCTCGGCGATGTCTTCCGGATTGGCGAGATCCGACCCTGGTCCCTCGCGGACGATGCTGCCTTGCGACAGGATGACGTAACGGTCCGCGACGCGGGCCGCGAAAGGGACATTCTGTTCGGCCAGGATCATGGCGAGGCCGCGTTGCTTGAGCGCGCTGAAAGCGTGCTGCAGCGTATCGAACACCGCGGGCGCCAGTCCCTGCGTCGGTTCGTCGAAGATCATGACATCCGGCTTGCGGCCAAGCGCTAGACTGATCGCCAGCATCTGCTGTTCGCCGCCGCTCAACATGCCGGCGCCCGCGGCCTGCCGCTCCTTCAGGATCGGGAATAGCTCCATGATGAAGTCACGCTGGGCCTCGCGCTCGGACAGCGGCAGAAGACGCAATCCGAGATCGATATTCTCTTTCACCGTCATGGCCGCGAACACATTGCGGCGCTGCTCGGGCACCAGGGACAGACCGCTGATGGCGCGTTTGTGGGAGGGATAGGACTCGACCTGCCGCCCGTTGATCTCGATCCGGCCGCTCCCCGAGACAGTGCCCGCGATCGAGCCGAGCAGGCTGCTCTTGCCGGCGCCATTGGCGCCGAGCACGGCGATCATCTCGCCGGGGACCACATGAAGCGTCACGTCGGACACAACGGTGATCCGGCCGTATCGCGCGGAGACATTTGCGCATGAGATCACGGGCCGCCCTGCCGGCACGAGATTGGATGACATCATGTTCATGGCCGCCCCGTCACCGTCCGCTGCTGCCGAGATAGACATCGATAAACGCCTTGTCGCGCGCGATGTCTTCGGCCCGGCCGGACATCAGCATCGCGCCGCGATTGAGCACGATGACATGCTCCGCGAGTTCGCGAATGAGGTTGAAATTGTGCTCCACCAGGAGGACACCGACGCCCTTCTCGACGAGACGGCGAACCTCGACGCTGAGCATGGCCTGTTCGTCGCGCGCCAGTCCCGCCGCCGGCTCGTCCAGCAGAATATATTTCGGATTGTTGGCGACAGCCCGGGCGACCTCGACAAGCCGAACCTGCCCCATGGGCAATTCGCCCATCTTGGTCGCGCGATACTTGGTCAGCCGCAACTCTCGCAGAATCTCGCTGCACCGGTCGCTGAACGATTTTTCCTCGCGGGCGACACCGGGCGAGCGCAGCAATGACGACAGCATGCCGGGCTTCGCGACGGGATAGAACCCGCATAGCACCGCCTCTTCCACCGTGATATGCGGATCGAAGCGCGGCGTCTGGAAGGTTCTCGCTAGACCGAGCGCAATGCGACGATTGGGGGCCATGTTGTCGATGGACACGCCATCGACAGCGATCTTTCCCCCGGCTGCCGCGACCATGCCGGTGATGGAATTGAACAGCGTGCTCTTGCCCGACCCGTTCGGGCCGATCACCGCAAGAATGCGGCCGCGCTCCAGTTGCAACGACACCTTGTTGAGCGCCGTGACACCGCCAAAGGCAACGCTGACCTCGTGAACATCTACGCTCATGCCGTGCGCTCGCTCGTGCGCGTCACATCGGCGATCGGCGTTTCCCGCTTCTTGCTCCGCGACAACAGTTTCAACCAATCGGTCCCAAGAATGCCGCGCGGCGTGACCAGCAGCACGAATACCAGGGTCGCACCGAAGATCATGCCCTGCGCTTCGGATGCCGGAAGATAGAGCGTCAGCATCGTCAGGAAGGCAGCGCCCAGCACCGGCCCGAGGAAGGTCTGCGCGCCGCCAATGACCGTCATTAGCATGGTCTTGATGGACACATGAATGGTCAGCGAGTCAGGCCCCATATACATGAGATGATGCGCGTAAAGCCAACCGGCCACGCCCGCCACAGCCGCGGAGAGCGCGAAATAGCTTGCGAGGATCTTGGGCACATCGACGCCGTCGGCGGTGGCCCGGAGAGGATCGTGCCGCGCCGTTTTGACGGCGCGGCCGATCGCCGAATGGGTGAGATTGGCATAGAGCGCGATCACGACAACCACGATCGACCATGACAGGACATGCATGGCTTCCAGGCTCGACGCGAAAGGCAAGTTGGGGATGCCCGACAGCCCGATATAACCGCCGGTGAAATCGCCGCCCTCACGGATGGCGATTTCGAGCACCATGCTCAGCAGCAGGGTCGCGATCGACAGCGGCATCGGCGACAGGCGGGTAATGGCCCGCGCCATCGGATAGCCGAGCAGCATCGGAAGGATGATGGCGAGCAGCAGGCCAAGCAGCGGCGACAGGCCGTAATGCGCGGTGACGATGCTGGTCGCATAGGCGCCGACCGACGCAAATCCTGCCGTCGCTACCGACAGGATGCCCGCCTGGCCATAGGACATGCCCACGGACAATGCCATCAGCGAGAACACGGCGATCAGGATCGAATTGTCGAGCCAGAACGGCTTGCCGACAATCAAAGGCGTCAATGCGGCGATGATGATAAAGAGGATAAAGGCCGGACGCAGCCGGTCACGCATGCGCAACATCATCAGACACGTCCTCCGGTCGCGGCAATTCGGTTCATGGGCCCGAGCGCCAGAACGACGAAGATGAAGATCATGGGAGCCGCGGTGACCCAGCCGCCGGGCAGATAGGCCGAGCTCAGGACCTGCACGAGCCCGGTAACAAGGCCGCCGGCAAAGCCGCGCAGCGGGCTATTCATGCCAAAGATGATCGCCGCGCCAAAACCGGAAATGGTGAGCTGCAAGCCGGTGCTGTAGTCCGCGCCCGTGGTGTACAGGACAAGGATGCCGGCCACCCCGGCCAGAAAGCCACCGAGCAGGTAAGTACAGAACCAGATCGTCTGCACCGGGATGCCGTTCAGCGCGGCACCGAGCGGATTGATGGCGCTGGCCCGCATCATGCGCCCGAATGGCGTGCGGTACAAAAGCACATAGAGCGCGACCAGCAGCAGCAGACAGACGGCGATATTGATCAGGGCCTGCGGGCTGATGCGGACACCCAACACATCCCAGAAGGTGTCGAACATCTGCCTGGCCATCGGGTCCTTGCCGTAAACCGTGAGGATGAAGGATTCGAGGAAGGTGGCGAGGCCGAATGTGCCGAGCACGGCGGTGATGTGATCGAATGTGCCGGGCCGGTTGAGGCGCATCGAGATGAAGCCGACGATCGCCGACGACAGCACCGCGGCGGCGATGCCGAACACGATGCCGGCCGGGCCGCCGACGGCCCAGGCGATCGCGACCGCGAGCACCGTATAGGCGCCGACAGCAAGATCGACCGATCCGGTGGTCGCGAAAACGAGGCTGATGGGAAACGCCAGGAGGCCATAGATGACCCCCAGAAACGCCCCACGGACGACAAACTCCATCAGCTCGTACACCGTTCTCTCCCTGAACCTTTCACACCGGCTTTTGCCGGTTTACTTACCTATAAGTAAGTTTAGTTTATTATTTCTGTCAAGCTGTCGCTTAAGGCGCGCGGCTGGGCAGAAAGACGCAGTCAGTTCATCCACAGGCCGCCGGTGACATTGATGCCCTGCCCGGTCATGTAGCTGGCCTGATCCGACAGCAGGAATGCCACGACATTCGCGATGTCTTCCGGTTCGCCCAGCCGTCCCAGCGGGATCGTGTGCGCCCGCTCGGCCGCGGTCGGCAGCCCTTTGGCGACCAATTGTTCATCCGCAACCTTGCGCATATGGGTGTTGGCGATCGCACCCGGGCACACCGCATTGACACGAATGCCATGGGCCGCGAGATCCAGGCCCATCGATTGGGTCATGCCGAGAATGGCAAATTTCGACGCGTTGTAGGCCAGCGAACTCGGCCGGCCGACTTTGCCGAACCACGACGAAATATTGATGATGCGCCCCGATTTGTTCTCGACCATGGCGGGCACGACTGCGTGGCAGCAATTGAAGGTGCCGGAGACGTTCAGCCGCATGGTGAAGTCGAAATCCTCGGGCCGGTCGTCGATGATGGACGCCACCTGTCCGGTGCCGGCATTGTTGACGAGTATGTCCACACGGCCCCGGCTTTTGATGACCTCGGCGACGCCGGCCTTCACCGATGCCAGATCGGTGACGTCGATCACGGCTCTGGAGACCGCGCCGCCCGCCGCGTTGAGATCGGCGAAGGTCAGGTCGAGCGCTTCACTGTTGTTGTCCCACAACGCCACGTGGCACCCTTCCGCCACCAGCCGCGTTGCGATGGCGCGGCCGATGCCCCGGGCGGCGCCGGTCACGATGGCAACATTTCCTTTGTAGTCGTACATCATAGCCTCAATGGGTCGGGACATCCGCTGCAGCGGATCTGCAGGGGCAACGGGCGTCAAGTGCGACGGATATGCATGCCGCCATCGACAAAGAAGGCCTGGCCAGTCGAATAGGGCATGCGGCCGGATGCGAGTTCGGCGACAGTCCGCCCCACATCCTCAGCCTGCCCCCAGCGCGCCATCGGGAAGCCGCCGGCCTCGACCCAACCATTATATTTGTCGAACACGTCTTTGGTCATGTCGGTCTGGATGATACCCGGGCGCACCTCGTGCACGGCGATGCCATATTCCGCGAGCCGCAACGCATAAAGCGTGCTCATCATCGCGACGCCGGCCTTGGAGATGCAATATTCGGCCTGCGCGGCCGTGGCGATGACGGCATTGCCCGAGGAGATAAAGATGATGGAGCGCTGCGGCTGCGTCCGGTCGCCGGTGTCATCGCTGCGCATCTGCTTGGCCATGAGCTGGGTCAGGAAGAACGACGCCCGCAGATTGATCGACATCAAACGATCAAAACTCTCCGCAGGCGTTTCCAGAATATCGCCGCGATATCTGGTCTGCACGCCGGCATTGTTGACCAGACAGGCGATGGGACCAAACGCCGCCCGGGCCTCGGTGACGATGCGCTCGTGCTCACCGAGTTCGGACAGATCGCCCTGCACGAACACCGCCTTGCGACCCCGCGCCTCGATGCCTTGCAGCGTTTCCGCGGCTGACGCGTCGCGCTCGAGATCGTTGATGACGACATCGAAGCCATTGTCGGCCAGCGCATAAGCGCTGGCGCGGCCGATACCCCGGCGCCCGCCGGTCACAAGGGCAACGCGCCCTGCCTCGCGTGACATGGACATCGCCCGCCTCAGGCCGCGTTCTTCGCGGCGGACGAAACAGGCACCCATTTCATGATGTGCACCGCCGCCGCCACCACTTCACCGCGCTGATTCCTGACCTCGACATTGGAGAATGTGCGGTTCTTGGCGCCGTCGAGCCGGTCGATCGTATAGCTCACCGTTACCGTATCGCCGAAGAACACCGGTCCGACGAAGCGGACGCGATCATAACCCAGCGAAACCGGGGTCAAGCCGACATATTTGTCGACATAGGGCGTGAACATCACGGTCGAGGCTGTCGACATGAATCCCATCGACAGAACGCCATGCGCGATGCGGTGACCGAACGCCGACGTCTCCATGTATTGCTCGTTGCAATGCACGTCGGAGAGGTCGCCGGTGATCCCGGCGAAGAGATAGACATCGCTCTCCGACACCGTCTTCGAAAAGCGGATCGACTGACCGACCGTCACCTGAAAATCCGTATCCTGCACGCGTAAACCTCCCGTCGCTTGCCTCGTGGCTTGCCAGTGATTTATCGCTGACTTACAGGTAGGTCAATAAACTTTATAGCCGCGCGGACCGTTTTCGGGCGGACGAAATGAGGGGACGATTATGACAGGCGATCAATTCGCGCCACAAAGCGTCGATTACATTTCAGGCAAGACCCGCCTGTTCACCATTGTCGGCGACCCCATCGCGCAAGTGCGATCGCCCGAATTCGTCACCCACGAATTCGTCAGGCGAGGCATCGATGCGATCGTGCTCCCCATGCATCTCACGGCGGATCGGTTTGACGACTTGTTCCCGGCGGTGATGGCGATCGAGAATCTCGACGGCTTGATCATCACCGTCCCCTTCAAAAAACGCGCAGCACCATTCATGCAGCGGCTCGGACCGCAGGCACAGATCACCCAGACCGTCAGCGTGCTGTCGAAGCGCCGCGACGGATGGATCGGCGAAATGTTCGATGGCCTGGGCTGCGTGGCGGCGCTGCGCCGCAGGGGCGTGCAAGTCGCGGGCGCGCGCATCATGCTGCTCGGTGCGGGCGGCGCAGGCGCGGCGATCGCGGTCGCCCTGGCATCGCAACGGCCGAAATCACTGCGCATCGTCGATCCGGATGTCGGCCGCGCCGCAGCTTCTGCGCAAATGATCGCGCAGGCCTTTCCGGAGCTCGATGTGGCCGCCGCCGCGGCGTCGCTGGATCCGGATCTGTTCGACGTCCTGATCAATGCCTCGCCGGTCGGCATGCTGGATCGCGATGCCTGCCCGCTGCCCATCGACCGCATCTCGCCGCATCTGGCAGTTATGGATATCGTGATGATGCCTGACGAGACGCGGTTGCTCCGGATGGCGATGGCTGCCGGCTGCAACGTGATCTATGGACGGGAGATGCTGGGGTCCCAGGTCTCCGCCGTGGTCGACTTTCTGACCACGGCATAGCTCGTCACGCGGCTGATCCCGCGACCCGAACGATGAGCTTTCCGAAATTCTGCCCTTTCAGCATTCCGATGAAAGCTTGCGGCGCATTTTCCAAGCCATCGACGAACTGTTCGCGATGGACCAGCTTGCCTTCGGCAAGCCAGCCGCCGACCTCGCGCTGGAATTCGTCCATCTGCGCGATGAAATCGGTGACGATGAAGCCGCGGATGGTGAGCCGCTTCACAAGCGCCGTGCGCATCAATTCCGCCTGAGCAAGCTTGTTGCTCTGCCCGGCACCGGCATCGTTGTATTGCGAGATCAGCCCACAGACAGGGATGCGGGCGAAATCGTTCAGCAGTGGAAAGACGGCGTCCCAGACAAGACCGCCGACATTCTCGAAGTAGATGTCGATGCCGTTCGGGCAAGCCGATCGAAGCTTGGCTGCCATATCGGGATCGCGATGATCGATGGCTGCGTCAAAGCCAAGCACGTCGACGGCATAGCGGCATTTCTCCGAGCCGCCGGCAATGGCCACTACCCGGCATCCCTTGAGCCGGGCGATCTGCCCGACCAGAGCGCCGACCGGGCCGGTGGCCGCCGCGACCACGAGCGTCTCGCCTGCCTTGGGCTGCCCGATATTGAGCAGCCCCGTATAGGCCGTGAGTCCTGGCGACCCGAGAATCCCAAGCGCCGCCGAGGGCGATAAGGGGGCGTTGGAGATCCGGCGCAGATCCGTTCCATCGGACAGGGCAAATTCCTGCCAGCCGGAGCGTCCGACCACCAGTTCATTCTCGCGGAACTTCGCATGCCTGGACGTGACCACGCGGCTCACGGTGGCGCCGACCATCACGCCGCCAAGGGCGACCGGCGGCGCATAGGACGGCCCCTCATTCATCCGCCAGCGCATGTACGGATCAAGGGAGAGAAGTTCTGTCTTCAGCAGAACATGCCCCTCATCGACCGCAGGGATATCGCGCTCCTGCATGGCAAAATCGGACGATTGAGGCTCACCCACCGGGCGGCGCGCGAGGACGATTTGGCGATTCATGTGATTGTCTCTTGCTTCCAAGTTTTTTTGCAGCAACGAACCCACCTCTGTGCAGGTCCTTCCGATGCGGTCATTTGATATTTTCCCGCCCGCACGACGGTCGCAGCGAAGAGAGGCATACAGTCAGGATGTCCGAACTGGATTGCTATGGCCACGATGCTGGTCGCGCCAGTCTACGACGGAATCCACTGCAAAAAGGGAATTTTACAGGGAAAAACTGCGATCTCTGGCAAATCGGCTCCCGTTACGTTGAGAAATGAGCTGCTTAGCAGGCACTTCGTCGAAAATTCCCTGCACAACTATCAGGGAACAGCTTCAAGCTGAACTGGGATCTATCGGCGAGCTACAGGGAAATCGAGAGAAAGACTTCCAATAGAACGCTAGCGTCCGCTTTGCGCGGTGGGTTCAACCGATCGCTGCAACACATTCTGCAAACCTCTCAGCCGGCGTCTCAAAAAGCAAGGTTTTCCGTGGTCGCTCATTCAATTGCCTTGCAATGGCGCTAAGCTTAGCCTGGCT
>Ga0153956_1001103_pt1 | contig 25643 bp, 23 predicted proteins | sample TSFL040MetaG_FD_104704 | JGI IMG/M metagenome (GOLD analysis project Ga0153956, IMG submission 104704) | Attine ant fungus gardens microbial communities from Florida, USA - TSFL040 MetaG | ecosystem: Host-associated > Fungi > Mycelium > Unclassified | place: USA: Florida, Wekiwa Springs... | reverse complement strand
TTCACTCGCTGCGGAGAGAAGCTGACCGACGCGGAAGCTTGCCTGGACCCGTGGGCCCCGGCGCCGCCGCGCTCAGTGGTCGTCTTATAGGCCCTGCCATCCGCGATTGTCAACGCCGATGTCAAAAAATCGTCGCAACGCACCAAAATTCAAAAAGCCCCTGAATTTACTGGATTACTTTATCCACACGCCGCACTAGAGCCACATTCCTCCGACGTTCTGGGCAAAGAAATTGTTCGCTTCGGGTGACATATTTCGAAGATCGGCGTTTTCGGCTATCACTTGTGTCTCCCTGCGGGGCGGCGGATCGACCGGACAGACTTAACGCGGTGCTTTCAGCCCGCTGACAGACCAAGTTTGGGGACTACGGCTTGCACCACAAGACAACAGGCGGCCATTACGGACGTTCCGCGCCGATCGATCTCGGCCATGAACCGCCATTGTCGGTCGACGGCTCGGAAGCTGCCGTCATCGATCGCCGCAGCGTCTCCGTACAGTGGTTCAGCGGCACCATTCTCACGGGCCTCTGCGGCGCGGCCCTGATCGGCGGCGCCGTTTTCGCGTCCCTCGACGGCGAAACCACCTTCGCCAAGGTGCCCGAACGCGTGGAAACCACGCTGCGCGGTGCCTTCGGCGGTGCCGACAAGAACGCCATCGCCCGCAAAAGCGACCGCCTGCCGCCGCCAAGCGAGGCGGCTGCGGCCCGTCAGGTCATCAAGGTTTCGATGGTCTCCAAGGTCGGAAACCGTGAAGTGGTACGCGTGCGCCCCTTCGTGCGAATCGCCGGCAATTTGTCGCTGTCCTCGACCGATCTAGCTTCCAAGGTGCCGCCTTTCGATGCCCAGCGCCTGTTGACCGATGTGGACCGCACCGCCTCCGACAGCGACGATTCACGCAATCCGGGCGCGGCGGCCGAGCCCGACGCTGAAGTTTCATTTGTGATGCGCGACCTCGGCGGCGTGCTGCCCCACGCGAAAATCGCGGCGAGCGTTCCTGCGGAAGACGTGCTGATCCAGGTCCGCAATGCCTCGAACTGGCGCGGAAATTCCGGCGTCCGCTATGCCTATAACGGCCCCTCCGGGCTCAAAATGGCCTATGCCGCCGAAGGCAGCATCGATCCCTATCGCGGTTTTGAGGCACGTCTGATACCGGAAAACGTCACGCTTCTCACCAAGACCCGGCAGCAAGTCACCGGCGGCTCAGATGCCGCCGAGCGGGTACGCGCCGTCAAGAAGGGCGAGAGCGTCGAATCGATCCTGCGCGACGAAGGCGCGAGCGCCAGCGATGCCCGTGCCATTGCCATTCAGCTCGGCAGCCGTGGCCGGGACGGAGGCCTGAAGGAAGGTCTCAAGCTGCGCATCCTGATGGCGTCGGCCGGTCCGGGTCTGCCGCCGCAGCCCATGCGCGTCATCATTGCCAACGAAACCACGATCGAAGCCGTCGCGGCGCTGTCGGATCTCGGCAAATACGTCGCCGTCGACGCGCAGAGCTTCAACACTTCGACCGAGACCGCTTCCAACGCGAACGACGATGACGACGAGGACGATGACGGCACCGGCATCCGCCTCTACCAGAGCATTTACGAGACAGCCATGCGCGACAAGGTTCCGCCGCATGTGATCGACGACATAGTCCGCATCTATTCCTACGATGTCGACTTCCAGAGAAGGGTACAGGCCGGCGATTCGTTCGAGGTGTTCTTCGCGGGCGAGGACGAAACGCCGACCGCCAATGAAAAGCCCGAAGTGCTCTACGCCGCGCTGACCACCGGTGGTGAAACCAAGAAATACTATCGCTTCCAGACCCCCGACGATGGCGTCGTCGATTACTATGACGATACCGGCAAGAGCGCGAAGAAGTTCCTGGTCCGCAAACCCGTCAACAACGCCATTATGCGCTCCGGCTTCGGCGGGCGCCGCCACCCGATCCTCGGCTTCACCAAGATGCATACCGGCGTGGACTGGGCCACCGCCTACGGCACGCCGATCTTCGCGTCCGGCAACGGCGTGATCGAAAAGGCGGAATGGGAGGGCGGTTACGGCAAGTACATCCGCATCAAGCATCCCAACGGCTACGAGACGGCCTACGGCCACATGAGCGCCTTCGCCAAAGGCATGGAGCCCGGCAAGCGCGTGCGTCAGGGCCAGGTGATCGGCTTCGTCGGCTCCACCGGCATGTCCACCGGCGCACACGTTCACTACGAAATTCTCGTCAACGGCCGTTTCGTCGACCCGATGCGCGTGAAACTGCCGCGCGGCCGCTCGCTCGATGGCGGTCTGCTCGCCGCATTCGAGGGCGAGCGCGACCGGATCGATATGATGATGGCCAGCCGCAGCGCGCCGAAGGTGGCGCAGAACCAGCCGACTCCCCTGCAGCCGCCCGCCAACCGCGTGCCGAGCCTGCCGCCGATTTCCTCTTCGGTCAGCGCGCGCTGAGAAAATATCCTTCACGCATAAAAAAGCCCGGTCGAAGCCGGGCTTTTCGCGTTCTGTCGTGTCTCGGCGCGCCTGCGGTTAGTTCAGCACCCGCTTTGGCATCGGCGCCTCGTCGAGATCCGATCGGTCGTCGCCCACCGCCTTGCCGTTGAAGGTCAGCCCGTCCTCGCCGGCTGAAATATTCACGGCCGCGCCGTCCACGATGTCACCGGCGAGAATCATCTCCGCCAGCGGGTCCTGCACACTGCGCTGGATCACGCGCTTGAGCGGGCGCGCACCATAGGCCGGGTCCCAGCCCTTCTCCGCGAGCCAGTCGCGCCCCTTGGCATCGAGATCGAGCGTGATCTTGCGATCTTCCAGGAGCCTGCGCAGCCGTCCGAACTGGATTTCGACGATGCTTCCCATCTCGCTCTTCTGCAGGCGATGGAACAGGATGATCTCGTCGATCCGGTTCAGGAATTCCGGGCGGAAGTGCGTGCGCACCATGCCCATGACCTGATCGCGCACCACGCCCGTGTCCTCGCCTTCCGGCTGGTTGACGAGGAATTCCGCGCCGATGTTCGAGGTCATGATGATCAGCGTGTTGCGGAAATCGACAGTGCGGCCCTGACCGTCGGTCAGACGGCCATCGTCGAGCACCTGCAGCAGCACGTTGAACACGTCCGGATGCGCTTTCTCGATCTCGTCGAACAGCACGACCTGATAGGGCCTGCGCCGCACCGCCTCGGTGAGCGCGCCACCCTCGTCATAGCCGACATAGCCCGGAGGCGCGCCGATCAATCGTGCGACCGAGTGCTTCTCCATGTATTCGGACATGTCCATGCGCACGAGCGCGGTCTCGTCGTCGAATAGATATTCGGCGAGCGCCTTGGTGAGCTCGGTCTTGCCGACGCCGGTCGGCCCCAAGAACATGAACGAGCCGATCGGCCGGTTCGGGTCCTGCAGGCCCGCGCGCGCGCGCCGCACGGCGGTCGAGACCGCACGCACCGCCTGCGCCTGGCCGATGACGCGCTTGCCGAGCATGTCCTCCATGCGCAGCAGCTTGTCCTTCTCGCCTTCCAGCATCTTGTCGACCGGCACGCCGGTCCAGCGCGACACCACCTGCGCGATGCTGTCGGCGGTCACCGCCTCGTCGATGGTCGAAGACGCTTCGCTGGCTTCCACGTCCGCGAGTTTCTTCTCCAGGTCGGGAATGCGGCCATAGGCCAGCTCGCCCGCGCGCTGGTATTCGCCCTTGCGCTGGGCGTTGGCGAGTTCGGTACGCAACTGCTCCAGTTCACTTTTCATTTTCTGGGCATCGGAGAGCTTGCTCTTCTCCGCCTGCCAGCGCGACGTGAGATCGGCCGATTTCTTCTCCAGATCGGAGAGATCGGATTCGAGCGTCTGCAACCGGCTCATGGAGCCCGCATCCGTTTCCTTCTTCAGCGCCTCCTGCTCGATCTTGAGCCGGATGATTTCGCGGTCGAGCGAATCCAGTTCTTCCGGCTTGGAATCGACCTGCATCTTCAGCCGCGCGGCTGCCTCGTCGACAAGGTCGATCGCCTTGTCGGGCAGGAAGCGGTCGGTGATGTAGCGGTTCGACAAGGTCGCAGCCGCCACCAGCGCGGAATCCGCGATGCGGATGCCGTGGTGCAGTTCATATTTTTCCTTGAGGCCGCGCAGAATCGAGATGGTGTCTTCCACGGTCGGCTCGGAGACGAATACCGGCTGGAAGCGCCGCGCCAGTGCCGCGTCCTTCTCGACATGCTTGCGGTACTCATCGAGCGTGGTCGCGCCGATGCAATGCAGTTCACCGCGCGCCAATGCGGGCTTGAGCAGGTTGGAGGCGTCCATCGCGCCATCCGCCTTGCCCGCACCGATCAGCGTATGCATTTCGTCGATGAACAGGATGATGCCGCCTTCCGCGGAAGTCACCTCCTGCAACACCGCCTTCAGCCGCTCCTCGAACTCGCCGCGATATTTCGCACCGGCGACCATGGCGCCGAGATCGAGCGACAGCAGCTTCTTGTCCTTGAGGCTTTCCGGCACGTCGCCATTGAGGATGCGCAACGCCAATCCTTCGACGATGGCGGTCTTGCCAACGCCGGGCTCGCCGATCAGCACCGGATTGTTCTTGGTGCGGCGGGACAGAACCTGAATGGTGCGGCGAATTTCCTCGTCGCGGCCGATCACCGGGTCGAGCTTGCCGTCGCGCGCGGCCTGGGTGAGATCGCGGGCATATTTCTTCAGCGCGTCATAGGCGTTCTCCGCCGACGCGCTGTCAGCGGTGCGGCCCTTGCGCAGCGCATTGATGGCGGCATTGAGGTTTTGCGGCGTGACGCCACCCTGCGCGAGCAGCTTGCCCGCCTCGCTGTCCTTGTCCAGCGTCAGCGCCAGCAGCAGGCGCTCGACGGTGACGAAGCTGTCGCCCGCCTTGTCCGCCGCTTGCTCGGCGGCGGTGAAGGCGCGTGCCGTCTCCGGCGCGAGATAGATTTGCCCCGCGCCGCCGCCGGACACTTTCGGCAGCTTCGCGAGCGCCTGCTCGGTCGCCTGCAAAATGGCGCGCGAGTTGCCGCCCGAACGGTCGATCAGGCCGCCCGCCAGCCCCTCGGAATCGTCGAGCAGAACTTTCAGGATGTGAAGCGGGGAGAATTGCTGGTGCCCTTCCCGCAGGGCGAGCGATTGCGCGGACTGGACGAATCCCTTCACGCGATCGGTGTATTTTTCAACGTTCATAGATGACCTTCCCTCAGCCTGCCTCGCCGCCTCGAAAGCACGGCGAAGGCATCTTCATTGGGTTGCGCACGGCCTGGCCTCGGCCAGCCGGACGCGGGCCGGGAAGCACCCGGCTTGTTCACAATGTGGTGGAGGAAAGAATGTTTGTGTAGGGGCGGGAAAAACATTTCGGGGCGCGATGATCGCCTGCCCGGCCCATCGGCTGTGTCGCCTGCCGAGGGAAAACGGGCCGCCCGCGCCAATCGCAGGCGGCCCGCAGTCGTTTGTTAGCTGGACGGCATCACGTAGGCGTAGATGCGCCCGCGCGAATAGGTCGACTCGGCGACACGATGACCGTGGTTGCCGGAGATGATGATCGGGTTGCCCTTGGCATCGATGCCGCTGACGACACCGACATGACCGCCGCCGCGACGGCTCATCACCGCGATGGCGCCGACCTGCGGACCGGAAACGCGGTGACCGTAACGTGCGAACGAACTGGCCATATCCGAGCCCGTGCCCTTATGGCCGGTCTTCTGCAGAACCATGTTCATGAAGCGGGCGCACCACAAACGCGCACGGTTTGTGGGATTGCCATGGCCGATATAGCTGCGGGCTTCCGCTACCACGTTCGAACCGCCAAAGCCGCCGCCGAAACCGCCGGAAGAGTCCATCGACGCGTTGGTCTCGCCGAACTGCTGTGCCTGCGAGCGGAAGGCGCTCCAGCGCGCCTTGTGACGCACATGATGACGATGACCGTGATGCTTGTGGCTGTGATGATGGCTGACGTGATGCCGGGAATGATGACGCGGACGCGCCTCGGCCGGATTGGAAATTGCCGCTACCGCAACGGTGCACATGACAAGCGCTGCGATACGCAACGGCGGAAGAGTAGTCGGTAGTTTCATTATTCGAAGGTCCCTTTACGCATACATCTGGTGCGCATTGCAGCGCAGCATGACGCGTAAAACCCCTTTCGATGTGGCGAGAAAACGGCACGATATATGTACGCATGGCAGGCATACCCCACGCGTGCACTTTGAGGTCACTTCCGGCAGCAAAAACCGAAAGAATCGCGGAAATGCCCTATTTTAGCCGCTCAGATTAACTGCGCCGCGTCAGTAGAAACACGCCCTGCTCGCCGAACATATTCCAAAACCACCATGGCGCATTGAGGCGCAACGGCCTTCCATAAAGGTCCAAGGCGACCGCACGTTCCATCCTGACATTGATCTCGTCGCAGAGCTGGACGAAATCCTTGATGGTGCAGAAGTGAATGTTCGGCGTGTCGTACCACGTCGCCGGCAGGTTCTCGGTGCGCGGCATATGGCCTCCGACCAGCAATTGCAGCCGCATCCGCCAGTGCCCGAAATTCGGAAACGAGACGATCGCGCGGCTGCCGATGCGCAAAAGATTCTCCAGCACCTTGCGCGGCTGCCGCGTCGCCTGCAGCGTCTGCGACAGGATCACGTAGTCGAACGAGTCGTCGGGATAATTGTCGAGGTCGGTGTCGGCGTCGCCCTGCACCACCGCAAGGCCCTTGGCCACGCAACTGTTCACGCCCTCGCGCGACAGCTCGATGCCGCGCCCGTCGATGCCGCGCGCTTCCAGCAATTGCAGCAGATCGCCCTCGCCGCAGCCGACGTCGAGCACCTTGGAACCCGGCGCGACCATCTCGGCCACCAGCAGGTGATCGCCGCGAATGCCGTCGATCTTGGGAAGCTGTGCTGTCGGGCGAAACAAGTCGGGCGCGTTCATGTCAACTCACACTGTTCAGGCCATGCGTGCTCGCCGCGGATTCCAGGAACGCGCGCGAGATCGCGAAGAATTCAGGCTCGTCGAGCAAAAATGCATCGTGCCCCTTGTCGGTGGTGATTTCGGCGAAAGACACGCGCACGCTGCTCGCGTTCAGCGCATGCACCACGGCACGCGCCTCGGAGCTTGGAAACAGCCAGTCGCTCGTGAACGAGACCACGCAGAAGCGCGTCCGCGTGCCGAGAAACGCCGACGCCAGCGCGCCGTTATGATCGGCAGCGATGTCGAAATAATCCATCGCGCGGGTCAGATAGAGATAGGAGTTGGCGTCGAACCGCTCGACGAACGACGAGCCCTGATGGCGCAGGTAGCTCTCCACCTCGAAATCGGCATCGAACGAGAAAGTCGGCTCGGCGCGATCCTGCAGGCGGCGGCCGAACTTGCGATGCAGCGCCGCATCCGACAGGTACGTGATATGCGCGGCCATGCGCGCGACGCCGAGCCCCCGGCGCGGATGCGTGCCGTGCTCGAAATATCGCCCCTGCCGCCAGTCGGGATCGGCCATCACCGCCTGTCGGCCGAGTTCATGGAACGCGATGTTCTGCGCCGAATGACGCGCGCCGCAGGCGATCGCCAGCGCCGCGAACACCCGCTCGGGATAGGCCGTGGCCCATTGCAGCGTCTGCATGCCGCCCATCGAACCGCCGACCACCGCGAACAATTTGGTGATGCCGAGATGATCGATCAGCATCGCCTGTGCGCGCACCATGTCGGGAATGGTGATGACGGGAAAATCCAGACCCCACGGCTTGCCGGTCGCGGGATTGGTTGAGGATGGCCCGGTCGAGCCCATGCAGCCGCCGATGACGTTCGAGCAGATCACGAAATAGCGATCGGTATCGATCGGCTTGCCCGGTCCCATCATGGTCTGCCACCAGCCCGGCTTGCCGGTGACCGGATGCGTGTTGAAGACATGCTGATCGGCCGTGAGCGCGTGGCAGATCAAGATCGCGTTGGAGCGATCGGCATTGAGCGTGCCGTAGCTTTGATAGGCGATCTGGAACGGCGAGAGATCGACACCGCAATCGAGATGCAGCGGCTTGTCGGTGCCGAACATCACAAGCTGCGACGACGGATGATCCGCCTCGCGCGCGCGCTCCTCGCTGATCGTCGGTTTTTTGCCGGCCGGTTGTCGGCTTGCAACGTCGGACATCGTATCTCCAGACCTTCAGGCCCAAAAAAACCGGCCTGAACGAATTGTTCGGCCGGGATCCAGATGTCCCCGGCCTGTTTAGCGAATTCTTTAACGTGGCTGCAAGCCGGCCGGCTCAAATGACCACGGAACACGATAAAAATAGTCCTGCGGACCTGACCCGTCAAGACGCCCGCCGTGGCCAAACGGCGTTAAGCATGAAGGTTTTCTTTGCTTTCGGGCACCGTCTTTCCTAATCAGAACGCATCGTTGCGAAAGCTGTTTACATGCCCGAGACACCTGCACCCATTTCACTCTCCGACCTGCGCCACGAGATCGATACGATCGACGAGCAGGTGCATACGCTGTTGATGCGGCGCGGCGAGATCATCGACCGGTTGATCCGCGTGAAGCAGACCCAGGAGGTCGGCTCCGCGTTCCGCCCCGCGCGCGAGGCGGACATGATGCGCCGCCTCGTGACGCGCCATCACGGCATCCTGCCGCTCGACACGGTGGAGAGCATCTGGCGCGTCATCATCTCGACCTTCACCTACGTCCAAGCACCGTTCTCCCTTCACGCCGATCTGTCGTCGGGCGAAAGCGCGATGCGCGACAGCGCTCGCTTCCATTTCGGATTCACCGTGCCGTTCCTCGCTCACTTCAACGCGGGTGCTGCGGTCGATGCGGTTGCCAAATCGCGCGGCGACCTCGCGCTGGTGTCGGCAACATCGAGCCAGACGTCATGGTGGAGCTCGCTCGAACAGCCGGGCGCGCCCAAGATCATCGCGCGACTGCCGTTCGTCGAGCGCGCCGATCACCCCGCCGCGATGCCGGTGTTCGTGATCTCCCGGATCGCGGACGATGCGCTCGTGACCGAAATCAAAACGTGGAGCCTGCATGTCAGCGGCTGGAGTCCGGCCGCCGCGCGAGCGCTCTCGCCTTTGTCCGACGTGCTGGCGGTGGCGGATAGCCCCTCGGACAACGCCGCTTTGCTGGTTTCGGTCGCCCACACCGACGGGATCGAAAAAATCATATCAGCCCTGACCGACGCGGGCGCGGCCGTGCGCGCGTCCGCCCTCGTCGGCGGCCACGCAACGCGCTATAGGGTGCCCTCGCCCGGCGCCGACGCGCCCTGAAGTTTCTGGAGTCGACAATGTCCCGCCCCGTGCCGAAACCCGGCATTCTTGATATCGCCCCTTACGTCCCCGGCAAAAGCGGCGCGGGCGTGCACGGACGCGTGTTCAAACTGTCGGCGAACGAGGCGGCGCTCGGTCCCTCGCCGAAGGCGGTGGAAGCGTTCAGCCGGACGGCTGCGGGGCTGGAGATTTACCCGGACGGTTCGGCGCGACTGCTGCGCGAGGCGATCGGCCGTGCCTTCGATATCGATCCCGCCAACATCGTCTGCGGCGTCGGCTCGGGCGAATTGCTGCACACCATCGCGAACATCTATCTCGGCCCCGGCGACGAGGCGATCCACACCACCCACGGCTTCCTGCTCTATCCGATCGCAACGATGAGCAACGGAGCGGCAAGCATCATCGCGCCGGAGAAAAACTTTACCGCCGATGTGGACTCGATCCTCGCGGCGGTCACGCCGCGCACCAAGATCGTCTGGCTCGCGAACCCGAACAACCCGACCGGCACCTATATGACCGCCGCCGAGGTGCGACGGCTGCGCGCAAACCTGCTGCCACAGACATTACTGGTGCTCGACGCCGCTTATGCCGACTTCTGCTCGAACGCCGACTACGAAGCCGGTATCGAACTCGTGAAGGAAACCGACAACACGGTGATGGCGCGGACCTTCTCGAAGATCCATGGCCTTGCCGCCGTGCGCCTCGGCTTTATCTTCGGGCCATCCCACCTGATCGACGTCGTCAACCGCGTGCGCGATCCGTTCAACGCCAATGGCCCAGCGATGCAGGCGGCGATCGCCTCGCTTGAAGACACCGCGCACTATCGGGCCGCGCAAGCGCATAACGAGAAATGGCGCGCGTGGTTGACCGATGAAGTGGCGCGCCTTGGCCTCACCGTGACGCCGAGTGCGGCGAACTTCATCCTGATTCACTTTCCCACCACGCCGGGCAAGACGGCGGCGGATGCCGACGCTTTCCTCACCAGGCGCGGGCTGATCCTGCGCGCGGTCACTGCCTACAAGCTGCCGCAGGCATTGCGGCTCACCGTCGGCACCGAGGAGGCCAACCGCCTCGTGATCGAGGGCTTGGGCGAATTCATGGGGGCAGCGTGAGCACGATCCAGTTCAACCGCATCACCATCATTGGGCTCGGCCATATCGGCTCGTCGATCGCGCGCGCGGTCAAGCAACTCGGTCTCGCAGGCGAACTCGTCGTGACCGATGGCAGCGAGAGCATCCGCAAACGCGCCGCCGAGATCGGGCTCGGTGATCGCGTCGCACCAGGCAACGCCGAAGCGGTCAAGGATTCCGATCTCGTGATCGTCTGCGTTCCGGTCGGCAATCTGGGCAAAGCCACCGCCGAAATCGCACCTCATCTGAAAGCGGGCGCGATCGTCTCCGATGTCGGCTCCGTCAAGGGCCCGGTGACGCGCGAAATGGCGAGCCACCTGCCCAAGACGGTTCATCTCGTGCCGGGCCATCCGGTCGCGGGCACGGAGGATTCCGGCCCCGATTCGGGTTTTGCCGAACTCTTCATCAACCGCTGGTGCATCCTGACGCCGCTGCCGGATGCAGACGCAACCGCCGTTGAAAAACTCGCGACGCTCTGGCGCACCATCGGCGCCAATGTCGAAACCATGTCGCCCGATCACCACGACATGGTGCTCGCGGTGACGAGCCATCTGCCGCATCTGATCGCCTACACCATCGTCGGCACGGCCGATGAACTGGAGAACGTCACCGAGGCGGAAGTGCTGAAATTCTCGGCGGGCGGCTTCCGCGACTTCACGCGCATCGCGGCCTCCGACCCGACGATGTGGCGCGATATTTTCCTCGCCAACAAGGACGCCGTGCTGAACATGCTCGGCACCTTCCAGGAAGACCTGTCGAAACTCACCCGCGCAATCCGGCGCGGCGACGGCGAAGCGCTGTTCGATCACTTCAAGCGGACGCGCGCGATCCGCCGCGGCATCGTCAATCTCGGGCAGGATTCATCGGGCGCCAATTTCGGCCGTCCACTGGAAAAGCTGCCGCAGGATTCGAAACCGGCGACACCGGCACCGTCGAAATAGTCATCTTCCAAGATATTTGTTTCAGCGGCCATACTTCCTGTCATGACCGGCTTTATGCCGGGCATGACGAATGGATAATGCCGTAATTTAAAACAACGCTGGCGTCTGCGCCACGCGTAGCGGCCCGAGCAGCAACGCGCCATCCATGAAGCGCAGCGTGATCGCGCGCGCGGGACGGCCTTCCAGCGTGGTCTGCTGGCCGATCAGGTTGAGCCCCGCAATCAATCCCGCATTGGCGTTCTTGCGCGCAATCCGGCCGAGCCCCGGAATAATCCGGTCGAGCGAATCGATCGCCTTGTTGACGTCCTGCGTGGAGACGCCGGGGGCCACGTTCGACGGCTGCGCACCCTCCGCCAGCGCCTTCTCGAGCCCCAGCGCGGGCACGATCTTCTCGAAGCCCGCGATCGTCATCTGCAACTGGCCGTCGAGATGGCCGCTTGGCGTCAGGCTGAGCGTGCCTGCGGCAACCGCGATGGTGTCGCCTTGCTGGATGCGCGATTCGGTGACATCGATGCCGCCGCCATTGGCCTGAATCTCGCGAAACCGCTCGGGCCATGGCTTCGGCGCGAAATCGTTGAGGCCCCGCAACTTCACATGAAGCGTTTCATCGAACGGCGTCGCCAGCACGGGGTGCACATCCTGCACGCTCGCACCCTGGCTGCGCAGCACGCTTTCGATCACCGGATGATCGTTGAGTTCGCCCTCGACCAGCCTTGTGTGCCATTCGAGATGCTTGGCGCTGAAGAACGGCGCGGTCGCGCCCGACACGAACCGCTCGACGACCGGATCGTTGAACTCCATGGAAATACGCTTCGGCAGCGTCGGCAGCCCCGCGGCGCTGGCGTGACCGAGGCTCCAGTTGGCGGTCGCGAACGGAGGCTGCCCGGTTTCGCTCACCGTCACCGGCCCGGTGAATTCCGCGATCACGCGGGTGGGATCGTAGATCTGGGCAACCGCGAGGATTTGACCAAGTTTCGCCGTCAGCGGCGTCCTGGTGGCGAATTGCTGCGCGGTCTGCGCCGTCAGCGAAATCACCGGATCGGTGCAGCGCACCTCGAAGCGGAACGGAAAGCCGCCAACATCGCGCTTTGCGCAGTCGTAGACGCGCCCTGATTTCGCCTCGCGTTCCTGCCACCCCTTGAACTGTGCATCGACCTGGTTGGCGGCATAGAACCAGAAGCCGCTCCAGCCGATGGCCGCCAGCAGAAGCAGCGCGGAGGGAACGAAGATCGGCCACAAACGGCGGCGGCGGGGCAAAGGTGCACGTGGGTCGGCGTAAGTCATCATAGACGGTCCAGAGCATTCAAATCCGGCGGATGAAAGACAGTCATCGCCGCGTTGGGCCTTGAAGTCCAGCCGAACAGGGATGATGATTCACTCAAGAAGGCGCGATTCATGGCGATAAGACCCATTCCCGACGAAGACCTGCCCCGGGGCGACCTGTGGGTGTTCGGTTATGGTTCGCTGATGTGGCGGCCCGGCTTCGAATACATCGCCGCGTTTCCCGCGCGCCTGATCGGCGAACACCGCGCCCTGTGCGTTTTTTCCCATCATCACCGTGGCACGGCGGAGCGGCCGGGCCTCGTGCTCGGGCTCGATCGCGGCGGCACCTGCCAGGGGACCGTGTTCCGCGTGGCGGAGAGCTTGCGCAAGGTGACGCTGGATTATTTGCGCGAGCGCGAGCAGGTGACCGGCGTCTATCGCGAAGTCCTGCGTTCGGTCTCGATCGAGGGCGACGCTCGCGAGCGGGTTCAGGCGCTGGCATTCGTGGTCGATCGCAACCACCCCCAATATTCCGGAGCGCTGACGCTGGAACAGCAGTTACACTATGTCGCGCACAGCCACGGCATTTCAGGCGCCAATCGCGATTACGTGATCTCGACCGTGAAAGCACTGGAAGCCCGCGGCTGCCGCGATGAGCAGTTGCATCGGCTGGTCCACCTCCTGCAAAACGAAGCTCCTCTGCAGCAAGCGGAATGACCCACCCTACGGCGCGGAAAATCCCATCAACCGTTCCTGCTCCGCGCGTCCCTCGCGGATCAGCCGGTTGCTCGCCTCCTCGATCACGGACGACACCTGCGCGGTGAATTCGTCGCGCGCGAGCCCTGCGGGGATGGGTTTAAGGAATTCCACCACCAGCGTGCCGGGATAACGCAGAAACGTGCGGCGCGGCCAGAACAGCCCGGAATTGAGCGCGACCGGCAAACAAGTGACGCCGCAACTGACATAGATCTGGCTGACGCCGACCTTGTAATCCGGCGGCGCGCCGACCGGACGCCGCGTGCCTTCCGGAAAGATGATGAGTTGCCGCCCGCGCCGGACCTGATCGCGCGCGCTCTTCATCATCTGGAGAAGCGCACGTCCGCCCGATTTGCGGTCGAGCCCGATCATCTGCGCCTTCACGAGATACCAGCCGAAAAACGGGATGCGCGTCAGCTCACGTTTGAGGATGAACAGCGGCTGATCGAAGAACGGCATCAGCGCGAAGGTCTCCCACGCCGACTGATGCTTGGATGCGACCAGCAAGGGCCCGTCCGGAATATTCTCGACGCCGCGATACTCGACCTGCACGTTGCAGATCAGCGTCAGCAGCCATGCGCTGGTGCGCGCCCAGGTCTTGGCGATCCAGATGATGCCCCAACGCGGCATCGCGTAGGTCGGCAGACCGATCAGGCACCAGAGCGCCGTATTAAGATAGAACACGACGTTGTAGATCAACGAACGCGCGAACAGCGAAAATTTCATCATGCGCATCAACCGGCCGACGCCGAGGGTTTGTAAACCGCGCCGCTTTTGGTGGGCTGCTCCTCCCACTCGGGGAAATTGATGCCGAAGGCCGCAAGGCGCACGCGAACCTGGGCGACGAGATATTTCAGATATTCAAGCGCCACCAGCCGCACCCCGGCGAGACTGTTCCACCACGGCTCGCCGCGCCACGCCTCGCTGACCACGGGATAGAAGATCAGATCGATATCGGGCAACGCATGCGTCAGTTCGACGGTGGCACGCGGCATGTGATAGTTCGACGTCACCACGATCAACGAATGGAAACCGCGCTCCTTCACCCAGCGCCGGGTCTCGGTCGCATTGCTGCGGGTGTTGACGGCGGATCGGTCGAGATCGACGCAACATTTCAGCAACGCTTCCCGCTCCGGCTGCGCGCGCAGGATGTCGGCGGTGCCGTTGGCGGGATGCACGCCGGAAATCAGGAGCCGCTTGCCATAACCCTTCGACAGCAGATCGAGCGCATCGGCGACGCGCGACGCGCCGCCCGTCAGCACCACGATCCCATCGGCGTGACGGTCGGGCTTGCTTTCCTCGGAACGCAGTTGCCCCGCGAACCAAACGAACCCAGCCAGAAAGATCACGAGGAACGAGACCAGAAACCGCGTCACCGGCCAGCCGCCGGCGCGCGCCTCCCTCTCGGCTTCGCTCATTTGCGAATGATCCGGCCTGCTGGTCATAACCGTGATGTGTCCCGCTCAAATCGCATCGTTTTTCCGCACCCAAAATGCACGAACCGGCTGCCCCCCGCAATCATCGCAACACCATCCTCAATCGATCTCGTCGAGCGTCGCGAACAGCGTGCGGCGCGACGCCCATGCGGTCACGGCGGCGATCAGCAGAGCCTGCGCGGCCAGCACGAGATATCCGGAGGCCGGGAGCGCGAAGGTGCCGAGCAATGCCGCAAACTGATCGCCCGCAGGCGTGCCGGAAAACCAACTCGCGATGGATTCCGAGAATCCGAACACCAGGATCGCGGCCACGCCCCCGATCACCCCGCCTTCGAGGCCCAACTGCAGGAAGTGGCGAAAGAAGCGGTTGGCGATGAACCGGTCCTGCGCGCCGACGAAATGCAGCACCTCGACAATCGGCTTGTTGGCGGCCATCGCGCCGCGCGTGGCGAACGACACCGAAATCACCGTGGCGAGAATGACGAGAATCAAAACGCCGGTCCCGGCCAGCACGATCGCGCCGCTCATCGAGCGCATGCGCTCGATCCAGGCGCGGTGATCATCCACCGTCACTGAAGGCGCGATCGCGGCAAGGCGTTCCTGCAGACCCGCGATATCGATTGCGCCATCCACCCGCGCGACGATGATGCGCGGCACCGGCAGGTCATCGATGGAAAAGCCGGTGCCGAGCCACGGCTCGAGCAGCTTGGCGGATTCTTCCTTGGTGAAGGCGCGCGCATCGACGATGCCCGGTTGCCCACGCAGAGCCTCCGTCACCGCCTTGACGTCGCGGTCGATGTCGCGCCCCGAGGTCGCGCGCAACTGGATGGTGATTTCGCTCGCGACATCCGATTGCCACTGCGCGGCCGACGCCCGCACCAGAAGCACCGCCCCGGTGGTGATGGAGGCAAGAAACGTCATGATCGCGACGACGGCGATCAGCGCGCGGCCGGACATCGAGCCGCGCGGCACGATCGGCGAGACATTGCGCGAGGGTCCGTCGTCCTCGGTCTGGTAGCGCGCGTCAGTCACGTTGGTGCACCTGAGCGAAAAGCCTACTCATAGATATGCAGCCTGGATTCATGCAGAACCATGCGGCGTGCCTGATACTGATCCATCAAGGCAATATCATGGGTGGCGATGATCACCGCGGTCCCGGTCTTGTTGAGCTGGATGAACAGATTGAGCAAACGCCGCGCTAGCGACGGATCGACGTTGCCTGTCGGCTCGTCGGCCAAAAGAAGATGCGGCCGCGCGATCACGGCCCGCGCGATCGCCGCGCGCTGCTTCTCGCCGCCGGAGAGAATCGGCGGCAGCGCGTCCATCCGTTCGCCGAGCCCGACCCACTTCAACAGATCGACCACCTCGCGGCGATAGCTCGACTCATCCTTGCCCATGACGCGAAACGGCAGCGCCACGTTTTCATAGGTCGTCATGTGGTCGAGCAGGCGGAAATCCTGCAGCACGATGCCGATACGCTGGCGCAAGCGCGCGACCGCGTTCTTGTCCAGCAGCGAGATATCCTGCCCGAACATGTTGACGAGGCCGCGCGTCGGACGCAGCGACAGAAACAGCATCCGCAGCAGCGAAGTCTTGCCTGCGCCCGAGGGGCCGGTGAGGAACTGAAAGGAATGCGCCGGAATCTGGAACGTCAGATCCCGCAGCACCTCCGGGCCAAGCCCATAGCGCAAACCGACATTTTCGAATCGGACCAAGCTCAGCTCCGTTCGGAAAAGGGCGCGGACGTCGCGACGGAACGAATTCCGCCGCAAAACAGGGAAATATCTCTCGCTTGTCTTGGAGCCGTTATGGTTTCCGATTCGTTAACGGACGCCACATAGACTGCGAACGGCTCACTCCCGGCGATTCGATTTATGCAGATCATCTGTCCCCATTGTACGACATTCTACGACGTGGACCCGTCCAAATTCGGCGCCGCTGGCCGCAATGTGCGCTGCGCACGCTGCGGCGAAACCTGGCTGGCGAAGCCCGAATCCGCCGCCGCGATGGCGGGACCGGACAGCTTCGAGGAGATCGACGAGGGCTGGGGGCTCGCTGCGGAAACACCCGCCCGCGCGGAGGAGACGCCTCACGTTCCAAGCCCCTCCATCGCCGCCGACTGGAACGATGAATACACTTCCAACGAGGAAGCAAATTTCGAGGAGGAGCCTCGCCCCTCCCGCACGCCCGAATGGCTGCAAGGCCTGCTGCGGCCGCTGCAACCCTTGCTGCAGGCCCCGGTGCTGACCGGCATTGCATCCCGCATCCCCGCCGTGCCGCATCTGCGGCTGCCGAAGATCAATCTCGCCTTCACCAGCACGGCGATGGCGGCCGTCTGCCTCGGCCTCGTGATCTGGCGCGCCGATGTCGTGCGGCTGCTGCCGCAGACCGGCACGTTCTTCAAAATGGCGGGGCTCGGCGTCAATCTGCGCGGACTTGAATTCGACAAGCTCCACCTCTCCTCGGAGACGGTGAACGGCAAGCCCGTTCTGGTGATTCAGGGGACGATGAAGAACATCACCCGCAAGCCGGTCGAACTGCCGCGCCTGCGCTTCATTGTTCGCGACCAGAGCGGCGCCGACATCTATGCGTGGAATTCGGTGCTGGAGCAGCCGGTGCTGAAGGCCAACGAGCAACTGTCCTTCAAATCCCGCCTCGCATCGCCTCCGGCCGAGGGCCGGGAAATCGCCGTGCGATTCTTCCAGCGCCGGGATATCGGAGCCGGGGCAAGCTGATGGCCAGAGTTCTGATTACCGACGACGAGGAGTCGATGCGTCTCCTCGTGGCGCGCGCCATCGCGATGGACGGCCACGACATCACCACCGCGCAAGACGGCGCGGAAGCCCTCGACATCATCACCCGCGCCGACGGCGCGTTCGATCTGCTCCTGACCGACATCAAGATGCCGGTGATGGACGGCATCGCGCTCGCGCTCGCGGTGGCGCGCGACTATCCGAAACTGACGATCCTGCTGATGACCGGCTTTGCCGATCAACGCGAGCGCGCTTCGGGGCTGGAAGCTATCGTCCATGACGTGGTGACAAAGCCTTTCGCCATCGCCGACATCCGCACGGCCGTCGCCGACGCACTCGCCTCGCGGCCGGCTCAATAGTCCTTCAACAGGCGCTCGATGTAATCGAGTTCGATCTGCGACCGGTCACTGTCGCCGAGCCTGCGACGCAATTCTTCCAGAATGCGGCGGACGCGCTGCACGTCGATCTCGCCGGGAATCTTCACGCTCTGATCGTCGGAATAATCGCGCCCCTTGAGCGGACGCCCGAGCGGATCGGTATCTTGACCACCGTTCTGGCGTTGACCGAAACGGTTGCCCTGCCCTTCGCCGTCGCCCTGATTTTGCTGCGCGAGATTCTGCGCGCCCTTCTTCAGCGCCTCGACCGCGCGGCCCTGCGCATCCACGGCACCGCCGGCGCTGCCCTGGCCGAGTTGCCCGCCTGCCTCACCCATCGCGCTGTCGGCATCGCCGAGCGGATTGCCTTCGCTCGGTTCGCCGTCCTCGCCCGGCTGCTTTTCGCCCTGCTGACCCGGCATCATGCCTTTCTGCTTCATGCCGTCGAGCAGCTTCTGCAAGCGGTCGCGCAAATCCTGCTGCTCGCGTTGAAGATCGCCCATCGCGCTGCGGCCATCCTGCCGGTCGCGGTGCGGATCGCGCGAATTCTGTCCCTCGTTGTAGGTCCGGTCGCGCAACTGCTGCTGCTTGCGGGCAAGATCGCTCAATTCGTTGAGCGCCTGCTGCATGTCCTGATCGCCCTGCCCCGGCTGCGCCATCTGCAGATTTTCGAGCATCCGCTGCATCTGTTCGAGCAGTTGCTGCGCGGCCTGCTTGTCGCCGGACCGCGCCAGCCGCTCCATGCGATCGATCATCGCCTTGAGATCCTGCTCGCTCATCACCCGCGCATTGCGATCGAGCGGCCGCGCAAGCTCCTGCGGATTCTTTTGCATCTGCTGCGCCAGTTGCCGCAGATATTCGCTCAGCGCCGCGCGCAAATCCTGCGTGAGCTTCTTGATCTCTTCTTCGCTGGCACCACGCTCCAGCGCCTGCTTCAGCGCGTCCTGCGCCGCGCGCAACGCCTTTTCGACATCGGAGACATTCTTGTCCTCGATCGCCACCGCCAGCGCCCACAGATTATCCACCGTTCCGCGCAGCGCCTCACGGGTGTTGGCATGCGCCAACTGGTTGGCGACGGCGTGGAGACCGAGATATTCGCCCGATTGAGGCGTGAAGACCTGCGGCGAGATCAGAAGCGCTTCCAGCGCGATCATCACCAGCGGCTTCTGGCTGGCATCGAGCGCCAGATTCCGGCGCTGCTCGATCAGCGCGCGCGCCAGCGGCTTGTTGAAGACGCGCTGCGGCAGCCGCATCTTGAATGACTCGCTGCGCCCTTCGTTGCCCGCTTCGTCCTTCGCGGTCAGTGTCAGCGTGACGTCCGCGCCCGCATAGGGATGCTCGCTCAGATCCTTCGTTGTCTGGCCCACGCCTGTCTTCGTGCGTGCGTTCGGCAAACCTAAAGTGAATTCGATCGGATCGTACAGCGGCGAAGTGGCCTTTTCCGGCGTGCCATCGTCATCCTCATCGCGCAGAGCGACATGAGCCTGCGCATGCGTCACTCCGTAATCGTCCTCAAGCTTGTAGAACAACGACAGACCGCCATGCGCCTGCCGCTCAGGGTCTTTGGCCAGTTCAATCATCGGAGCATGATCGGGAACGGCCTTGAACGACCATTGCGGCAGCGAAGACGGCGAGCGCACCCGCGCACTGCCATCGCCGCCGATCGTGAAGCGGCGCTCGTCGGTTCCCTGTGGCTTGTTGCCAATGTCCGCGACCGTAGCAACACCGCCGCCGAGGCTGACATCGAGCGCGCCGCCGCTCGCGCGCACCACCAACGTGCTGCCCACAGGCACAGAGATCGGCCCTTCATTGGAGGCCGCCTTCTGCGCACCGGAAATCACGACCGGCGGACGGTTGGTGTAGGGCGGCGGATCGATCCAGGCATCGATACGCGCCGGTGCGCTTGAGAACATCCCGTTCCAGTCGAAGGCCTGCATGACGCGGGCCGTTCTCTCGTCACCTGCGGCGATGAAGGTTGCGATCAGCAGCAGGATCGCCGCCGCGCGCAGCGCCAGAGGATCGTGGCGCGACAGGCCCGGCGAGGGCAGCCGTGCACGGATGCGCGCGATGGAGGCTCGCATGCGCGCGCGCTGCGCGTGCCACAGAGCGAGCGCCACCGGGTCTTCCGAATTCAACGTATCGGTCAGCGCCGTCGCGGGACGGTGCGCAATGCCGGAATCAAGATCGAGGCGGCGCAACGCCTCCTCGCGATCCGGCCAGCGGAAACGAACAAGCGGCACCAGCGCGGCAACACCGGCGATGGCGAACATCGCGATCCCCGCGACGCGCAGGACGAACGGCACCACCATCCAGACGCCCGCCCACGACGCCGCGACAAACAGCCCCGCGACCGTCAGCATCCGCGCAAGCGACGGCCACAGCCGCTCCCACGCGATCGCAAGCTGCGCACGGTCCACCGCGCGCGCGATCGTCTTGAGCAGGAGGCCCTCCTCGGAGGGAGGCGTCTGCGGGGAATCCGGTGTCTGGCCGCTCACAAAAATCTCCGGTTGACCGAAGATCAGCCTACCACGGCGGCTGCAATGAGGCACGGCCGGAACCCGGCCCCGCACACGCCTGAAGGGGTCACAGCAGAAGTCACAGCCAGGGCGCGATCTTGTCCATCGCGATCAATTGCGCGGGATCGATGCGCGGACGGACAACGGCGCATTGGTCGCCCTTGACCAGAACCTCCGGCACCAGACCACGGGTGTTGTAGGTCCCGGCCTGCACCGCGCCATAGGCGCCCGACGACATCACCGCCACCAGATCGCCCGCCTTCAGCGCGGGCAGATGGCGACCGAGCGCGAGATAATCGCCCGTCTCGCACACCGGCCCGACCACGTCGGCTACGATGCCCTCCGCCTGCGGCGATATTCCGCGCACGGGAATAATCTCGTGATGCGCCTCGTACAGCGTCGGCCGGATCAGATCGTTCATCGCCGCATCGATGATGACGAAATTGCGCGCCTCGCCATGCTTCACATAGATCACACGGCTGACGAGAATCCCGGCATTGCCGACGATCATCCGTCCCGGCTCGAACATCAGCGTGCAGTCGAACCCCTTGGTGACGCGCTTCACGACCTCCGCATAGGCATCGGGCGCGGGCGGCACCGGCAGATCGCTCTCGTAGGGAATGCCGAGCCCGCCGCCGAAGTCGATGTGATCGATCGCGTGACCATCGGCGCGCAGCGTGCGCACGAAATCAACCAGCAGCTTGAACGCAGCTTCCATCGGCCCGAGATCGGTGATCTGGCTGCCGATATGCATGTCGACGCCGGTGACTCGGATGCCCGGCAGTTTCGCCGCACGCGCATAGACGGCACGCGCGCCTTCCAGCGGAATGCCGAACTTGTTCTCGGACTTGCCGGTGGAAATCTTGGCGTGGCCGCCCGCGCCGATATCCGGATTGAGACGCAGCGAAACGCGCGCGGTCTGGCCGGTCTCGTGCGCGATGCGCGAGAGCAGATCGAGTTCGGGCTCGGACTCGACATTGATGCAGAGAATGTTTTCGGCCAGTGCCTGACGCAGTTCCGTCTCGGTCTTGCCGACGCCCGAGAACACGATCTTCTCCGCCGGAATGCCCGCGGCGCGTGCGCGCATCAATTCGCCGCCGGAGACGACATCGGCGCCCGCGCCGAGCCGCGCCAGCGTGCGCAGCACCGACTGGTTGGAGTTCGCCTTCATCGCGTAGCACACGAGCGTATCGAGGCCTGCGAAGGCTTCGGTGAAGACGCGATAGTGCCGCTCCAGCGTCGCGGTCGAATAGCAATAGAACGGCGTGCCGACGCTCTCCGCCAGACGGCTCAGATCGACGTCCTCGGCATGAAGAACGCCGTTACGATAATGGAAGTGATGCATGGCGGCTCAATCCAGGATCGGATCGAGGAAAATACGCTTCTTCTCGCCACGGGGGGCCCGCATCTTCTTGCCCTCTACCCCGCCCGGAGCAAACAGGGTGGCGTCAGCCGACGAACCAGACGAAGCCTGCGAACGATAGGTCTGTGAATCGGAGCCTTCGACCTGATTCTGCGACGGCGTCAGCGCCACGCCGGGTGGCAGATCGAGCGGGCCTTTCCGGCCGCAGCCGCCAAGCGCGCAGGCAGACAAAATCAGCCCGAGCGCGGCGAGCTTCGACCAGGAAACGTGAGAAACGAGACGGTTCACGGCGGTGTCCTTGAATTCGGCGGCACCATACAAAGAACGACCGCCCATGGCGAGGCCCCGGCGCCGTCAATCTTCGGTGTGTCAGGCCGATTTTTGCTCTTTTTCCAGCCGCATCAGCCAGTTCTTCGCCTGTTCGCGGACGTTTTCCGGGGCGGTACCGCCAAAGCTGGTCCGGCTCTCCACCGAGGCCTCGACAGACAGCACGCCGAACACATCGTCAGTGATGGCGGGCTCGACCGCCTGCATGTCCGCCAGCGGCAGCTTGTGCAGCGCCAGCCCCGCCTCCGCCGCCTTGGCGACGATACGGCCCGTGACGTGATGCGCCTCGCGGAACGGCATCTTGAGCGTCCGCACCAGCCAGTCGGCGAGATCGGTCGCGGTGGCATAGCCTTCGCCCGCGGCGACCTTCATGCGCGCCTCGTCCGGCTCGATATCGAGCACCATGCCGGTGATGGCGCGGATCGCCAGCGACATCGCGGAGAAAGCTTCCATCGCGCCCGCTTTGTCTTCCTGCATGTCCTTCTGATAGGCGAGCGGCAGTCCCTTCATCACCATCAACAGCGCGTTCAGCGAACCGACGACGCGGCCGGTCTTGGCGCGCACCAGTTCGGCGGCATCGGGGTTGCGCTTCTGCGGCATGATCGAGGAGCCGGTGGTAAACTTGTCCGACAGATGCACAAGGCCGACCAGCGGCGAGGTCCAGATCACGATCTCCTCGGCGAAGCGCGACAGATGCACGGAGGCAATCGCGCACGCGGACAGCGTCTCCAGCACGAAGTCGCGATCCGACACGGCATCGAGCGAGTTCGCCATCGGCCGCTCGAAACCGAGCACCGACGCGGTCGCGCGCCGGTCGATCGGGAACGACGTGCCCGCGAGCGCGGCCGCACCCAGCGGATTCTCGTTGAGGCGCTTGCGCGCGTCGGCGAAGCGGCCGCGATCGCGCGAGACCATCTCGACATAGGCCAGGAGATGATGCCCGAACGTCACCGGCTGCGCGGTCTGCAAATGCGTGAAGCCCGGCATCACCGTTCCGGCATGCTCGAGCGCGCGCTTCACCAGCGCGCGTTGCAGCGAGGCGAGATCCTCATCGAAGGCATCGATCACGTCGCGCACATACAGGCGAAAATCGGTCGCAACCTGATCGTTGCGCGAACGCGCGGTGTGCAGGCGCCCGGCCGCAGGGCCGATCAATTCGCCGAGCCTGCTCTCGACATTCATGTGAATGTCCTCGAGCGCGCGCTTGAAGGTGAAGGTACCCGCTTTGATCTCTGACAAAATCGTGTCTAGACCGCCAGCGATGTTTTTTGCATCGTTGGCGGTGATGATCCCCTGCGCAGCCAGCATGGAGGCGTGAGCTTTTGACGCGGCTATGTCCTGAGCATAGAGATGCTGATCGACATCGATCGAGACATTGATCTCTTCCATGATCGCATCGGGGCTTTCTCCGAAACGACCGCCCCACATCTTGTTGCTCATGACTGCCCGACCTGACTTCGTACTCAATCCACGATAAAACAGCGCCAATGACCGAGCAGACACCGCCTACCCGTTCCCGCCCTCGCATTCCAATGGCGCTCGTCACCGTTATTATCGGCGTCGGTGTCGCCACTGTGGCGATATACGGGATGCGGGGCCTGCAAGGCAATGCGTCCGGCGACCCGGTCTGCCGCCCTGCGGCCGATCTCGCAAAAAAACTCAAGCCTCTTGCCCAGGGCGAGGTCGCCGCATTAACCATGGCCTCGCAGCCGCTGCGCGTCCCGGACCTCGTTTTCAACGATGCGGCCGGGAAATCGCGCAACCTGTCGGAATTCCGCGGGCGCACCCTGCTGGTGAACCTGTGGGCGACCTGGTGCGTGCCGTGCCGAAAGGAGATGCCCGCGCTCGATCAGTTGCAGGCCACGCTCGGCGGCCCGAAATTCGAGGTGGTCGCCATCAATATCGACACACGAGATCCGGAGAAGCCGCAGGCCTTTCTCAAGGACAGCGACCTCACCCATCTCAGCTATTTCCACGACAGCAGCGCCAGGGTGTTTCAGGATCTGAAAGCCGCAGGCCGCGCGCTCGGCATGCCGACCTCCGTACTGGTCGATCCATCGGGCTGCGAGATCGCGACCATCGCAGGCCCCGCCGAATGGGCCAGTGACGACGCGGTCAATCTCGTGCGTACCGCAACCGGGCAATAGCTTCAGCGCGCAACTGCGAGCAGATTGCGGCCCTCGGACAACGGGAAATTCAGATCAGGCGCTGATGTCGAGCAGCCCGCCAACACCGGTGGCATTGTTCGCGGCCGGAGAGCTTTGCGCGGGCTGCAGCAGTTGCAGCACCGAGTTTTGCGCATTCAACTGCGATTTGAGCACGCTCGTCGCGATCTGCTGCCGCGTGTTTCCGGCCTGCATGGCCATCGCGGCCGCAACGAGACTCATATCCATGACGCACTCACTGTGTTCGAGACCGGCAAGCTAGCCAGCGAAGGTTAACAATCTCGAACCCGCGCGCGGCCATTCTGCCGCGCAACAGCGTCAGCGCGTCGGAACCGGCTTCTCGCCGCGATAATCGTAGAAACCGCGCTGCGACTTACGGCCGAGCCAGCCCGCCTCGACATACTTCACCAGCAGCGGGCAAGGCCGGTATTTCGAATCCGCCAGTCCTTCATGCAACACCTGCATGATCGACAGACAGGTGTCGAGGCCGATGAAATCGGCCAGTTCCAGCGGCCCCATCGGATGGTGCGCGCCGAGCCGCATCGCCGCATCGATCGCCTGCACGTTGCCGACGCCTTCATAAAGCGTGTAGATCGCCTCGTTGATCATCGGCAACAGGATACGGTTGACGATGAAGGCGGGGAAATCCTCCGACACCGCGATCTGCTTGCCGACCCTGGTGACGAAGGCGCGCGCCGCCTCGAACGTCGCGTCGTCGGTGGCGATGCCACGGATCAGTTCGACCAATTCCATCAGCGGCACCGGATTCATGAAGTGAATGCCGATGAACTTTTCCGGGCGATCCGTCGAAGCCGCGAGGCGCGTGATCGAGATCGAGGAGGTGTTGGAGCCGATGATGGCGTCCGGATTGAGCACCGCGCACAGATCGTGGAAAATCTTGCGCTTGACCTCTTCCTTCTCGGAAGCGCTTTCGATCACGAGATCGCAGGCGGCGAGGCCGTCCAGCGCGGCCGAGGAACTGATCTTCTTCAAAGCCGCCTGATGCTCGGCTTCGGTGATGACCTTCTTCGTCACCTGCCGCGACAGATTGCCGTTGATGGTCGCCAGCGCCGCCTTCAGCCGGTCTTCCGAAATATCGTGCAGCACGACGTCCATGCCGGCGAGGGCCGAGACATGGGCGATGCCGTTGCCCATCTGACCCGATCCGATCACGCCGATCGACTTGATTTCCTTTGTCATCTTTCCGTCGCCATCCGTTCGCGGCACATCCGCTGCGAGTCTTCGCGGGCCTGCGCTCTGTCTATTACACCAAAACCCCGCCGCCTGCCGGAACTTCCGGCATGCCTCATTAACGCCGTCGCTTGGCCAGTTCCTCGGTCAGTTCCGGTACGATCTGATAAAGATCGCCGACCAGGCCGTAATCGGCGACCTGGAAAATCGGCGCAT
>Ga0153956_1001102_pt1 | contig 25646 bp, 24 predicted proteins | sample TSFL040MetaG_FD_104704 | JGI IMG/M metagenome (GOLD analysis project Ga0153956, IMG submission 104704) | Attine ant fungus gardens microbial communities from Florida, USA - TSFL040 MetaG | ecosystem: Host-associated > Fungi > Mycelium > Unclassified | place: USA: Florida, Wekiwa Springs... | reverse complement strand
CGACTGTCTTAACGAGTTGCTCGGCGAACTTGTAGTACCGGTGAAGATGCCGGTTACCCGCAGCTAGACGAAAAGACCCCGTGCACCTTTACTATACTTTTACTGTGGGTTACGGCAATTGCTGCGCAGGATAGGTGGGAGGCTTTGATCCCGGACTCTTGGGTTCGGAGGAGCCAACGGTGAGATACCACCCTGCGATTGTTGTGACTCTAACCTCCTCCCCTGATCGGGGAGAGGGACATAGTAAGACGGGTAGTTTGACTGGGGCGGTCGCCTCCTAAATTGTAACGGAGGCGCGCGAAGCTACACTCAGGCTGTTTGGAAATCAGCCGTCGAGTGCAAAGGCATAAGTGTGGTTAACTGCGAGACCTACAAGTCGAGCAGATGCGAAAGCAGGCCTTAGTGATCCGGTGGTTCTGTATGGAAGGGCCATCGCTCAACGGATAAAAGGTACGCCGGGGATAACAGGCTGATCATTGCCAAGAGTTCATATCGACGCAATGGTTTGGCACCTCGATGTCGGCTCATCGCATCCTGGAGCTGTAGAAGGTTCCAAGGGTTAGGCTGTTCGCCTATTAAAGCGGTACGTGAGCTGGGTTCAGAACGTCGCGAGACAGTTCGGTCTCTATCTGCTGTGGGCGTAGGAGATTTGAGGAGGCCTGTCCTTAGTACGAGAGGACCGGGATGGACGAACCTCTTGTGTTCCAGTTGTCTTGCCAAAGGCACGGCTGGGTAGCGAAGTTCGGTTGTGATAACCGCTGAATGCATATAAGCGGGAAGCACGCTCTAAGATGAGATCTCCCAACCCGTAAGGGATAAGAAGGGCCCTGGAAGACCACCAGGTTGATAGGCTGGATGTGGAAGCACAGTAATGTGTGTAGCTTACCAGTACTAATCGCCCGTTCGGCTTGATCATAGAATTTACTCTGCGCAGAATTTCTGCGATCTTGAGATATTCAACACAAGCCAAGTAGTTATAAGACAGATACAAAACAGGTAATCGTCTACTCAATCTATTCAGTCGTGAAACCTCGCATACGCGAGTTTCGACAATTTGCCGGTGAGAATACCGCGAGGGCCACACCCGTTCCCATCCCGAACACGGAAGTTAAGTCTCGCTGGGCCGATGGTACTGCACGGGTAGCTGTGTGGGAGATTAGGTGATCGCCGGCATTAACATGAAAAACCCACTCTTCGGAGTGGGTTTTTGCTTTTGGGTTATATTTCATTCCCTTTATCTAATAAGAATGAGTGATGAGGTTCAAACCCTCTCCTGCCTGAGGCTCCTGAAACCATTTACAGATTGCTTTGAAGTCTGTTTCAGAAGTGTTGGCAAAGTAGAGGCCATCGGGTTGCGTTTCGTTGCGGATGAGAAGTCGCCTGAGGCATTCCTCTTCGCTCACGTCGAGAATGTGAAGTAGATGGTCCGAGTGGGCTTCTTCGGCTAGATTTTTTACCCATCTCCGTTCTGCTTCCGTGTTTCCAGAGAAATCAAGTACGACGGAAGTCCCGGCACTGAGGATAGAAACGATGAGAGGTCCCATGACGGTACGACAACGTCGCGACCACTTCAGGTAATCCTCGAAGGTGGTAATTTCATCCGCTAGTTTGGCGAGCCAGAAGTCTTCTGAAAGGAGGACTGCATGATGTTCCGCTGCGAGTATTCGCGCAAGAGTAGTCTTGCCTGCGGCAAGCCTTCCATTGATGAAATGCAAGGTTGCTTTCTGCATGTGTTTCCCCTGGTGTACCGATAGGGCCTATGTGTCCTTCTGAGGTAGAGTACACTTTTCAACAGGAGGCCGATTGGCAATGAGGCGGATTCACTCAATCATGCTATCGGGCTTGCTTATAGCGAGCACCGCGGCATCGGCTACTAAGCCCACACCCTTTACGAACCAGTCCAGGCCGATGAAGGCGCGTATTCGCATTTTGGCGATGAGCAGTTCGTCGCGTCAGAGCTTTGCCGGGAATCAGGAAGTGTATCTTGCCGATCTGGAACTGAAGGGGAAGCACGAGTTTGTGAAGCTGGTGGATCAATATCCCGGCTTCGGTTTACCCTTGCGGCCAAGCCTGCTCCATAATCAGCAGCTTTTTGATGTGAAGGTGACACGCGAGCCGGAGTGCGATGTGCCGGGTTCAGAGATTTATCTACATTCTGGAAATGCAGCTATCTATGACGCCAGCGTCCGCGACACACTTAGCACTCGCTCAGCGGACCAGATTTCCTGCTATAAAACCCTGCATCAGACATTCAAGATCGCGAAATCTAAGTAGCTTTTATCCCGTTATCCCGCAATTTTAGAGAATAGGCTTTCAAGTTCGCGGAAATTCAGATGCTTTAAAGCTACTTCTACGTGCATATAGAAGTGACCTCAAGTGTTTTTGCGTTTGAAATAAAGCTAACGGAAGAGTTTCAGGTTAATCCCTGCTGCCATAGCGGTGTAGCCCGCGTCTGAGGGGTGGAGGTGGTCGCCGCTGTCGTATTTGGGGAGAAACATCAGTGGATGTTCGGGGTCGCTGGTGATCTTGTCGAAGTCGATCACTCCGTCGAAGAGTTTGCTGGTGCGCAGGAACTGGTTCACGTGTTCGCGAATCTGTTCGCCGTCTTCGCTGTAATACTTAGCGCCCTGGTAGGGCGTCATAGTGGCCACAATGAACTTCAGTCCTGTGCTATGCACCTTGTTGGCCAGGGTGGTGTAGGCGTCGAGGAGCTGCTGTTCGGTGATAGCGTCTTCCGCTGTGCGGTGCATGTTACCGATGTCGTTGATGCCTTCCAGCATGACGACGTATTTTGCTCCGGGTTGTAGGAGAACGTCACGGTTGAAGCGATCCAGCGCGCTTGGTCCGGCTCCGAAGTGCAGGATACGGTTGCCGCTGATACCCGCATTCAGAATTGCCAGATGTTTGGTCTTCTTCTGCGCGGCGAGTAGCGGAGCAAGCTGGTCGGGCCAGCGGCGATTGGTGTTGGGTGTGGAAGCAGCTCCGTCGGTGATGGAGTCGCCCAGTGTGACAATGGCGGCTGACTTGCGTTCGCGGTTCACCTCGACATTTTTCAGGAAGTACCACGATTTGCTGACTACGACTCCACCGGTCGAGTCGGATGCTGCCTGCTGGTTTACTGGTGAGGTCGTTGGAGGTGTGGCGATCTCGGTCGCGGATACGTCGTTTCCAGGAGCGAACCATGAGGTGGTAAGTCCAAGTGCATGATAGGTATAGGTCGGCATCTCCTGCTGCGGGATAGCCGTGGTGATTACCAGGTCGGAGAAGATGGGAACGGTTTCCTTGACCGCATCGGAGGCAATGAACTGTCCCGGCGGAATGACAACATCGGCTTTTCCTGAGAATGTGAGCGCCTTATCGGTCTGCGGCAGGATATTTGATCCAGCCGAGAGGAACGCCACGTGTGCTGCCGAGATATGCAGCGGTGTGGTGCCAAATTCATTGGTAAAGGTCACGCGCAGTTGTTTGCCACCCTGGCTTATATGAACGACCTGCCGCAGGGTTACGTCTTCGCTACCCAGAGGAAGATGCGTGGACTCGGCCTTCTGTCCCATGGCTGCCGCCGTCCAGGTGCCGGTCCAGTCCGCATCTTTTTGTGCAATGGCGGAAACATTGGGGATAAGTACAAGGCCAAGGCTAAGCAGCAGGGATGCGCGTGAGATCTTCATAGGCGGATTGTAGCCGCTTGTTGTTATGTTGTGCTGCAGTTATGGTTTGCAGGTTTCTATAAAGGGACAACCATTACTCAGCTAGGTTCCTGAAGTGTGCGGATTCTCTCATAACGGCCGGACTGGCACGATAAGATGGCCGCAGGCGATTTCTCTGCGGCCTTGCTCGGGTATGCGGAAGTCACAACAGAAGGGAAGTGCCGGTGCTGCGGTCCTGGATGCGGAGACCGAAGCGGAGGTGCGTCCTGGTGGAGCCTTCCGCCGTCCTCCGGCAGATGCCGTAATCCCCCGGCGGGAGATTGTGGACGAGTTTTCGGACGACGAGGATACTGAGGCATTTCTGCGGGCAAGCGGGCGGAACCGTCGCCTGCGCCGCGGACTTATTCCCAAAACACGCAATGGATGGATTGCTGCCGGAGTAGGTGTTGCGCTGGTGCTGGCCGCAGTGGGTGTAGCCTGCTATGGCGCACTGAGTTTTGTTACTACCAGCGAAATCTTCCGAGTTACATCCTCGCAGCAGATTGAACTGGTGAATAACAACCACCTGTCGCGTGCGCAGATGTTGAGCGTCTTCGGTGAAGACGTGGATCGCAATATCTTCCACGTGCCGTTGGAGCAGCGTCGCCAGCAACTGGAGCAGATGCCATGGGTGGAACGCGCAACGGTGATGCGTCTTCTGCCGAATCGCCTGCGGGTGCAGGTAACGGAGCGCGTTCCGGTGGCGTATCTGCGTCAGGGTGGCAATATCGGCCTCATCGATGCCAGCGGCGTTGTGCTGGATATTCCGCCGGATGCGGCAGGCAATGCGAACTATACCTTTCCTGTGGTGACGGGGATCAAGGCAACAGACGAAGCGGACTCGCGCCGACAGCGTATGGCCCTGTATTCCGCGTTCATGAAGGACATGGATTCGGACGGCAAGGGCAGCACCAGCCAGATCAGCGAAGTGGACCTGTCAGACCCCGAAGATGTGAAGGCGCTGATTCCGTATAACAACCAGGAGGTTCTGGTGCACTTTGGTGTCCAGGGCTTCCTCACTCGTTTTCATGCGTTTCAGCAGCATATCGCGGAGTGGCGGACGACCTATCCTCGCCTGAGCGGTGTGGACATGAGGTACGAACGTCAGGTGGTCCTGCAGATGCCGCCAAAGGATTCCACCGTTCCTGGCGCTTCCGACAGTACCAATGCTGCCACGGCGACTGCAACGGTAAAGCCAGCAGCAAAGCCTGCGGCACAGCCGGTAAAGCCAGTGGCCGCGGCTGTAGCAAGAACGGCTCCTCCTGCGGCGAAATCGGTAGCGAAACCGGCAACGCATGAGGCTCCGCATAGTGAGGTTGCACATGCTGTGAAGCCTGCGGCACATGAAACGGCTCATGCGGCGGCATCGCACAAGGCAGCCGAGGATGCAAAACAGGCTGCAACGCGCAAGCGGGTTGAGGCGATTAAAGCGTGGATGGCAAAGCGCGAAAAAGCGCGTAGCGGAAACTAAGTTTCTTCAACGGAACGGTGCTCGAGGCCGGATGCATTTTGCTTGCTGATTCCATCGAATCAGCCCGGCTATACAACGTATCATCTCTTCAGGGAGCGGCTTTGGCGGCGAAAGAAAAGAACGACAATCTGATCACCGTACTCGATGCGGGGAGTCAGAAGAGCTGCGTTCTGGTGGCCGAGCTGCAGGATGGCGTGCTGCGATATCGCGGCCACGGCATTGAGAGCTCCAAAGGCATGCGCAAGGGGCTGATTGCGGAACTCGGCCCCGCAGCCGATGCTATCAACCGAGCCGCTCTGACGGCCGAGCGTATGACGCGCCAGGCCATTGAGACAGCCGTTGTCGGCATTGGCGGAACGCATGTGAAGGGTATCAATTCGCGTGGGGGCATCTCCATGGGCAGTCGCATGCGCGAGATCACGCGTGAAGAGGTACGTGCTGCTGTGGATCGTGCGCGTTCGATTGCGCTGCCTGCCGACCGCGATATCCTCCATCTGCTGCCGCAGGAGTTCATCCTCGACGACCAGCCGGGGATTCACGACCCCATCGGCATGGTGGGTACCAAGCTCGAAGTGAACCTGCACCTCTCCACATGCAGCGGCGGCGTGGCGCAGAGCGTCATCACCTGTGCCAATCGCGCAGGGCTGGAAGTGGTGGACACGGTGTATGAAGGCATTGCCTCAGCCGAATCCATTCTCAGTGCCGACGAGCGCGAACTCGGTGTGTGCCTGGCAGACGTGGGAGCCAGCACCACGGAGATGGTGGTGTTCTTTGAAGGCTCCGTGGCCCACACAGCGGTGCTCCCTATAGGTGGCGACCACTTCACCAACGATCTTGCGGTTGGTCTGCATGTCTCCTCGGAAGAGGCCGAACAGTTAAAGCTGATGTACGGCAACTGCGTTGTAACCAGCGTGCCATCTCTGAACGAGATTGAGGTTGGCGGCAATCTGTCCACGGGCGGTTCCACTGCTCCTCGTCTGGTACGGCAACGTTTCCTCGCGGAGATTCTCGAACCACGTGCGCGTGAACTCTTCACCATGATGCGCGACAACCTTCGCCAGGGCGGTGTACTTGAAGCGCTGGGTACGGGTGCTGTGCTCACCGGAGGAGGAGCAAAGCTAGCCGGTCTGCTGGATGTTGCGGAGAGTCTTCTGCGAACACCTGCACGCGTTGGTTCGCCGGTACCGCTCTCGCGTATGCCGCAGGAACTGGCTGCGCCTGAATTCGCTACAGCCATCGGCATGTTGCTCTACACGCATCGCACACGCGTGCGTCGCGCAAGCGAAGAACTGGGTTTGAAACAGAAGCTAAAGTCGCTCTTCGCAGGCAGCTTTTAAATCAACGCTGAAATGCTCTCGTGCTTTCATTCGTTGTGCGCTTCGGCCATGCGGTTCTTCCATATCTGCAATAGCAGAATGGCCGATGTAACCAGCACTGGACCAAGGATGAATCCACTGATGCCGAAGTAGGCAAGTCCGCCGAAGATCGCCACAAAGATCACCACGGTGTGCAGGTCGGTTTTCCTGCCTACGAAGACCGGATAGAGAAAGTTATCCATGGTGCTGACTACGCCGCCGCACCAGATGCTGAGTAGCAAAGCCCTGGTCCAGCTTTGAGTCAGGCCTAGATAAAGGCATATCGGAACCCACGCAAGGAATGCGCCGAAGGCTGGAATCAGGCAGCAGACAAAGGTGACAAAGCCCCACAACAATGCTCCGGGAACGCCTGCAAGCCAGTACGCAATGCCCGATGCCGTGCCCTGCAACGCTGCGATCAACATTCGTCCGGCAAAGATGGCCTGAATAATATCGCGCATCTTCTGTGTGAAGTCGCGGCTCTCATCCGCACGCAGCGGCAGCACGGACTTCCATGCACGTACGGCAGCATCTTCATCGCGCACAAGGAAGAAGTAGAAGAACAGCAGCAGTACAAAATCCACCACACCGCGAATAAAGCTTCCAAAGGCTCGTCCGGCAATGGGAGCAAACCACCCGGCTACAGCGCGGCCTGAGAGCCCTGGCGAGATTTGCGTTACCATGCTCTCCACTGTGTCGCCCAGCTTTGGGTGCTTGTCGGAAAGCTCTGCCCAGAAATCGTCCAGTCCGCCGTCCTGCATAAAACGTACGAGTGAAACAGCCTGCGCAATCAGGTGTTTCAGCAGGAAGTACATGGGCGCAAAAAGTACAACGCAGACAAGGACCACCATCAGTGTGGCGGCCAGAGTGGAAGAGTAGCGAGTACGCAACCATGCGGCTACGGGTTGCATAACAACGGCCAGGGTCACCCCGCCTATCAGCGGAAACATCAGCCGATGCGCAAACAGAATGCAGGCAATAACACAGCACGCCGTCAGCATAAAAAGTGCAATGGTGCGCCAGTGTGTGTAGTTCGTGCTCTGGTCCATGTGGTTGTCCGTTAAAATCTCTTCCGTTTCGGTGAATACATAGGATGCAGGTTTTCGCTTGCATGCCGCATTCGGCAAGGCTTGCAAAAAACGTGCATTCTAGAGAGAGCATGATTGCTTTAGAAAAGGTTCGGCAGACCTCCGCATTTAACGCAGCGCTGTTCGTCGTGGAGACGTTGCGTGCTCGCGGTTTTCTCGCCTATTTTGCGGGCGGCTGTGTGCGCGACCTGCTGCTCGGCAAGGTCCCAAAGGATTATGACGTGGCCACATCCGCGCGTCCGGAAACGGTGATGATGGCCTTCGATCGCACCTTCAGTGTGGGCGCGCATTTTGGTGTTGTAATTGTGTGCAGCGCGGATCGTGATGAAGGTTGCGAGGCGCAGACCGAAGTCGCTACCTTTCGCAACGACGGCGAGTATGTCGATGGTCGTCGCCCGGTCGAAGTGGAATATGCGCAGACGCCGGAAGAAGATGTGTGTCGTCGCGACTTCACCATCAACGGCATGCTACTCGATCCCATTGATCTGACCGAAGTGAACTTCACGGACCATCTACTGGATCTGGTCAGTGGTCAGAGTGATCTGCAAGCAGGTATTGTGCGCGCCATTGGTGACCCGCATAAGCGCTTTGAAGAAGACAAGCTGCGCATGCTGCGTGCGGTTCGCTTTGCCGCTCGCTTCCACTTCACCATCGAAGCGGAGACCATGCATGCCATGCAGCAGCAGGCTGCAACCATCGCGCAGGTCAGCAACGAACGTGTGCGCGATGAGTTGACGAAGATGCTCACGGAAGGCCATGCAAAACGCGCTTTCGAATTGCTGGATGAAGCTTGCCTGTTGCAGCATGTGCTGCCGGAGATTGCTGCAATGAAAGGCGTGGAGCAGCCGCCGGAGTGGCATCCGGAAGGCGATGTGTGGATTCATACGCTGCTGCTGCTCGACAAATTGCGCGCAGGCGCAAAGGGCACGCTGGCATGGGGAGCGTTGCTGCACGATGTTGGCAAGCCGCCCACATTTCGCGCACCCGATCCTGCCAATGCAAAGCCACGCATTCGTTTTAACGGCCATGCTGATGTCGGTGCCAGCATGGCTCGTGCCATCCTGAATCGCCTGCGTTTTTCTACTGCGGATATCGATCAGATTGTTTCTCTTGTGGCCAATCACATGCGCTTTGGCGATGTGAAACACATGAAGCAATCCACGCTGAAACGCTTCTTTCGCTTGCATGATTTTCCGGAGCATCTTGCATTGCACAAACTCGATGTAACCAGTTCGCACAATCTTCTGGAGATGCATGACTACGCAAAGCAGCAGTACGAATCGATGCCGCTGGAAGAGTACAAACCTACACCGCTGCTCACCGGCCGCGACCTGATCGACGCAGGCTTAAAGCCAGGGCCGCGATTCAAACATCTCTTGCAGCAGATTGAAGATGTGCAACTCGAAGGTGCAATCACCACGCGAGATCAGGCGATCAACCTTCTGCGTGAACTCATGGCAAAGCCTGTTCTCTAAGTCAGTTTTCCGCGAGTGCGAAAAATCCGCGTTTTTACAGGCTTTTTCTTATTTGGAAAACACAACATTGCCTGAAGGGTAATCTTCGCCGTACCATCGCCTTAGCGATGGATTTTCTCAACAAGAAACGCTTTGAGCAAAATCGGCAGCCGCATTCGGCGGATGCGGAGCGATTGGTCAGCGCCAGCAGCATGGGCGAAGACGCAGCCTTTGAGCTGAAGCTGCGTCCTACGCGTCTGGGCGAATTCATCGGTCAGCACAAGATCAAGGAGCAGCTTGCCATTGCACTGGAAGCTGCAAAGGACCGTGGCGAAGCGCTGGACCATGTGTTGCTCTTTGGGCCGCCGGGACTGGGCAAAACCACACTTGCCACCATCATTGCGAATGAGTTGAATGTCGGCTTTCAGCAGACCAGCGGACCGGCGTTGCAGATTCAGGGCGACCTCACTGCCATCCTCACCAACCTGCGCGAAAAACAGGTATTGTTCCTCGACGAAATTCATCGCCTGCAACCAGTACTGGAAGAAAAACTTTACACAGCGCTTGAAGATTACAAGCTCGACATCATCATCGGTCAGGGGCCGGCGGCGCGCACGCACGTGATGGAGATTCGTCCGTTCACGTTCGTCGCAGCCACAACGCGTCCCGGTCTTCTGTCGTCACCGTTGCGTTCGCGATTCGGCATTCTGCTGCGGCTTGAGTTTTACAATGACGACGATCTGCGCTTCATCGTAGAACGCAGTGCCGAGGTGCTTGGTGTGCAGATTGATGCGGATGGCGCGTCTGAGATCGCCATGCGTTCGCGCGGTACACCGCGTATTGCAAACCGTCTTCTGCGTCGCGTGCGCGATTATGCGCAGGTGCGCGCCAACGGTGTCATCGATCAGAAGACAGCGCAGGCAGCGCTGGAAATGCTTGAGGTCGATCCTCATGGCTTCGACGAGCTCGACCGCCGCCTGCTGCGCACCATCATTGAAAAGTACGACGGTGGCCCTGTTGGATTGAACACACTGGCCGCCGCACTTGCCGAAGAAGAAGATGCACTGGAAGAGGTGTATGAGCCTTTCCTGATGCAGATTGGTTTTCTCGATCGCACGCCGCGTGGACGCGTGGCCACGCGGCGCGCGTATGAACACTTCGGTTATCCACCGCCAACGAAGGCGCAGTCCTTCGATAAACCCTCGCTGTTTGATTAAGGCCGTATGTCGATTACAGAGAATTTAAAGCACGTTCGCGAAGAGATAGCAGCAGCCTGCGCCAGGTCAGGACGTAATCCCGCAGATGTAAAGTTAATGGCGGTTTCCAAAACTTTTGGGCCGCAGGAAGTTGCCGAAGCATTTCGTGCAGGCCAGCGTCTGTTCGGTGAAAGCCGCGTGCAGGAGTGGGAACATAAACAGGCGCAACTGCACAGCATCCTCGGCGAAGATGTGGGCCAGATGGAGACGCACTTCATCGGCAATCTGCAATCGAACAAAGCCAGCAAGGCCGCATGGATCTTCAGCGCAGTCGATGCTGTGGATAGTGTGAAGGTGGCGCATCGGCTGAATGATGTATGCGCGCAGGTGGGCAAGGTGTTGCCGGTGCTGGTGGAAGTAAAGCTGTCTGAAGAAGAAACGAAGCAGGGTATCGATGTGTATGCGTTGCCAGGTTTGCTGCGTAACATGCAGGAGATGGAAGGCATCGCTGTGCGCGGACTGATGATGGTGCCTCCCTACACCGATGATGCGGAAGGCGCGCGGTCATACTTCCGTCGCTTGCGAGAGTTGCGTGATGAAATGGTTACAAGCATCAGCGGACTTGAATTGCCCGAGCTATCGATGGGTATGTCACACGATTTTTCCGTGGCCATCGAAGAAGGTTCTACCTGCGTTCGCATTGGTTCCTCAGTCTTCGGTGCACGCAGTTACAGCCATGGCGAAGAGTAGTCCAGCATGGAGATTCGCAGCATTGACGGCGGCGTGAGCTTTGCTGTTCGTGTGCAGCCGGGCGCTTCACGTGAAGGCATCGTCGGTCCTTACGGCGATGCGGTAAAGATCGCCCTTAGTGCGCCTGCCGTTGATGGCAAGGCAAACGACGCGTTGATTCGTCTGCTTGCAGAGAAACTCAATGTACCGCGCATGAGCATTGCCATTGCATCGGGTACGCTGTCGCGCTCAAAGGTGGTGCACGTGCAGGGCATCACAAAAGAAGAGGCGAGCACGAAGCTTTCGCTGCTGATTGCCACTTGACGGTTGATTGCCTCGTGTTCAGAAGCGCGAGAACGTCCGCACTTCTTCCTCTTGCCCGATACTGTTCGCGATAAAGGTTTCGCCTTCGCTCAACACATCCACGCGATCCGCAACGCCTGCTTTGCGCGCAGCTTCCATCAGCCGCACCACCGGTTCGTGCATAGGTTCACGTCCCAGCGGAAACGTGCCGTAGTGCATGGGAATCATCGTGCGTGCAGTGCGCAGATCGAGAAACGCCTGTAGCGCTTCTTCCGGCGATGTATGCACCGCGCGATACGAGTCTGGAAAGTATGCGCCAATAGGCAGCAATGCAATCTGCGGATGCAGTCGTTTTCCAATCTCTGCGAAGCTACCGAAGTACGCAGTATCGCCTGAGTGATACATGCTGTGGCCCGCACCGCTGATGACGTATCCACCGAACAGGCGATATGTATCGTTGAACATGCGCGCGCCCCAGTGTTTCGCCGGTGTCAGTGTAATGGTTACGGCATCGTCCTCCGCATTTTTGGTGTCGAGCGTAGTCCGCTGCCACCATTCCAGCTCGGTCACTCTGCGAAAGTCAAGATGTTCGATAAGGCCCGCTACTCCTTTCGGCACAATAGCCTCTGGCGCAACGCCCGTAAGCTTCTTTGCATGTCGCACGATCTTTTTCAGCGATGGCAGGTTCAGGTGATCCATGTGCGCATGCGTCAGTAGCACCGCATCCATAGGCGGCAGATGGTCAATCAATATGCCTGGATGTTTTGCGCGACGCAGCAGGATAAGCCGCTTCGCAAACACAGGATCAATCAATAGATTCCGTCCTGCAATCTGCACCAGGAACGACGAATGGCCAATAAAGGTAATGCCCAACTCTTCCGGCGATACCAGTCGCGGAGGATTGGGTTTGCCTTCTATCGGCTTGCGATGACTCTCACGCACCACACCCCAAAGCTGTTGCAGTTTGCGAAGAACTGTCGGATGCGAACTCACTTTGCTCACATCTATTTGGATGTACCTCGGGCCATGTACGATGCGGATTCAGTAAGTGCTTCCTGATCAGCACGTATGCGTATCGCCATTGCGAAGTACACTGAATCTAATGCAATTTCTGCTGGATATCGGTGCTGGAGTTATGACTGCGGGCCTGCTTGCAGGCGGATACGCCTATGCCGCGAATTGGCCGACGTCGCAGATCTTCGGTCGTACTATCGTAAGTGGGCCCGACGCAACAGATGGGCGCCACCTGCTGGCACTTACGTACGACGACGGGCCGAGCCCTCTCAACACACCGGCTCTGCTCGATGTGTTGGCAGAACACAATGTGCAGGCCACGTTCTTTCTTATCGGTGAGCATGTGCGTAAGCATCCCGATCTTGCGCGGCGTGTCGTCAGTGTCGGGCACGTCATCGGCAATCACACCATGATGCATCCTAACCTGTCGAAGCAGAACGCTACGCGTATTCAGCGGGAACTGGAACGCTGCCAGAAGACCATCGAAGACACGCTCGGTGTATCGCCTGTGTTGTTTCGGCCGCCTTATGGAGCGAGAACTCCCGGTGCGTTGAAGATAGTTCGCGCGATGGGCCTTCTGCCTGTCATGTGGAACATCACGGCGCACGACTGGGAATCTATTGGTGCAGCTGGAATCCAATCGCGCATCGATAGCGGCATCGCGAAGAATCGCAAAAAGCGCGTGGCATCGAATGTGCTTTTGCACGATGCTTCGCACCTCGACAGCACTGCGTTTGCATCGCGCGAAGATACTATCGCTGTAACGCGTGCGCTCCTTGCGCGAACCGATCTGGAATTCACCACGCCGCTCGCGTGGAAGTAGCGCATAGACTCGTTAAGAGATTGATACTTCTTTAATGCCGATCTGCGTGAATGCAACGAGTCCGACAATCGTGATGACCAGTGCGACTGTCGCTGTAATGAGCATGGGACGTAGTTGTTTGGTCACTGCGCCAATGAGAATCAACACCACGTAGACCAGCAGCACCGCGAGAATCCAGTTGAAGTCGTAGGTGCGAACGTGCGTCATCGTCTGCGACATCACGTGCTGAATCTGGATGGCAGGGAAGAGCATGCCTGCAATAAATCCCGCGAAGGCTGCAATGATCAACAGGCCCGTCTGCCACAGAACTGCAATTACATGTTTCATCGCGTCTCCTTTGCTATGGCCGCTTCAAACGCATGAAAGCGGCGCTCCAGTTCCCACTGCTGCTGTGCTTTTTCGCTTGTCTTCAGGAAGGCCTCGCATGCAGGCGAAACCTTTTCGCCACTGCATTCTGTGTGCATGGCGGTGTAGTTATCTGCGCTTGACCACAGATCATCGCCGGGGAGGAAACTATGTTCCAGCGATGCACGCGCGCTCGCCTTTAATTGCGGATAGGTCAACTCCTGCTCCGTCACGGCACGCATATATTCCGTTGTCAGATCAACGCGCGAGACACCTTCGTCGTCGGTGGAAAGTGCAAACGGCACACCCGCTTCCATGTAGTTGTGCAGCGGGTGATCGTGTCCTTTCACGCCGAGAATCACATTGTTCGACGTAAGATTGATCTCCACCATTACATGCTTTGCAGCCATCTCTTTCAGCAACGCGTCGGCATCTGTTTCATACATTACATCTACACCATGGCCAATGCGTTCTGCATGTGCTGTGTCCACGGCATCGTGAATATGAAAGCGCAGACCATCCGGCGGCACCATGCCCGCGGCCAACTCGCCCGCATGCAATGAAAGATGCACCTTTGGATATACCGTGCGCAGGTACGCAAGCATTGACATCTGGTTCGCATACTGCGACATGGCCAGATAGTCGTCCTCCGGTTGCACAAAGTTGATGCCCACCACGCGAGGATCGACACTGGCCACTTCGTATCCCAACAGCGTTTGCGCAAACACACGTTCCGGCGGACCGGCGCGAAGCACCTGGTAGATGTAACGCACCGTCACCGCGCATGCAGGTGTAGCTTCGGCAGTGCCGCAGTGCTCCCGCTGATTGCGCACACGGTCCATCTCGTCCAGTTCGGTGCGGTCTTCGGCAATGTTGTCACGCAATCCAGCAGCCAGCAATGTCGCACGCATCTTTGCTGCATCACCATCCCAGTGCTGTTGCGATGCAAGCTGTGCGGCCTTGCCAAAGTCTGGAGTCGTCATCACCTCAAGATACTGTTCGTTCTGCGCGGCCGCACGCGTAGCCACTTCGTCTACCCATTCGCCCTGGGCCTGCTTCGGGATACCGCTAAAGCGGCCAAAGGTGGCGAAGAACTGATCGTGCCTGCTCCAACTTGGCGTCGGTACAAACGACCGCATGCTGAAGCTGTCGATCAGCTTGCCGTAAAGCGCCTGGTTGGAAAACGCTGTCGATGCAGGCTGCGTGCCGTCCACACATTCCGGCCGCGGCGGATTGGTGTTTGTCATGCCGCGGTTCGGCAACAGGACCAGCTGCACAGGATCAACGCAGAGATGAAATCTTGCCGCCTGCTCCAGAAATGTCTCCGCATATACCGCACCGGAAAGATGCATATGCAGGTCGCCGCCCTTGGGCATGCGAACCAGGAAAGCACGCAGCGTCGGCGGGCTTTTGCGAATAGCTTCCAGTCGCGCAGCGGTCCTGGCCTCGTCGGTCTGCGCATGCAGTGCGCATGCTGCAAGGCACAGCAGTGTCGCCACTCGTGAGAGAAAGGGGATACGCAATAGCGGACTCCTCAAAACCTTTAAAAACTTCATACAAAATGTATTCAGGTGCTCTCGTCGGGTAAGCCGGAAGAATACGCGGAACAGCCTAAGAATAGCGGAGAGTCGGTCCATTCGCGCAGTCCCATTCCATCTTTCGTCATACGGCGATATCAACACATTGCAGGAAGCACATAAATAAAGGCGTTTAGAGCCGTGTCTTTGCGAGACATTCAGTCAAAGCATTCAACAATGAATATGCGCTTGACGAGGGATGGCAGCGTGTTTTTAAGTATCAAGGCTGTTCTGAGAAGAATCGCGGAAAAGCGCCGCGACTCGTGCAGTTCGTCTCATTTTTGCGGCGAATATGCCTGGAAAGTTTGCGTCAGCATATGTCGGAAAGAGCGGGAAGCATCATCTGTATACGGAACCGGATTTGGCGTGGAACGCATGCCTTGCTATACTCAAAGAGTCGTTCTGAACTGCTGTGCTGCCCGGCATATCCATTTCAGAGAAGCCGCCTGGAAGCAAGGGACCGCGGCTAGCAACGATCTCCCAAGGCCAGATAGCTCAGTGGTAGAGCGCGGCCCTGAAAAGGCCGGCGTCGGCGGTTCGATCCCGTCTCTGGCCACCATTTAGAATCAATAGCTTACCGAAACTAGAACACCACTATTTTCTCTTTCGGTTCCCTCCTTAAATCGAATCTAACTGAAAACACTGGCCTTCTACCCAAAAGCAGTTGTTCCCGTATTGTTCCCGTGCATTTCGGATGCCCTCTCAATTGTGAATCTAAAGCTTCCGCAATGAGTGAGATACATCTCTGATTAACCTCCGACGCCAGCAGTGAAAACCGAGAAGTAACCGGTTTACTTCGAGGATAGTTCGCTGAGGAAGCGGATTGACCACAGTCCCGAAGCGACGAAGATTTTGTCGATCTTGGGTAGGGCCATGCTGAGGGATGGGCGTCTTAGGGGCCTCCTAGGCCGCTCCGGAGTCTACCAGCAACCCATTATTGAACGAGTTCAAAAATTATCTTGACACTCTTCATCTCTTGCCCTATTTCTGTTATTGAACATGTTCAAAACATCGCCAACTACGGCATTGACCAAGAAGGCTGAAGCTACCTCAGCCCGCATTCTCGACGTGGCACTGGACATGTTCCGCCGCCAGGGGTTCGAACAAACAACCATGCGCGGAATCGCCGCCGAAGCGGGGGTCTCGCTAGGTTCGGCCTACTACTATTTCGAATCGAAGGAAGACCTTGTGATGGCCTTCTATGAACGGGCCATCGAAGCGATGGTTCCCAGAATGGAGGCGGCCCTGGCCGGTGCAACCAGTTTCGAGGAGCGCATCGCTGCCATTATGGCGGTGAAGTTCGAGTACTTCCAGCCGAACCGATCCTTCTTGGGCGCCCTGTTCCGGCACGCTGCCGACCCGCAGAACCGTCTGTCGCCTTTCAGTGCGGCGACCCGACACATTCGCGAGTGCGACCAGATGTTTTTCGCGCGGGCGATCGCCACCAAGTCGGGTGGCGTGCGGGTGCCGGAGGACCTCGCGCCATCCCTACCGAAGATACTCTGGCTCTACCAAATGGGATTGATCCTGCACTGGATCTACGATTGCTCACCTGATCAGCGGCGGACCCATGTGTTGCGCGAGAAGAGTCTGGCGCTTCTGGTCAGCAGTCTGAAGCTGTCCGGTTTTGCGCTGATGAAGCCGCTGCGGTCGAAAATCGTGGAACTCATTGTTCTGGTGGAGGGGAGCCAGGACCATGCCTGACCACAAACTAATTCGCCTCTCCATTGCATTGGTTTGGCTCTACCAGGGCTTGTGGTGCAAGGTTCTGGGTGGCGTTCCCCGTCAGGAAGCCATCATCTCTACTGTGCCGTTTCTTGGTGCGAGGGAAGTTCGGGTCGCGCTGATTACCTTGGGCCTGGTCGAATGCGGTCTTGCCCTGTGGGTCTTGTCAGGTCAGCGGATGCGTCAGGCGGCAATTGTACAAACCGCATTGCTTGTAGCAATAAATAGCGGTGGACTGATTTGGGCCTGGCATCTGATTCCCGATCCGGTCGGCATGATCCTGCAGAACTTCGCTTTTCTGGTGCTAGTTTGGATTGCCTCGGAGGATCGCCGTTATGCCACCCACACCTGAGAAGCCGTCAACACCATGGCGACACGGATTCTTCAAGACGCAGCTGCCCCAACTGAGCTTCGGGCAAACGTACGAGGATTCCGCCATCGAACTACGGGCCTTCGAACCGCGAAGCCGCGTCTTTTGCATCGCCGGTGCGGGATACACCGCTCGGGCTCTGGCTGCAGCTGGACATCACGTCACGGCAGTTGACATCAATCCCGTGCAGCTCAGCTATGCACAGTCTCGAGCCGCGGGCGGGCCGCTGCGAAGTGGCATCGCCGAGCGAATCCTCGCACTCGGCCGCAGTTTGGCAAGGTTCGGCGGCTGGAGTCGCGGAAAGGTGGCAGAGTTTCTGAATCTGTCGGATCCCGCCGAGCAAGTCGAATATTGGGATCGCCGACTCGACACACAGGCTTGGCGCATTGCCGTGGACACGTTTCTTGCTCCGCGCCTGCTTGGCATATGTTATGCCAGCCCATTCATTGAATCGCTGCCAAAAGACTTCGGGCCACGGCTTCGCCAGCGCCTGCGACGCACGTGGGCCACGCATTCCAACAGAAGCAATCCGTATGCTGGGTCGCTACTCTTAGGGAGGCCGCCCGCAGAACCAAATACGTCGGAATCTCAAATTCAATTCGTCTGCGCCGACGCCGCAGATTTTCTGGAATCGTGCCCGTCGGCCGTATTCGATGGGTTTTCATTGTCCAATATTGGCGACGGAGTGTCGCCCGACTATCTGCGGCGCTTGCGGATAGCTGTCGATCACGCCGCCGCTCCACACGCCATCGTTGTCACTCGTACCTTTGCGGAACCCGGCTCGAGCATTGGCACAAACTGGGCGCAACTGGACCGCTCATTACTCTGGGGCGTTGTCGAAGTCAGTCGCACCGCAGGAGGCAAATCATGCTGCACATGTTGAAACGGCATCCGATCCCAATTTCAGCGTTCTTTCGTCATTCGCTGGTGTTGACTTATGCGTTCCCTCCGGAAATCCTCCAACCATTTCTCCCTCAAGGTTTGGTGCTCGATACCTTTCGAGGACACGCATTTCTAGCCGTCGCTTTAGTGCAGACTGAGCATTTGCGGCCCAGTTTTCTCCCGTCCGCAATGGGCAAAGATTTCTTTCTCAGCGGCTACCGGATCTTCACGCGATTGGCTGGAGGCGTCCAGTCGAAGCGAGGATTACGAATCTTGCGCAGCGATACGGATCAACCCTTGATGGTTTGTGCCGGCAATTTGCTGACGCACTACAACTATCACCTCTGCCAGGCGGCTTTTGAGGAACACCACAACGAAATCCACTGGACAATTCGGACCCAGCGGTCCGAGGCCGATCTCGAGGTGTTCGCACGACTATCCGGTAGTCCACCGCCTCTACCCAGCGGGTCTCCGTTCAGCACTCTGGCCGAGGCGCGGCGATTTGCCGGTCCCCTGCCCTATACGTTCGACTATGAAAAGGAAACTCGGTCAATCATCGGTATTCGGGCGATGAGGCAAAGCTGGAATCCCCAGCCCGTAGAAGTAGAGGTGCGGCAGAATACGTTTATTGATCACGAACCATTCCGCAGCACGCAGCCAATTCTCGCGAACGCCTTTCACGTGAGGGATGTTCCCTATCAATGGCTAAGGGGAGCCGACTCTCATGAACACGACTCCGTCCCGGCGACCCTATCAAGGCGTGATTCAAATCCTGCAATTCAATTGGCGATCTTACGTCGCCACGGCTGCGGCCATTGGTGTGGCGTTACTGGCACTGCCGTTTCTACACAGCCCAGGTCGTACAGTACTTTTGCTGGACACTGCACCGGCTCTATTTTGGCTGACCTCATCGCTGCTCGTGTCGCACTACGTCTACGACCGCTCTCAGCTTTACGATCTGAATTGGGTTTGTTCAGTACTATCTAGGACGCCACGGCGATGGATTAACATTCACTGCGGCCTGGACGAAACCAGCGATATTCTTGCGGCAGTCTTTCCTGGCGCGGCCAGTCAGGTTGTAGACATCTTCGATCCTCTCGTAATGACCGAGACATCCATACGGGCGGCGCGCCGAATCACGCATCAAACGATACCTTCTACATTGATGCGGTACGACTCGATAACTTTTCCTGCCGAGTCGTTCGATGCGGCCTTCTCTATCTTTGCGGCCCACGAGTTGCGCCGACACGATCAACGAGTGACATTGTTTCGTGAAGTCGTGCGCACGCTAACACCAGATGGCGAGTTCATTCTGATGGAACACTCGCGTGATTGGCCCAATTTCCTAGCCTTCGGTCCCGGCTTTCTGCACTTCTTCTCGCAGCGGGCGTGGCGGAAGGCAGCTTCCGACGCTGGCCTGACAGTGCGAACTGAGCTTTCTATGACACCTTTTGTACATGCCTACATAATGCGGAGGGCGACATGACTCTCCACATTCACCTGCAAATTGTCGGAATTCTCCTCATGTTGCTGGGCCTCAGCCACATCTTCTTCAGTCGCTTCTTTCGATGGGAACAGGAGTTAGTAGCCGTCTCCCTGCTGACGCGACAAGTATTTTTTGTGCACAACTTTTTCATCGGGCTGACCGTGATGCTTGGCGGCGCAGCGTCGTTTTTTTGCGCCAACGCTCTACTTCGTCCCGATACCCTGAGTCGTGCGGTTTTGGCTGGCATGGCGACGTTCTGGTTGTGCCGACTGTTAGCCCAGTTCGTCGGCTACGACAGCGCAATCTGGCGAGGCGATCGGTTTCGCACCTTCATGCACGTAGCGTGCTCCTTGCTGTGGTCCTACGTTACGGCGACATATGGGATCGCGTTCCTAAGCGTAAGGAACTGACAATTTATCGCATCGAAGCGATGCTCTACTTATCGGATCAAAGATCACACCTTCAGGAGGGTGGTTGAGACTTCGTAGCTCTTCCCGGATTGTTCGGCCTCACCGAAAGTTGCCATGTTTTCTTCTCAGTTGTCGCTTAATCGCCGACTATCAAATCGAGCCGCGTGCGGCTGCCCTGCGGATCAAAGAGTGCGTTGGCCTGAAATCGCTCGTTGAGAATTGAGGCGTTTGTCCAGATAGCCGACTTGCGGTCCACCAGCGACGTTCGCCCCTCATGGTATTCAAGGTGTCCCCCTCTCAACAATTCAGAGAGTAATTGGCCCTTTGCCGCTATCCTCATCGTATGACTCAAATGGATGTCAGCCTGACGGACTACGGTCTGGCGGCGGAGTGTGCCTTCTTCGCGTACATATTCGCGCGGAAGCCAAAGTCCGCCCTTTCGCTCTCGCCAGTCTTTACGTTGTTCTTCTGCTGCATTGCATTGGCGGCCGCGGCCGGTGGCACCGTTCACGGATTCTTTCTGAACGAGAGCTCGCTCGGATATCGGATTTTGTGGCCCTTCACGCTGATTGTCATGGGAATTACTGCTCTGGCGGGAGTTCACATAGGTACGGCATTGCAATTCACCCGTCCGGTAGCGACCCATATCAACCGGGCCGCGACAGCTGTATTCGCCGCCTACGTGCTAGTGGTTATCTTCATTCGAAGTGACTTCCTTGTCGCTATCCTGGACTATCTTCCATCCCTCATCTTCATTGGGGTAGCCTTCCTGCTGGCTCATAGGAGACATAGGAAATCGGAGTTCCTGATAGGATTTCTGGGCGTCTGCACGATGCTCCTGGCCGCTGCAGCGCAACAGGCGAAGATCGGAATCAACCCCCGGTTTTTCGACCACAACGCGCTCTATCATGTCCTCCAAGCCGTCGCACTGTTTATGGTTTTCCTCGCAGCACAAGAAAGTACCCAGCCACAGGAGTTAGCTAATTGATCAATCGTCGGGAGCTTCTTGCCGGATCGGCAGCACTCTACCTTAGTTCACAGTTCGCCTTCGCTGCACCGGACGATTCACTGATCGTCAATGACATTCATTCGCAGCTCAATCCCACGCACGTGAGCCGCATACTCAAGCCCACAACCGTCAAGGAACTCCAGGCAGCGGTTTTGACAGCCAAGAGTAGTAAAAAGCCATTGTCAATCGCAGGTGGCCGTCATGCGATGGGAGGCCAGCAGTTCGGTACTGACACGATCCTGATCGATATGACTGAGCTTAATCAGATCGTCAGCTTCGATCCGAAGAGCGGTTTGGTGGAAGTGGAGGCTGGAGCGTTCTGGCCCGAGTTTACGGCTGGCTATCTCAAGCGTCAGCACGGCGCTCCAAAGCAATGGGGATTTGCCCAGAAGCAGACTGGAGCCGACAACATCAGCATTGGTGGAACCCTGGCGGCGAATGCTCACGGTCGTGGCCTCACCATGCAGCCGTTCATCAGCAACATCGAGTCATTCAAGCTAGTCGACGCCGAAGGCGATCTCGTCTCCTGCAGCCGTCAGCAGAACCCTGAGCTTTTTCGGTTGGCGGTCGGCGGTTATGGGCTCTTCGGCATCGTCTCGTCCGTGACCCTTCGCCTGGTTCCGAGACAGAAAATCCAGCGTGTCGTTGAAGTGCGCGAAGTTGACGGTTTGATGGACGCCTTCGGAGAGCGCATCCACAGCGGCTTCCTCTATGGAGACTTTCAGTTTGCCATCGATCCTGCGTCGGATGACTTTCTGCACAAGGGAGTCTTCTCCTGCTATCGCCCGGTCGATCCGGCGACGCAGATGCCGGCTGAAGAGAAGAGTCTGTCCGATGAGAGTTGGCGGACGCTGCTCTATCTTGCACACGACGACAAGACCCAGGCCTTTCAACGCTACGCTAACTACTACCTCTCGACCAATGGGCAACTCTACTGGTCAGACACTCACCAGATGAGCATCTACACCGTAAACTACCACCGCGAGATCGACCAAAAGGAACACGCGAAGAACCCCGCAACCGAGATCATTACAGAGATCAACGTACCACGCGAGGAATTGGCCTCATTCCTGGCCGAGGTCCGCGAGGACTTTCGCAAGAACAATGTCGACCTGATCTATGGCACGATTCGGTTGATTGAGAAGGATGACGAGAGCTTCCTGCCGTGGGCAAAGCAGTCATATGCCTGCACCATCTTCAATCTCCACACGGCCCACACACCGGAAGGGATCGAGCACTCGGCACAGGCCTTTCGCAGACTGATCGATATGGCCGCGAAGCGGAAGGGGACCTACTACCTGACGTATCACCGGTTCGCCCACCGCGAACAGGTTCTGGCCTGCTATCCCAACTTCGCTGAGTTTCTGAGCCTCAAGAAGAAGTACGATCCATCGGGACGATTTCAGAGCGACTGGTACCGCCACTATCAGTCAATGTTCGGAGAAGCGGTGTGACCAAGGCTACGCTGACCGAATCTCCTCAAACTAGAACTGCGCTGCAACGTCGATACCTCTGGGTACTCCTTGCTCTGCTGTTTCTGTTCTGCCTCCGTGTTCTCGGTCAGGCATTGGTAGCCTTTTTCCAGGTCTCGTTCCTGCCGCCGATGGAGGAGTGGTTCTCCGGCCTCATCCCTTACCCTGAGCTGCTGAGTGCTCAGATACTGATCATCGCGCTCTACGGAAAGATCTGTTACGACTTCTTTCGCGGCCACGGCTACTTTTCAAACCCTCGAAGGCGTTTGGGAACCGGCCTGCTGATCTTCGGATCGCTATACCTCGGCATAATGATCCTTCGTTACGCCATCCGCATGGGCTTGTATCCTAACGAGCGGTGGGTCGGCGGATGTATCCCCATCTTCTTTCACTGGGTGCTGTCTTCATTCATCCTTGTGCTGGGTAGTTATCATTGGCGGACGACACCGCGACCACCTAGACCCAGCCTGACGAAACGCGTCATTCAGACAGCCGGTGCAGTCGCTGCTGTGTGGTGCGTCGTCACGTGGGCGATCTACCAGATGACTCCATCAATTCTGGCGCACCAACTTGGATTCCGCCGGTCGCAATATGCCGTTCGAAAACAGAAGCATGTAACGATGCTGACATCGGATGGCGTCTCTCTTGCCACGGATATCTACCACCCCCAGCACACGGCCCATAGTCCCACCATTTTGGTGCGCATCCCGCTCACCAATGGCTTCAAAAATGACCTCTTCGCCAGCATCATTGGAAAGATGTGGGCGGAGCGGGGCTATACGGTGATCATCCAGGGAACGCGCGGCAAGTTCGGTTCCGGCGGTACCTTCTATCCGCTTCGAGGCGAACGGCAGGACGGAATAGAGACCCTGCATTGGATCGAAAAACAGCCTTGGTATAACGGTCAGCTCTTCACCTGGGGAGGCTCTGCCTTTGGCCACACACAATGGGCGGTCGCGGATCAGGTCAATCCTGGACCAACCGCGCTTACCATCTATTTCGCTAGCACCAACTTTCACGACATGTTCTTTCCAGGTGGTGCATTCTCTCTCGATAGTGCCTTGAGCTGGGCAATACGCAGTCATGGTGCCAAAGACTCGGCGGACTGGCCGTCTGCGGACGAGGTAAACAATGCTGCAAACGGGTTTCCGCTCAAAGATGCAGACCGACGTGCGACAGGGACAGACGTTCCTTTCTTTAAGGACTGGGTTGAGCATCCCGACAGCGATACCTTTTGGAACGCAATTGACGGCCAAGACCGAGTGCAGTCCCTGAGTGCACCTGTCCTGCTCATGGCAGGCTGGTACGATCCATTTCTGCCTACGCAACTGAACGACTACATTCGCATCCGGCAATCAAGTGAGCCCAAGGTTGGTGTCCATAGCCGCCTGATCATCGGGCCATGGACGCACGCAAGCGAAGTAACTTTCCCAGATGGAACAAAAGCTGAGAACTTTCGAAGGCAGAGCCTCGCAGTCAGTCTGCCGTGGTTCGACGAGAACTCCGGGCTAGCAACTTCGTCGCCAATCAGTCCACCAGTCAAACTTTTCGTGATGGGCAAGAACGAGTGGCGTTCCGAGCAGGAATGGCCCTTGGCCCGAACACAGTACACGTCGTATTTCCTAAGTAGTACAAAAGGCGCGAACAGCCCTGCAGGCGACGGAACCCTGAACCCGGTAATGCCAACCGCGTCCAAACCGGCCGACTCCTACGACTACGATCCGATGCATCCTGTGCCCACTGCTGGCGGAGCCATGATCGGCGGAGCCGCAGGAATCAGAAGGCAAAATGACATTGAGAGCCGGAACGATGTGCTGGTATATACAACACCAACAATGGATCACGATGTTGAGGTGACAGGCCCCGTCTCGCTGATCCTGTACGTTGCGACATCCGCTCCGAACACGGATTTCACTGCCAAGCTAGTAGATGTTCACCAGGATGGCTCCGCATACAACATTTCTGAAGGCATTCTGCGACGCTCCTATCCAGAAAGCCAGAGCTCTCTAACTGCACGGAGCATTCATGAAATTGAAATCGAGCTATGGCCTACCAGCATAGTGTTCTTAAAGGGACATCGAATTCGGCTTGAGGTATCGAGCAGCAACTTTCCGCGCTTTGACCGCAATCCGAACACGGGAAAGGTGATCTCCTCTGAAATGAACGTTGCCTCTGCGAAGCAATTTGTGATGCACAGCCAGGAATATCCCTCTCGTCTTGTCTTGCCAATCATCCCAGTACGCTAAAGAGAACCGATAACCTTCGCGATTCGCAAGAAAATCCACTTGGACTAAAATCGGGTTATCGGTCACTTGACGCTTTCAGGCTTTTCGCCGATGGGAATGCCTTGCGCGTTGTTGTCAAATCGTCAATGCGCTCACCTATAGAAATTGCCGAGATCGTAATCATGGACGGACAGCCGCTCAATCTGGATGACGCAAGACTCCCCGGCAAAAGTCGAAATAGGTAGTGGCGGGAACAATACGGGAACAACCTGGGGAGGAAACCATCCCAAATGATCCCAAACAATCCTAAATGGGTCTGCTCTAACGCCTTTCGTATCAATCGCTTTCGCTGATTCTAAGCCACTTAGGTCCATTGGTAGGGGGCCCTGAAAAGGCCGGCGTCGGCGGTTCGATCCCGTCTCTGGCCACCACATTACCAATAACTTACGGCGACCAAAGAGTTAGTGTTTTAGCCGTCCGAACAATATCCGAACATTACTCACGCAATGCTCTGTTGTTCGACCTCTTCTTGCTCCGGTTTCTTATCCAACATGTTCCAGATCACCTTGGCCGTATTGCTGGCTTGGTGATATGCGCGCGCCCCAACTTCACGTAGCGTTCGGTCATCTTGATGTTTGGCATGGCCGAGAATCTTCGCCAGTTCGTTGAGGTCGCCACCGTTCATCATGTACCAGGACGCGAAGGTGTGACGTAGATCGTGGAACCAGAAATCCCGAATCTTTGGGATACAAACCTCCAGCACCCGAGGCATGGCTGACAAAAACCATGAGGCATGGAGAAGTGGAAACCGCTACGCGCTTCCCACTTCTCCACACCCCAGACCGCGGCTACCTGAACTCAGAAATAGCTGCGCTACACTAAATATCTCTTCGGCCTAAATCATCAGACAATCCATGCGGAACGCCTCATTTTGGATGACGAGTGTTGCATTGGTAATCGTCGTGATCGCGATGTTCTGGGCATATTCGAAGCTTGCCAGCATAGCCAGTCAAGAGACTGTTTAGG